>Ga0206123_10000322_pt1 | contig 47794 bp, 42 predicted proteins | sample Helgoland_Spring_2_FD_160086 | JGI IMG/M metagenome (GOLD analysis project Ga0206123, IMG submission 160086) | Pelagic subsurface seawater microbial communities from Kabeltonne, Helgoland, North Sea - Helgoland_Spring_Bloom_20160316_1 | ecosystem: Environmental > Aquatic > Marine > Epipelagic ...
TGCGTCCCGCGCTGAAGCTGGCCCGTGCGTATATCGATCTCTCCCGCGCCCGGGCCGATCCACGGTATCTCGGCTATGCCGAAGCCACACTGGCCCCCTGGCCCGACGGCCCGGCAGCAGTCACGGTACTGCGCGCCACGGTCGCCCAGAGCCGGCACGAATTCGAACATGCACTGAAACTGCTGGACGACGTACTGGCGCAGGAGCCCGGCAATGGTCAGGCACGTCTGACCCGCGCGATCATTCATCAGGTCCGGGGCCGGCTCGACGCGGCGGCCGCTGATTGCCGACAGCTGATCGGGCATACCACCACGCTGGTCTTCATGATCTGTTACAGCAATGTCGAATCACTGAGTGGAGAGCTGGATTCGGCTTACGACAAGCTCGCACAAGCGCTGAACGACACTCACAAGCCGTCCGCCACCGTGGCGGTCTGGGCCCGGACGGTACTCGGCGAAATGGCGGTGCGTCAGGGCCGAACCGCGGCCGCCGCCAGGCATTATAAAAAAGCACTCGAAGTCGCCCCCGACGATATCTATCTGCAGGCCGCCTACGCCGATCTGTTGCTGGATCGCGGTGACAACGCAGCGGTCATCCGTCTGCTGTCCGAGCGCGAACGCCAGGATGTGCTGCTGCTTCGGCTGGCGCTCGCCGGCAAGGGCACGCCCGAAGGCGAACGCTGGGCCGACATGCTCGCCGACCGGTTCGCAGCCGCGGCACGGCGCGGCGACACCACCCACGCACGCGAGCACGCCCGCTTCGTGCTGGACATTCAGAACAACCCCGATGCCGCGCTGCAGTTGGCACGCGACAACTGGCAGATACAGAAGGAACCCGCCGATAGCCGCATCCTGTTGCGAACGGCCCGGGCCGCCGGCCAACCGGCCGCCGCGAAACCGGCGCTCGACTGGATGCAAGCGCACGATTTTCAGGACAAGCAAACTGTCCCCTTGGCCCATTCGCTGCGCGAGGCCATGCAATGATCCCGACCCTGCGGGTCATTGCGTTGACGCTGTGTCTGCTGTTGCCCGCGTTTTCCGCGAGCGCCCACAAGCCCAGCGACAGCTATCTCAATATCGATACCACCGGCGCGACAATCGACGGCCGCTGGGATATCGCCCTGCGCGATCTCGAATACGCCATCGGACTGGACGCCAATGGCAACGCCGCGATTACCTGGGGTGAACTCAAGGCCCGGCGCGACGCTGTTTTCGCCTATGCCTTGAGCCGGCTGTCACTGGCGCGGGGCGGCGATTGCACCCTGCAGCCCGGCCGGCTGCGGGTCACGGATCACACGGACGGCACCTATGCAGTGCTCGATTTCAGTGGGGATTGCCCGCGTCAGGCGGCGCACCTGAGCATTGGATATCGGTTGTTTTTCGACATCGACCCCAGCCATCGCGGCCTGCTGCGCCTGGACAGTCCGGCCGGCACCCGTACCGCTGTGTTCTCTCCCCAGCGACCCGACCAGCGTTTCGATCTGGGCAGCACTGGCGCTGGCGCCGCGTTCGTGCAGTACCTGATCCAGGGCATACACCACATCTGGATCGGCATTGATCACGTGCTGTTCCTGATCACGCTGTTGCTACCCGCGGTACTGATACGCCGCGACGGCCGCTGGCAGCCGCGGGCCTCTACGAAGCACTCGATCGTGGAGGTGACCAAACTGGTCACGGCCTTCACCGTGGCCCATTCGATCACCTTGGCGCTCGCGGTGCTGGGTGTGGTGGAGCTGCCCAGCCGCCTGGTGGAATCGGTGATCGCGTTCTCGATCCTCGCGATGGCCATCAACAACCTGGTACCGGTCATCCCCGAGGGCCGCTGGATCCTGGTGTTCGGATTCGGGCTGATCCACGGCTTCGGCTTCGCCAGCGTTCTCAGCGATCTCGGCCTGCCGCCAGCCGCGCTGGCCGTATCGCTGTTCGGTTTCAACCTCGGGGTCGAGATCGGCCAGCTGACGATCGTCGCCGCCACCCTGCCGGCCGCGCTGTTACTCCGTCACACCGCGTTTTATCGTATCGCCATTCTCCAGGTTGGCTCTGCGGTCGTGGGCGTGATCGCGGCCCTGTGGCTGTTCCAGCGCGCTTTCGGCGTTTGAGGTTCCTTCAATTCAGTCCCGAACCAGCACCAGCTTCCCGGCGTGCTCGCCGGCTTCCATGGTGCGATGCGCCTCGACAGCGTCCTCGAAAGCGAAGGTACGATCGAGCACCGGGCGCAACCGCCCCGCTTCGAACAACGGTAACAGCCGATCGTTGAACATCTGTGCGAGCACGATTTTGCGCTCGATGGGCAGACTACGCATGGTCATGGCCGTGAGTGTCAGCCGGCGCATAAGCAACTGCCCCATATCGATCCGGGTTCGGCTGCCACCGATCACGCCGACCTGAACCTGACAGCCTTCGTCGCGCAGTGCGTCGAGGTTGTCCGCCAGAGCCGGCCCGCCGACAAAATCCATCACCACATGCGCGCCGCCCGTTTGCTCCCGGACCTTGTTGGCCACGCCATCGTCGCTGTCGCACAGGCCCAGGTCGAAACCGCGATCCAGCCCCAGCGCCTTGAAGCGTGTCTCGATATCGTCGAGCCGCTCCTGGCTGCGGCTGGTGGCGATACTGCGTGCGCCCAGTGCATGGATGAGTTGCAACCCGGCCTGCCCGACACCGGAGGTCGCGCCGCGCACCAATGCCCATTGGCCCGGTGCCAACCCGCCGACCAGAAACAATGCCCGGTAAGCCGTCAGAAAGGCTTCCGGCGTCGCCGCCGCGGACGCGAAATCGTAATGCTGCGGAATGGTCAGCGTGTCGCGTTCGTGGGTGACCAGCTTTTCGGCATACGCCGCGCCGCCGATCAGGCCCATGACTCGCTCGCCAACCCGGCGCGATGAGACCCGATCACCTATGGCCGTAATTTCGCCGGCATATTCCAGGCCGGGGCAACGTGGATCGAAGCCCGCCGGAGGCGGATAGTGCCCCATGCGCTGCAACAGATCCGCGCGGTTGATACCGACCGCGCGGATGTCCACCAACACCTCCTGCGGCCCCGGTTTCGGGGTATCGAGTTCGCCCAGATGCAACGCTTCCGGCGCACCGGATTGTTCGACGAGCCAAGCCTTCATGGTCATATCCTACCTACGACAGTTTCAGTCCGATTACACCAACTAACACCAGCGTAATACATGCGGTACGCCAACCGGTCATTGGTTCGTCGAAGAAAAAGACGCCTACGATGGTAATCAGCACAATTCCCAGCCCGGCCCATACGGCGTAGGCGACACTGACATCAAGCTGCTTCAACGCCAGCGCCAGACACGCGAACGACGCAAGATAGAACACCGCAATACCGACTGATGGCCACACCCGAGTCAGGCCGGCGGAAAGCTTCATGCATGTGGTACCGGCCACCTCCAGCAGAATCGCGAGCGCGAGCAATAACCAGCTATACATAATCATCTCGAAAGTGCGTCATAGACGACGGGCCTACCGGGCGCGGCCACAGCCCGCGCGGCGCCCGAACCGAGAGGAAAAATAGTAACGTGTTCAGCGCCAAGACAGTTTTTATTCCGTTACACTGACCTTACAAGCTTAATCTAAGCGAGACGGCCTTGGGGCCGACGCAAAGGAGACCAGACCATGACCAAGATGATGACTTTTTTCGCCGCGCTAGCGCTGAGCATGGCAATGCTGGGCGGTTGCGCCAACAGTGATTGGGGCTCGGGCGATACCGGCACGGTACTCGGCGGCGTTCTCGGCGGGGCCGCCGGCTCACAGGTCGGTAGTGGCCAGGGCAAGACTATCGCCACGGTGATCGGCGCGGTCGCGGGCGCGGCGCTGGGCCGGCGTGTCGGCCAGAATATGGGTCAGGACGACCGTCGCCGCTTCGGCAACGCGCTGGAAACCAACCAGACCGGCAACACCACGTCCTGGAGCAATCCGGACTCGAACGAGCGCTATGCGGTCACCCCGACCAATACCTATCAGAGCAATGACCGCCCGTGCCGCGAGTTCACCATGGATGTGACGGTCAACGGCCAGCCGGACACGGTCAATGGCACTGCCTGCCGGCAAGCGGACGGCACCTGGAAGACCCAGTAGTCATTCGTACCACTGTAGCGGATAGGAAAACGCCGGGCTCTGACCCGGCGTTTTCTTGTGTGCCGCCCGGCCGGAGATATCAATGACCGTCGCAACCGATGACAACGCGCGCCCCGCGCGCAGCGATTACCACTGGTTCTGCCCCATCCCCACCCGCTGGATGGATAACGATGTCTACGGTCACGTCAACAACGTCACTTATTACTCGTACTTCGATACGGTCGCCAACCGTTATCTGATCGAGGTCGGCGGCCTGGATATACACACCGCCGAAGTGGTCGGCTTCGTTGTGGAGTCGCGCTGCCGCTATCACGCGCCGGTCGCATTTCCCGATCAGCTCGAGGCCGGGCTGGTGGTCAAGCATCTGGGCAACCGGTCGACGACCTACGGTATCGGCATCTTCAGGGCCGGCGAACAGAACGCGAGCGCGCATGGCGACTTTGTGCATGTGTTCGTGGAACGCGCCACCCAGCGCGCAGCACCCATCCCGACGGCGTTGCGTGAGGCACTAGCAGCCATCACCCGCCCCGAGACGGGCACGGAGTAACCCGGCATGACCGCTGTCGCCGTGTCCGCCCGTGACTACCACGCCACCGTTGTCAATCCGGACGACGGTGTTGAACTCGCGCTTACCGTCATGCAACCGGCACTTGCGGCCGACGAAACAGCGCCGCTGATCCTGCATGGCCACGGTTTTGGTGGCGCGCGATTGCCCAATCGACTCGAGCGATCGGTATACGAGCAACTCTCCGGGGGCATTCTGCCTTCGACCGAGGCGGCACGACGCGCAGCCGCGGCCGGCTATTTCGTGATCAGCTTCGACCAGCGCGGCTTCGGCGATTCCGGCGGCCAGGTCGAGATAATGGACCCGGCCATCGAAGGCGCCGATATCAGCGCCATTCTCGACTGGGCCGAACAACAGATGCCCGAGCGCTCGCATCTGGCCTATCGCGACGGCGATCCGGTGGTCGGGGGTCTGGGCCTGTCCTACGGCGGCGGTTTTCAACTCATCGGTGCCTGCGTTGATCCGCGTTTCGATGCCATCGTTCCAACCGCCACATGGCACGACCTGAGCTACAGCCTGGCACCCGACAACGTGGTCAAGACGGCCTGGGGCGCGTCGCTGGTCGCGCTCGGCGTGCCAACATCCGGCGTTAACCTCGATCCCGTGCTCTACCGCGCACTGCTGGAAGGGCTGATCTCGCCGCTGACCGGGCGCGGGCTGTCCGACGCCATCAATGACCGGCTGTACAACAGCAGTCCGGCCTCGTTTTACGACGGCAGGCTGGCGCAGGACGGCCAGCGCAACGCCTGCGCCGACCGACGCACGCCCTGTGTGGACGCGCTGCTCGTTCAGGGTGTTGGCGATACCTTGTTCAACCTCAACGAGGCGTTGCACAACGCCCATGCCCTGCGCGCCGCCGGCAACGACGTGCACGTGATCGCCATGCAGTACGGCCACAGCCTGCCGTTTCTGCAGGATATCGACCGCATCGCCTATCAGACCGATGCCACGCTGCACATCGACGGCCAGGATCGGGAAACAGCCGCGCTGGAATTGGGCTATCTGGACTGGAAGCTGAAGGGCCAGACGCTGGACCACGCCATTCCACGCCACACGATTGTGCTCAACGATGCGACCACGCTGCAGTTCGACGACATGCCGACAGGCACGGGAGCACGCGAGCCGACACTGGAATTCTCCGGCGAAGCGACCACCGGCGGGCTCGACCTGCTGCTCGGCATTCTCCGGCGCCAGAGCGTGAGTCGACTGTGGTCGCTGGTTACCGGCGCCGCCGGTAATGCGCTGGATGCACTCAAGCGCGTGTTCGACAGCGAGGAGCCCCGGCGCGGGGACGATACGGCGCTGATCGCGCGCCTGGTCAACGCTCTGCCCTCCGACCACCTGGACGAGCTGGCCAGCGGCGGCACGTTCATCCCGTTGACCACGATCGAACGAGATGACCAGGCGATCGCCGGCATACCGCAGGCACAGATCGAGGTCAGCGGCGATGCCCGTTTACCGGTAGCGTTCGTGGGTATCGGCGTACGCCGGCGCACGCCCGGTGCGACCGTCCTGCTCAACAAGCAGGTTCGCCCGATCCGCGGAGCCGGCGAACGCCAGCTGGAACTCAACGGCGTGAGTTTTCGACTGCGCGCGGGCGACCAGCTCGGGCTACTGGTCTACGGTTACCATCCCCAGTATCTCGCCAGCTTTTCGGCCATCCCCGGCCGCATTGCGGTCACAGGGCAGATCACCCTGCCTATTGTCGACGTGCAATGAGCCATTCCGGCCGTGCTGCGAATGATAGCCTTGTCGGTGCCTTGACCACTGAGGAAAGCACATGACACCGCTCGCTGCATTCGGCGTGGGCCTGGCCACGGCCGCCCTGCTGCTGACCATTGTCTGGGCCATTCAGTTGGTCACCCGTAATGCGGGGCTCGTGGATGTCGTCTGGTCGGCTTCCGTGGGCATCATCGCCGCGGAATATGCCTTGCTGAGCGATGCACCGGTGGCGGCACGTCTGCTCATGGCCACGCTGGCACTGACCTGGTCAATGCGGCTGGCAGGGTATCTGGCCCAACGCATGCGCGGCGCGCCGGAAGATTCGCGCTACGCCGCGGCACGTGAGTCGTGGGGCCGCAGGGCCGATGTCTACATGCTCGGATTCTTCCTGTTTCAGGCCGTGGTGGCGTCGATCCTGTCGATCCCGTTTCTGGTGATCGCGTATATGCCGGAAGCGCCATCGTTGGGCGTTGCGTTGGCAGCGATGCTGATCTGGTTGATATCGGTAGCCGGCGAAGGTACGGCGGATACGCAACTGCATCGATTCAAGCAGAAGCCGGAAAACCGGGGCAAGGTCTGTACCGAGGGGCTGTGGCGTTATTCCCGGCATCCCAATTATTTCTTCGAGTCGCTGCACTGGGTGACGTATGTCGTGCTCGCCATCGGCGCCCCCTATTGGTGGGCGACGCTGGCCAGCCCGGTCATCATGGCCTGGCTGCTGCTGAAGGTTTCGGGCATCCCCACGATCGAAACGGCGGATGCATCCAAAAAGCGCGCGGGCCACGATGAATATGTACGCACCACGAGCGCCTTCGTGCCCTGGCCGCCGAAGAAATACTGAACCCCGAAAACTGCTGGAGCCGCTGTTGGATAGTCTGCCGATTGAATTGTGTGAGCGCGGCCTGGTCCCCGACAGCCTGGCGCGTGCGGGCATGCGCCAACTGATCGCAAGCCGGCTGTCCAGCCCCGAGGCGCGCGATCCCGAACAGCGTGACACGCATATGCGCGCCTTCATCGAACGCGCCTCGACCGGCCCCATCGCGGCCCATACCGACGACGCCAACGCCCAGCACTACGAAGTGCCGCCGGATTTCTTCAAGCAGGTGCTGGGCGACCACCTCAAATACAGCGGTTGCCTGTTCGAGCCGGGTATCGACAACCTCGCGCAGGCCGAACACGCGATGATGGCGCTCTACGCCGAACGTGCGCGCCTGCGTGACGGCCAGCGTATTCTCGATCTCGGATGCGGCTGGGGTTCGTTCGCGCTGTGGGCCGCCAAACGTTACCCGCGCGCGCAGATTCTCGCGGTATCCAACTCCAATCCGCAGCGCGAGTTCATCCAGGCACGCGCCGCCGAACGTGGGTTGGACAATCTCACGGTGCTGACCTGCGACATCAACACCTTCGATCCGGGCGACAAACGCTTCGACCGGATCGTATCGGTGGAAATGTTCGAGCACATGCGCAATTATCGCGAACTGTTTGCACGCACGGCGCGCTGGCTGGACGACGACGGCCGCCTGTTCGTGCACGTCTTTGCACACAAGCTGCTCGCCTACGCGTTTCAGACCGACGGCGACTACGACTGGATGGCGCGCTATTTCTTTACCGGCGGGATCATGCCCAGCGAAAACCTGTTCGCGCATTTCCAGCACGATCTGGTCCTGCGGGATAGCTGGTGGCTGTCCGGTAATCATTATCGCGATACCGCCAACGCCTGGCTGGCCCGAATGGACGCCGCCCGGCCATCCATTCTCGAGCTGTTCGCCGATACCTACGGCCCGGACAATGCCGAGCGCTGGAACAACCGCTGGCGCATGTTCTTCATGGCCGTCGCGGAACTGTTCGGTTACGACGAGGGCAACGAATGGGGCATCGCCCATTATCTTTTCGAGCCGCGTCGAACCTGACCGCGGCCTGCACCGGAGACTGAGACCATGACTCCACGATTCAACACGACAACGCTCGGTGTGCTCTCGGCGCTCGCGATATGCGCAGGCCCGGCCGTGGCCCAGAGCGGGGACCAGGCCGGAACCGCCGCGCAAGGCGACATGCGCTGCTTCAACGGCTACGGCTATACGCTCAAGGGCGGCGACTACCGCTATACCGAGCACCACGAACAGCAACGCGAAAACGGCACGATCACCAGCTGGGACGTAACCTACATCGGCAAGGGCGGCGAGGTCATCGCGACCAAGCATCTGGATTTCTCGGACAACCCCACCGTTCCGACTTATACCCTCGAGATGGCCGACAGCGGCTACAGCGAAGGTATCGAGCACACGAATGGTCAATGGACGATGTTCCGCCAGAAGTCCGCGGACGCGAAACGACAAACCAAGGATTTCAATGTCGACGGCACCATCGCCGCCGATTCGGGCTTCGACCAGCTCGTACAGCGACAATTCGGCACCATCATGCAGCACGAGAGCGTATCGTTCCGGTTTGCCGCCGCCGGGCGTCAATCGGTAATCGATCTGCGAGCCAAGCGCGGCGACGACACCACGTTCGAGGGTGAACCCGCGGTAGTGTTCATCGCCGAACTGGACATGTTTCTGATCAATTACTTCGTGGACTCACTGAAGCTGACGTACGACCCGGACAGCAAGCAGCTGCTCGAGTACCGCGGCATCGGCAATCTGCACAACGACAGCGGCGAAGTCTATCCCGTACGAGTGACCTACAGCAGCGAGATGCCCTCGGTGGCCCGTGACAACGGCGCGCCGGAAGCCAGTTGCGGCTCGGTCGAAAGCGATAACGGTTGAGACCGGACTTGCTGAAGGGCCTGCCTGCACGCGCGACCGCTGCCGCGCGTGCAGGCCGTGGTCAGCTGTGGCCCTTGAGTTCCGGCTGACGTGCCATCCACGGCTGGATGCGCGCAAACGCCTCCTCGATGTTGTCCATCGAGGTGGAATAACTGATACGCATCAGGCTGCTCGACTGCTCGCCGAAGGCGTCCCCGGGAATCACGCAGACGCCGGTTTCCTCCAGCATGCGCATGGACAGCTTGCCGGCATCCACATCCCGCGGTAACGACGGCGCGATATAAAACGCACCCTGCGGCCAGTAGCCGGTCAGCCCCGGCGTGTCGGCCACCAGATCCACGACCCGATCCCGACGCCGCGCGTATTCGGTCACCATGTCATCGATACAACTCTGGTCGCCCAGCAACGCAGCCACGCCGGCCCACTGGGCGGGCGTGCTCGCCACCGTGGTGGTAAACATGTGATACCGGCGCAGCGTGCGGATCGTGTTCTGATCCGCAACAATCCAGCCGATCCGCAGCCCGGGCATGGCAAATGTCTTGGAGAAACTCGACACCACGGCGACCCCATCGAGGTCGGTCGCGCAGGACAACACGCTCGGGTAGTCGATGTCGTCGAGAATCAGGTGGTCGTAGACCTCGTCCGAGAGAATTTCGACGCCCCGGTAGGCCGCTTCCTGACACAACCATTCCACGGTTTCACGCGGGTAGACCGTACCTGTGGGGTTGCTCGGCGAGTTGATCACGATGGCGTGCGTATTCGGACCGATCATGTCGATGATGCGCTGCGGATCGATCTGGTGTCCTTCGCTGGCGCGGGTGGGCACGGTGCGCACCTGGCCGCCGTTCATGCGAATCAGTGGCGCATAGAGCAGGAACGTCGGGTCGGCGATGATGAACTCGCGCCCCGGCGCGGCCATCGCCGTGATCAACAGATAGATGCCCTCGGTCGCCCCTGTGGTGATCAGGAAATTGTCTTCCGACAGCGTATTACGGTACTTCTCGCTGTAGTGGTCCTTGAGCGCCGTCAGCAACTCCGGCAGCCCGGCGTCCATCGTGTAGCCGGTCTGTCCGGCTTCCAGCGCATGGATATGAGCGTCGATGATATGTCGCGGCGTGGCAAAATCCGGCTGCCCAATGGACAGATGGAGGACATCTTCCAGTTGCGCTGCACGGTTGACCATGCGCCGTATGCCCGAGATCGGAATGGCGTGCATCGCCGGGTTCCATACCAGACGGTCGCGGACATAACGCTCGTCAGGATCCGACGCCAGAACCTGATTGCTGGTTTCCAGATTCGCCACCATGCCGGTCTCTCCAATGTTGTCCTGACGGGCCGACGGAATAGCGGCCTACAGCGCGAGCCTAGGCGGGTCTTGCAATAGCGGTCAAGACGTCTTTGGTCGTGCCTTCCAAAACACTATTGACGCCGCTGCAAGCCACTGGGTAACGTGCCGTATGGCCAACGATTCAGCGCGCCCTGCAGCGATATTGCGGCGGCGATGCGCCCATGAGTGACGACAGTCGAGCTGCGCCCAGAATCACGGTTCTGAGCGCGGATGAAAAAGGACCGCCCGGAATCGATCGGCTCAGGGAGCATGGCGATATCCGGCTGGCCAACGACGAGCCTACCCTGCTCGATGCCCTGCCCGGCTCGGATATTCTTCTGGTCACCGATTTTCGTACCGATGCCCTGGAAGCCGCCTGGCCGGCGGCCGACCGCCTGCAATGGGTGCATGCCGCGAGCGCTGGCGTGGATCAGTTGATGTTCGACGATCTGGTCGCATCGGATATTCCGGTAACCAACGCCCAGGGTATATTCGACCGCAGCATTGCCGAGTATGTCCTTGGTGCCATTCTATTTTTCGCCAAGGACACCCGCAACAACATCGTCTACCAGCAACAACGCCGCTGGGTGCATCGCGATACCGAATCCATCCACGGCGAGCACGTACTGATCGCCGGCGCGGGTTCGATCGGGCGCGAAATCGGCGCCCTGTGTCGTGCCGTCGGCATGCGGGTCAGCGGTATCGCCCGGCGTGCCCGCGATGGCGATGAAGTCTTCGATGCCGTATACCCGGCCGACGATATCGATCGCTATCTGCCCAATGCCGATTATGTCGTGGTAGCCGCGCCGCTGACCGATGCGACGGAAGGCTGGTTCAATACCGACCGCTTCGCCGCCATGGCCGAGCATGCCCGCTTCATAAATATCGGCCGCGGGCCGATCGTGGTGACCGACGATCTGGTCGCGGCGCTGAACAACCGCGATATCGCGGGCGCCGCGCTCGATGTATACGAACAGGAACCGCTGCCGACCGGACACGCGCTCTGGGGCATGGACAATGTGCTCATGTCCGCCCATATGGCGGGTGATTTTCTGGGCTGGCGCGAAGCACTGATCGAACAGTTTCTGGAAAATCTGGCGCGCTGGCAGGCCGGCGACGCCTTATTCAATCGTGTCGACAAGCAGCATGGCTATGCGCCCAGCGGCGCCCGGGCGTAGTCTGCCCGAACGGCACCCATTCACGTACACATCGCCCCCGTGGTCCGAGGACACTCATGATCGAATCCTACCTGCTCAAGCATCTGTCCGGTTATATCGACGGCCAGTGGGTCGATGCCGACTCCGGCAACAGTATCGAGGTATTGAATCCAGCCAACGGCAAGACGCTGGCGCAGATTCCGAAGATGGGCAGCGCCGAAACCCGGCGCGCCATCGAAGCCGGCAAGCGGGCCCTGAGCGAGACGCACACGCTCGATACCCGGCGTGAATGGCTGGAGGATATCCGCGACGCCCTGCTCGACGAAAAAGAGGAAATCGGCCGGATCCTGTGTCTGGAGCACGGCAAGCCGTGGAAGGAGGCCCAGGGCGAAGTCGAATACGCCGCCGGCTTCTTCGACTACTTCGCCCGCACTATCGACGCGCTCAAGCCGGAGGAACTCAAGGAAAAAGCCAAGGGTGCCAGCTGGACCGTGCATCACCGCCCCATCGGTGTGGTCGGGCTGATTACGCCCTGGAACTTCCCGATCGGCATGATCGCCAAGAAAGTATCGGCGGCCCTCGCGGCCGGCTGCCCGAGCGTGATCAAGCCGGCCGGCGAAACCCCGCTGACGATGATCGCGATGTTCCAGCTGTTCCACGAACGGCTGGATCTGCCCGCCGGCATGGCCAACCTCGTGATGGGCTCGTCCAGCGAAATCGGCGGCGAGCTGTGCAGCTCCACCGACGTCCCCATGCTCAGCTTCACCGGCTCCACGGAAGTCGGCAAACTGCTGATCGACCAGACCAGGGATCAGGTCAAGAAACTGGGCCTGGAGCTGGGCGGCAATGCGCCGTTCATCGTCTTCGACGACGCCGATCTCGATGCCGCGGCGACCAATCTCATCGGCAACAAGTTTCGCGGCGGCGGACAGACCTGTGTGTGTGCCAACCGGATCTATGTGCAGTCCGGCGTATACGATGCGTTCTCCGAGAAGGTGATGGAGAAGGTCAAGGCGCTGCGCGTGGGCGACGGCATGGACGACAACGTCGATGTCGGCCCGCTGATCAACAAGCAGGGTTTCGAGAAAGTGCAGAATCACGTCAGCGACGCGCTGTCTAAAGGCGCCGAGCTGGTCGCCGGCAAGCGGCCGGACGAACTCGATGCCGACAAGAATCTGTTCTATCCGCCCAGCGTGATCACGGGCGTGACCCACGACATGCTTTGCTGCAAGGAAGAAACCTTCGGTCCGCTCGTACCCATGATCGAATTCGAGGCCGACGACGACGCCATCACGCTCGGCAATACCACCGAGTTCGGCCTGGCCGCCTATGTCTTCACCCAGGACGACGACCGCGCAGCCCGGACCATAGCCGGCCTGCGCTTTGGCCATTGCGGCTACAACACCGGCACCGGACCGGCACCGCATGCGCCGTTCGGCGGCATGAAGCAGTCCGGCATCGGCCGCGAAGGCGGTCACGAAGGCCTGATGGAATATATCGAAGTGCAGACTGTGCCGCGGGGTGATTGATCTCATCGGCAAAAAGAAATTTAGTCCGCAAATGAACGCAAAAACGCGCAAATGAGTACAGAGAAGGCATGTTATCCGCAGATCAACGCGGCTTTACGTGGCTCGAGAAAAAGCTGAACTTTCTGTATTTAATCTGTGTATATCTGCGTAATCTGCGGTTACGTTTTCTATTTGCCTGTATTCATCTGCCTTGTTTTTATTTGCGTTCATTTGCGGACAAACATACGCCTGTATTCGTCGCGTCCATCCACGCAACCCGGAACTGACACCACGTGAAAGCCTATTTCGATTCGAGCCAGAACGAGCATATCCCGCAAAGCTACCTGACCCGTGGCCAGATGCGAGCGCCGCAGGAAGTCCCGGCGCGCACCCCGCCGCTGCTGGCCGCACTCGAAGGCCTGGACATTGACGTCGCACCGCCCGCCGACCACGGCATGAAAATGATCTCGCGGGCGCACGACCTGGGCTATCTGCGTTTTCTCGAATCCGCTCACCGTCGCTGGATGGCAATCCCCGACGACTGGGGGGACGAAGTCATGTCCAACATCTTCGTGCGCTCGCCCAATCCGCTGCGCGGCATACTCGCGGAAGCCGCACGCTACCAGGCCGACGGCAGCTGCCCGATCGGCGAGCACACCTGGCGGGCCGCCTATCAGTCAGCCCAGACCGCGCTGACCGCGGCCGACGATATTCTGAATGGCGCCTCCAGTGCCTACGCACTGTGCCGCCCGCCCGGGCACCACGCCCGCCGCGATGCGGCCGGCGGCTTCTGTTATCTGAACAATGCCGCGATCGCGGCGGAGGCTCTGCGCGAGAAATACGATCGCGTGGCAATCCTCGACCCCGACATGCACCACGGCCAGGGCATCCAGGAAATATTCTACGAACGCGACGACGTGCTCTATATTTCCATTCACGGTGACCCGACCAACTTCTACCCCGTGGTCACCGGCTACGAGAACGAGCGCGGCGCCGGCGCCGGCTTCGGCTATAACATCAACCTGCCCATGCCGCACGGTTCGCCCGAGCAGACCTTCTTCGACAAGCTCGATGACGCAATGGCCGCCATCCGGCTATACCAGCCCGAGGTTCTGGTGCTGCCATTGGGTTTCGATATCTATCACAACGACCCGCAGGCCAAGGTTGCGGTCAGCCATGAAGGTTTCGCGCGGATCGGTGCCACGATGGCCGAACTCGACATGCCGGTGCTCGTGGTCCAGGAAGGCGGCTACGACGTCGACAGCCTGGAAGAGAATGCCCGTCAGTTCTTCGGCGGGCTGTTGGGCCGGTAGACCGCCAATGCAGCGATGAATCGCCATGCTGAGAAACTGTGCTGCGTCCCCAATAACGCGGTAAAGAACGGGACGCGCCAGGGGTCGATACCGGTTCAGCAGCTTCTGTCGGCTGCGTATCTTAGTGCAAGCAAGTTATGTACGGGATCGGTTTTTCATGCCAACTCTTAACGGCCTCGGCGCCTTCCGATTTTGTTCCAACGTCAGCGCAACACGACCGTCCGGTTGCCATTGATCAGCACCCGATCCTCCAGATGATCGCGCAGACCGCGCGCCAGCACCGCCTTTTCGACGTCCTTGCCGTGGCGAATCAGATCCTGAACCGTGTCGGCATGATCCACGCGGATCACGTCCTGGTCGATGATCGGCCCCTGATCGAGCTCCGGGGTCACGTAATGGCAGGTTGCCCCGACCTGTTTGACCCCGCGTCGATAAGCTTGCAGATAAGGCTGCGCGCCGACAAAGCTGGGCAGGAAACTATGGTGGATATTCAGAATACGCCCATGCAGGCGCGTACATAAACCGGTCGGCAATATTTGCATGAAACGGGCCAGCACCATCGTGTCGCTGGCGGACGCCATGAAAAGCCGCTCGATCTCGGCATGGGCCGCGGACTTGTCATCGTCACGCATCGCCACATGGTGAAAGGTAATGCCATGCCATTCGACCAGGCCGCGGGCGTCGTCGTGATTGGAAATAACGGCTGCGATATCGATATCCAGCTCACCCGACTGCCGGCGCTCGAGCAGGTCGTAGAGACAGTGCAACTCGCGGGACACCAGAATGACCACGCGTTTGCGGATCTCGCTGTCGTTGATCTGCCAGTCCATTTCGAACGCCCGGGCGACCGGCTCGAAACGCCGACGCAGCTCGTCCAGACCCAGGGCAAGCGAATCGGCGCACACATCCATGCGCATGAAATAACGATTCGTTTCCAGATCCGCATGCTGGCTGGAACGCAGGATCCAGCCACCGGACTCGGCAAAGAATGCCGCCACACGCGCCACAATGCCGACCGCATCGGGGCAGGACAGTCTCAGGGTGTAATGACGTGCATGATCCATGTTGCGACGATCATAGCGTGTCGTGTGACATCCTTGGCGACGAAATCGCTGGCCACGGCTTAAAATGGCCACATGACCACCGCGACCCGCAAGATCGTGCACGTCGACATGGATGCGTTCTATGCCTCGGTCGAGCAGCGCGACGCACCCGAGCTGCGCGGACAACCCGTGGTTGTCGCATGGGGCGGCGCCCGCTCCGTGGTGTGTGCCGCCAGCTACGAGGCGCGCGTGTTTGGCATCCATTCGGCGATGCCGGCGCTGCGCGCCGAACGGCTGTGCCCCGATGCGATATTCGTGGCGCCGGATTTTGCCCGCTATAAAGCCGTTTCGGCGCAGATTCGCGAGATATTCGCGCACCATACCGATATCATCGAGCCGTTGTCGTTGGACGAAGCGTATCTCGATGTAACCGCCCCGCGCAGCGGTCTGGGCACGGCGACGCGTACCGCTCAGGTGATCCGCGCCACCATCCGGGAGGAGACCGGCCTGACCGCATCCGCGGGAATTGCGCCCAACAAGTTTCTGGCCAAGATCGCCTCCGACTGGCGCAAGCCCGACGGGCAATTCGTGATCACGCCGCGCCGTGTCGAGACATTTCTGACCGATCTCCCGGTCGGGTGCATACCGGGCGTAGGCCCGAAGATGAAACAGAAACTCTCACAGCTGGGCGTGCATACGGTCGGCGCATTACGCGCAATCGAACGCTCGGCATTGCAGGAACGCTTTGGCGTCTGGGGTGGACGCCTGCACGAACTGGCCCGTGGCATTGATGAACGTCCGGTCCAGCCACGCCGCGAATCCGTGCAGGTTTCCAGCGAAGACACGCTCAGCGAGGACCTGCCGCTGGGTGAGCTTACCCCGCATATCGAACGGCTGGCCGCCAAGGCCTGGGCCCAGCACGAACGCAAACGGCCAAGGGTGGCGCGCACCGTGGTGCTCAAGCTCAAGACTGCGGATTTCAGGATCCTCACCCGCAGCTATACACCCACGGCGCGCCCGGATTCAGCCGAGGACGTCGCCGCGATCGCCAGCGCCCTGCGCGCACGCGTCGATCACCCCGCAACGACCCGCTATCGCCTGGTCGGCGTCGGCCTGTCCGGTTTCATGGACGGTGCCGATCAGGCGGTCCAGCAAAGTCTGCTGTAGATTGCGCCAAGCGCTATTACCCGGGTTTGACAACCCAGGCGACGCTCTGCGGAGATATGTTCAACTTATCGATCACGGGATCGCATCATGCGTTACGAACTGTATTACTGGCCCGGCATTCCCGGCCGCGGCGAATTCGTACGGCTGGCGCTCGAGGACGCCGGTGCGGATTACGTGGATATCGTGCGCGGCAGCGCGGACGACGGCCTGGGTCTGACGGCTGTGACTGCCGGGCTTGAGCCCGAACACAATTCACGGCCGCCGTTTGCCCCACCCTATCTGCGTGCCGGCAATATGGAGATATCCCACGTTGCCAATATCCTGCAGTTTCTCGGGCCGCGGCTGGACCTTGCGCCGACCGATGAGGCACTGCGCTACTGGTGTCATGGTCTGCAACTGACGATGACCGACTTCGTAGCGGAAATACACGACAGCCATCATCCGCTCGGACCGGGGCTGTATTACGAACAACAGACGGCTGAAGCCAAGCGAAGGGCCGGGGTCTTCATCGAGTCGCGCCTGCCGAAATTCCTGGGGTATTTCGAGGACGTGCTGGCAGCCAATCCGGCGGGCGAAACCTGGCTTGCAGGCGATCACTGCAGCACGGCGGATCTGTCGCTATTCCAGATCGTCGCCGGCCTGCGCCATGCCTATCCCAACGCCATGGCAGCGCTCGAGAGCGATGTGTCGCGGGTCGCCGCCCTCGCCGATCGAGTCGCACACAGGCCACGACTGGCGCGCTACCTGGCCTCCGAACGACGCATGGCCTTCAACAACGATGGCGTGTTTCGTCATTATCCCGAACTGGACTCGACCGTCAGTTAATCCAGCCAGCGTATCAATCCAGCGGCGGACGACGCCCCAGCCGCCGCATCAAACCGCGCCAGGCCAGCGTCAGCCCGCCGATGATCAGCCCCGCGACCACAACATAGACCCATACCGGCAGGTCACGGCCGGCAATCAATATGTAGATATAGGGTGCGGAATAAAACAACGCCCAGAGCAACACGAGCACTTCGAGCGGGCGCTCACGCCGGATGTGATGAAACAACCAGCCCGTGACCAGCAGAAACGGCCCCGTGCTGACCACATAGATGAGAACGAACAACAGCGGGCTCACGTCGTGGGCGCGGGCGACACCGCTTAGATAATCGATCATTGCATCTATGACTCGGTCGGCTCGGAGTGGCGGACGGCACGCCGCCAACTTCGGCGGGGCACGGCACCGCGTCGCAATACGATACGGGCTTCGCCCGGCCGCATACAATGCCCCATTCGGTGCATTTTGTGTCGCGCCCGGTGGCTGGCGCACAAAATCGGACGCCGCCGGCACACGGCTATTGAACGCAATCCCCTTCCGGCCTAGATTGGAGCGGGTGTATTTCGGGTCTGACATGACCCGCTGGCTGGAGCCTCTGGGTGGAATACAAGGATTATTATCAGACACTGGGCGTGGCACGCGATGCCTCGGAGGACGAGATCAAGCGCGCCTACCGCAAGCTCGCGCGCAAGTATCACCCCGATGTCAGCAAGGAGCCGGACGCCGAGGATCGCTTCAAGGCGGCCAACGAGGCCTACGAGGTACTCAAGGATCCCGAAAAGCGTGCCGCCTACGACCGGATACCGCCGGGCGGCGAATCGCCCCGACAAGGCTTTGAGCCGCCACCCGGCTGGGACACCGACTTCGAGTTCAGCGGCGGCGGCTATACTGGCGGCGACGCCTCCGACTTCAGCGATTTTTTCGAGTCGTTGTTCGGCCGCGGTTTCGCCGGAGCACGGGACCCGAGGCCGGGCGAACAGGCCCGGGGTGGCATGCGCGGTCAGGACCACGTGGCTCAGGTCGCACTGGACCTTGAGGATGCTTTCACGGGCGGCAGCCGTACGCTGACGCTGCGTGCGCCCGAAGCCGACGCCGGGGGCCGGGTCGTCAACCGCGAACGTTCGCTCAAGGTCAGGATTCCAAAGGGTGTTCGAGCGGGCCAGCAGTTACGGCTGAGCGGCCAGGGCACGCCCGGCATCGGCGGTGGCGGCGCCGGCGACCTGTATCTGGAAATCACGTTCAAACCCCACGCCTGGTTCCGGCTCGACGGCAGCGATCTCTATCTCGATCTGCCCGTCGCCCCCTGGGAAGCAGCACTCGGCGCAACGATCAAGGCGCCCACGCCCGCCGGGGCGGTGGACCTGAAGATTCCGGCCGGCTCCAACGGCGGTCGCAAACTACGACTCAAGGGTCGCGGCATGCCGGGTTCCACGCCCGGCGATCTCTATGTTCAGTTGCGCATTACCCTGCCACCGGCCGACGATGACAACGCCCGTGCGCTGTATCAGCAGATGGCCGACGACATGCCCTTCAACCCACGTCAACGCATGGGGGTCTAGCCATGACGACGACACAAGACACTCTGACCTGCCACATCGTCGACGAACGCGCGACCATCACCCTGGGGCAGTTGTGCCGCTCCTGTGGCGTGCACGCCGAATGGGTCTCGCTGCTGGTCGAACAGGGCGTACTGGAACCCACGGCCGGTGCCCAAACCCGCCGCTGGGAGTTTGCCGCCACACAACTGCCGCGCGTCCATACCGCGATGCGGCTGCAACGGGACCTGGAGTTGAATGCCTCCGGCGTCGCTCTGGCGATCGAACTCATGGACGAGATTCAATCCCTGCGCAGCCGTCTGAACGCATTGGGCGAACGCTGACACTGTCGGTTAGAGCCGCCAACCTACGGAACAGAACGCCTCATGCAAATTACCACCAGCGCGCGCGAACTGGTCGCCAACGCCGAACGGCGCATCACCACTCTGTCGCCGCGGGATGTCGAAGCACGGTTGCAGCGCCCGGGGGTACTGTTGGTGGATATCCGCGATATACGCGAGCGTAAACGCGAAGGCGTGATTTCGGGCGCGTTACATGCTCCGCGCGGCATGCTCGAGTTCTGGGTCGACCCCGACAGCCCTTATCACAAGTCCGCGTTTGCGGATGCCGATGAAATCATCCTCCATTGCAACAGGGGTTGGCGTTCGGCACTGGCGACCGCTGCATTGCAGGATATGGGCGTCGACAACATTGCGCACATGGACGGCGGCTTCGACCGCTGGCGCGACGAAATCGGTCGTATCAACGAAAGCTGAGCGCGACCTGAAGCGTAACCCGATGCGGGCACGGTCTTGTCACGACCTGAAATTCCGGCGTGATTGCGGCAGAATCCGCACCCCGCCCCTCCATGCCCCCGTTTTTCGATGCTCCTGAACAAGCCGCCGTACCTCAGCCGCCACGACCGCGTACGTGCGCTCACCATGTCGCTTCTGGCCGCGGTGACAGGCCTGCTGGCGGGGCTGGTGGCTTTTGCTCTGGTCAAACTGATCGCGCTGGCGATGAACCTGGTGTTCCGCCACGAAGTGGCATGGGAGTTGCCGGATCTCGCGCAACATGATCTGGGCGCATGGATCGTGCTGGTGCCCGCGCTGGGCGGACTGCTGGTGGGACTGTTGGCGCGTTATGGCACACCCAAGATCAAGGGCCACGGGATCCCCGAAGCCATGGAAGCGGTGCTCACGCGTGACAGCCGTATTTCGCCGCGCGTTGCCCTGCTCAAGCCACTGTCCACCGTGGTCGCCATCGGCAGCGGCGGGCCGTTCGGCGCCGAGGGGCCCATCATCCAGACCGGCGGCGCTTTCGGTTCCCTGCTCGGGCAGATCGTCCCCACCACCGCAGCCGAACGCAAGGTACTGCTGGCCTGCGGTGCAGCCGGCGGCATGGCCGCGATCTTCGGCACACCGATTGCCGGCGTGGTGCTGGCAATTGAATTGCTGCTGTTCGAATTCCGCGCCCGTTCCTTCATCCCGCTGGTTATTGCCGCCGCTGTGGCCACCAGCCTGAGGCACGCGCTGATCGGCGACGGACCGTTGTTTGCCATGGACGCGGTGAGCTTCGGCCTGCCCTATGCGGCGCCCGCATACATCGTTTTCGGTGTCCTTATCGGCGGTGCTTCGGTCGGTTTCACCAAGCTGCTGTTCGTGGTGGAAGACGTCTTCGACGCGCTGCCGATCGGCGATATCTGGCGCCCGGCTCTGGGTGGTCTCGGTCTGGGCCTGATCGGCCTGGTGGCGCCGCAGGTGCTCGGCGTGGGCTACGACACCATCACCGGCATCCTCAACAATCAACTGACGGTCGCGGCACTGCTGTCGATAGCCGTATTCAAGACCGCTGCATTGCTGGTATCGCTGGGCTCGGGCACCTCCGGGGGCCTGTTGGCGCCCATGTTCATGACCGGGGCCGCGCTCGGTGCGCTGTTCGCAATCGCGGTCAACCACATGCTGCCCGGGGTAACCCTGGCCCCGGCAGCGTTTGCGCTGGTCGGCATGGCGGCGATGTTTGCATCCGCCTCGCGCGCAACCTTTGCGTTGATCATCTTCGCCTTCGAGATCACCCGCAATTACGACGCCATCCTGCCGCTCATGCTGGTGTGCGTGATCGCCACGGGTATGGGCATTCTGTTCATGCGCACCACGATCATGACCGAAAAACTGGCCCGGCGCGGCTTGCGGGTACATCAGGAGTTCGAAGTCGATCCACTGACCCGCACAGATATCGCTACCGTCATGCACACGCAACCGGCCTGCGTGGACGCCGACCTGTCACTGGACGAGGTCGCCACACGCCTGGGACTGCGTACCGAAACCACGGCCCATGACGATGCGCTGATCGTACTCGACGACCGGGGCACGCCACTGGGCCTGATCACGCGCAGCGACCTGCTGCATGCACAGAACACCCGCGACAACGACTCCCGCACTGCCGGCGATATCTGCACCCGCAATCCGATCACCGCCTATCCCGACGAAAACGTGCGCGAGGCCGCAGAACGCATGCTGCACCACGATATCGGCAGACTGCTCGTGGTGGCCCGCCACGACCACCGCCAACTGCAGGGCCTGATCGACCGCGCCAGCACGATCACCGCACGTCGAGGCAGTTTGCAGGACGAAGGCCTCTGGCCCGCAGCCCGCTCTTGATGAACCCGGCTGCCGTTGTTGCCGTGCCACACGAGTCACCGGTTTTTTCGACAACGGAAACGCGCTCTGCAATTCCTTTCGTCTCGCGTTGCCGCCGGCCATATTGGTCGGCGCGCCTACCCTCGCTATGGTGCCGATGGATCACCCGGGGTAGGCACACCCTTGCCGACCGCTGTCAATCGGGCGTGAGTGGCAGATCCACGCTGCCCTTCAACCGCACCGCTCTGGGTATCTTGTTGAAGCTCAGGAAATACTGGTTATGAAAGCCATAGGCCAGCAAAAACACTTCATCGCCGGTGTCCAGATGGGTTGATACACCGACCAGTTGTTGTTGGTACTCACCGGTGCCGCGTAGCGGCGCAATCTGATTGTTGATCAGTTTCACACCGGTGTTGTCGCCCGCGCGCCGGACACCCAGACCAACGAATGCGATGGGATCGGCGGCCTTGCCAGCGCCACCCTCGCTGCCCTCGCCATCGTCGGTGGCGGTACTGAATACCAGATCCGCGGTCGGCACGCCCGCCAATGTCATGGGCTGTTCCGCGGTGAACAGCGGAATCTCGCGGGCCGGCGCGGTAAGTTCGGCGAGCAGATCCGGCGGCAACAGCTTGAGCACATCCTCGGTCAGGATACTGCCAATATCGGCTGGATTAGTCAGCAGGTTAGTCACGGTTTCCAGCAGGTTACCGACCGTCATGCCCAGCGATTGCACGATTTCCGGCAGCAGTCCGCCGTTCTGCTGCAAACCCTGGAGCACGTTGACCACCGTTTCCACAACAGGCCCCGTGGTGAAGGGCTGTTCGGTGATCGTTATATTCCGGCCACCAATCGGGATGTCGTTCGTGACGATACCGTGGTCGTCGTCCTGTACGAAGCAGTTCTTATCGACCGGCGGCTCGGCCGGCATGTCGCGCAGCTTCTCGTCGAGGAAACTGAGCATGCGTTCGGACGTGTCGTAGGTCGTGTCGCCGCATTTGACCGTCGGATCCAGATCAAAGCCGAAGGCACCCATCACGTCCTGAAACAGCGGCAGGATATGCCCGGTCCGCTGCACCAGCAGACGCACGTCATTGCCGGCGGTGCGCAGACACTGGGCGTTACGCACGGCTTCGTTCATGTTGAACAACGTATCGTTGACACCCTGGACCAGGAATGCGTCCACGTCGGGAACGCCGCTGCCATCGACGCGCATGCCTTCGCAAAACGCATTCAACCCGTTACCGCGCACCTCGTCGATGACATCGTCGGTAATGAAGCCACCCTGCGACTGCAGAAAGCCATTGTAGAGGAACGGATCCAACGCCCCCTGCGAGCCCGTCACACCCAGCAGCACAAGCAGGTCCAACCACACCGTCTTGGGTACGCCATTGGGATTGAGGCTGTAGGGCAATGCATACCAGGTGGCCGACGGCACGATGGCGTCGAAACGCGGATCCACGGCGGCACCCACCAACTGAAAGCCGCCACCGTAGGACAGGCCGAGCGCGCCGATTACCGGATCACCCCGGCGCGACGCCAGATGTCCGCCGAGATTGTTCGCGGCGTAGTCCACCACCGCCTTGGTGTCCCGGCCTTCGAAACCCGGGTTCTCGACCATGACGCTGCCACCGGTATCGCCGAAGCCGCGCTGGTCGAATGTGACCACGAAATAGCCCGACTGCCATGCATTGCGGGTCGCGATATTGGCCGCGTTGTCGTCATCGGAAACGTCCGATAGCGAGGTCAGGCGCGAGCCGCCGAAACCATGACTCTTGATGATCACCGGCGCGCATTCACCCTCGACGAGCTCGGGCGTGAAGACCGAGAGGGCGACATCAATAGTGTTGCCATCGATATCGGTGGACTGGATCGTTACGTCCCGGGAGCCGGCCTCCAGCGCGGGGGCATCGCTGTCACACAACATAGCCGACGGTTCCGGCGGCGAGACATCGCCGCCTTCGTCAGGGTCAGACGGATCGGTCGTTTCGCCAGACGAATCGCCATTCACGAGGGAAGGCAGCGCCACATCACTGTCGTCGTCGTTGCAGCCAGCGAGCAATAGCGCCAGCGATAGAACGATCAATATCACCTTGAACCGGGAACCCCACGTATACATCACTCCCCCAACACTCGTAAAACCAACAATGCAGCATACACAATTCCATAGCCGCGGCCTGAGACCCGTGTAACGCGTACTTGCCCACACATGCTTTGCATAAACCCGTGGATAATTCGTTGATGGCTACGTTCAGACCACGTGATACGGGCGTTCAAGACCCATTGGTCATTTTCTGTCCAACGCTGTAAATCCCATGAACCAACGGGGCATCGGCGCGCACCGAACCGCGTATCGCAGGTTTTACACAATCACGCGGGATAGTCCTGTGGACAAACCGTGGGTAAGCGGTCGTAAGGCAACAAACACGGCACTGGCGACCGAATTGGTTAATCTCGCGTCACTTGCCTGTAACGGTGCCGACAGGTCGTCGCCAAAGTTGCATTGCATTCAAACCACCGCGTATGCCATGTATGGGATCCGCAAACTATTCATCGGAGCCATTGAATGCCGTATCTACAACTGGACGTGCCCTCGGAATACCCCGCGGAACAGAAAAAACAGCTCGCCGCCAGACTCGGACGTACCTATGCCGACTTGATGAAAACCACACCGCGGCGGGTGTCCGTCGGCATCCGCGAGCTGACGGGCGGCAGTCTCTGGCGATGCCAGGAAGACGAGCCGGTACCGGGTGCCGTTCTGATGTGCGACGTACGCCGGGGCCGCCCGCGCGAATGGCGCGAAAACCTCGCCATTGCCCTGCTGGATATCTGCTCCGAAGAGCTGTCGTTGTCGCGCAACAATATGGCTGTGGAATTCACCCAGCACGCCGGCGATGAAATGTTTCGTCCGGACGAAGGGTGGGCCAAGAACTGGAACGAAAACGAGGCCGCCCCCGTGTAACGACGGCCCTTTGTCAGTTCATCACGTCCATGCACAAAGTCGCTGGACAAGCCTGTGGAAAACCGGCGGGTAACCCGCGCGAGGGCGCTAATGACACGGCGTGTGCTCGGATCGGTCAGTTTTTAACCAGGTACGATGACATACAAACCACGCGTCGGTCGCCAAACCACCAACGGCCCCGGAAGGACACATGCCGTCCACCGTATCGCTACTTTTTCGAGCACCATCCTGCCCCGTTTCACACGCAACGCACCAGCATTGACCTACGCGGTCGATTACGCGCTCGAGCCGACGTCCTCGCGCCCGGAGCACCCCGAATCGCGGACGACACCCGTTTGCCGCCCTACCGCGCCCATGCCATAGTCCAGTAAAACAATAACTCGAACCAAAACCAACAGAGGTGCGCCGTGTCGGAGCATTCCGGTATCGACCGGCTGGCCAAGGATGTCGATGCTTCGCCCGACGAGATGGCAGATTTCGCCGCGCTGGAGCAAACACAGATCACATGGCTGATCGATGGCTTTGCGCAGGCACAGAAACGCCAGCGCGAGCAACTCGAAACCTGCATCGACGAAGCCATCAGCTATGTACCTGCTCCCATGCGGCGCCCGGTACTGCGCGTATTGCGTGGCAAGAAAGGCCTCGGCCGCTCCTGATGAGCAAGCTCGCCCAACGCGCTGAAATCATAAAGCTCGGACGCCTGCTGGACCGTCCCGAGCATGAACTCGAGTTTCTCTACCGCATCCCCGCGCCCGCTTTGCAGGCGTACCGCGAAGCCGCCGAACAGAAAATGTTCAGCGACGACATCACCCTGTTCCGCCGCCTTGCCCTGGCCAGCAAACTGATCCCGACAGGCCTCATCGGCTTCCTTGGCCAGCATCTTTTCGGCGCGATGCTATCGGCCCGGGTGGCCGGCGAACTGGAAACGCAGCGCGCGGTCAAGCTGGCGATGAAACTGCCCGTGGGTTATCTCGCCGATATCTGCCTGCATCTGGACCCGCGGCGTGCGGAAGACATCATCCGCAACATACCGGCGGATCGAATCCGTGAGGTCAGCCTCGAGCTATTGGCGCGCGCCGAATACATCACCATGGGGCGCTTCGTGGGCTACGTCACCGATGAAGCGCTCGCGGTCGCGATCCCGGCCTTCGAGAACGAAGCCGATCTGCTCATGACCGGGTTTTTCGTGGAAGACAAACCCCGGCTGGATACGATTATACGAACGCTGTCGGACGAGCGCCTGCGCAAGACGATCGTCGCCGCACAGAGCGAGCATCAGAATCTGTGGGCCGAAGCCGTGGCGCTGATGATGTTCGTGGGCGATGACCTCAAGGGCAAGCTCGGCGACATGACCGCCGAGCAGGATCCGGAAGTCCTGGAAGGGCTACTCGCAACCGCGCACGAGCAGCAGCTATGGTCCGAGGTGCTGCCGGTAGTCGCCTGCATGTCACCGCAATCACAACGCAAGGTCAGCGAACTCCCGGCACTGACCGACCGCGACGTCATGACGCCGATACTGGAAACGGCTCACGCACAGGGTCTGTGGCACACACTACTGCCGCTGGTCGAAACCATGCCGTCGGCACAGATCCAGACTGCCGCGAGCGCGCTGACCGAGGCATTGCCGCACGACGCGTTGGAGAACGTCCTGCAGGAAGCCGCCGATCAGAACCTCTGGACCGGCCTCCTGCCGTTGTTCGACGCCATGGGTCCGGAACAGGCCCAGCGGATCGGTTCGGCGCTCGCCGTGCTGCCGGACACGCAAATACAACAGGCGGTGCACAGCACCGACGAGAATGAGTTGTGGCATTGCCTGCTTACTCTGACGCGGCACCTGACCGACACCGAGCTCGAGCGTATCGCACGGATGATAGCCAACTCCCGCGCGAATCGCTGAAACGGCTCGTCGCCGCTGCCGCTGAAAGCGACAACGACCTGCAGTCGACCCTGCTGAACATGCTCGAGCAGATACCGCAAAACCGGCGCGAAATGTTCGAGGAAGTCCTCCAGCCGTATCTGGACGGCAAACCGCTCCCCGCGAAGCCACGGCCGGCGACAACTCCATCCCGACCCACTGACAACGCGGCAGCCGAGCGAACCGCGTCCGCTTCCACTTCCACCTCCGGGAAGGCCGGCGATACAACCCCGACCTCAGGGCGAGCCGGCGAATCGAAGCATCCGGCGACCGATTCCCCGCCTTCGACCGGCGCGCAAGAACACGCGGATGCGCGCCCCTTCGGCGTGCAATTACCGGGCGTACTGGGCACGCTCTACCGTCAGGTCGAGGACACGGCCCCGGTCAACGCCGCGCGCTCGTTCCTCGGGCTGGACGATCTACGCGAGGCCTACGTCCGACTGCAAACCGAAAACGCCGAGCTGCGCCGCGAACTGACGCGGGCCCGCAATACGCCGCTAGCAGAAACGCCCGAATGACCCGACGATCAAGCCGATCTCGAACAGGAAAATGAATCTCTGCGAGCGCAACTGCGCCGGGCCGACCAGGGCCATACACAGCCCGCCCCGACCCCGGCAACACAGCCGCAATCGTCCACCGATGTGCGAACGCAGGCACAGGCCGATACCAAGCGACGACACGCAACACCGTCACTCAAGCCTTTGCGCGAACTGCCGGCCGCACCACCACTCAAGGCCGCGCATCAAACACGCAGCGAGTAGGTCCACCCAACCAGCGGAGAGATCATGGCCGATGACACCGACACAGCGCCCCGGATCGGATAGGGCTCAAGGACTTCGCCTTCAACGGCTTGGCGACGCCGAATATCGCCCGCGTGCTGTTCGCGCTCACATGGCTGGGATTGACGCTGATCACGGTGCCGCTTTTCATTCTCGGCGTTTATTACGCCGTATTCACGAGCGGCTGGTGGATACTGCTAGGGCTGGTCCTGCTCGTCGCGGCGCCGATCGTATGGCTGGTCGGCCTGTTGATCGTTCGGATCCTGCTCGAGGCGGCCGTCATGCTCTACCGTATCGAGGCCAATACAAGGACCTGATGGATCACAACACGGCTCCGCTCGGATGCGGCGCTGGCACACAGGCCCGTAGCGCCGCGCGATGGCGCTCAGCGATAGCCATCCGCGTGCGCCCGCCCACGACGCACCTCGAATATATGCACCAGCGCGGGCAATAGCGCGGCCAGCGTCTGGGCCGCACCTCGGCGACTGCCGGGAAAAGTGGCGATGAGCGATTCAGCCGCCATACCGGCGATCCCGCGCGAAAGCATCGCATACGGCGTGCGTTGCTGGCCGAAACCGCGGGCGGCCTCCATCAGCCCCGGCAAATCCGTTTCGATAAACGGACGAACCGCCTCGACAGTCACATCCCGAGCGCCCAGGCCCGTACCGCCCACCGTGACCACGAGAGGTGTACCGGCATCGATCTGTTGCTGCACGGCGGCGGCGATCGTGTCTGTATTGTCCGGCAATACCTGGTAGTCCAGCGGCGCAAAACCGGCATCCTGCAGCGTCTCGAACACCGCCTGACCGGCGGTATCCGGTTTGTCTCCGGCCGCGACCGTATCCGAAAGCACGAGCACCGCTGCCCCGACATCGAAGCGCAAGCGACGCTTGAACTGCGACTTGCCGCCGCTTTTCTCGATCAGGTGACAATCGCCGATCGCCAGCTCACTGGGCTCGCAGTAGGGTTTGAGCATGTCGTAGAGCGTAAGCGCCGCCACGTTGGCGGCCGTCAATGCCTCCATCTCCACGCCCGTCGGGGCGATGGTTTCGACCGTCGCCGTGATCTGTACGCGATCATCGGCCACTTCGAAATCCACCTCGGCATGCTGCAACGGCATGGGATGGCACAGCGGCAATATATCGTCGGTACGCTTGGCGGCCATGATGCCGGCAACACGCGCAGTAGCCTGTGGATCGCCCTTGTCGGTGTCGCGATCGGCCACGCGCTGCAGACAGTGATCCGGCGCCTGAAAACTGGCGCAGGCAACCGCCCGGCGCAGGGTTTCCGGCTTGCCGCCGACGTCTTTCATTGCTTTGTCCCGGAATCGTTGTCCACCAACGAACACCCGTCCAGATAGGTCGAGCTGCCGTCGGCATAGTGTTCGTTTTTCCAGACCGCAACCCGGCGTTTGAGTTCTTCGACAGCATGCCGCGCAGCCGCAAATGCCTCGGCGCGGTGGGGGGCGCGAACGACGGCCAATACGCTGAGCTCCCCGATCGCCAGCTCACCCGTGCGGTGCACGAGTCGGCAATGGGGGATGCCGAACTGCGTGCGGGTCTCGGCTTCGATTTCGCCCAGTGTCTTGTCGGCCAGCGGTCCATACGCCGAATAGTCGATATACGTGACTTCACGCTCGTTATTCTGCACACGCACAGTACCGCCGAACACGACCAGCGCGCCGCATTCGGGATCGGCGCTGGCCGCCAGCAGGCTGTCCAGGTCGAGCGGCTGATCGGTCAGTCGATCCATACTCAACCGCCGCTGACCGGCGGGATCAACGCCACGGTATCGCCGCTCTGCAAGGCCCGGTCGCCCGGTACCAGACTGTCACCGACCGCATAGGCACTACGCGTAAGCGCCGCGCGCGACTGCGGATATACATCGGCCAGTGCCGCCACGGCATCGGCAACGGTGTGGTTATCTCGCCCGAGTTGCAATGGTTGTTCAAACCCATTGCACAGGGCTTGCAGCTCGCCGTGACATTCCAGCGTCACCGCGATGGGTTCCCTGGTTTCAGCCGTCATCAGCCACCCAACGCATGCATGGTAATCGGGCGCTCCACCATGCCGGTCGCGGCATAGCCGGCCTGCTTGTGCCAGACGTGGCCACGGATACGCTGCAACAATGTCTCGTCATCGCTGCCATCGCGCAGCGGCGTACGCAGGTCGCGGCCGCTGGCCGAGAACAGACAACTATAAAGATCGCCGGTCGCCGTCAGTCGCACCCGGTCGCAACTACTGCAGAACGGGTTGGAGACGGTGGAGATGACGCCCAGCCGATAGCGGCCATCGATTTCATAATACGTCGCGGGCGCATTATTGCGCGGGATGGGCTGAACATCGTGCTCACGGCGAAGCGTGTCGAGCAATTCCGCCTCCGGAATCACACGCTCATCGGACCACAAGCCGCCGCCTTCCAGCGGCATGAATTCGATGAACCGCAACGGCAGATCGCGTTCCATCGCCCAGCGTGTCAGCGGCAGAACCTGTTGTTCGTTGTAGCCACGGATAGCCACGGCGTTGAGCTTGACCGAAATCCCGGCAGCGATCGCCGCGTCGATACCGGCGATCACCTCGTCCGGCGAACCACGGTCGCCGGTCATGCGCGCGAACACCGCCGGGTCCAGGGCATCGAGGCTGATGTTGATATCGTCGAGCCCGGCGGCGGCCAGAGCTGGTGCATGCCGCGGCAGCAACACGCCGTTGCTGGTCATCGCGATACGTTGCAAGCCATGCGCACGCAGCTCGTTGATCTGCCGGATAAAGCCAGACACATCCTTGCGCAGCAATGGTTCGCCGCCGGTCAGACGCAGTTCGTCGATACCCAGCCGGGTCACAAAAAGCCCCAGCAGGCGTTGCAACTCCTCATACGCTAGCAACTCCGAGCGCGGCAACCACTCGGGATTGTCGGGCATGCAGTAACCGCAGCGGAAATTGCAGCGGTCGGTCAGCGATACCCGAAGCTTGCGCTTGGTGCGTCCGTGGCGATCAGCCAGTGCAGTATGTGAAGCGGACTCGGCCATGAAAACCCTCAATGGCGATGGTATCCAATCTTCATCTTATCTTGGACCAATTGGCGACCGATGTCACGGCGCGCCCGCGACAATCGGCTCTTGTGCCGACCGCGCGGGCCGCCCCAGGGCCGCCAGGGCGTGTTGCCGTTTCATACGGCCCCGCGGCCGGCAGCTATTTTTGTGCAATCCGGCGTTGCGGCCCGCTTGTGTAGCAGCACTACACGGCGCGCACTGCGCCTTGGCTGACGCGCCATCGTAAATGGTTTTAGGGGCCGCAACTCGGTGTCGCATGAAACGGCAACACACCCTAGTCACCAGGCGGCGCGTCGCCCGTCTCTTCCGGCGGGACATCGTCTCCCCGCTTACGCCTTTTTTTCCTGCTGTTGTCGTTCGCGCTTTCCTGCGGCTCCTCCAGAAGACGCACACGCGCGGCGGGCGCTTCGCCGTTCCGATCCTCGCCGAAATACAGTGTCTGATGCGGGTACGGAATTTCGATACCGGCGCGGTCGAAGTGAATCTTGACCAGGCGGTTGAACGCGCGTCCCACGCCCCACTGGGTTCCCGGCTTGGTCTTGATCATGATACGGATACTCACCGAATGATCGCCGAGTGCGGTGACACCCGGTACCGTCATGTCCTCGAGGATGTTCGGCCCGGCCACCGGATCGGACTGCAGATCCTTGAAGGCATCGCGCAGGTAGGCCACGGCATTGTCGATATCCTCCCGGAACGCGATGCGGTACTCGGTGCGGAAGTAGGAGAAATCGCGCATATAGTTCGAAACCACATTCGCAGACGAGAACGGCACAATGTGATACGTCCCGTCGAGATCGCGAATCGAGACCGAACGAATGGTCAGGCGCTCCGCGGTGCCGGTGACGCTGCCCACGGTCACTACATCGCCGGTATTCATCGCATTCTCGAGCTGGATGAAGATACCCGTGATGATGTCCTGCACCAGGCTCTGGGCACCGAAACCGATCGCCAGTCCGAGTACGCCGGCACCAGCAATCAGCGGCCCGATATCCACCCCGATCTGCGACAACGCAATCATCAGCGTCATGGTGATGATGATGATCGCGAGCGCATTGCGAAACAGCTCCATGAGCGTTTCCTGGCGCGCGCTTGGCGCACCCTTGCCGGTATTCGGACTGAGGCTGTGTTCGATGAGGCTGGCCGCGATCACCCAGATGAATGCGGCGCCGAGGAACACGATACCGACACGCGTCAGCGCCGAAACCGTCGCCACGCCAACGTCCGACGCCAGCCACGCACCGAAGTCGACCAGATGCCAGGCATTGGCCACGACCATGGCGAACACGACAAGAATCACCACGCGGATCACCTTGAGCAGGGTCGGCACGTAGGAGTTGACTCGATCCTCGAGCTTGGGAACCCGGGCATGAATCTGCTCGGAAAACGTCACACGCTTGCCGATGGCCTTGGACAACAGCCCCGAAATACCAAAGCCGACGGCAGCTGCGACCAGCGTCTGCAGCGTGGCCGACAGCATGAACGGCAATGCGTCGGTCGGGTCGATCTGGCTGGCCACGAACAGCGTGGTGAAGTAGGCGATCGCCAGCAACACCCAGACCCGGGCGAGCAACCGATACAGGATCGAGAAGAAACCGACCGAGGCCGTCTCCGCCAGGCCCATAAGCCGGGCGGTCAGCAGCTTGCGGTTCTGGAAGATGACCAGCAGGGCATAGATATAGGCAGCCCCCATGATCAGAAACCCGACGATCGCGCCCATGAAGAACGACAGCTGGACATTGACGATCGGCACCAGCACCAGCAGGCCATAGCCGATGACGCCGACGAACCAGCGCAGCCGAATACTCCACCAACCGGCGATCGAGCTTGGAATATTGATCAACCGCAGACTGTCATAGCGCGCGGCGAACACTGCCCGAATGGCAACCTTGGTCAGTTCGATCAGCGCGAAGGCATTGATGAACAACGACTCGCGGGTGCCCATGCTGCCGGCATCGCCGAACGCATAGAGTCCGGCCAGATAACCGGCACCGCAGGCCAGCAATACGACAGCGGCGTCCACCGCGATTGCCAGCACAATCGAGGTACCCCGCCGGATGAAAACACCAGAGCCGGTTTCCGCCTTGCGCGAGAACCGCCCGATTGCGGAAAACACTGTCCCCGCGAGCACACGCAGTACGAAAAACGCCACGACGGTCGAGGCCACCACCAGTACCAGCGTGATCACTGCATTGAAGAATGCAGTGGCGTTGAACTCCGGTCCCGGTCCGCGATCCTTGTTGATCGTCGCAACCATGCCCCAGGTCCGGGCCAGCCGCTCGCCGATGGTCTCGGCCCATTCGGACGTACCCTGGGCGAAACGCCGCGCGAACGATACCCGCTGTTGGCTGGCCGCGGCACGCTCGGCAGTCGCCGCGCTCGCGTCCTCCGGGGGTGCCTGCGCGCCGTTTTCTTCGGCTGCCGGAGCCGCGGCGGCACTGTCTTCGGCCGGCCCGCCATCGCCACCGGGCGCCTCGGCCCCTTCCGGTGAATCGGCCGCGCGCCGCAACTCATCGACCAGCTGCGCACGGCTGTCATCGTTTTCGATGATGTCGGCCAGCTGGCTCAATGGCACCGGCTCACTCGCGGGCTCGCCGTTTTGCTGCGCCAGAAGCTGCGGCGAGGCCGCCAGCAATAACAAACACGTCAGGGTCAAGACGACACGCACGGCGTCGAAAGCAGATCGTGGCGAGCGGACTCGATCCATGTCGGAGTTTTCCTTGCCTGAAACCTTGGGTTGCATTCGAACAAGGGCGATTCCCTCGTCCGTTTCTAAACGTGCAAGCTGGCTATAATGACGTGAAGCGACGGCGGAGACAAACGTACCGGCGCATATCCATGCCGATCCGTCCAACTTCCGACGTGCCACCACGCCGATAATCGGGGCGCGAACCACAACAGCAATTCGCGCCCGCCGGTATTACAGGTGCGACGCTCAGGCGGTGGCGTCCAGCGCCCGGGCGAAGATATCCACCGCCGTATCGATTTGCTCGTGGTTGACTACCAGAGGCGGCAACCAGCGCACGACCTGCTTGCCGGGACCGCACCGCAGCAGCAACAAGCCTTCGGCTTCGCAATGCTTGACCAGACGCTCGGCGCGCTCGCCATCGGGGGCGCCGTTGCTGTGAATCTCGGCACCGATCATCAGGCCCTTGCCGCGCACGTCGGCGATACACTCATGATCGGCGGCGAGTGCGTCGAGCCGCTGCACCAGATGGTCGCCCTGCGCGCCGGCATTCTCGACCAGACCTTCTTCCTCGATTACGTCGAGGGTCGCCAGCGCAGCAGCACAGGCGACCGCGTTGCCGCCGTAGGTGCCGCCCTGCGAGCCCGGCCAACCCTTTTCCATCAATCGCTGCGGTGCGGCACAGGCCGACAACGGGAAGCCACTCGCCAGGCCCTTGGCGGTCATCACCACATCCGGCTGCACATCGAAATGGCTGTGACACCAGAACTTGCCGGACCGGCCATAACCGGCCTGGACCTCGTCCACGCCGAGCAGCATGCCGTGATGATCACAGCGTTCGCGCAGGCCCTGCATGAAGCGAGTATTAGCGGGGATGAAACCGCCCTCGCCCTGGATCGGCTCGATGAGCATGCCTGCGGTGTCGCCCGGCGCGCTGATCGTCTGCATGATGTAATCGAGTTCACGCAGGCAGAAATCGGTGGCCTCCTGCTCGGACCAACCGTAGCGGAATGCATTCGGGAACGGGGCCACGACCACGCCGCCCATGATCGGCTGCAGGCCAGCGGTATATGCCGTGCCGGAGGTCGTCATCGACGCCGCGCCCATGGTGCGGCCGTGGAAACCGCCGTGGAACACGACGATATTCGGGCGCCCGGTCGCATGGCGCATCAGGCGCATGGCCGACTCGGCGGCCTCGGTACCGGCGCTGGCATAGAACACGGCGTCGATATCGCCGGGCATCTTCTCGCCCAGGCGGGCCGACAGATCCTGGATCGGCTTGTGCATGATGGTCGTGTATTGACCGTGAATCAGTTTGCCGACCTGTTCCTGGGCCGCGGCAACCACTTTCGGATGGCAATGACCGGTACTGGTTACGCCGATACCTGCGGTGAAATCCAGATAACGCCCACCCTGGCTGTCGTACAGATAGCAGCCTTCGCCACGCTCGGCGTGCACGCCGGTGGCCTGCTTGAGCAACGGGGACAGATGGCCGGGGCGATTTGCCGTCATGGCAGTTCTCCTGAACAGGATTGATTAAGCACGGGCGCGAGCCTAGCCCCCATGGCACAAGGTTTCAATACGACGGTTGGCTGATGCGTCAGGGACGCCACGATGGGCATTCAAAGCGATGCGATGATGGCGTCGCCGACCGCATCGGTGGCACGCCGCTCGTTGCCGTGCGCGACCAGATCCGCGGATACCGCGGCACGCAGCCGCTCGGCCGCGCGCGCAGCGGCGCTGTCGTCGACACCCATCCAGTCCAGCATCATGGCGGCCGTCAATAACATGGCGGCAGGTCCGGCAATATTCTGGCCGGCGATATCCGGCGCACTGCCGTGGGTCGGTTCGAACATGGGCGGGCGCGAGCGGTCGGCCGGATTGATGTTGCACGACGGTGCCACGCCCATACCGCCGTTCAACACGGCGGCCAGGTCGGTGAGGATATCGCCCTGCAGGTTCGAGGCCACGACCACGTCGAACGCCCAGGGCGAGGTCACGAATTTCATGCAGGCCGCGTCCACCAGCTCGTGGTGGGTGGCCACATCCGGATAATCCTCCGCGACCGCGGCAAAGACCTGCGTGTACATCTCGCCCCAGTGCTTGAGCGCGTTGCGCTTGGTCACCAGACAGACCTGACTGGCTTTGTCCTGCGGGCCGAACGCCCGTGGTTCGCCCTGCTCCGCGCGAGCCGTCGCACGCTGGCGGGCCTGCTCGAAGGCATGGCGGATGATGCGCTCGGCACCGCGGTGGGTGAACAGCTCGATCTGGGTGGCAATCTCGTTGACCGTGCCCGCCGCCAGCCGACCGCCCTGGTTGACGTATTCGCCTTCGCTGTTCTCGCGGATCACGAGCATGTCGATAGCCTCGGCGCGCGGGTCGGCGAGGAACTGCGGCGCGCCTTCCAGCGGCTTGCAGGGCCGTTCGCAGGCCCACTGGTCGAAATGCTTGCGGATTTCCAGCAGCGGTGCGAGCGAATCGGCATCCGACAGCAGATAACGATCCGGATCGCTACCGGGGCCGGGATCGCCGAGCGCACCCAGTAGAATGGCATCGAACGCCGCGAGCTGGTCGAGATAATCAGCGGGCGCAATCTCCCCGTGCTGCTGATGCCAGGCATGCGACGGCCATTCGAAACGGCTGCACTCGATCACCAGCTCGGAATCACCGGCCGCCAACGTATCCAGTACACGCTGCGCCTGTGCAATCACTTCCGGGCCGATACCGTCGCCGGGCAGAACGGCGACACGCCAAATCTTTTGCTTGCTCATGGGTGGAGGCTATCACTCAACAGCGGCCTCGCCCATCACCGCGGAACAAGGTTTCAGCGGCGGCGCCGGGCGCGAAAGAACTCGCGCAGCAACAACGCGCTTTCGTCGGCCTGTACGCCGCTGGTATAACGCACGCGGTGGTTGAGGCGGGGTTCGTCGAATACCGAAAATACAGACGTCACCGCGCCGGCACGAAAGTCGTCGGCACCGTAGACCACACGTGCGATGCGGGCGTGCACGATAGCGCCCGCGCACATGGCGCACGGCTCCAGCGTCACATAGAGCGTGGCACCACTGAGCCGGTAATTTTCGGCCTGGCTGCAGGCCGCGCGCACCGCGCGGATCTCCGCATGGGCGGTGGCATCGTGCTCGGCAATCGGCCGGTTCCAGCCGCGCCCGAGCACGACATCATCGCGCACCACAAGCGCACCGACCGGAACTTCGCCTTCCGCCTCCGCGCGCCGCGCCAGATCCAGCGCGCGCTGCATCCAGTACCGGTCTGCCGCGTGGGCGTCAGCGGCGTGGGTATCGGAAACGCGAGACATGGACATTCAACGATACAAAACAGTATGCGGCCCGACAGCATACCGCCTGTACACAGGCTTGTGCGCTCGCTCCAGACATCACCAGCGACGCGCGAAGCGACGCGCCACGGCATCCACCTGTGTTTTGGCGCCCGCGACGGTGAACGTATCGTTGCTGCGGGCGATGGTATCCGGTCCCGGATCGAGCACCGCGCCATGGCGTTCGATCCGCAGCACGCTCACGCCCTTAGGCAGACCCAGCCGCCGCAATTCGCGGTCGCCAAGCCAGCGATTCTGCAACTTGATCAGACGGATGTCCTGTTCCGACTCATCGTCGGGTGCCTGACCGATACGTTCGGGGCCGAGCACCATGCCCTCCAGAATCAATAACTTGGAGTATGCCGGATTGACCACGCGAACACCGGCATCCGCGAAACGCTGATTGAGCGACGGATCGCGTACCCACGCCATGACGCCGCGCACGGCGTATGCCTCGCGGGCGATACGGCAGATCTGCAGATTGTCGGCGTCGGCGTCGGTCATCGCGACCAGGGTATGCGCGTTCTGGATATCGGCTTCACGCAGGCGTTCGATGATGCCCGCACGCGGCGCCGCGTCGCCGTCCTCACTGGCCGGTAGATCGGTGACGGCATCCGCCAGACAGCCCTGATGCTGCAGGCGCTGTGCCAGCACCTCGGTATCGTGGCCGGCGCCCACCAGCAGAATACGCTCGGGGGTCCGGTGACGCGCCGGTACCAGCCGGATGAAAGCGATCGGCGACAACAGACAGCTGATGATGGCCACCAGAATGATGGCAGCATCCAGCGCCGGTGAAATGGCCCCGATCTCGACGCCGATGGTGGCAACCGCGATAATCAGCGACAGCCGGGCCGACAGCAGCGTACTGGCAGCCAGAGTCTCGCGCCAGTCGAAAGCCGCCCTGAGCACCAGACCGCCCACAAGCTTGACGCCAAAAGCCGCGGCCGTGAGCAATGTCACCAGTTGCCAGGGCGAATTCGACGCCAGCAAGGCGGGCAGATCGAAGTTCACCCCGACCATGATGAAGAACACAGGAATGAAGAAACCGTAGCCGATGGCGTCGAGCTTCTCGCGCAGGACCGAACTCTCGTGGCCCGACAACAACGACACAATCACACCGGCAAGGAACGCACCGAGAATGCTTTCGATGCCCAGACTCTCCGCCAGTGCGATGAACACGAGCGCCAGAGCCATGGAGCCCCGAACACGGATCTGGGAGGTCGCGGTGGACAACGCCTGCATGAGACGCTGGGCCGGCAGGTTCTCGCGAAACCGGGCGGCAAGCCGGTACACGGCCAGAAAAGCCAGCAACAACACCAGCACGAACAGCAGATCGACGGTCAGGCCCTGCCCACGAAGCAGCACATAGGCGCTGATCAGCAGGATCGTCACGAAATCCGCGATCAGAGCCGCCACCAGCAGTGTCTGACCGTAGTGGCCGTCGATCAGACCACGTTCCTTGAGCACCGGCGCCACTACGCCCAGCGAAGTAGTAGACAGGATCAGAGCCATCAGCAGCGGATGGTCGACCCACCCGGCCCACTGCATGTACAGGCCCACGCCGAGCGAACACAGCCCGGTCGCAGCCAACATGACACCCCCGAGCACGAACGGATTACGCCGCCAGCGCTCCCAGCGGCTGCTGGCACGCAGACCACGACGCAGCGGCAGGCTGGAGAAATCGATTTCCAGGCCCGACAGAAACATCAGGTAGGCAAAGCCGAATACGGAAAGCACCTCGAGGACATAATCCTCCTGCACCAGGCCCAGGCCGCTGTGGCCCACCGCCATGCCGGCCGCGATCTCACCCACGACTACGGGAATACCGAGGCGGCGCACCGGCGACAGCAGCACGGGCACCAGAAAACTCAGTGCAATGACGACCAGCAGCGGTACGAACGAGAGGTCGGATGAGTGCATGGGCGCGCCGTCCAGGCCAGCGAAACGAGTATCGTAGTCACTGTCTTTAGCATAGAGCACCGCTCCGGGTGAACATGCCGAAACAATGGGTGACATATGAGACATGGCCGCACGACCGCCGACATCGGCGGCCGCGATCACGTCCCCTGGGCCATTGATCCCGCGCCGACATCGGACCACAGACGGCGTCCGTCAAAGCCTGCGGCTGTTGCAGCTGGAGCGCCCGTCACTCCGATGATAAAGGTCCGCCTCGCGCGTTGCGCGATAGTGGCGGTTGTTCTGTGGGCGATCAGCCTGTCGGCACCCGCGGACAACTTTTCCCAGCATCCGGGATTCGCGACACACCTGGCCGCGCATCCGCCGGATAGCCGGGCCGTGAGCCGCCACGACAAAGGCCTGCTCCAGCGTTATCGGCCCCGCCTATGGGTCGGCCCCGACCAGGACGGGCCGATCGGGTTCTATCGAGACTATATCGCCCACGGCACGCTCTATGACGCCGGCGGGGATCCAATCAGCAGCGACGTCGATCAAGCGTTGTTGAACCGTCACAAGCAACACCCCGGCATGACCTTCGTCCATGCGCCCGCTGACCGCGGCGCGCAAGCGATTGTCCCGGCCCGGGTCGACCATGCCCGCCTGCCGTGTACGCCGGAATTCACATTCCTGACTTACAACTTCGTTTTTCACGACTCGGGGCTGCCGGCCGGACTGGCTGTCTGGAAAGAGTGGCCGCTCCGGCTGATTACCGATCTGGACGACTGGCACCAACTGGATCATTACACTGCGGCCAGCGTCGTTCTCGGCCCGGCACAAAAGCCGCTCGCGTTGCTTGTCCAGCAACACAACGGCCAGCGCAGCTATGTATTCGGCGAGGATATCCCGCTGCCCGCGGATGGCCGCGTAGAACTCAGCGCAGCACTGCGCTCGAACGAGCTCTACCCCCGGGGTCGGGGGCGCCACCGGACGGTTCAGTTCATGTCGCCGGCCGGATTACGCTATCTGGTGACGGGCGAGGACAAGCCGCTGTTCGCCAGCGAGGACATCACCGAGGACGGCAGGGAAATACCCTATACCTTGGAGTTCCTGCTGCATGACGACGCGTTTTACCTGTTCCAGGGTGCGCTCGGTGCACGCCGGCCATTGCCCGGTCGCGACGGGCCGCCGGGTGCGCTCTACCATACGTTGCCGATGTTCATGAACCGGGCACTGCAACTCGTCGCTTTCCATTGGGCAGAAGGCGATACCCGTCAGATGCGGCTGTTGCTCGACTTCACCCAAGCCAGCCGCGCACAGGGCCGGGCCGCGACCGATTCCGCGGCCTTCAACCAGCTGTGTGCGCAGTTCATGGCGGCGATCACTCCCAGATAACGGGCTTTTTCATCGCCATCCATTCGTCGGCATGCGGCGCGTAGCGCTCCTCGATGACATTACGCTTGATCTTCATCGTCGGGGTGAGGAAATTATCCTCCATCGTCCAGGCGTCACGCACGACGACGACGAACGCGATCTGCTCCTGATGCTCGAGATCCTTGTTGACCTCCTCGAGCAACTCGGTGAACTCCCGGGTCATGGCCTGTTCGTCCAGGTTGCCCTGCTCACGCTTTGCCAGCGCATCCTCGGACAACATGACCAGCGCGAACGGTTGCGGCTGATCCACGCCGGTCACGCAGACGACCTCGACATCCGGATGGTCGCCGAGTTTGCTTTCGATCGGCACGGGCGCGACGTACTTGCCCTTGCTGGTCTTGAACAGCTCCTTGACCCGGCCGGTGATCCTCAGCCGGCCCTGCTCGTCGACCTCACCCATGTCGCCGGTCTTGAAGAAGCCGTCCTCGGTCATGTCCTCGGCGGTCTTTTCCGGATTTTTGTAGTAGCCGATCATCTGACCCGGGCTTTTCACCTGAATCTCGCCGTTGTCGGCGATACGAGTTTCCACACCGGGTGCCGAAGAACCGACATAGCCGATGCGTGCCTGCCCCGGCCGGGTGGCATGCGAATAGGCAAAGTTTTCGGACATGCCATACACGTCGAGCAATTCCAGGCCAATCTCGTGATACCAGCGGATAATCGCCGGTGCCAACGGCGCCGATCCGGTAAGCGCCACGCGCGTGTGGTCCAGACCCAGTTCACTGAGCAGTTTCTGTTTGACCTTCCCGGAGATGATCGGAATCTTGAACAGGACTTTCTGTTTCTGTAGCGACAGCTTTTGCTGGACCCCCTGATAGAACTTGGTCCACAGCCGCGGCACGGAAAAGAAAATCGTCGGCCGCGCGCGCTTTAGATCCTCCTGGAAGGTATCCAGTGTGTTGGCGAAAAACACATGGAAGCCGTAGTAAAGCGACAGCATTTCCACCGCTGCGCGCTCGGCCACATGGGCGAGCGGCAGATACGACAACATGCGGTCTTCACTGGTGATCGTGAACTGCTCTTTCAGGCCACCGGCGACCACGATCATGGTGCCGAAACTGTGCATTACCCCCTTCGGCTGGCCTGTCGAGCCCGAGGTATAGACGATGGTCGCCAAGTCATCCGCATCGGGCAGCGTCAGATCGTCCAGCGGCGGGGTGTCGGCGACAATCTTGTCCCACTGCGTGGCGTCCGGCATCGGCGACATCGGCAACGCAATGATGTCCATGTCATCCGGTATGCCTTTCTTGAGGTCATTCCAGGTGTCGTTAATGCCATCCAGCTTGCCGACGAACAGCAACCGCGCCTCGCTGTGCTCGAGCACGTGCGCGGCGACCCGGCCGTTCACCGTCGGATACAGCGGCACGCTCACGTGCCCCGCCATCCAGATCGCCAGATCAGCCATGATCCAGTGGGCACTGTTCTTGCCGACGATGGAAATGTGGCTCTTGTCGGGCAACTCCAGCGACTTCAGGTGTGCAGCCATGCGCCGAGCCTGATCCCCCACCTGACCCCATGTGTAGTCGACGACTTCGCCGTCGGGGAAAGGCTGGGTCAGGTACACCGTTTCCGGCGCCTTGTCCTCCCAATAAGTGAAGGCGTGCAATACAGTCGGGCATTCGGCGGATTCAGTCATGGTGTATTCACTTTCTGGTTATAGATCGACGACCATGAAGCCTTCACGATCGCCCCTCGCATCAATCGGGCCACACAACCCGAATCGACTAAAATATAGACGATGCCCTAATCGGGGCACGAAGAAAAGCGCGTCATACATCAATCAATTACCGGAGCCGCCGTCAAACGTCAACACTATCTTTCCGTGGGTGTGTTGACTCTGGATCCGGCGGTGGGCATCGGCAATATCGTCCAGCCGTAGCACCTCGGATATCACCGGTTCGAGCCGCTCCGCTTCGACCCAGCGCGCCAGGGTTGCCAGATCGTTCGCTCTCGGGCTCACCGCGACGAGCAGTCCGCGCCGCCCGGGCCACAGCCGGGTGAGCAGATGATCGCGGAAATTGTGCAGCTTGAGTGTGGTACTGATATAGCGTCCGCGCGGCGCGAGCTTTTCGCGGATTTTCGCCAGATTCTGATTGCCGTAGACATCGAAAAAACAGTCGTAGCGTCCGGGAAGATCAACCGGCGCCGTCGCGCGGTAATCGAACACTGCATGGGCCCCGAGCCCGCGCACCAACGGCGCCGACGATTCGCCACACAACGCGGTGACATGAGCGCCAAGTATGCCGGCAATCTGGACTGCGACCGTACCGACGCCGCCCGAAGCGCCATTGATCGCCACCCGGCTGCCCTGTCCCACGCCGCCCAGGTCGCGAAATGCCTGTAGCGCCGTCAGCCCCACCAGCGGCAACGACGCCGCCTGCTCGAAGGACAACCCGGCAGGCATCCGCGCGACTTCTTCCGTCCGGGCCACCACATACTCGGCAGCCGCGCGATTGCGGCGAAAACCGAGCATCCCGTAGACCGTATCGCCCTCTTTCAGGCCACGCACGCCGGCACCAAGGCCAGTTACCGTGCCAGCATAATCAGCGCCGGTGGGCTTGGGAAAGCGTTGACCCGTCACCACCGCCAAATGCCCGGCACGGATCAACGCATCCTTGGGATTGACGGCCGCCGCGGCGACTTTCACCTGTACTTCACCCCGGTCCGGTTCGGGCCGGGGTATCTCGCGGATCGTCAGCACCTCGGGCGGCCCGTAGCGATCGAACAGGACCGCTTTCATCGCCGCAACCCCGTCACACCATCAATAACCCACATGCTTGTCCATGAAGGATTTCATCAGGCGCAGATACTCGGCCTGCTGCAGATGCATGATGTGATTGCCCGGAAACCAGTGCATCTGACTGCCGGGCCAGTGCTCGTGCAGCAAACGCACGAAGCGCGGTGGCGTGAAGCGATCGCCGGCGCCGCCGATCACCATCAAGCGATCGGCGTCGATGGCGGGTTCGTAGGTGAGCGGACTATGCAGCGCCGTGCCATGGCGCATTTCTTCGATGCCGATGTCATGGCGCCAGCGCAGCAACTTCATCAGCACGCCGGTCGGCTGCCAGGCCATCGCCATGTCGATCAGCGATACCACCGGCGAGTTGGGGATCGCGAACGCCAGACGCGGTTCCACGGCGGCCATGAGCGCGGTCAGATAACCGCCGAGACTCAGCCCCGACATGCCGATCGCCGGCGCGCCCTCGTCTTCCAGAAAATTGAACAGCACGCGGATATCCTGCACCGCGTGGCGCATGGCCTCGTTGAGATGCGCCATGCCATGGGCGAAATAGCCCATGCCGTTGACCAGTTGCCGCCGGCCACTGCGCATGCCGTGAAACGGCAGCGTATACAGCGCCACGTCGTAGCCCTGCTTGTAGAACCAGGGAAGCGAGAACCCCCAGCTATTGAGCCGGTACGGCGAGGCAAAATAGCCGTGCAGAAAGATCAGCGTCGGCCGCGCGCCGCCAGGATGCCGCCAGTACTGAATATGCGCGTAACGATTACGCCGATGGCTGCGATAACTGTCGGCCATCTCGGGACAAAGCGTTTGGTAGTCGCTGTCGAAGCTGAGCAATTCGGTGGGCACGTCCCGGCGTCTGAACAAGCGCGGCCGGCTGCGATGAATCCGCGGCATGTTGCGCGGCAACGCAAATACCTCGGCGGCATCGGCGCGATCCGCGAACGGCTCGTAGAACGCCATCAGCTCGCGTTCGCGTGCCATGCGCCTGGCCGGCCAAAGCGACGATCCCAGCGCCCCGCTGATCAGGGTCGCGAGTCCGGTCACCAGCGCCCGGTCCAGCGCTGCCGTGCCATGCACCCGCAGCCGATGGGCCGCATCGAGATCCGTTCCCTGGACCTGACTGCAGAAATCGGCGGGCAGCGATTCCCACCAGGGTAATGTGGCAGAACTACTCATGCGATTTCGACGACGGTTTGCGCCGCCGCTCCCTCGTTGCCCACGTCAAAAGCCGACATGTCGATCCATGAAGGCCTTCATCATGCGCAGATAATCGGCCTGCTGTACGTGCGTGATATGACCACCCGGAAACCAGTGCATCCGGCTGCCCCGCCAGTGCTCGTGCAGCTGGCGCACATAGTCCGGCAGGGTAAAACGATCCCCGGCGCCGCCAATGATCATCAGCCGTTCGGCGCTGATTTTCGGGGGGTACGTCAACGGACTGTGGAAGGCCATGCCGCGGCGCATCTCCGGCACGCTCGCGCCGGAGCGGCGCATGGCTCTTTTTAGCAGCGCGCCGATGGGTTGCCACTCGAGCAGCATATCGAACAGGGTGACGCCCGGCGCTATGGGGATCGCGAAGGCCAGACGATCGTCGATCGCGGCCAGCAACGCGGTCAGATAGCCACCCATGCTCAATCCCGCGGCACCGATATGCGGCGCGCCTTCGGTTTGCAGAAAGTCGATCAACACGCGCAGATCGTGAATCGCGTGGCGGATCGATTCGTTCATTTGCGCCAGACCGTCGGCCGCATAGCCCTGCCCGCTGTACAGATGCGTCAGGTCTCGCCGCACGCCGTGAAACGGCTGGGTGTAAAGCACGATGTCGTAGCCCTGCTTGTAGAACCAGGGCAGGGAGAATCCGCGGCTATTGATGCCGTAGCTGGAGGCGAAATAGCCGTGGGTGAAGATCAGGGTCGGCCGCGCGGGCCCCGGATGCCGCCAGTATTGCGCATGCGCCACGCGGTTGCGCCGATGGCGGGCATAGCTGCCCGCCATATCGGGACACAACGGCTTGTAACCGCTATCGAAACTCAGCAGCTCGCTCGGGATACCTGCGGGTTTGAACATGCGCCGGGGAATCCGGGCGCGGCGAACGCGAACATCCCCCTTCGGCGCGGGGAAAACCGCCTCGGGATCGGCCCCGTCTGCAAACCGCGCATAAAAACGCAGCAGTTCGCGCTGACGCTGGAAAGGCCGATCGCGCCAGAACGCGCCGCCGCGCAAGCCGGCCATCACACAGCCCAATCCGGTCCGCAGCGCGTAATCCATGGCCGCGCCGCCGCGTACCGATAATGGATGGGTCGCGTCGAGCGCCGTGCCCGATTGCTGCCGGTGAAAATCCTCCGGCAGGCGCTGCCACCAAGGCAGCGGTGCTGAGGCTTCGCCATCCATACGTCGGTTTCCCTTTGTCGACTTGTTCAGGCGCGCTGATACAACGTCATCACACAGGCGCCCCCGAGTCCGAGGTTATGCTGCAGCGCGGTACGCGCGCCGTCAACCTGGCGCTTGTCGGACTGGCCGCGCAACTGCCAGACCAGTTCGGTGCACTGCGCCAGACCGGTCGCGCCCAGCGGGTGGCCCTTGGAGAGCAGGCCGCCGGAGGGGTTGGTGACGTATTGGCCGCCGTAGGTGTTGTCGCCGTCCCAGATGAACTGCTCGGCGCCGCCTTCCGGGCACAGGCCCAGACCTTCGTAGGTGAGCAGTTCGTTGGCGGTGAAGCAATCGTGCAGCTCGACCACATCGATATCTTCCGGGCCGATGCCGGCGCTTTCGTAGATCTGATGGGCGGCTTTTTTAGTCATGTCGTAGCCGACCATCTTGATCATCGATTTTTCGTCGAAGCTGCTGGTGTAATCGGTGGTCATGGTCTGCGCGACGATACGCACGCCGTTGGTGATGCCGTGCTTCTTGGCGAAGGCATCCGAGCACAGCACGGCCGCACCGGCACCACAGGTGGGCGGACAGCACTGAAAGCGAGTGAGCGGGTCGAAGACTTCGTCCGAGGCCAGAATCTCTTCCAGCGACAGCTTGTCGGAAAATAGCGCGTAGGGGTTGTTGTTCGCATGCGAACGTGCCTTCTCCGCGATTTTGGCGAAGGTTTCCTTCTTGGTGCCGTGTTCGAAGCGGTATTCGCGCCCCGCCCCGCCGAACATCTGGGCGGCCGGCGGTGCGGCGTTGAAGCCCTGCACGTCGGCCATCACCTGGGCGTGCATGCCCAGCGGCGGCTCGCGGTCCTTGAATTTCTCGCCGAGCGCGCCGCGTTCCATCTTCTCGAAGCCGAGCGCAAGCACGCATTCGGCCAGGCCGCCCTCGATGGCCTGACGCGCGAGATACAGCGCGCTGGAACCGGTCGAGCAGTTGTTGTTGACATTGACCACCGGTATACCGGTCAGACCCAGTTCGTAAACCGAGCGCTGGCCGCAGGTGGAATCGCCGTAGACATAGCCGGTGTAAGCCTGTTCGATATCACCGTAGTCGATGCCCGCATCTTTCAGGGCGATGGTCCCGGCCTCCTTGGACATCTCGTAGTATTCGGGGCTTTTGCCGGGCTTGGTGAACTTGGTCATGCCCACGCCGATGACGTTTACTGATTGGCTCATGGTGTTGCTCCTTGAATAAATCGTGCGTAGGTCGGCCTGGCGCGAAGCGCGTAGGCCGACATGTCTGCGTGTATGAAGATGTCGGATTACGCTGCGCTAATCCGACCTACCGGTTTGATTAAGCATTCAGACCAGACCTTCAATAAAGTTGATTTCACGGGCCAGACGCATGTCGCCGTCGATTCGCAACAAGCCGCGCTGGTGCAGGTCGCGGATATCGGCGTTGCCTTTGGCCAGCGACTCCAGATCCTTGTCGGCGATGCCGACGACCGCCTGCGCTTCGCCGTTGGCGTTTTCGGTGAGTTCCGGCGTATCGCCGCTGCAGTCCAGCGTCCAACTGCTGTCGGGATCGGTCACGTTGAACCGCAGCACATGCCCGGCCACCCCATTCACGGCCTTTTTATCGGCCTTGATGCGTTCGGCCAGCTTATCGAACAGGACCGGACCGGCCGGCTCGCGTTTGGGCTTGGCCTTCGGTTTGTCGCCGCTAGCGGGCGCTGATTCGGCCGCGCTCTTTGCCAGCGCCGCCTGGACTTCGGCCGGGTCCATCTCGGCCAGAAACGTCAGTTTCTGCGAGGCCATGATATCGCCACCGATCTTGAGCTTGCCGCCGAAATACATGGTCTGGGCATCGGACTCGCCGCGCATCAGCGCCATCAGGTTGTCTTCGGCAATTTCGATGGACGTATCGTGGTCGGCGGTACCTTCGTAGACCGCGCCGCTATCGTTTTTCAGATCGAGCACGAAATCCAGATCCGGGTCGGATACGTGCCACTGATAGACCTTGCCGACCGAGCCGGCCAGATCGGGATGCGCGCTCACGTAATCGGCGAGCATCGACACCACGGCACGTCCACCCGGCTGTCCGGTCGATCCGGATGCCGGCGGCAAACCGCCCTGATCGGCGCCGCGCTCGGTCATCGACGCATTGAGTCGATCTTGCACCTCGGCGGCGTCCATATCGGCCAGGAATGACAGTTTCTGCGAGGCCATGATATCGCCGTCGATCTTGAGTTTGCCGCCGAAATACAGCTTCTGTGCATCGGCCTCGCCGCGCATCATCGCCATCAGATCGGATTCCTCCAGTTCGATCGACGTATCGTGATCGGCCGTGCCTTCGTAGACCGAACCCTCGCCGTTTTTCAGGTCCAGCACAAAACCCAGGTCCGGATTCTGCACATGCCACTGGTAGACCTTGCCGACCGTGTCGACCAGTTCGGGGTGCTCGCCGACATAGCCGCTGAGCATGGCCACGACATCCTGCGCCCCCGGCTCGGCGGTGACGGCGCCGCCGTTCGTATCGGCAACGGCTTGTCCGCCAGCATCGGATTTGGGCTTGTCGGCCGGAATTTCGGCATACAGTTCGATCGCGGCATTCTTGAGCACGAGTTCGTCGCGCTCCTTGACCGAGGTCTCGAACACGATCGTGGTGTCGGCTGTTTTCCACATCTTCGTGACCAGCGTATCGCCGGGATACACGCTCTTGGCGAAGCGCACCTTGATGTTCTTGAAGTAACGCCCGTCGTTGGCGGCAAACGCTTTCACCACATGCCGGCCGGCAAAGCCGAAGGTGCACAGGCCGTGCAGGATGGGCTTGTCGAAACCGAAGGCCTTGGCGAACGCCGGGTCCGCGTGCAGCGGATTCCAGTCGCCCGACAGTCGGTACAACAATGTCTGATTCGGATCGGTCTGTTCCTCGATCACGGCGTCCGGCTCGCGCTCGGGCGCCACGTTGACGTCGTCGCCCGACGGTC
>Ga0206123_10000326_pt1 | contig 47520 bp, 44 predicted proteins | sample Helgoland_Spring_2_FD_160086 | JGI IMG/M metagenome (GOLD analysis project Ga0206123, IMG submission 160086) | Pelagic subsurface seawater microbial communities from Kabeltonne, Helgoland, North Sea - Helgoland_Spring_Bloom_20160316_1 | ecosystem: Environmental > Aquatic > Marine > Epipelagic ...
TGTGTGGAAAAGATCATCGCTCAACGGATAAAAGGTACGCCGGGGATAACAGGCTAATCACTCTCTAGAGACCCTATCGACGGAGTGGTTTGGCACCTCGATGTTGGATTATCGCATCCTGGAGCTGTAAGTGGTTCCAAGGGTTTGGCTGTTCGCCAAGGAAGGCGGTACATGATCTGAGTTTAGAACGTCGTGAGACAGTTTGGTCCCTATCTACCGTAAGCGTTAAAAAATTGAGAAGATTAAACCCTAGTACGAGAGGACCGGGAAAAGTAAACCTATGGTGGATCGATTGTTATACCAATAGCACAGTCGAGTAGCTAAGTTTATAACAGATAATCGCTGAAAGCATCTAAGCGAGAAACTGACTTCGAGATTTGTTTTTTAAAAGACGTAGTAGATGACTACGTAAATAGGCTTAATGTGTAAGAGCTGTAAAGTTTTTAGCAAATAAGTACTAATTTCTTTTAATTTTATACGACTTGATTTTATAAAATGTTTTTATAACATAGAGATTTAAATTTTAAAGAGTTTTAAGTAAGTTTTACTTAATAAATCTATTTGTTTTTGAGTTTGATCCTGGCTCAAGATGAACGCTAATAGTATGCTTTACACATGCGAGTTGTACGAAAGAAATTTCGTAGCGAACGGGTGAGGAACACGTAAAATTGTTACCTTTTAGTTTAGGATAAAATTAATCAATATTTCCAGTTGTGATGTATTGAAAAAATATTTTAATTAATACTGAATAATCAAAAAACTATTATAAATAGTTTGCTAAAAGATACCTTTGCGCAAGATTAGGTAGTTGGTGATTTAATAGATTACCAAGCCTTTGATCTTTAGTTGGTCTGAGAGGATGATCAACCACACTGGAACTTAGACAAGGTCCAGGCTAATTTTTTAGCCAGCAGTGAGGAATATTGGACAATGAACGAAAGTTTGATCCAGCAATACTATGTGAATGATGACGGCTATTATTTTGGTTGTAAAGTTCTTTCGTTTAAGATGATAATGACATTATTAAAAGAAGTTTAGTCCCGGCTAATCTCGTGCCAGCAGCCGCGGTAATACGGGAGGGGCAAGCGTTATCTAGAATAACTGGGCGTAAAGGGTCCGTAGACTGTATTGTAAGTTATTTGTTAAAGCCTAAAGCCTAACTTTAGAAAAGCATTTAATACTACTATACTTGAGTTTTTTGCAGAAGAGCAGAATTTCATGTCGAGGAGTAACGACTGCAGACACATGAAGGAATATCTGTAGCGAAGGCGGCTCTTTGGTAAAAACTGACGTTGAGGGACGAAAGTGTAGGTAGCAAACAGGATTAGATACCCTGGTAGTCTACACTGTAAATTCTGAGTGCTGTAATTTAACATAAATTATGTTGGATTTTTTAAGCTAACGCCATAAGCACTCCGCCTGAGGAGTACGATCGCAAGATTGGAACTCAAAGGAATTGACGGGGGCCTACAACAAGTGGTGGAGCATGTGGTTTAATGCGATAATCCGCGCAAAACCTTACCAACCTTTGACATATAAATAACTTAAAATTTGTTTTATAGTAATACGCAAATTTTAAGTTAAATTTTATACAGGTGTTGCACGACTGTCGTCAGCTCGTGTCGTAAGATGTTTGGTTCATTCCTTTAACGAGCGCAACTCTTATCTTTATTACGTTTTTTACTTTCTAAAAATTTATTTTATAAGTTTTTTAAAGCTTTAAAAGATACTATCAATGACAAATTGAAGGAAGGTGAGAATTAAGTCAAGTCCCTGTGGCCCTTATAGGTTGGGCTACACACGTGCTACAATGAAAATTACAAAAAGTTACGAAACTGATTAAGTTAAGTTAACCTTTAAAAATTTTCTCAGTTCGGATTATAAACTGCAACTCGTTTATATGAAGTTGGAATCACTAGTAATCGCAAATCAGCATGTTGCGGTGAATATGTATCTTGGCCTTGTACACACCGCCCGTCACATGCAGAGAGTTAGTTTTATTTGAAGTTTTTAGTGTAATATTAAAATTTAGTTTTTTAATTTACAAAAAACCATTAAGAAATTAATAATTTGGATGAAGTCGTAACAAGGTAGCTGTACGGGAACGTGTAGCTGGAACAAAATGAAATAGTTCAGTTGGTTAGAACGTTGGAATCATAATCCAAGTGTCGGGGGTTCGAATCCCTCTTTCATTATTTAAAAAATGATTATTAATATTTTATTTTATTTATTTTCAATTATATTATTATTAAGTTCGTTAATGGTAATTCTTGTTCAAAATTCTATATATTCTATATTATTTTTAGTTTTAAGTTTTATTTCTTCAGCAGGCATACTTTTTTTGTTAAAATGTGAATTTCTAGCTTTAATGTTTATTGTTATTTATGTTGGTGCAATTGCTGTATTGTTTTTATTTGTTGTTATGATGCTTGATTTAAAAACTATTAATTCAAAAAAAGATACATTAAAATATTTTCCGTTTGGTGCTGTAATTGGTGGTGTATTTCTAACGGAAATTTTAATGGTTGTAGGTGAAACATTTAAATCAAATCCTTATAATGTTTCATTTTTATACAATTCACATTTTAATTGGTACGAACGAATCGACACTTTTACTGAAATCCGATCTATAGGCCAAGTTGTTTATACTGAATATGTTTTACAATTCTTAATTGCCGGAAATGTGTTGTTATTAGCTACAATTGCTGCGGTTGTGTTAACAATAAATACAAATGTAGCGAGTGACAAAAAACAAGTTATTTTTAGACAACTTTCACGTAACTATAAAAATGTGTTAATTGTTTAATAATATTTAAAAGCTTATAGCTCAGCTGGTTAGAGCGTACGCCTGATAAGCGTAAGGTCAGTAGTTCAAGTCTACTTAAGCTTATTTAAAAATTTTATGCGTATTGAAACATTATTGTTTAAAGAAGTTGTTATTTTACCAGAATTATTTTTAGGTATTTCATTAGTATACCTAGTTTTACATTGTACGTTTTTGTCAATTAAAAAAAATTATCCTTTAATTCAAAACTCAATTCTTTATTTAGGTGTTTTAGTTTTGTTTTTATCATGTTTTTTAGTATTAAATGATGGTTTAGAGGTATTAGAACAAAGCGTTTTAAATGATACTATCGTTAACGATTATGTAAGTTTTTCTTCAAAACTTGTTATAGGAAGTCTTTCGTTATTTTGTTTGTTAATGATTCAACCATACATAACAAGCCAAAAAATAAATCAATTTGAGTATATATTATTAATTTTATTTGCGGTGTTAGGCTTATTTTTATTATGTTCTTCAAATGATCTGTTAACGGCATATCTTGCAATTGAATTACAAAGTTTAGCTTTTTATGTATTAGCGTCGTTCAAAAGAAACTCAACCTACTCGGTTGACGCCGGTATTAAATATTTTATTTTGGGTGCTTTTTCATCAAGTTTGTTTTTATTTGGTTCATCTTTATTGTATGGAGTTACTGGTACAATTAATTTTGAAGAGTTTAAAGATTTATTTGTTAATGTTTTCCCTGGAAGCTATGATACTATTTCAACCGAGATCAGTCTTTTTGATTTTAGTCTTGTACAATTTGGTTTGGTATTTATTTTAATAAGTTTATTGTTCAAATTGGCTATAGCACCTTTCCATACTTGGGCACCTGATGTGTATGAAGGGTCACCTTCTGCATCAACTTTTTTTTTCGCTGTTGTTCCAAAATTAGCAATTTTCGTATTGTTATTACGAATTTTTTATTATAGTTTTTTTGGTTTTTTTGAAAGCTGGCGATATTTCATAGTAGTTATTGTTGTTTTATCGATTATAGTAGGTTCTTTTGGAGGATTAGAGCAAAGAAAATTAAAAAGTTTATTAGTTTATAGTTCTATTAGTCATATGGGTTACGCTTTAATAGCGTTTAGTGCAGGAACTTTGGAAAGTATCCAGATGTTGTTATGTTATTTAATTGTTTACAGTTTTTCAGGTTTATGTGTTTGGTCTATTTTTATTTTAACTCGTTTAAAAAATAATCATTTACAAAAACAAAATAAGGATCTTACAGATCTTGTATTACTAGGAAAATCCAATTATATGTTAGCAATTTTTTTTACAACTGTACTTTTTTCAGTGGCAGGTTTTCCGCCAATGATTGGTTTCTTGGTAAAAATTAGTGTGTTTTTAACAGCTGTGGAATCTTCTATGTTTTTCGTTGTATTAATTAGTATTTTGTGCAGTGTTATTGGTACTTTTTACTATATAAGATTAATTAAAATTTTATATTTTGAAAAAGTTTTAGTTGGAAAATTATACTACCCAATTCAAGCACAAAGTTCAGTATTAATCTCTTTTTTATTTTTCTTGTTTTTGTTTTTATTTATTAACCCTACATTGCTTTATTTGTTTTCTTATAAAATTAGTTTACTAGTATCTATGTCAATTTAAAGTATCAAAATTTTGATCTTTAGTATATTAAATCTATGTTATATATTAAAAATATATTATCCTTTATTTTAGTGCTACCATTAATAGGAGCTATTGTTTTATCATTTATCCCGGCGTCAAACAAATCTTTATTGCGATCGATTGCTTTAAATTGTTCATGTTTAACGTTCGTGTTATCCCTTTTTTTGTGGGTTTTTTTTAATAAATCTGTAGGTACTTTTCAATTTGCAGAAAATTTTTTTTGGATACCGATTTTAAATCTTAATTTTTCTATTGGAGTTGATGGTATTTCATTATTTTTTATTTTATTAACTACTTTGTTAATTCCTATTTGTTTACTTGCAAGTTGGGACAGCATTCAAGTTGATTTAAAGAAATATTTAATTGCTTTTTTGGTTATGGAATTTTTTTTAATTGGAGTTTTTTGTGTTCTTGATTTACTTTTTTTTTATATTTTTTTTGAAAGCGTATTAATTCCTATGTTTTTAATTATAGGTATTTGGGGATCACGTGAGCGAAAAATTCGAGCTGCATATTTTTTCTTTTTATATACTTTACTAGGTTCTGTTTTAATGTTGCTTTCTATTTTATATATTTACTATCAAGTAGGTACAACAGATTACGAAGTGTTATTAACGTTCTCGTTTTCACCTTTAGAGCAAAAAATAATGTGGTTTGCTTTTTTTGCTTCATTTGCTACAAAAGTACCAATGGTTCCCGTACATCTTTGGTTACCTGAAGCACACGTTGAAGCACCAACAGCTGGTTCTGTTATTTTAGCAGGTGTATTGTTAAAATTAGGAACTTATGGTTTTATCAGATTTTCGTTCCCATTATTTCCTGAAGCATGTTTCTATTTTGCACCTTTTGTTTATGCAATGTCTGTTGTTGGAATCGTTTATACGTCTTTCACTGCAATAAGACAATCAGATTTCAAAAGAATTATCGCTTATACATCTGTTGCGCATATGAATTTAGTAATGGTGGGATTGTTTAGTTTTAATGTAATTGGTTTAGAAGGTGCTATATTACAAAGTTTAAGTCACGGTTTTGTTGCAAGTGCTTTATTTTTGATTATAGGGGTTGTATATGATAGACATCATACTCGTATGGTTAAGTATTATGGAGGACTTGTACATACAATGCCAATATATGTATTTATTTTTTTGTTTTTTACTATGTCGAACATAGGGTTACCTGGAACTGGAAGTTTTGTTGGAGAATTTTTAATTTTAACAGGTTCTTTCAAAGCAAATACTACTGTTACTTTTTTAAGTGCTACAGGTATGATTATAGGAGGATGTTACTCGCTATGGTTGTTCAATCGAATTGCTTATGGTAATTTAAAGACTCAATATTTTAAAAATTATTTAGATATTAATAAACGAGAATTTTTAATATTTTTCCCACTATTGTTAGGAACTCTTGTTATGGGAATTTACCCAAATATATTTTTAAATTCAATTCATTTTAGTACAAATATGCTTGTTGAATTCATGTATTTTTAATTTTAAAGTTATGATATATATATTCGAGACAGAAATTTCAAACAATAAGCCTTTAATTTTTTCATTGCAAAAAATTTACGGGTTAGGTAAAAAAAATTCGCGTTTAATTTGTAAACAACTTGGATTTTCTAATAATTTCAAAACAAATGAGTTATCTAATGAGCAAATATCAAAGTTAGTTAAAATTATTGAAAAATCTGATTTAATAGTTACAAATGAATTACGAAAACTACAAGCTTTTTCTTTGCGAAATTTAATTGATATTAAATCTTATAAAGGATTAAGACGCTTAAAAGGTTTGCCTGTTCGAGGTCAACGGACTCATACCAATAGTAGATCTTCGCGGCGTCAAAAACGATTTTAAATTTTTTACATATTATAAATGAAATCTACTTATAAATTAAAAAATTCCGTATTTGATACTTTTTCAAATTCTTCTTCTTCGTCTCAAAATTCAAGTTTCATGGCTTCGTTTGTAACTAAAACATTAAGATGGAATAAAAATTACGTTCTATCATTTGTTGATAATCATATTATTCATTACCCTACTCCAATAAATTTAACATATGCTTGGAGTTTTGGTTCATCAGCAGGAATTTGTTTAGTTATTCAAATTTTGTCAGGTGTGTTCTTGGCAATGCACTATACACCTCATATTGACTTAGCTTTTAGCAGTGTTGAACATATTATGCGAGATGTTAACAATGGTTGGTTAATTCGATATATCCATGCAAATGGTGCATCTATGTTTTTTATTGTAGTATATTCTCATATTTTTAGAGGATTATATTATGGTTCATATATGCAGCCACGACAGTTACTGTGGTGTTCTGGTGTTTTAATTTTTATTTTAATGATGGGTACCGCTTTTATGGGTTACGTTCTACCTTGGGGTCAAATGAGTTTTTGGGGTGCAACCGTAATTACTAGTTTAGTAACAGCAGTTCCTATTGTTGGTCAATCTATTGTTGACTGGTTATGGGGAGGTTTCACTGTAAACAACGCAACTTTAAACAGGTTTTTTAGTTTACATTTTTTATTACCTTTCGTTATTGCAGGACTTACTTTACTACATTTAGCATTATTACACAAAGACGGGTCAAACAATCCTTTAGGTGTAGATAGTGGAGTTGATAAAGTTCCATTTTACCCTTATTTTTTTGTTAAAGATTTGTTTGCATTTTTTTGTTTTTTACTTTTTTTTGCAACATTTGTATTTTATTTCCCAAATGCACTAGGACACCCTGATAATTACATTCCAGCAGATCCTATGCAAACTCCAGCACACATTGTGCCTGAGTGGTATTTTTTACCATTTTATGCTGTTTTACGGTCTATTCCTGATAAATTAGGTGGTGTTGTTGCTATGGGTGGTGCATTAATTGTATTATTTTTAATTCCATTTACAAATACTTCAGAAGTACGAAGTACAACTTTTCGACCTATTTTTAAAGTTTTTTATTGGTTAATTGTTGCAGATTTCTTAATCCTTGGTTGGGTTGGCCAGAAACCTGTTAAAGATGTTTATGTTCTTGTTGGTCAAGTAGCTACAGTATTTTATTTCTTATTTTTTGTTGTATTGATTCCAGCAATAGGAATTATTGAAACAAAATTAGCGCATACTAAATCAAATTAAAATAAAATTACTTATATATGTTATTTACTCCATTAGAACAATTTCAAATAATTTCTATATTTTCTATTAAATTATTTTGTTTAGATTTTTCATTGACTAATATGTTATTTATTAACTTAATAGTATTATTAATTTTTAGTTCAATGGTTTACCTTTTTAGTTCAGATACCGATTATTTAGGCGAAACTAGTTATTTTTTTATTCCTAATGTTTGGCAAACATTTGTTGAAACTGTTTATGAAACAGCTGCTCAATTAGCATTTGATAATTTAAACGATGAAGGTGAAAAATATTTTCCATTTATTGCAGTTTTATTTACTTTTATTTTATTTAACAACTTAATTGGTTTAGTACCATACAGTTTTACTATTACAAGTCACTTAATTGTAACATTTGCATTATCTTTTCCAATTTTTATCGGTGTGGTGATTATTGGTGTTCAACGACACAAAATTCATATGTTGTCTGTTTTTTTACCAGCTAACACACCAATAGGATTAGGGTTATTATTGGTACCAATTGAATTAATTTCATATATTTTTAAACCTATTAGTTTAGGTGTTCGATTGTTTGCTAATTTAATGGCTGGACACACATTACTAAAAGTAATTGTAGGTTTCGCTTGGAGTATGTTATTATTAGAAGATTTCCTTTCAATATTACATATTATACCTTTATTAGTGCTTGTTGTGTTAATGGGTTTAGAATTAGGTGTTGCGATGATTCAAGCTTATGTATTTACAGTATTAACTTGTATTTATTTAAATGACAGTATACACTTATCACATTAATTAGTTATTTAAATAAACTAAAATTTATGTTTATTAATATACATATTTCTTCAAAAAGTTATAAGTCAATTAAACTTTTTTCAAATTTTTTAACAAATAAAACTTTCACAGAAAAATTAAAATTAACAACACCTAGTTTGTTTTTTTATAATCCAATTAAAAAGAAAATTTTTACAGTTTTAAAATCACCTCATGTTAATAAAACTGCTCAAGAACATTTTGAATATAGATTATACACTCGACAGTTTAAAATATATTCTTCTAAAGGGTTGTGGTTATTGACATTTTTAAAAAAATTAAAGCATAACATATTTTTTGATGTTATTTTTAAAATTGAAATTTTAAATCAACCTTTAAAATATAATCAAAGAGTGAGAAATGAAATTAATCCTGATAATTTTTTGTTAGCCCCGAATCCTACTTGTTTTAAAAAATATATAAAAATTTTGAATAATTATGGGAATTTAATTATAAAGCACAAATAGATTTTGTTTAGATAGCTCAGTTGGTTAGAGCAAAGGACTGAAAATCCTTGTGACGGCAGTTCAAATCTGTCTCTGAACATTTTAAAATTATGAAAAATCATTTATATAATATGGTTGCAAGTATTAAAAATGGTCAATTAGCTAAAAAAGCTTACATTAACCAAAGACGAAAAAAAACATGCGAATCGGTTTTAAATGTTTTGTGGGATGAAGGTTTTATTTCAGGATATAAAACATCAAAAAATAATCCAAATGTTTTAAAAATTTTTTTAAAATACAAACGAAACATCCCTGCAATAAATTCTATTAAAGTTTTAAGTAAACCAAGTTTAAGAATTTATTATTCACTAAAACAACTTTGGAAATTAGATTCAAGTAAAGGTGTAATAATTGTTTCAACAAATAAAGGTTTTATGTCTCTTAATGATTGTAAACAACAAAAATTAGGAGGTGAACCTTTCATAATAGTAAAATAAGATGAAGATTTTTTCAAAACGTTATACGGTTAAGATTCCAGTAAATATAGAGGTCTTTTATTGCGATAAAAGACAAATTATGTTAATAAACGGTCCTTTTGGGAGAAAAATTTTAAAATTACAAATTGAAATTGAAATGTCTAAAGAGAATAACCTAATAAAAGTTTTAAATTCTTCTTTTAAAAAATCTTCAAATAAGGATAAAAAAACTATAAAAAGTTTACGAGGTACAACAGTTGCTTTGATTAAGCAAACTTTTTTAGAGGTTTCGAGTACTATATGTAAAAAACTTAACTTAGTAGGTGTAGGTTACAAAGTATTTCCAATTGAAACTGAATTAGGTAATCTAATTCATTTAAAGTTAGGGTATAGTCACAGTCTTTATTTTAAAGTTTCTCAAACTGTCAATGTTCAATGCTATAAAGCTGATAAATTATTTATATCAGGCCATAATTTACAAAATGTTGCTCAAACCGCTGCTTTAATTCGAAGTTGTAAAGTACCAGAACCTTATAAAGGAAAAGGCATTTCATATAGTAATGAAATAATTAAATTGAAAGAAGGTAAAAAAGTTTAAATGAAATTAAAAAATTTTAAAATTAAAAAATACACTTTACTTAAATTGTATTTATTAAAATATCAAGCTCACAAAATCAATTTAAAAAGTTTTGCAGATAAAACTGTTGATTCTATAGAGTTATGTTTAAAACAAGCACTAAACTTAATCTATTTATACCATTCAAGTAATAAAAGAATTTTATTTATAGGTTTTCCTTATATTAAAACTAAATTAAATTTAAAAGATTCACAGCATTTTTTTCTTCAAAAAGTTTCATGGGTAAATGGTTTATTTGGTAATAATGATGTTAGTAAATCTTTATCTGTAAAAGGTTCTTCAACAAATAAAGTTTTTGATTTAGTTGTTTTGTTTAACGCAACATCTAAAGATTTACCTGCTTTAAAGGAACTATCGTCTATAGGGTATCCGTTAGTTATTTTGGGTAGTCAAATACCATTAAATACAATAAATACAATTTACACTGTTCCAGCTTTTTTATTGAAAAAAAACATGAAACAATTATGTGCTTTTTTAATTTATTCTATATTAAGGAAATCAAAAAAATCTAATAAATTAAATAAATTATTTTTTAAAAAATCTAAATAGATAGTTCTTATGATTACTAAAAAAAAATATCGATATAAACCTACATATAAAAAATTTGTACTTTTGAAAAAAAATGTACAGAACAGATCAAAATTGTTAAAATTTAAAAAACGAAAGTGGCAATTTTTATTAGCACAACTAGGAAAAATTTCTAAAACACAAAAAACTAACTCTTATTATAAGTTTTATGATCAAAGTGTTTATCAAATACCTAGATATAATAATTTTTTTTCAAAAAATTATAAACAAAATTTAACAATTAAAAAAAGTTTTAATCTTTTTTACGGAAGTTTAGGTAATAAAGTTTTAAAAAAAAATACTGCTATTGCTATATCTAAATCAAATCAAGTTCAAAATATAATTAATTCAAAACTATTTTTTAAAGAATTATTTGAGAGAAGACTTGATGTTGTGTTGACAAGAGCAAACTTTACTTTAAGCATTATGAACGCACGTCAGTTAATAACACACAGGCACGTGTTTGTAAATAACAACTGTATAGTTAATGCTTCTACTTTAATAAAAAAAGGTGATATTATTACTTTTTCTAAAAAGAGTAAAAAGCTGTTGAATTATTATTTATTAAAATCGGAGTTTTGGCCATTACCTCCCCAGTATTTACAAATAAGTTATAAAGCTTTTCAAATAATTGTTGTAGATGATGTTAAAATTTTAAACGACTCAAATGCTTTCTCAATGTGGTTAGATTTAAACAGTGTTGTAAACTCATACAAACGTTAAAAAAGAAAAATATTATTTTTCTTTTTCTTCAGTAGCTCAGCGGTAGAGCAAGTGGCTGTTAACCACTTGGACGTTGGTTCAAATCCAGCCTGGAGAGAAATAAAAATTTTGGAAGTAATCGGGCTTGAACCGATAACTTTGTGCTTGCAAAGCACACACTCTGCCAATTGAGTTATACCCCCTTTGAAATATTAAAAAATTTATTTAATAAAATTAATGTAACTGTAACTAATTAACCATAGATTATAATCTAAATCTTTGTCAATTGTTGTAATTAAATTAGTATTTTTATTAATTTTTTTAGTTCGAAATTTTTTAATTTCAATAAAATTAGAAATACTTGTAGAAATAGAATAGTAATAAAATAAATATAAACTAATTAATAGTCCAAATAGTTGAGAACCTAAAGTTAAAAGATCAAATTGTGGAATATAATACAAATTTTGTAATGCTCGTTTGGTGGAATTGGTAGACACGTCAGACTTAAAATCTGGTTCTTTTATAGAGTATCGGTTCAAGTCCGGTAACGAGTAAACTAAAATATTTTTTAATAATAATTATGTGGTATTTATTTGCAGGCAAGCTCATGAGTTTAATTACCTATTTTGTTATTTATAAGTTATTAATTACTCCTTGTGAGTTGAATCTTTTAAATCGTGTGTTTGGTTGGTTTTTAATTGAGCACATTTATGAGGAATATAACATGACAGCGGGAGAGTTTTTTTTTGTAAACAGTGATTTTAGAACTTTAATTAAAAATTTATTAATTGTTGTTCGAAACATATTAACATGGTCTCATGTACTAACTTTAACGGAGTTTATATTAACAATATCGATTTTAATTTTGTTAACATATTTTTTATTTTATTTTTTAAAAACAAACAAATTAAAAGATAAAAAAACAGAAATTGTAATTCTAGTTTATTATACTTTTGTTATTTATATTTTATTATTGAAAGCTTTTGCATCTTTTAATATGTTTGATATTTATTTTATTTTTAAACCTATACTAGTAATAATTTTTTGTCTTTTCGTTATATTTTCAGTAGGGAAAGCTGGTTTTATTTATTACGGAAGTATTTTAAACAACAAATTAAATATTCTTATTAAGCTAATTAAATTTAGTTTTTATGTGTTAACAATATTTTTTATTATACTAATGTTTTTCAAAAGTTTAGTATTTGTAAATTCTTTAAATAATAATTTCCTTCAAGAATTTGTCATAAAAATTTTGTTAGTTTATACTTATATTTATTATAATATGTAAAACACCTGTTAAAAAATATAAATGCCAACTATTAATCAATTATGTAAAAAAAAAAGATTAACTAAAAAACGAAGAAACAAGGTTCCCGCTTTAGATATGAGCCCTCAAAAAAAAGGAGTTTGCACTAAAATATTTTTACGAACTCCAAAAAAGCCAAATTCAGCTTTAAGAAAGTTAGCTACGTTAAGACTAACAAACGGTAAAAAGGTAGCTGCATATATCCCTGGAGAAGGACATAATTTACAAGAGTATTCTTCAGTACTAATCAGAGGAGGTCGTGTTAAAGATTTACCAGGGATCAAATACCATTTAGTAAGAGGAAAATTAGATTTTTCTGGTTTGAAAACTCGAAGAACCGCTAGATCTAAATACGGTACGAAAAAAATTTCAAATTATTTATGATTAAACATAAAACTTTAAAACAAAGTATAGCAAATCTTATAATGATTAATGGTAATAAACGAACGTCTGAAAAAGTTTTTTTTAAAACTTTAAAATCGATACAAAAAAATCAACTAAAAAAAAATTTTGAAGCAATTTTGAAAACATCTTTAGTAAATAGTTCGCCGTTGCTTTATGTAAAACAAATTAAACGTAAAAGAAAACGGACTGTTGAATTTCCCTTTTTGTTAAATTCAAAGCTAAAAATGTCTTATGGTATAAAATTTTTAGTTATGAATAGTAAAAAAAATAGAGCGGAGTCGTTTTACAAAAGTTTTAATACAGAATTAATAAATTCTTCAAAAAAAACAAGTTTAAGTTTTAAGCAAAAACTTGAATTACATAAAGAAGGATTTGCAAAAAGAAAATTTGCAAATTATCGATGGTTTTAAAATGTTTTAAAAAATTACACGCTTAAAAGGAGTTGAACCTATAACCTTCGGAACCGAAACCCGACGCTCTATCCAATTGAGCTATAAGCGCAAAAAAAACAATGATCCAACAACAAACAGTATTAAAAGTTTCTGATAACTCTGGAGCAAAAAGCGTTAAATGCATCAAAGTGTTAGGAGGTTTTAAAAAACGATTTGCCAAATTAGGTAATGTTATTGTAGTTTCAATTAAAGAACTACGAAATAAATCTCGAAAAACGTCTAAAGTAAAAAAAGGCGAAGTTTATAAAGCCCTAATAATTAAAACAAAAACAAAACAAATAAGTAAAGACGGTTCAGCAATTTTTTTTGACAATAATTCAGTAAGTTTAATTAATGCTCAAGGCAAACCTTTGGCTACTCGAATTATAGGTCCTGTCCCAAAAAAATTGAAAAAAGGTAAATACTCTAAATTTGCCAGCATTTCGCTAGGAACAGTATAATAAAAAATTTAATGCATTTTTTTGACAATTATAATGAAAATATCGTAAAATACGATTTGATAAATAAGTTTAGATACAAACGTTCTTTAACTCAAATACCAAAATTAAAAAAAATTAGTTTACGTTTCACTTTTAAAAACTCTGATCCAAAAAAACTAATAACAGCATTAACTGCTTTAGAATTAATCACCTCTCAAAAAGGGTCACTGATCAGCTCTAAAGTTTCAAGTGTTTCGTTAAAAATCCGAGAAGGCCAACCTATTGGGTGTGTGGTAATATTACGTCGATCTACAATGCAAGAATTTTTAATAACACTAATTAATAAAATTAAGATTGAAAATAAAAAAATTAAGCCTAATTGTAGTATAATGGGCTGCAACATATTTTCGTTTAAAATAAATAACGTTCATATTTTTCCTGAATTAGAAAAAAATTATCAATTTTTTAAAAATTTAAATGGGTTGGATATTAGCATTGTCACCACAGAAACTACTTACGAAAATTTTTTATTTTTATTAAAATCTTATAAAATAGAAGCTTAAATTAAAGCAAATGTAACTCAATTGGTAGAGTGTAACCTTGCCAAGGTTAAAGTTGAGGGTTCAAATCCCTTCTTTTGCTAATTTTATGGATAAGTGGTCGAGTGGTTTAAGGCGTTAGTTTTGAAAACTATTGTATTAATAAATACCGTGGGTTCGAATCCCTCCTTATCCTTTCAACAATTTTTACAGGTTAAATAACATAATTGGTAATGTATTAGATTGCAAATCTTGTAATATCGGTTCAAATCCGATTTTAACCTTTAGAACTAAAATTTATACATGATCGCAATAATTTGCATTATTTTAAAAATTCTTGCAATAGTTGTTCCACTATTGATTTCTGTAGCTTATTTCACAATTGCTGAACGAAAACTAATGGGTAGTATTCAACGACGAAGAGGTCCAAATGTTATTGGTTTTGTAGGTTTATTACAACCACTTGCCGATGGTTTAAAACTTTTTGTGAAAGAAACTATTTTACCAAGTAATTCTAATATTTATGTGTTTTTATTAGCACCAGTTTTAACATTTGTGCTAAGTTTAATTGGATGGGCTGTTATCCCTTTGTCAGAAACTATAGTAATTTCTGATATGAACCTGGGTGTTTTGTATCTGTTTGCTATATCTTCTTTAAGCGTATATGGTATTGTAATGGCTGGATGGTCTAGTAATTCTAAATACCCATTTTTAGGTTCTTTGCGTTCTGCTGCACAAATGATTTCTTATGAAGTATCTATAGGATTTATTATAGTAAATATTTGTGTTTGCGCAGGTTCTTTTAACTTAAGCAGCATTGTATTGTCTCAAGAAAAAGTGTGGTATATAATACCACTATTTCCTATGTTTATTTTATTCTATATTTCTATGTTAGCAGAAACTAACAGACATCCTTTCGATTTACCTGAAGCTGAAGCTGAACTAGTATCTGGTTACAATGTTGAATATTCAGCAATGACATTTGCTCTTTTTTTTCTTGGTGAATATGCAAATATGCTTCTAATGAGCGCTTTTTCTTCAATCTTGTTCTTGGGGGGATGGTTACCGATATTTAACGTTTTCATACTAACTATGTTACCTGGGAGTTTTTGGTTTTCTCTTAAAATTATTTTAGGAGTAGTATTTTTTATACTAACAAGAGCAGCTTTACCTAGATATAGATATGACCAACTTATGCATATTGGTTGGAAATCATTTTTACCTTTATCGTTAGGATACTTATTATTTACTGTAGGGTTACTTACAAGTTTTAACTGGTTACCTAATTAAATTAAAGCTTTTTATAACAATAATAACTATTACAGCTTCATATATTAAAATAAAAACACTACCAAGCATTAATTGACTAATTATGTCAGGAGGTGTTATTAAAGTAGCAATTACAAAAAAAATTAAATAAAAAATTTTACGTGTATTTCTGATAAAAAGTAGCTTTTTTTTAAGAATACTCAGTAATAAAAAAATAAGTAAAAAACTTTGACCTACAAAAATAGTAATGTAATAAGTTAACGTGTAAAGAGACAAATATTCCGTGATTCTTATTTCAAAAAATATATTAACCGAATGAGTTGATGTATTTTGAAAACTTATAAAAAATTTCCAACAAAACGGCAGGATAACTTTGTTTAAAATTAATAAACTTAATAACCATAAAAAAAAACTTAACCTGAAAAAAAAAGTTATTTTTTCTCGTTCTGTTTTGTACAAAGCTGGAGCAAGAAACGTTTTTATATGCCAAAAGATATATATAAATGTTAACTGAAAACTTATTAAATAAGTAAAAGATAAATATACTGAAAATATATCTGTTACATTCGTTGCAATAAAATAAAACGCTGTTTGTGTGAAATAACTTAAATTGGGTTTTATAGACAAAAATAACAAAATTTCTTTGTTTAAATAAGTAAAAATTACTGTTATTACCCAAGAAAAGATTATTAATATTGTGCGATTTCGAATTTCAAAAAAATATTTATTTAACATAAAATGAGAGTACGTATAGGAAAATAGTTCAGTTGGTAGAACAGTGGTTTCCAAAACCAAAGGTCAGGGGTTCAACTCCCTTTTTTCCTGTTTTTTTTTTTAGTTATTAAATGCTTTTGTTTTTTTAAAACTGTTTTTATATTTGCTAACAACTTCGAAAAGTCACCAAATAGGAGCAAAAAAAGTAAAAACAGAATGATTAGTTGACCAAAACTAAAATTACCCATTAAATAATATTGCGTTTAATTTAAATAAAAAGGCTTGTAGTTCAGAGGTAGAACGTACCGCTCATAACGGTTTAGTCGCAGGTTCAAATCCTGCCGAGCCTAATATCCTCTATTACACACTTATAAAAAATGAAATTTGAATTAAAAAGTTATAAATTACAAAAAACCAAGAACTATTTTCAAAAAAAACAAATATTCTTTATCTATAACGTTTCTAACCTAAATTCGACGAGTTGGTTAAAAACTGAACAAGTTTTTCATAACTACAACTTGAAATATTATAAAGTTTATAACACTTTATCAAAAAAATTTTTAGAAAAATCAATTTTTAAAAATACTACATCGCTAATAAATAGCTCAATTTGTTTTGTTCATTTTGAAAATACCACAACTACTTCTGGTGACTTACAAAAAATAATAAATCTAAATCCATTAATTTCTTTTATCGGATTGCGGTTGAATAATAAAATATATTCTTTACCTCAACTAACTAGAATTTCTAGTATAAGTTATACAAAAAATATTAAAGTTTTTAATAACGTGTTAAAAAAACTATTAAAACTTCCTTATTATAAACTAGGAAAATAAAAATCGAAATAATGTGATTTGAACACATGACTTCCTGTTCCCAAAACAGGCACGCTACCAGACTGCGTCATATTTCGAAGTTTTTGAAAGAAGTAGGATTCGAACCTACGATGGGAGACCCCAACAGATTTACAATCTGCCACTTTAAACCACTCAGTCACTCTTTCTTATAATATTAACGTAAAACTAATCGTTTTGTTCGTCGTTTAATACGTTTTAATTTTTTTGGCCGACAACCGTTATGCGGCGACAAATTGTAACTTTGAATAGATTTAATAAACAATTTATCTTTTAAAGCTTTAATTATTAAAGACTCATAAAACGGTTTTGTGTTTTTAAAATGTAAAGCAACAGGCTTATTTACTAAAAATTTAGCATTAATAAGTAAAGCTTTAAATATACTTATTAATGCCATTGGTTGGGTTCTTTTTTGTGTTTTAGTTAAATTAACTAAACCAGCGGAAAACGACACCTTAGGATTACCATCGATGTCAGTAACATTAACCAATGTATTTGTCGGTGACAAATTGACATTTATAATGTAACTTATTAAATTTTTTTTGACTGTTTTACTTTTAAAATTTAACGAATGTTTATTTTGAACAAATACAAATTTTGAATATAAACTGCTTGTTATTTTATGCTTCAATTTTTTAGAAATCGACTTATCCGATTTTAATTGATTTAACATTTTTAAAAGAGCTGATAGATTTTGTATATAGGCTTTAGTTGATTCTAAATTGCCCGTCTGTTTTTTTAATATAGTTGATAAAATCATAACTTAAATAAAAATAATTTATTGTTAAAATGAAACTTAAAACTTTTAAACCAACAACACCATCACAACGTAATTTAATTCAATTAAACAAAACACATTTAGAGAAAAAACCTTTACTTAAATCTAAAATTAAAGGATTCAAAAATAGTAATGGTCGAGGATCTAATGGTCAAATTACATCTTGGCACAGAGGTGGAGGGCATAAAAAAAAATATAGGAATTTAAACTTCAATAGAATAGATGAATCGGTTTCTATTGTTACAAGTTTAGAATACGATCCATACCGAACAGCTAATATAGCATCAATTTACGACACAAAGACTAATAGATATGATTATATCATAGCTCCAAAAGACCTAAACGTAGGGGATATAGTTAAATCAGGTAAAAACGCTGAATCGAAAAATGGACATTCATTACCTATTTCAAAAATCCCGATTGGTAGTTTAATTCACAATGTATCCGTAAAAACAAACAAAGAAGCTCAAATAAGTCGAGCAGCAGGAACTTATTCTCAAATAATTGAAAAAACAGCAACCTCAAGCCGTATAAAATTGAGCTCTGGTGAACAACGAAACGTCTCGAACGCATGTTTTGCAACAATTGGAGTTGTTTCAAACGAATTTTCTTTTTTAACAACTTTAGGAAAAGCTGGGAGGTCCCGATGGTTAAACAAAAGACCTACTGTTCGAGGAGTTGCTATGAACCCTGTTGACCACCCACATGGTGGAGGTGAAGGTAAAACTTCAGGAGGTCGATCGTCTGTTACTCCTTGGGGAAAACCAACTAAAGGAGGTAAAACAAGTAGATCAAAAAACAAACTTATTTTAATTAAAAGAAATTAAAATCACCACTTAAAAATGAGTAGAGCTAAATGGAAAGGACCTTTTGTATCTAAAAATCTGTTACAAAAATGTACTACTACAAAGAAAGAAATTTATACAAACAGCAGAAAGTCCGTAATTGTTCCTCAATTTGTAGGATTAACAATTAATATTCATAACGGTAAAGGATTTTCCAAAGTTAAAATAACCGAAGCCATGATTGGCCACAAGTTAGGTGAGTTCTCACCTACACGTAAACGATTTTCGTTTAAAAAGAAAAAATAGTAATTTCAATATATATATATAATATGGGACAAAAAACAAATTCGACAACTTTTAGTTTAAGCTCAAAAAACGCCGAGTGGAAATCAAAATATATAGAAAAAAATCCAGAAGAGTCTTCAGTATTGTTACATAAAAATGTTGACATTCGAAACTATTTAAACCGAGTTTTTAAACTTCATGGACTAATTATTCATAGCTGTAAAATTGAATACAACCACACAACAGCTACTTTTTTTATTACTTTTTTTGAAAAAAAGTCTGAAACTTCAAAAATATATACTCAAAACAGTAAAACCAATTCGTTAAGTTTTACTAATAGTAAAGAATTGATAAATCATCTTATTAATAATGTTCTTGCAATAAATTTCAATTTATTTTTCAAAAACCGATTAGTCGTTTTTAAAGTGCAAAATTTAAATCAAAAGTTTGATCTTATGATTAATGAGTCTAAACCAAAACTATTTGCATATAAAAATATTTTAAAACAATTTAGAAGATTTTTAAAAAACCCTTTGTTTAAAGAGTTAATCAAAATTTTGTTTATCTCAGTAAGTGAAAAAAACTCTGCCAAACTTATTGCTGAAGGAATTTCGCATTATTTTACAAAACAAAAAAAACGACATGGATTTGTACTCTTTTTACTTAAAAAAAGTTTAGAAATTCTTATTCCATCTAAATTTTCAATTGTAAAAGGTATCAAAATTGTAATAAGCGGTCGATTTAACGGAGCTCAACGATCTAATAAAAAAATTCTTAAAATTAATACAGTTCCGTTACAATCATTTGACTCAACAATAAGTTATTATGAAGATACAGCTTATACTTCAAATGGTACGTTTGGTATAAAAGTGTGGATTTGCGAAAAAAAATAAATTTTTAAAATTATGTTTTTACAACCAAAAAGATCAAAATATAGAAAAGCAAGGAAAGGAACTCTTCCGAAAATGGAGTTTAGATCAAATAAACTTAGATTTGGTACTATTGGATTAAAAGCAATCGAATCTGGTACTATTTCAGCTAGACAAATTGAGGCTGCTCGGCAGTCTATAAATAGAAAAATAAAACGTAAGGGTAAATTATGGATTAGAGTTTTCCCAAATTTACCAATCACAGCAAAACCAACAGAGGTTCGGATGGGAAAAGGTAAAGGAGCTGTTGATCATTGGGCTGTTAAAGTTGGAGGAGGTTGTGTGTTATTTGAACTTTGTGGCGTAACAACTAACACAGCAATTTCAGCTTTTAAAACTGGGGGAGCAAAATTACCTGTCAAAACGGCAATCTTTGACTAATTATTAATCAAATATAAAAGACAACTACTTAAAAATTTTGATGACAAACTTTAAATTTTAAACAGTTAGCTGCTTTGAAGTTTCCGAAACTATATTTCATTTGTTTATTTTAAATAATATTAAAATTATTTTATGTTATTACAAGCAGCTAAATTTGTAGGAGCAGGCTTAGCCACCATCGGACTAGCAGGAGCTGGAGTTGGTATCGGTACTGTATTCGGTGCACTAGTAATTGGTGTATCTCGAAACCCTTCTCTAAAAGACGAGTTATTTAAACTTGCAATTTTTGGATTCGCATTAACTGAAGCTATTGCTTTATTCTCTTTAATGATGGGATTCTTAATTCTTTTTGCACTATAGTTTTTACTTCATGCAAAATGTTGGGTATATAGCTCAGCGGTAGAGCATTGGACTTTTAATCCACAGGTCTTGGGTTCAAATCCCAGTGTACCCAGTTTTAAAACTAACACACATGATTACTACAAATATAAATTATATTCTGTCTATTATTATACTTTTATTTTTAATAGGATCTTTAGGTCTTGTTTTAAATCGAAAAAACATTTTAATAACTATAATGTCTGTTGAGTTAATGTTACTATCGGTAAATTTAAATTTTATAATTTTTTCAATTTACCTTGATGATATAACTGGATACATATTTGTTTTATTTGTTTTAACAATTGCAGCAACAGAATCTGCAATAGGTTTGGCTATTTTGTCAATTTATTATAAATTAAAACAAACAATTCAAATGGATAAAATTAAAAATATTAAAGGATAAAAATCATTAATTTTTAACATTTGTTTAAAACTTTTGCGGAAAAGACGGGACTTGAACCCGCAATCTTCGACGTGACAGGTCGACGCTTTAACCAAATTAAGCTACATTTCCAAAAATAAAATAAAAATGAAATCTTTAACATATTTTCATATTAATAACGTAAAATTTAATTATGTATTAGAGTTTCAAAGTAATCATAAAAATGATTACTGGAAACACAATGCACCATTAATTGAGTATTGTGAAACAATTGGTGTTAATATACCACATTATTGTTATCACAAAAATTTGTCTATTTCAGGAAACTGCCGTATGTGTTTGGTTGAACTAAAAAACTCACCAAAACCTATTGTGTCTTGTGCTATGAGTGCAAAATCGTGTTTGAACAATAGTGAAATTTTTACCAACAGCCCTTTAGTTAAAAAGGCTAGAGAAAACGTCTTAGAATTTTTATTATTAAATCATCCTTTAGACTGTCCTATTTGTGATCAAGGAGGAGAATGTGACTTACAAGATCAATCTCTTTTTTTTGGTATTGCAAAAAAAAGATTCTACAATTTCAAAAGAGTGGTTACTGACAAAAATATCGGTCCTATTGTTAAAACAGTTATGACTCGTTGTATTCATTGTACTAGATGTGTACGATTTGCAAGCGAAATTGCTGGGACTGAAGATCTTGGAATGTTTGGCCGTGGGCTTGACAGTGAAATTGGTACGTACGTAACTAAAACTTTTCAATCAGAATTATCTGGAAATATTATCGACTTATGCCCTGTGGGTGCTTTAACTTCAAAACCTTACCCTTTTGTTAGCCGAAGTTGGGAATTAAAAAGTGTAAGTTCTATTGACTTTTCAGATGGGTTTGCTACCAACATTCAAGTTTTTTTAAAAAATAACCAAGTTACAAAAATTACACCAGAATACGATTCAAATGCAAACAGCACAAGTTGGATTTCTGACAAAACTAGATTTGCGTTTAGTGGAATGTTTTCACCAGAACGTGTTTTAAAAGGAGTTATTATCACCGGAAACGAAAAATTAACACTTTCAAATACTTGGAAAATTCTTTTAGATGAAATTATTTTAACTTTATATTTTCACGATCATTTAAATAAACATTTTTTTGAAACAAAAAAATTGTATATAATTTTTGACTCAAATGTAAGTTTAGAAGTTCTGAACCTGTTAATACTGTTTTCAAAAAAATACTCATTTATAAAGCTAAGAAGAGCAGAAAACAATTTACAAAATAACGATTTAGAATCTTCTTTTTTAACAAGTGATTACAGTAATTTAACACATCAACTGAATAACTCAAATTTGTGTTTATTGGTAGGATTAAACAGTAGATACGAAAGCTCAAGTTTAAACATCAAATTACGAAAACGTTATTTAAATGGCGATTTTAGAGTTTTTTCTATAGGTTCTTCAACTGACTTAACTTTTCCAGTGTCATATTTAGGTTTAAATACTAAAAATTTACAATCACTTGCTGAAGGTAACAACTTTTTTTGTCAAGACCTTGCAAACTGTAAACCAACAATTCTTGTAAGTTCAAATATTTTCCAACGAAAAGATTCTAAAAGCATTTTTGAAGTATTAAAACTGTTAAAAAAAAATATCCAAAAAACTTATCCTCAATGGGACAGTTTACACATTGTTAACTCTTCTATTAACGAAGCTGGGGTTAAATATTTAAACAATTTTAAGTCTCTTTCAGAAAATGACTTAAATTCTAGTAACGGATTATATTTTCTTAACACATCGTCTCAAACAGTAAATTTAAAAAAAATTATTAACATTAAACTATTGAAATATGTAGAATCTAACGATTCGTTGCCTAAATTTTGTTTTGAACAAAATAATGGTATAATAACTACAGCTATATCCAAATATTATAAATCACAGTATAAGATTTATAATTACCTTAATTTACCAAATAATGTTTTTTTCGAAACTAACGGCACATATTTAAATACAGAAGGTGTTTTTAAAAAAACTGTAAAATTTATTTCAACAAATAAACAAACAAAAGAAGATTGGCAAATTATTAGGAAAATCTTGGCTTGTTCAAAAAATATCAATTTTTCAAACAATGCTAAAGACAATTCAATTGTTACTTTTAATAACAATAATTTAAATAATTTTAAAAATTTTACTGAATTCTTACATTTTGCTACAAATAATATTGAAGCAAAATCCACTATTCATTTAAATGGAAAAATTCCTAGCTCTTTTGTAAACACAGATGATATTGTGAAACAAAAAAAATTCAAAATTTTTTCAACTAAATTCAAAATTTGGATAAATGATTTTTATCTAGGTGGAAAAGATCAGTACAGTAAAAAATCTAGTACTATGATTAATTGCTCTAAAGCTTTACGTGCTGAAAAACATACTTTTACCCATCTAAATTAATAGTTATTTTTATATAAATACTTAATATAAGTGTTATCTTTGTTTGAAAGAATTATTTTAAAACTTGGTTTTAAATGTTTTACCAAAAAAGGGACTTGAACCCTTACTCTTATAAAAGAACTAGAACCTAAACCTAGCATGTCTACCAATTCCATCACTTTGGTTTTTGTTAACTTAATGAACACCACCCCACCAGTATACAGTTACAAATAAAAATAACCATACGACATCAACAAAATGCCAGTACCATGCGGCAGATTCAAAACCAAAATGGTGTGTAGCAGTAAAGTGATTTAACATAATTCGAATTAACGAAACAAATAAAGACACTGTTCCTACAAACACATGGAATCCGTGAAACCCTGTTGCCATATAAAAACATGAACCAAAAACACTGTCAGTAATAGTAAATGGAGCGTCTACGTATTCAAGACCTTGAAAAAAAGTAAAAATTGCTGCTAAAATAATTGTTAAAATTAGACCAATAATTGCTTGTTTCTTAGCTCTAACAATAATTGCGTGGTGAGCCCATGTTACTGTAGCACCAGAACTTAACAAAAAAAAAGTATTTGTTAAAGGAATTCCTGATGTTTGAATTGTTTCAATTGCTACAGGTGGCCAAACTCCTCCAATATTGAATGCTGGTGATAAGCTAGAATGAAAAAATGCCCAAAAAAATGCAAAGAAGAACATAATTTCTGATACAATGAATAAAATCATTCCAAGACGTAACCCTCGTTGAACTGAAAATGTATGTTGTTCTTCAAAAGTAGCTTCTCGAATAATATCTCTCCACCAAATATACATAACGTATAGTATTGTAATAAACCCAGTAAAACATAACTGTCCACCTCCTGCAAAATTATGCATGTACAGAACACCTCCTGAAGTCATAAAAAAAGCTCCTAAAGATGCAACTAAAGGCCAAGGACTTGGATCAACTAAGTGCCAAGAATGTCGTGTTTTTAAATATTTAAATTGTTCGTTATTGAACATATCATTTTTTGAAATGATATTGAAATTTCTTTTGTCACTTACAAGCTTAAAACTATTTATAAATAATCTAACAATTTTCATTTATATGTGATTAAGATTTTTTCAGTACTTATAACAATAAAATTTGTTAACTTATCAAACAGAATTTTTACATTTTACAGGATTCGAACCTGTGACCAGCAGCTTAGAAGGCTATTGCTCTATCCAACTGAGCTAAAAATGTAAAATTTGATTCGTTTTAAAATTCTTTGTTTTTTAATTTATAAAAATTAAAATTGTATACTATTTTTTCCAAGAAACAATTAAATACAATCCAATACTAAAAAATATAGCAAAAATTCTAAAATCAACTAATGAACCAAAAATTAACCAAAATTGTCTCGCTCCTAATAATAATGTACTACCAATAAGAAGTAAAAAAGTTGCGTGATAAAGATAGTTAGTTTGTAGTTTGTTTATGTAAAAAGCTTTTCCACTAATAGCATTAGATAAACCCATAGGGCCAAACATTTCAATAATTCCTCTATCAATAATTTTATAACTAACATTATATCCAAATTTAAAAAAAAATTGGCCAATATATTCATTATAAACTTTATCAAAAAACCATTTTTTGTTTAAAAAGTTATAAATTTTTTTACCGATAGTAGAAACTTTAAGTTGAAATATAATTTTGCTTCCAAAAGTGTATAAGAGGAACGAACTTGTTGCACCACATAAACTTAAAATTACAGGTAAAACTTTATAAATATGATCAATAAATTCAGCGTCAATCATATTCATATTTTCAGGTAAAATATAAAGAGAATTTCCCCAAAAATCGGTCCCTAAACCAATAATCATGTCTTTAGTATAAAAACCAATAAACATACTTGGTATCGATAATATAGCTAAAGCGATACAAATTTGATAAGAAGAATCATAGGCAGCACAAATAACTGATTTGTAACCGTTAGGTTTTGATAAAAAAGTTAAATATAATAACCGTGTTGAATAAAAAGCTGTTAAAAAAGCACCTATAGAACCTAATATATAACTGAAATGACCTTCGTTTGTATATTTACCATAAGCAACTTCTAAAATAACATCCTTTGAATAAAATCCTGTTAAAAAAGGAAAACCAATTAAAGCAAGTGATCCGATTACCATCATTGAATAAGTAAAAGGTACAAGAGTTTTTAAACCTCCCATTTTTCTCATATCCTGCTCGTCAGCAACGGCATGTATAACAGAACCTGCACCTAAAAAAAGTAAAGCTTTAAAAAACGCATGATTTGCTAAATGAAAAACACCTACTGAATAATTTGATAAACCACATGCAAAAACCATATAACCAAGTTGACTACAAGTTGAGTATGCAATCACCCGTTTTAAGTCATTTTGCATTAAACCGACTGTTGCTGCGAAAAATGCAGTACAAGCGCCTAAAACTGTAATTATTTTTAATACATTTGGAGTGTATTCATACAACGGTGAACTTCGTGCTATTAAAAAAACTCCAGCAGTAACCATTGTTGCTGCGTGAATTAATGCTGAAACAGGTGTAGGCCCTTCCATTGCATCAGGAAGCCAAGTATGCAATCCTAATTGTGCTGATTTTCCTATAGCACCAATAAACAGTAAAAACCCAATTATATCAATTAAATTAAAACTTATATTTAAGAAAATAAAATTGTCATTAATAAATAAAGGCGTTAAAGCAAACACTGTCGCATAATCTACAGCTTTATATTTAACAAAAATAATTAAAATACCTAGAACTAAACCAAAATCACCAATTCTGTTTAATACCATAGCTTTAATAGCGGCTTTATTTGCTTGAATTCGAGTAAACCAAAAATTAATTAGCAAATACGAACACAAACCAACACCTTCCCAACCAACGAACATTTGAACAAAATTGTCAGCAGTTACTAAAATTAGCATAAAAAATGTGAATAATGATAAATATGACATAAATCGAGGTAAATGAGGGTCATGAGACATATACTCTGTTGAATACAAGTGCACTAACGTAGAAACAAAAGTAACGATGCAACACATTGTTACTGTTAAAGTATCAAATAAAAAACCCCAATCAACATTCAACATTTCAGAATTAATCCAAGTTACTAATTTGATATAAACAGGAGAGCCTATTAAAGCTACTTCATAGAAAGCAAAAGTAGAAATTAAAAAAGTTATAAAAAGTAACGTAACCGTTACGATAGATGAACCTTTTGGACCCAATTTTCTGCCAAATAATCCAGCAGTTATTGACCCAATTAAAGGTAAAAATACTAAAATTAAATACATTTTATTATAAGTAATAATGGACTCGAACCACCAACATTCTCGTTGTAAGCGAGACGCTCTACCAATTGAGCTAATTACTTTAAATTTTGGGATAAAAGGATTTGAACCTATGAATACCCGTACCAAAAACGAGGGCCTTACCGCTTGGCTATATCCCAGAGAAGGTTAAAAGTTATTTTGCGATTCCCAAGGTGACAAAAATGCAAACGTTCTATATTCTTGACACAACTCTAAAGATTCGTTAACAACTCGTTTTTCAACTTCATTGTAACGCATTTCAATAAAACCACTAAGAGGGAAATCTTTTCTCAACGGATAACCTTCAAACCCGTAATCAGTTAATATTCGTTTTAAATTTGAATGGTTTTTAAAAAAAACACCATACATATCCCAAATTTCACACTCATACCAACCAGCAGCTGGAAATAGACTTTCACAAGAATCAATACCTAACAATTCATAAGTAAAAGTTTTAACTCTTATTCGAAAATTGTATCGAATACTTAATAATTCGTAAACAACTTGAAACCTATATTTGTTCATAGGATAATCAACACCAGAAATACATGTTAATAAAGTAAATTGATACAAAATATGGTTTTTTAAAAATAATAAAATATCAAACAAAACATCGGGTTTAACAATTAAAATTAAATTATCGTTGAATATTTGAATTTTTTCTAAAGGGCATATTTTGGATAAAGAACGTAAATTTTCTACTATTATTTGTTTGTTCATATATATATATATTTTCTTTTTTAAGAATAAGTGTTATCAACTTTTCGGTTAGATGAAAAAGCTTCATACACAACATAAAAGAAGAATAGTGATGAAATCGCTGATACATAAGAACCCCAAGATGCTAACTTGTTAAATGTATAAAAAGCATCTGGGTAATCAGGAATTCGTCGAGGCATACCAGCAACTCCTAAGAAATGCATTGGGAAAAAGGTTAAATTTACACCTAGGAAAAAACCCCAGAAATGAATTTTACCTAAAATTTCTGAATATCTTACACCAGTAAGTTTATCAAACCAAAAATAAACACCACCCAGCATAGAGAAAACAGCACCCATTGACAGCACATAATGGAAGTGCGCAACTACGTAGTAAGTATCGTGTAAAGCAATATCAATACCAGAGTTTGCTAATACAACACCTGTAACACCACCTACGGTGAACAGGAAAATGAAACCTACAGCGAATAATCCTGGAGTTCTTAAATCGATAGAACCACCCCATAGTGTAGCTAACCAACTGAAAATTTTAATACCTGTTGGGATTGCAATAATCATAGTCGCTGCTGTAAAATATGCTCGTGTGTCAATATCTAAACCAACAGTATACATGTGGTGTGCCCATACGATAAAACCAAGTACTCCAATAGAGAACATTGCATATACCATTCCTAAATAACCAAAAATAGGTTTTCGAGCCATACTAACAATAATATGACTAACAATACCAAAACCTGGTAAAATTAAAATATAAACTTCTGGGTGTCCAAAAAACCAAAATAAATGTTGGTATAAAATTGGGTCACCTCCTCCTGCTGGATCAAAAAAGGTTGTATTGAAATTTCTATCAGTTAATAACATTGTAATAGCACCTGCTAATACTGGTAGTGATAATAAAAGTAAAAATGCTGTAATTAACACTGCCCATACAAATAAAGGTAATTTATGAAATGATAAACTTTTAACTCTCATATTAAAAATAGTACAAATAAAGTTAATAGCTCCTAAAATTGATGAAGCCCCAGATAAGTGTAAACTAAAAATAGCTAAATCTACAGCTCCACCTGAGTGTGATGTACCGCTAGATAAAGGAGGGTAAACAGTCCAACCTGTACCTACTCCTGCTTCAGCTAAAATTGAAGCAATCAATAATAACAATGAAGGTGGTAATAACCAAAAACTAATATTATTCATTCGTGGAAATGCCATATCAGGTGCACCGATCATTAACGGAACGAACCAGTTACCAAAACCTCCAATTAAAGTTGGCATAACCATGAAAAAAATCATAACAAAAGCATGTCCTGTTACAATAACATTATACATTTGATGATTATGCTCTAAGAAACTACTGTTAGGCTGTGCTAAAGTAATTCGAATATATAAAGATAGAGCAGTCCCAGCTACTCCAGATATTGCACCAAAAATAAGATATAAAGTACCAATATCTTTATGATTTGTAGAAAAAAGCCATCGAGATACAAATTGATAAATTGAACTATTTAATAACATTTATAATTCATTAACAAATATAAATAAAATATTTATCTTGCTGATTTTTTAAGGCCACAAATTAACCCATTTCTGGCAAATTTTAAAAACGATAGACGAGAAAATCTAAACATTGAATGAAATTTACCTTTTCGGCCTGTAACGGTACAACGTTTAACAATTCGAGTTTTGTAACTATTTGAATTTAAATTTGTTAATTTTAATTCGGAATTCCATCGAATTGTTTTCGTAACATTGTTGTTTTTTGCAATACTTTTTAAAATGATAAGTTTATTTTCAAACTTTAAATTTAAATTTCTTTTATTTTTATCTTTTTGAAGTTGATTTTTCATTTTTATAAATTTATGTGAAAAGTTTTTTTCTGTAATTGATTAAACTATTAGGCGAACCTATATTTTTAGTTAATTTATTTTTAAAATTTTTCTCAAAAGTTTTAAAATCTTTTTCAAAAACAATTACATTTGGTTTTGTTTTAAAATCGTTAAAAACAAATGTCGTTAATAAACTCCCATTTGAAAAAATATTTAAATTTTTATGTAATTTTTTATTTATAACAATCATTTTTAATTCTGTATTTTATTACCGATCAACTTCTCCAAAAACAATATCTTGAGTACCAATAATAGTAACAACATCGGCAATTAAATGTCCTTTAGACATATGGTCTAATGCTTGTAAATGTGCAAAACCTGGTGCTTTAATTTTACATCTGTAAGGTCTATTTGTGTTATTCGAAACAAGATAAACACCAAACTCTCCTTTTGGAGCTTCACTTGCAGTATAAGTTTCGTTAAAAGGCACGTTAAATCCTTGAGTATATATTTTAAAATGATGAATTAACGACTCCATAGATTGTTTAATATCTTTTCGAGATGGTGGAGTTAATTTTTTATCACTACTTTTAATTATTCCAGAAGGAATTTGATTTAAACATTGTTCTATGATTTTTAAAGATTCTTTCATTTCAAAAACTCGAATTAAATAACGATCATAACAATCTCCATTTGTACCTACAGGTACATCAAAACTTAAATTTTTATAAACTTCATAAGGTTGACTTTTTCTTAAATCCCAATTAATACCAGAACCACGTAACATTACACCACTAAAACCCCAATCCTGTGCATCTGTCGCAGAAACAACCCCAACATCAACAAGCCGTTGTTTCCAAATACGGTTTTCTGTTAACATTTCTTCTACCTCTAACAATCGAATGTTAAACTGTTCTGCAAATAAATAAATATCATTCAACAAACCAGCAGGAATATCCATAGATACCCCACCAGGACGAAAATAAGCTGCATGCATACGTGCACCAGAAACTCGTTCATAAAACTCCATTAATTTTTCACGCTCTTCGAAAGACCATAAAAATGGAGTCATTGCACCAACATCCATCGCATGACACCCTACTGCTAATAGGTGGTTTAATATTCTAGTTATTTCTGCAAATAAAACTCGAATATACTGAGCTCTTAATGGAACTTGAGCGTTAAGTAATTTTTCCACTGCTAAAGAATATGTATGTTCTTGCGCCATCATAGATACATAATCTAATCGATCAAAATAAGGTAACGCTTGTAAATAATTTTTATATTCTATAAGTTTTTCAGTACCTCTGTGGAGTAATCCTATATGAGGATCTGCTCGTTCAACAATTTCTCCGTTTAATTCAAGAACAAGTCGAAGAACACCGTGAGCTGCAGGGTGCTGTGGACCAAAATTAATAGTAAAATTTTTAATTTTTCTTTTTAAATCTTTTTTTTTTAATGTCATTTTTTTATTTAACCTAATTCTAATTTAGTCATAATATAATGATGAAACTGTAAAGTAGGTAAAGATACAACAACAATTGGCATAAATCCATGATTTACACCACAAATTTCACTACATTGACCAAAAAAAACACCAACTCGTTTAATGAATAAATTTAATTGATTTAATCGTCCAGGGCAAGCATCAACTTTTAGACCAAAAGAAGGTACTGTCCAACTATGTAATACGTCAGCAGCACTTACTAATAATCGTAAATGAGTATTTGTTGGTAAGATTACTCGTTTATTAGTTTCTAATAATCGGAAATAACCTTGTTTTGTTTTAGGTAGACCATCTAAAACCATCATGTAACATACGTATTTTAAACTTTGCTCTTCTTTTTGACATGAGTTAAAATCAGAGATCTCATAACTCCAAAACCATTGATGTCCTAAAATTTTTAGAGATAATTCTGGTTCTGAAATTTCGTCCATAGCATATAGTAAAGTGAAAGATGGTGTAGAAAGTACTAATAAAATTAAAGCTGGAATAGTTGTCCAAACAATCTCTAATTCTTTAGAATGTACAAATTTAGAATTGTATTTATTATTAAACTCTGTAAAATAATAAATAGTATAAGCTAATAACCATGCAACAAATATTACAATAACAGTTAGTAAAAATAATAAATGCTTGTTGAAAAGTAAAATACCTTCCATTGCGATACTTGCAGGTTCTTGTAAAGAAGTTTGCCAATAAGCAGGGCTGTCACAGTATGTATAAAAGTGAGAAATCATTTATATAATTTTAAAATTGACGGTTTTTATTTATTTTTATAAAAATTGAAAATAATGCATTTTTTATAATCAATTTTTAAATATTCTCTTACTTTTTATTTGTTTTTTTTCTATCCCCTTCATAAAGGTCGAAAAATATGTGTATTATTTTTTTACAAAAAAGTAAATTTTAATTCAACAAACTTGAAAATTAATTTTTACTTTTTTTCGATAAAATTTTGTTATTTATTTTGCGAAGATTGAAAAATAATGTATTTTTATAACCAATTTTTAAATATTCTTTTACTTTTTATCTATTTTTTTCCTATTCCTTCATAAAGGTCGAAAAATATGTGTATTATTTTTTTACAAAAAATAAACTTTAATTCAACAAACTTGAAAATTAATTTTTACTTTTTTTCGATAAAATTTTGTTATTTATTTTGTAAAAATTGAAAATAATGCATTTTTTATAACTAATTTTTAAATATTCTTTTACTTTTTATCTATTTTTTTCCTATTCCTTCATAAAGGTCGAAAAATATGTGTATTATTTTTTTACAAAAAATAAATTTTAATCCAACAAACTTGAAAATAAATTTTTACTTTTTTTCGATAGAATTTTGTTATTTATTTTGTAAAAATTGAAAATAATGTATTTTTTATAACCAATTTTTAAATATTTTTTTACTTTCTATTTATTTTTCTTCTATTCCTTCATAAAGGTCGAAAAATATGTGTATTATTTAAAAAAATGAAAAAACACAAATTGAACTCTCATGTGCAAAAAAATAATTATTGTATATGTATGTTATCTTAAAGATTTTAATTTAAATTCACACGCGTAAATACTATTATTATGACTTAAAAAGTAAATTATATTCCATATTTTATTCAATAATTTAAAATTTTCCTAACAATTGACAAACTATAAGACGATGGGACATTTTCAGCCTTAAAATAATCCTATCGTCTTGTATAATTAGATATAAATGAAAATATTATTTGTAAAAACATATATTTTTATCGATAAGTTAGAAAAAGATAGTCACGTTTGCATTGTTTTTGTAAATTTTTCTAACTTCACGCCTGCCTAAACCGACGTATTGTTTTACACAAATACACTCTAACTCTAATTGATAAGATTTTTTCTAACATCCATTAACATTAAGGGGTTTTTGATTTCGTTAATAGAACAACAAAAAAAGAATATTACGCTAGGTACTAAAACTACAATTATCATTTTGTTAATCTTAAAACGGGTATACGACGTTCATATATCGTTTGATAACTATAACGCTACTAATGTTAGCACAGCAAATATACTACTAAATAAAATTATGATCTTTTTTCTTAAAGAAAACGAAAACATCTGAAATAACATTAAAATTATATCAATTAGAATAACATGCAAATTAGTTAAATTTTTTATAAAAAATAATACACATATTTTTCGACCTTTATGAAGGAATAAGAAATAAATAAATAAAAAGTAGAAGAATATTTAAAAATTGGTTATAAAAAATAAATTATTTTCAATTTTTACAAAATAAATAATAAAATTTTATCGAAAAAAAGTAAAAATTTATTTTCAAATTTGTTGAATTAAAATTTATTTTTTGTAAAAAAAAATAATACACATATTTTTCGACCTTTATGAAGGAATAGGAAAAAAATAAATAAAAAGTAAAAGAATATTTAAAAATTGGTTATAAAAAATCATTATTTTTCAATTTTCTCAAAATAAATAATAAAATTTTATCGAAAAAAAGTAAAAATTTATTTTTGAGTTTGTTGAATTAAAGTTTATTTTTTGTAAAAAAAATAATACACATATTTTTCGACCTTTATGAAGGAATAAGAAATAAATAAATAAAAAGTAAAAGAATATTTAAAAATTGGTTATAAAAATACATTATTTTCAATTTTTACAAAATAAAGAGTAAAAATTTATTTTCAAGTTTGTTGAATTAAAGTTTATTTTTTGTAAAAAAAATAATACACATATTTTTCGACCTTTATGAAGGAATAGAAAAAAAATAGATAAAAAGTAAAAGAATATTTAAAAATTGATTATAAAAAATGCATTATTTTCAATTTTTACAAAATAAATAACAAAATTTTATCGAAAAAGAGTAAAAATCTATTTTCAAGTTTGTTGAATTAAAATTTATTTTTTTACAAAAAATAATACACATATTTTTCGACCTTTATGAAGAGATAAAAAAATATATTTATTTAAATGAATTTTAAAAGTCTCTATCGTCTAGTGGTTAGGACATTGCCCTTTCACGGCAATAACACGGGTTCAAATCCCGTTAGAGATATTAATATCTGAAATCATTTTTGAACTCAAGGATATTTACAAAAGAGTTATCAAAATACTTTTAATTTGAAGGGAATCATATATAAATCTTTTGTTTGTTGGAGAGGTGACTGAGCGGTTTAAAGTGGAGATCTGCTAAATCTTTGTATAAATTTATGTTTATACCGTGGGTTCAAATCCCACTCTTTCCTAGTTAAACTATTAAAATCATTATTATGTCAATTACAAATTTCTTTTTTAATTACAATAAGTCTTTTTTATATTTTGAATTTTTACCAATACTAATTTTTTTAGGAATTGCTATAGTATTAGCATTAATAATTGTAACTCTTTCTTACGTTTTAGCAATTCAAAACCCAGACACTGAAAAACTGTCGTCTTATGAGTGCGGGTTTGAACCTTACGAAGATGCACGTAACATTTTTGATGTTAAATTTTATATTGTAGCAATTTTATTTATTTTATTTGATATTGAAGCAATGTTTTTATTACCTTGGAGTGTAAGCATATCGCAATTAAGCACGCTAGGCTTTTGGTCAATGATTGATTTTATCATTGAACTTGGAGTTGGGTTTGTTTATATTTGGTATGTAGGAGCTTTAGAATGGGATTAATTTTTGTAAAAATATGTTAGGATAGAGCAATTGGTTAGCTCACTGGGCTCATGCCCCAGAGGTTGTAAGTTCAAGTCTTACTCCTAACAAACAAGAAAATTGGCGATTATAACTCAGTTGGTTAGAGTATTAGGTTGTGATTCTAAGAGACACGGGTTCAAGTCCCGTTATTCGCCTTAAAACCAAGTTGTATAAAAAGTAAAGCATTAAACGAATGCCTAAACATCAAAAAATTTGCGGACGTTTGTAAACGAAATTTTATAGCGAGCATTATTACATTGTTGAGACCTATAAATATCCGTATCGGAAAACCGAACTTTAATGAATAAAGTTTTTTTACACTATAAAATGTTTTATTTTATATGTAAAAGTTTAAATATTTAGTGAACTGAACCATCTAAGTAACTAAATAGAAAAAATCAACCGAGATATTGTGAGTAGTGGCGAGCGAAAATGATAAAGACTTAAAAACAATTTATTTAACTTTTTTTAATCAAAAGAGCCATAGAAGGTAACGTTTTAACGTAGCCCTGTATTACAAAGTTTGAATGTTTTTACAGTAAAATGGTACAAGTCATGTACTGTTTGAAGATTGGGGGACCACCCTCAAAGTCTATAAAATTTTGATGATTAATAGCGTATTAGTACCGTGAGGGAAAGGTGAAATTAGAATTTAATAAAATAAATTTGAAATAATACTGAAATTTAATGCTGACAAGCAGTTGAAGCTTTTTAACAAAAAAGTAACAGCGTACCTTTTGCATAATGGATCAACGAGTTTATTTTAGTGGCGAGCTTAAACAAATGTGTAGGCGAAAAAAAATTAAGTTTTAAAAGGCTTTTAAGTCTCTAAATTAAGACCCGAAACTAAGTGATCTAACCATGAGCAGGTTGAATTTATAGCGGCAACGCTTATTGGAGGACCGAACCCGTGTATGTGGAAAAATACTGGGATGACTTGTGGTTAGGGGTGAAAGGCCAATCAAACTTAGAGATAGCTGGTTTTCTGCGAAATCTATTTAAGTAGAGCGTTTAAAAACTTTGTTATGAGGTAGAGCACTCGATAAATGATGGGAGCGTAAAGCTTTACTGAATTTAATGAAACTCCGAATACTAAATAAAAGATATTAAACAGACAGACTGTGAGTGCTAAGATTCATAGTCAAGAGGGAAACAGCCCAGATTATTCGTTAAGGTCCTCAAAAATAATTAAGTGAAAAAGTTGTCAAAAATTTAAGACAATCGGTAGGTAGGCTTGGAAGCAGCCATCCTTTAAAGAAAGCGTAACAGCTCACTGATTTAGATTTTTTGCAACGAAAATGTATAAGGGCTAAAATTATTTACCGAAGCGATAAATTTAAAATGTTTTAAATGGTAGCAGAACGTTCTGTAAATCGAAAAAGGTTTATGGTGACATAAACTGAAGAAATCAGAATTGAAAATGTTGATATGAGTAGCGATAAACAATGTGTAAAACATTGTCGCCTTAAGTTCAAGGTTTCCGAGAGAAGGCTAATCCGTCTCGGGTAAATCGGTCCCTAAGAATATGACGAAAGTTTTTTTTGATGGGTAAACAAAAAAATTTTATATTTTAATGTAAGTGACAAAATATGAAAATTATTTTTATTTTTTGGTTTAAATAAAAGTTTTTGATTATTTTCAAGAAATAGCTTACATTTTTAAAAACCGTACTGAAAACCGACACAGGTGAACAGATTGAGTAAATTAAGGCGCTTGAGTGAATTGTATTGAAGGAACTCGGCAAAATGACTCCGTAACTTCGGGAGAAGGAGTAGCTTTCATAGGGCAACCTGTGAAAGCTGTCACAAAATCAAGGACAGCGACTGGTTAATAAAACCACAGGTCTCTGCAAAGTTGTAAAATGATGTATAGAGACTGACGCCTGCCCGGTGCTGCAAGTATAATAGAAGAAGTTTAGGCTTTGACTAGAAATCCCAGTAAACGGCGGCTGTAACTCTGACGGTCCAAAGGTAGCGAAATTCCTTGGCATTTAATTGGTGTCCTGCATGAATGGCGTAACGACTGTCCTACTGTCTCCAATACAACCTCAGTGAAATTGAATTCTCCGTGAAGATGCGGAGTACTTACGGCTAGACGGAAAGACCCCGTGCACCTTTACTATAGTTATGTATTGTAATAAAAACTTTTATGTGTAGAATATGTGGGAAGTTAATATTAAGTGTTTACGCAAGTAAATAACTTAAACATCCGTGAAATACCACTCTTAAAATTTTTTATTACTCATTTTTTAAGACATTGCATAATGGGTAGTTTGACTGGGGCGGTCGCCTCCTAAAGAGTAACGGAGGCGTACAAAGGTAAGTTCAAATTAAAAATTTTTAATTGTAGAGCGTAATAGTATATTGCTTGCCTGACTGTAAGATTGACAAATCAAGCAGGGACGAAAGTCGGTTATAGTGATCCGGTGATTCTGTGTGGAAAAGATCATCGCTCAACGGATAAAAGGTACGCCGGGGATAACAGGCTAATCACTCTCTAGAGACCCTATCGACGGAGTGGTTTGGCACCTCGATGTTGGATTATCGCATCCTGGAGCTGCAAGTGGTTCCAAGGGTTTGGCTGTTCGCCAAGGAAGGCGGTACATGATCTGAGTTTAGAACGTCGTGAGACAGTTTGGTCCCTATCTACCGCAGGTGTTAAAAAATTGAAAGAAGTAGACCCTAGTACGAGAGGACCGGGAAAAGTAAACCTATGGTGTTTCGGTTGTTAGACCTCTAGCATTGCCGAGTAGCTATGTTTATATTAGATAATCGCTGAAAGCATCTAAGTGAGAAACTATTCTTTAGACTAATTTTTTATAAAACGTAAAAGATTATTACGTGGATAGGCTTAAAGTGTAAGATTTGCAAGAGTTTTAGCTTATAAGTACTAATTTTTAAATTTTTATATTCTTTTAATAATTTTTATTATGTTTTTAGTTTTAAAAAGATTTTAATTTTAAATAAATATTTATATTTGTTATTTAGATAAATTAATATATTTATTATTGTTTGAGTTTGATCCTGGCTCAGGATGAACGCTAATAATATGCTTTATACATGCGAGTTGTACGAAATTAAAATTTCGTGGCGAACGGGTGAGGACTGCGTAAAAATGTTCCCTTTTAGTTCAGGATAATCTTAATTTAATTTAATACTGATTTTTAAAAAAGGGTATGGTTAATATACTCGCTAAAAGATACTTTTGCGTAAGATTAGGTTGTTGGTGAAAAAGTTTATAGCTCACCAAGCCGTTGATCTTTAGTTGGTCTTAGAGGATGATCAACCACACTGGAACTGAGACAAGGTCCAGGCTAAATTTTTAGCCAGCAGTAAGGAATATTGGACAATGAACGAAAGTTTGATCCAGCAATATTATGTGAATGATGACGGCTATTTTTGGTTGTAAAGTTCTTTCGTTAAATATGATAATGACAGTATTTAAAGAAGTTTAGTCCCGGCTAATCTCGTGCCAGCAGCCGCGGTAATACGGGAGGGGCTAGCGTTATCCGGAATTATTGGGCGTAAAGAGTTCGTAGACGGTATTGTAAGTTATTTGTTAAAACATAAAGCTTAACTTTATTATACACATTTAATACTACTATACTAGAGTTTCATGCAGAAAAATAGAATTTTATGTCGAGAAGTAATTCTTGTAGACACATAAAGGAATACCATTAGTGAAAACGATTTTTTAGCAAAAACTGACGTTGAGGAACGAAAGTGTAGGTAGCAAACAAGATTAGATACCTTGGTAGTCTACACTGTAAATTCTGAATGCTGTAATTTAAATATTTTTATTTGGATTTTTAAGTTAACACTATAAGCATTCCGCCTGAGGAGTACGACCGCAAGGTTAGAACTCAAAGGAATTGACGGGGGCCTACAACGAGTGGTGGAGCATGTGGTTTAATGCGATAATCCGCGCAAAACCTTACCAACCTTTGACATATACAAATTGTTATAATTTTATGTTTCAAAATTTATTTCAATTTTAGTACAGGTGTTGCACGACTGTCGTCAGCTCGTGTCGTAAGATGTTTGGTTCATTCCCTTCAACGAGCGCAACTCTTATCTTTATTTTAACCTAATTTAAAATTAATTGATTATTTTAAAATTTTCAAAATTAGCTATATAAGATACTACCAATGATAAATTGGTGGAAGGTGAGAATTAAGTCAAGTCCCTGTGGCCCTTATAGGTTGGGCTACACACGTGCTACAATAAAAATTACAAAAAGATACTTTAATTATAAAAAATTTAGTTAATCTTTAAAAATTTTTTTAGTTCGGATTATAAACTGCAACTCGTTTATATGAAGGTGGAATCACTAGTAATCGCAAATCAGCATGTTGCGGTGAATATGTAACTTGGCCTTGTACACACCGCCCGTCACATGCAGAAAGTAAATTTTACTTGAAAATTTATTAAATTTAAAAATAGTAATGCTATTTTATCGAGTACTTAAATTTATTGAGAAATTTGCAATTTGGATGAAGTCGTAACAAGGTAGCTGTACGGGAACGTGTAGCTGGAATAAAATGAAATAGTTCAGTAGGTTAGAACGTTGGAATCATAATCCAAATGTCAGGGGTTCAAATCCCTTTTTCATTATAAAATGATTGCAAATAGTTTATTTTATATATTTTCAAGTATATTGATCTTAAGTTCTTTTATGGTAATTTTTGTCCAAAATTCAATATATTCGGTTTTATTTTTAGTATTGTGTTTTGTTTCTTCGTCAAGTTTATTGTTTTTATTGGAATGTGAGTTTTTAGCTTTAATGTTCATAATAATTTATGTCGGTGCTATTGCTGTCCTTTTTTTGTTTGTTGTAATGATGCTTGATGTAAAAACTGTAACAGTGAATAAAGATGTTTTAAAATATTTTCCGTTCGGGAGCATGATCGGGTGTGTTTTTTTATCTGAATTGTTTTTAATCATTAATGATAGTTTCCAATCAAACCCTTATTTTAAAAGTTCTTTATATAATTTTCATAGTAATTGGTTAAATAAAATTGAAATCTTAACTGATATTGAAGCTGTGGGTCAAATTTTATATACTCAATATGTTGTTCAATTTTTAATTGCAGGTAATATTTTACTTCTGGCGACTTTAGCTGTCGTGGTTTTGACGGTAAACAGCTCTAATATTAAAAGTACTAAAAAACAAGTTATATTTAAGCAGTTATCGCGTACTTATAAAAATTCTGTTATTGCTGTTTATAGATAAGATTGTTGTTAAAAGCTTATAGCTCAGTTGGTTAGAGCATACGCCTGATAAGCGTAAGGCCAGTAGTTCAAGTCTACTTAAGCTTATTAAAAAAAAAATTATATTATATGCGTCTATTAACAGAAACATTTTCATTTAAAGAAGTTTGTATTCTTCCTGAATTATTTTTAGGAATTTCTGTAATTTATTTAGTTTTGCACTCCGTGTTTCTGGCATCTCATCGAGCTTATCCTTTGATACAACGTTCCGTGGTGTATTTAAGTGTTTTAGTTTTAGGTTTATCGTGTTTTTTATTAGTAAATGATCCTTTATGTGTTTCAGGTATTAATGTTTTAAACAATACTATTGCAGCAGATTATGTTAGTTTTTCTGCTAAATTGACGACAGGCATCTTATCTTTGTTATGTTTATTGGTTATGCAACAGTATTTAAAGGATCAAAAAATAAATCAATTTGAATATAGTTTGTTAATTTTATTTTCGGTTTTAGGTTTATTTTTAGTATGTTGTGCTAATGATTTAATTACTGCTTATTTAGCTATTGAATTACAAAGTTTATCTTTTTATGTTCTTGCTGCTTTCAAAAAAGATTCTACTTTTTCTATAGATGCTGGGATAAAATATTTTATTTTAGGTGCCTTTGCTTCTTGTTTTTTTTTATTTGGCTCATCGTTATTGTATGGTATTTCTGGTACGGTGAATTTTGACGAGTTTAAAGACTTATTTTTTTCAGAATCTAATTGTAAAATAACAAAACTTGTTCAAGATGCGAGTTGTGCAGATACGATTGCCAATATGTATTATTACAATTATTTAAGTGCCAATTTAAAATTTGATGCTCTTGCATTTTTGAGTTCTGATTTGAGCTTTTCGAGCGTCGGTTTAAATTTATCATATTTGGAAAATATTTCATTTTCTTCAAATATAGATAAATTAGCTGTTTTAAATTTAATTTATCAAAAATTAGATACAATTTTATTTGATATAATTTTCTGTGTATATAATTACGATGTTGGGTTGTTATTGTTCGAATTATATGAGTTTAACAGTTTAATTAGTTATTCCACCGAGTGTCATAGTAATCCTTTATTTTTTCTTACTGTTTGTGACATAGTAGAGAATTATATCAAAAGCGTTTCGTTCGATAGTTCTCCTTCAAATATTGAGTTTGTAAATTTTGCTTTAATGTTTATTCTAATAAGTTTATTCTTTAAGTTAGCTATTGCACCTTTTCATGTATGGGCTCCTGATGTTTATGAAAATTCTCCCACAATATCGACGTTTTTCTTTTCGGTTGTTCCCAAGTTAGCCATCTTTATTTTAATGTTACGTATTTTCTACTTTAGTTTTTATGGATTCATAGAGAATTGGCGTTATTTTATTCTCACCGTTACTATTTTCACTGTTATTATCGGTTCGTTTGGTGGTATCGAACAACGTAAACTTAAAAGTTTACTTGTGTATAGCTCTATCAGTCATATGGGTTATTCTTTATTAGCTTTTAGTTCAGGGACGTTTGAAAGCGTTCAAGCATTGTTTTGTTATTTAATCGTGTACAGTTTTTCAGGGTTTTGTATTTGGGCTATTTTTCTTTTATTGCGATTAAAGAATAATCATGCAAATAAACGTAATAAAGATTTATCTGATATAATTTTATTGGGTAAAACAAACCCTATTTTGGCTATATTTTTTACGCTAATTTTGTTTTCAGTGGCAGGGTTTCCGCCTCTGGTAGGTTTTTTAGTAAAAATTAACATATTTCTTTCCGCTATGGATTCAACTATGTATTTTGTAGCTTTAATCAGCATTCTATGTAGTGTGATTGCAACATTTTATTATTTACGTGTTATCAAAAGTATATATTTTGAAAAAAAATTAGTGGGTCAATTATATTACCCAATTTCAACAGAAAATGCCGTTTTTATCACAATGTTGTTATTTTTTATTATTTTTCTATTTATAAATCCCACTTTGTTATTTCTTTTTTCTTATAAATTTAGTTTGCTAGCTTTTCTGTAAAATAATTTAAACATTTTTAGCTCAATTGGATAGAGCATCAGCCTTCTAAGCTGTTGGCTATAGGTTCGAATCCTATAAAATGTGATTTTATATTTTAATTATTTTGAAATTATGTTTTATAGTATAAATATATTGTTTTATATTTTAATTTTACCGTTATTAGGTTCAGTCGTATTATTGTTCATTCCTTCTTCAAATAAAAACGTATTGCGTTTTGTCGCTTTAAATTTTTCTTGTTTAACTTTTATTTTATCTTTAATGTTATGGATTTTCTTTAATAAATCGTTAGGCACTTTTCAATTCGTTGACAAGTACCTTTGGATACCTCTATTAAATATTAATTTTCCTTTAGGTGTTGATGGTATTTCATTATTTTTTATTTTATTAACTACGTTTTTGATACCTATTTGTTTATTGACCAGTTGGGAAAGTATTAAAAATGATATTAAATTTTATTTAATATCATTTTTAATCATGGAATTTTTTTTAATAGGTGTTTTTTGTATTTTAGATTTGTTACTGTTTTACATTTTTTTTGAAAGTGTGTTGATTCCCATGTTTTTAATTATAGGTTTATGGGGGTCTAGAGAACGAAAAATTAGAGCTGCATATTTTTTTTTTCTTTATACTTTATTAGGTTCAGTATTAATGCTTCTTTCTATTTTGTATATTTATTATCAAGTTGGTACTACAGATTATGAAGTTCTTCTATCATTTTCATTTTCGTCGTCTGAGCAAAAAATTATGTGGTTAACTTTTTTTGCGTCTTTTGCTACAAAAGTGCCTATGGTACCTGTTCATTTGTGGTTACCTGAAGCTCACGTGGAAGCTCCTACTGCTGGATCTGTTATTTTAGCAGGTGTGTTATTAAAATTAGGTACTTATGGGTTTATACGTTTTTCGTTTCCATTATTTCCAGAAGCTTGTTTTTATTTTGCTCCGTTCGTACATTCTTTATCTGTTGTAGGAATAATTTACACCTCTTTTACAGCTATTCGTCAAACTGATTTTAAACGTATTATTGCTTACACATCTGTTGCTCATATGAATTTAGTGATGGTGGGGTTATTTAGTTTTAATGTTATTAGTTTAGAAGGTGCTGTTTTACAAAGTTTAAGTCACGGGTTTGTGGCTAGTGCTCTTTTTTTAATTATTGGAGTTGTTTATGATCGACATCATACGCGAATGGTAAAATATTATGGAGGGTTAGTTCATACAATGCCCGTATATATTACCATTTTTTTATTTTTCACCATGGCTAACATAGGATTACCTGGCACTAGTAGTTTTGTTGGTGAGCTTTTAATTTTAACAGGTTCGTTTAAAGCAAATACGACAATTACCGTTTTAGGTGCTACAGGTATGATTCTTGGAGGGTGTTACTCACTGTGGTTATTTAACAGAATTGCTTATGGCAATTTAAAAACTCAATATATCAAATTTTATTTAGATTTGAATAAAAAAGAAATTTTAATATTTATTCCTTTAATTGTCGGTACTTTTGTTATGGGTTTGTATCCTAATATTTTTTTAGAGTCCATTCATACGAGTATTAACATGTTAGTGGAGTGTATGTATTTTTAAAATAAAGACATGGTGTTTTTAATAAATACTGAGCTAGCAAATAATAAAATAGTGTATTTTGCCTTACGAAAAATTTTTGGTTTAGGCAAATATCGAGTGCAATTAATCTGCAAAAAAGCCGGGTTTGCTTATAATTGTAAAATATTGAATTTAACTAATGAACAGATTATTCAGTTAGTAAAAACTATAGAAACTTTAAAATTTAGTTTGTCTAACGACTTAAAAAAAAATCAAGCATTATTATTAAACAGTTTTATAGAAATAAAATTGTATAAAGGGTTAAGGCGTTTAAAAGGTCTGCCAGTGCGTGGCCAAAGAACACATACTAATGCAAAAACAGCAAAACGCAGATAGTATTTTTAGAGTAAAAGGTAACTCACCGTTTATTGGTTGAGTTGTTTTACGGTTCAATTCCGTTATTACTTATGCAAAAAATGAAAATAACTTATAAATTAAATAATTCAGTTTTCAATAAATTTTCGTTAGAAAATAATGTTAAAAATTCAAGTTTTATGGCGTTCTTCGTAACAAAAACTTTACGGTGGAATAAAAACTATGTATTATCATTTGTTGATAATCATTTAATTCATTACCCAAGTCCTATCAATTTAACGTATGCTTGGAGTTTTGGCTCGTCGGCAGGTTTTTGTTTAATTATTCAAATTTTGTCTGGGATTTTCTTAGCGATGCATTACACTCCTCATATTGATTTGGCTTTCAGTAGTGTCGAACATATTATGCGAGATGTCAATAATGGTTGGCTTATTCGATATATACATGCTAATGGTGCTTCGATGTTTTTTATTGTAGTATATTGCCATATATTTAGAGGCTTGTATTACGGATCGTATATGCAACCTCGACAATTACTTTGGTGCTCTGGTGTTATAATTTTCATTTTAATGATGCTGACTGCTTTTATGGGTTACGTTCTTCCTTGGGGTCAGATGAGTTTTTGGGGAGCGACTGTTATTACAAGTTTAGTGACAGCTGTTCCTGTAGTAGGGCAATCTATTGTAGATTGGTTATGGGGTGGTTTTACTGTAAATAATGCTACGTTAAATCGATTTTTTAGTCTTCATTTTTTAGTGCCGTTTATCATAGTTGCTTTATCTGGTCTTCATTTAGCTTTACTTCACAAAGACGGGTCAAATAACCCATTAGGTGTGGATAGTGGTGTCGATAAAGTTACGTTTTATCCGTATTTCGCTGTTAAGGATCTTTTTGCCTTTTTTTGTTTTTTATTTATTTTTTCTGCGTTTGTTTTTTATTTTCCTAATGCAATGGGCCATCCTGATAATTACATTCCAGCTGATCCTATGCAAACCCCTGCTCATATTGTACCCGAGTGGTATTTTTTACCTTTTTATGCTATTTTACGGTCGATTCCTGATAAGTTAGGTGGTGTTGCTGCCATGATTGGAGCTTTATTAATTTTATTGCTTATTCCATTTATTAATACTTCAGAAGTTCGAAGTACTACTTTTCGGCCAATTTTTAAAATCTTTTATTGGTTATTAGTTGCTGATTTTCTAATCTTAGGTTGGATAGGACAAAAACCTGTAAAAGATGCCTATATTATTGTAGGTCAAGTTGCTACAGTTTTTTATTTTCTATTTTTTCTTGTGTTCATTCCTTTAATTGGGATGATTGAAACCAAGTTAGCTCATTATAAGGTATAAGTTTTGGGATATAGCCAAGCGGTAAGGCCTTCGTTTTTGGTACGAATATTCAAAGGTTCAAATCCTTTTATCCCAAAATTATTTGAAGTAATTAACTCAAGCGGTAGAGTATCTCGCTTACAACGAGAAAGTTAGCGGTTCGAGTCCGTTATTACTTATAGCAATAAAACAATATATGTATTTAATATTAATTTTTTTACCTTTAATTAGTTCCGTTACTGCTGGCATGTTCGGTAGAAAAATTGGTCCTAAAGGTTCTTCTTTTGTTACAGTTATTTGTTTGTTTTTAACGTTTTTAATTTCTTTGTTCGTTTTTTATGAAGTATCCTTAATTGGGTGCCCTACGTACATAAAATTAGTTACCTGGATTAACTCGGAAACATTTAATGTGGATTGGGGGTTTCTTTTTGATAGTTTAACGTCAATTATGTGCTGCGTTGTTACTTTTGTTTCATTTTTAGTGCATTTATATTCGACTGAATATATGGCCAATGATCCTCATCTATCAAGATTTATGTCTTATTTGTCTTTATTTACTTTCTTTATGTTAATTTTAATAACAGCAGACAATTTTATTCAAATGTTTGTTGGGTGGGAAGGTGTTGGTTTATGTTCTTATTTACTTATTAATTTTTGGTTTACTAGAATACAAGCTAATAAAGCTGCTATAAAGGCTATGATTTTAAACAGGGTAGGGGATTTTGGTTTACTTTTAGGCATTTTAATTTTATTTGTTAAATTTAAATCAGTAGATTACGCGACCGTCTTTGCATTAACCCCATACTTTGTAGCGGATAGGTTTATATTTTTCAATGTATCGTTTAATTTAATGGATATTATTGGGGGGCTGTTATTAGTAGGTGCTATAGGTAAATCTGCACAATTAGGGTTACATACTTGGTTACCTGATGCCATGGAGGGTCCTACTCCTGTATCTGCTTTGATCCATGCAGCTACTATGGTTACTGCTGGGGTGTTTTTAATTGCTCGCAGTTCTCCTTTATATGAGTATAGCCCTAATATTTTAAAAGTTATTACTGTTTTAGGTGCTTGTACTGCATTTTTTGCTGCTACAGTAGGTCTTCTTCAAAACGATTTAAAACGTGTTATTGCTTATTCAACATGTAGTCAATTGGGTTATATGGTTTTTGCTTGTGGATTATCCAACTATTCAGTAGGTGTTTTTCATCTAGTTAATCACGCTTTTTTTAAAGCTTTACTTTTCTTAGGGGCAGGTTCTGTTATACATGGCGTAGCTGATGAACAGGATATGAGAAAAATGGGGGGCTTAAAAAAATTAATACCGTTCACTTATTCTGCAATGGTTATAGGATCGTTAGCGTTAATCGGATTTCCTTTTTTAACAGGTTTTTATTCAAAAGATGTTATTTTAGAGGTAGCTTATGGGAAATTTTCTGTACAAGGGCATTTTAGTTATTTATTAGGTTCTGTAGGGGCTTTTTTAACCGCATTTTATTCTACGAGATTGTTGTATTTAACATTTTTGTCTGCTCCTAATGGTTACAAGCCGGTGATATGCAAAGCATATGACTCATCGTACCAAATTTGTTTTGCTTTAGCTGTGTTATGTATACCTAGTATTTTTATAGGATTTTATAGTAAAGACATGTTAATTGGTTTAGGAAGTGATTTTTGGGGGACGTCTTTATTCGTTTTACCTGAGAATATGAACCGTATTGATGCAGAATTTATTCCACATATATTTAAAATATTACCTGTAGTATTTAGTTTAAGTGGTGTGTTTTTAGCGTTTACATTTTATATTTTGTTAAGTAACAGTCTTTTTGTATTAAAAACATCTTTAATCGGTAAAAAGATTTACAATTTTTTAAATAAAAAATGGTTTTTCGATAAAGTTTATAATGAGTACATAGGTCAGTTTTTTTTCTCTTTTGGGTATAATGTAAGTTATAAAATAATTGATAGAGGTATTTTTGAGATTTTTGGTCCTATGGGATTATCCGCGACTGTATTAAAAAATTCTCGTTTTACGACAAACTTACAAAGTGGTTATGTGTATCATTACACGTTATTATTTTTATTAGGAAGTACTTTTATTTTAGGTGTTCGCCAATTTTGGTTTTTAACAGGCGCTATGGTAGATGTTCGTCTTTTTTTTATTTTATTCTGCACATTGTTTTTTTTATTAAGTTTTCCTAAAACCGATCGTAAATAGACAATCTTTTATAACAGCATTGACTAATTTTATGTCGAAATTTATAATTAGAAATTAATATGAGCGGCCCAGCACTTATAATCTTATGGTATTTACTTATGTTATTCATTGACTATTGTTAAAAATTAGTTATTTAAGTTTTATTGTTACTAATTTAAAAAAATTTATCACTTCGTTTGATAGGGTATTTTTTTACCACAACTTTCAGTACAAATTATATTTAAAAATGAGTCCAGGTTTA
>Ga0206123_10000328_pt1 | contig 47428 bp, 44 predicted proteins | sample Helgoland_Spring_2_FD_160086 | JGI IMG/M metagenome (GOLD analysis project Ga0206123, IMG submission 160086) | Pelagic subsurface seawater microbial communities from Kabeltonne, Helgoland, North Sea - Helgoland_Spring_Bloom_20160316_1 | ecosystem: Environmental > Aquatic > Marine > Epipelagic ...
CGAAAGAACTCGGGCTCCGGGTCTTTAACTTCGGTATTCCTGCCTACAAATCTGCTAGCGGGAAACTGACGTGCCCTATGGCTGACAGTTGTGTTAAATTCTGTTATGCCAAGAAAGGAGCCTACATATGGAGTAACGTAAAACCTGCGTTTGAAAAGCGTTATCAACTCAGCAAGACTGACAAGTTTGTTGAAGCTATGAACGCTGAAATACGTAAGAAGAAACCTGATTACGTCAGAGTCCATGATAGTGGCGATTATTACTCTCGCGCATATCTAAAAAAGTGGATCGACATTGCTAATAGCAATCCTAACGTACGGTTTTACAGTTACACCAACATGGTAGATATGATGTTAAAAACCTCATTACCAGATAATTATGATATAATCTTCTCTGATTCAGGGAAACAAAAACATTTAATAGATGAAAGAAAACACAGACACACCAAAATATTTTCTAATCACAGCGATCTTATACGCGACGGTTATATGGATGCTTCTAGTATTGACTTGATGGCTACAAGATGGTTTAACAAAACAAATAAAGTAGGTTTGGTGTTCCACTAGTTTACAAACAAAATAAAAACACTAATGGATAATAAAAAATGAATATTAACAATTAAATTAAATACTTATGAACAAATTAGTTTTACCAATGCAGACTGTAGACGTCAACTCTACAGCAATTGACAGAGCAAGTTACAAGTACGAAGACTACAGACTTACTCTAACGTTTAACAATGGCAGTCGCTATAATTATGAAGGCGTACCAAATCATGTCTTTGAAGGTTTAAGATCTTCACAGTCAAAAGGTAAATTCATTAACAAATATGTTTTACCAGTTTACACGTTTAACTACGATAACTAAATGACAGACAAAGAGTTAGACATTCTAGCTAATAAAGTTGCTGATATTATTTTAATTGCTTTACAAAAAAAGCAAGACGAATGGGATCAGCAATTTAATATTAGTGTCGAGCAAGAGACAAAAGAACTAGTGCTTGAAGAAATATACCACTGGGAAAAAGAATTAAAGAGAGCTGAAGAACAAGAAGATTATGCTAAAGCTGCTCTTATACACGGGAAAATAAAATATTTAGAAGATAAAATAAAAGAATTATGATAAAACCAATGCTCGCATACAAAGTAGACAAAAAACCTGTCGACTGGTCCGAGAAAGTTTTCTTACAACCAAAGCTAGATGGCGTGCGTTGTATATTTACTAAAGACGGTGCTTACTCACGTACAGGTAAAGAGTTTAAAAATGTAAGACATATAATGTATGATCTACAAGACTTTTTCAACAAGCATCCATTCACTGTATTAGACGGTGAGCTTTACAATCACGCATTGAATAACGACTTTGAGAAAATTATATCTTTAGTTAGAAAACAAAAGCCAACTGAAGATGATATAAGAGACGCACAACACCTTGTACAGTACCACGTTTATGATACTGTTGCTCAAGGTCCTGTGTATGAGCAGAGATTTAATTGGCTGACTACAAATCTACCAATAGCTGCTTCATTAACTCTTATTAAAAATACATTAGTCAACAGTTATGATGAAGCTAAGATGCTACATAATGTACACCTAGCTCAAGGCTACGAAGGCTCTATACTTAGACTAAATAAAAGTTACGAACAAAAACGTTCTTACAACTTACAAAAGTTTAAAGACTTTCACGACACTGAAGCTACTATTGTAGGCTATGTACCCGGCAAGGGTAAGTTTACTGGCTTAATCGGTAAGTTTCTAATGCGCGATGATGAAGGTATTGAGTTCGGTTGTCCTATCGGCAAAGGCTACAACTTTCAAGATCGCCGCAATATACTAGAAAATGTACAAGATTATATCGGTAAGCGAGCTACATTCACTTACTTCGAGCGTACTAAAGCTAACAGTTATCGTCATCCACTATATAAAACCTTACGTAATTATGAATAAACTAGAACAAGAAAGAGCAAGAGAAATAAACAGAATGTCTATACAAGAGCTAGAATCTCTATCATATAGATTAACTATTGATCAGAAAAATAAATGGGCAGGAGCTGGATACTCAGGTAAAGCCTATGTAAAATTAGTAGGAGTATGACAAAGACAATATGGAAACTATATAATAACAACATGATTAGTATCGAAGTGGCTGATGAATTACTAGATGCTTGGTACGGACGTAATACTAAAAAATATAGATAATGAATATATTTTATTTACACAGAGACCCAGTTAAAGCTGCTAAGATACAATACAATAAGCATGTGGTTAAAATGATCTTAGAATCAGCCCAGATGCTTTGTACTGCACATCATCATTATGCTGAACTTAATTACCCTATGGTAGAAGTTCCGTATAAGAAAGCGCATTATAATCATCCATCAACTATATGGTGCAGACAAAACTCATATCAATACATGTGGTTGTATAAGCATATGCTAGCGCTAGGAGAAGAATATACTAAAAGATATAACAAAACACACTTAACAATTAAAAAATGCAAAGAAGTTTTAAAACAATTACCACTAGGAATGCCGGTGGGTACTTTTACAGAACCTCCTCAATGTATGCCAGACGAATACAAGGTGCAAGACGATAGTGTATCAGCATACTGGAATTATTATGAAAACGAAAAATATAAAATAAAGAATAAAGATGAGCAGAAAATTATACGTACACAACTTGACAACCAACTTTAGAGGTATAAAAAATAAGATTGAAAATCTTAAAAAAAATAAAACTAAGAAAAAAGGGACTGTGACAACAGCCTATAAGGGTATATAGTAAGGGGCTAATGTCATACAAAAGGAATATTAAATATCTAGTTAGTAGAGGCATCGTATATAGGCAAGACCCTATTAACGATGTACCTACAATAGATACAGAAAAATATATGTTCTTTGAGAATGGTACATACGAATGTTACACATTATTTAATACTAAAGCTAAGATAACATCTTACAAAAGTCTTAAGTGGCATTTGTATGTTTTATGGTATTTAAATACTACTATGAATCAAGATCAGTTTGATAACATGGCTAAAGTTATATGTGATAAAAGAAATGGTTTTGTTACCTTTGACATTAGCGGATGGCACTATGAAAAAATAGTATATGATGTACTAATGAGCGATCTTGATGAACCACCTAGAAATAAATTACGTAAAGTAATATTTAAAGATCATAACATGCTAACTGTCAGTGAAAAACTAAGTATAGTTGGTAAGTTGATAGGTAAATCTAGTAATATAGACGCGGAAGCAATTTATCAATGCATGCTAGATATTAACGAGTTTGGTAAGAAAATAACTATAACTGGTTTAGCTGGCTTGCTTGATTGCTCAACAAGAACAATATACAGGAATATGAACAACACGTTGAAGAAGGAAAAAGAATTATTAAACCAACAATTATGAGAAAAGATTTTAATGAATGGATGGCAAGCATAGGTAATATATATTACGCCAATGATAATCTTATGGCTGAAGCATTCGAAAAAATAGATCAATATGAAGAAGTATAATGTACAAAATTATATAAGGTATAAAACAGATGTTAAAACATCTATAGCTAATCTTGAAGGTAAATTTTACGATGAGTACACTAAAGATGAACTTATAATTAAGTTTATGCCTTTAGTTGAAAACTTAGCTAGAAAATTTTCAACCAGTGATCAAGCTTCCGGTATATTAAGTATTAATGACTTGATACAGATAGGTAATGAAGCTTTAGTTAAAGCTGTGAATAAAATAGACTGGTTAGTTATAGATGAATCACCTGATGTAGAAAAAACTTTAAAATCATTTTTAAGTAAACGAATCAAAGGTGCAATACGTAGAAGAATAGATATAAACAAAGGTGGTATGAGAATACCTGAACATAAGCTAAACGAAATACGTAAGAATCCAGACAATGAAGATCTAAATAAAATATTTATAACTAGTATGTTTGCTTCGTTAGACAGTAGTCATACTAGTAAAGATAATACTTATAAGAACGATGACAATAATATGAGCTACGCTCAGTCTATTGAAGATGAATCAAAACCTTATAATATAGATTTTATAAATGCTTACTTGATGGGTATAATGAAACAGTACCTTAGTAATGCTGAATACGATGTGCTTAGATTAAGTTACGGTTTAGACTGTGAAAAACACTCAGCAAAACAAATTGCTGTTAAGTTAAATATAACTGGAGTTAGTAATTATGTGCGAATATCTGAGATAAAAAAGGCTGCAATAGACAAGTTGATAGCCAACGTAGATAGCTCGCAAGTGATTGACTTTCTGTAAGTTAAGTGAAAAAATTAATGTAAAACTTAAAATTAATATGTAATTATATATGTATAGACTAATATGAAATTAAATACCTTAAATGACAAACTGGCGTCTGTCCAGACAAGATTTAAATCGAAAAAAAGTAGATTTAATTCATTCGGCAAATACAACTTCAGATCAGCCGAAGACATCCTAGAAGCAACAAAACCCTTTCTATTAGAGTTAGGAGTTAGTGTAACAATCAATGAAGAAATTATCAGTTTTGATCCATTTCCAATAATGAACTCACAAGCAACAATTAGTGACGGCGAGAATGCTATACACGCTAATGCTATTGTAGGTATTGATTTAAACCAAAAAGGTATGAATGTACCTCAGCAGTTTGGTAGTGCATCCAGTTATGCTAAAAAATATGCTCTTGGAAATTTATTTCTAATTGATGATACAGCAGACAGTGATGCAACTAATACACACGGTAAAGCACCGAAAGCTAAAAACACATTAACCTCAGAAAAAGATCCAGCTTATCCAAAAGCAGTGGAATTTATTAAAAAAGGAGGTAAGTTATCAGCTATAAAAGCTAAATACAATATCTCTAAAGAGATAGAAACTAAATTAACAACATTATAGTATGGATGATTTAACAAGAAAAGATATATTAGAAAAGCTTAAGATTGATGAACATTACTATGGAGAGTTTGGTCAACAGTTTAGAAGTAATTCTGATATATCTACGTTGTTAAAAAACCCTTTAGCCCTTAACAAACGTCAAGGTACTAATATTAATTTTTTAGTCGGTGGTTATTTCCACACTGCTATATTAGAGCCAGATAAACTAAAGAATTTTAAAATAGTAGAATCTACGACAAGAAACACAAAGGCTTATAAGGAGATTTCAGGCGGTGAAATGTGTTTACTACAACATGAAGTAGACAAGACAGAGTTACTAATTGATACAATGAAACAGAACAAAGTTTGTATGGATCTAATCAATGGTATTAATGTCGAGTATGAACAACCTGGAATTAGAGAGATTGAAGGGATGTGGTGGAAAGGTAAAGCAGATATTGTTAACCACGATGAGAAATTAGTTATTGATCTTAAAACAACTAGTGATATATCAAAATTCAGAAGCTCAGCCTTTCGCTACAACTACGACAGTCAAGCGTATATTTATCGAAGATTATTTGGTTATGATTTACTATTTATAGCCATAGATAAGAACACTCATCAAATAGGTTTATTTGATTGTTCAGATGCTTTCTACGAAAGCGGTCTAGATAAAGTACAAAGAGCTGTAGAACAGTATAAACTGTTTTACGAAACACCGGATTTCGATCCAAAACAATTTTTTATTAACAAGACTTTATAGTCTTAAAAAACTATTCAAATGGCTAGTATTATTAAAGCAAACATTAATTTAAATGAGATCCCAAAGGATAAAATCTACAAGGGTAAAAAAGGGTCTTATTTACCAATTACAATCACTATAAACGATGAGGTTGATAATTATGGTAATCAAGGCCCTGTAGTAGTAGAACAATCCAAAGAAGAACGTGAAGCTAAAGCTCCAAAAGTTTATTTAGGAAATGTAAAAGTTGTATGGACTAATGGAGACAATGTTGCTGCTGCTCCAAGAGACGGTCAACCTCAACAGGCTGCACCTGCTTTGACTCCACAAGAAGATGATCTACCGTTCTAATGTATAGAAATAACGGAGAGCTAGCGTGTCAATTTTGTCATGCTAGCATGTCGCAGGAAGAACACGACTTTTGTGATATATGTCCTGATTGCAGGGACGGTGATTAATAATTAAATTAAATTAAATTAAATGCAGACAACAGAGATCAATGGATTTGCGATTGACAAGTTCAATCAGCATGGTCTAGAAGAGAGTAAAAAACAGGGTACTTGCCCTTTATGCTCTCACACTAGAAAACCCGCAAATAAGAAAGCTAAGTGTGCTTCTTATGATTGGGAACGGGGTCTCGGTACTTGTCACAACTGTAACAAATCATTTCAACTACATACTTATCAGCGTAAAGGTAAAGCTGAAAAAGTATATGTTAAACCTGAAGTCAAAGCAGATCCGGAAAGACCGGAGTTCGTAAGTGATAAGGTTATAGAATGGTTTAGTACAAGAGGTATATCAGCTCAGACTCTCATTGACTTAAAAGTTAGTGAGGGCCCTGAGTGGATGCCACAGACCGGTAAGACCGAGAATGTTATAAAGTTCAATTATTTTATGGGCGGTGAATTAACTAATGTTAAATACCGAGATGGAAGAAAGAACTTTAAATTATATAAGGGTGCTGAAAAAGTCTTTTACAATATAGATAGTACTGTAGGTTATGAATATTGTGTTATAGTAGAGGGTGAAATGGATGTGTTAGCTTTACATGAAGCTGGTATAACAAATGCTATATCAGTTCCAAATGGTGCAACACTTAATACCAATAACCTAGATTACTTAGATAGTTGTATTGATTATTTCGAAGACAAAGAAAAGATTATATTAGCCGTAGACTCTGATGAAGCTGGGCAAGCTTTACAAGCAGAGTTAATTAGAAGGTTAGGATCTGAAGTTTGTTTTATATCAACTTTCGAAGATTGTAAAGATGCAAATGAATACTTACAAAAATATGGCAAAGAAAAGCTTACAGAAAGAATCACTGGCGCAAGGCCCGTACCTCTTGAAAACGTTACTACGTTTAGAGATATCGAGGATGAAGTCACTGACTTTGTTAGGAATGGTTTTAAGCCTGGCTTTCAAATTGGTTTACAGAACTTTGATGATATCTTTTCTACGTATACTGGTCAATTTATTACTGTCACTGGAATACCTTCTTCTGGGAAATCGGATTTCGTGGATCAAATGGTTGTTGGCTATAACGCAAACTACGGTTGGAAAACAGCTTTTGCGTCTCCAGAGAATGTACCGACATATCTACACGCTCATAAATTAATGCGTAAGACTTGGCAAGGTATGCCAACGAAAGAAGATATCGGTGGAGATAAATGGAATCAAATAGCAGATCATTGTAATAGTAATTACTTTCACATTGATATGGAACGTTATACTTTAGAATCAGTACTTAAAAAAGCTGCTGAGCTAGTTAAACGTAAAGGTATTAAATGCTTAGTTATAGATCCATTTAATAAAGTTAGAGATGTAGACTGTAAGACTGAAGATGTTAACCGTTATACAATGGAGTATCTGACTAAGATAGAAACGTTTGCTAAAAAGTTTGATGTACTTGTATTTATCGTAGCTCACCCAACTAAAATGTATAAAGACAAAGACGGTAAGATTGAAGAGCCTACAATGTACAACATTAAAGGTGGTGGTGAATGGTATGATGCGTCTTATCACGGTTTATTAGTACATAGAGATTATGATAATAAAACAGTTAAGGCTAAGGTACTTAAAATAAAGTTTCAAAACCTCGGTGAAAACGGAGCTGAAGCTATATTCAAATGGGAGCCAAGATCAGGTTGTTTTATTCCTCACGAACCTTTAGACGTATCAGCTGATAAAATGCCTTGGGAGTAGATGGGTAAGAAAAAGTCTCCATGGGATATGGGTGACTATACCCCTACTAATGAAGAAGCTGAAGCTATGAGATGGTGTATAAGAAATAAAATATATATTACACCTGTGGCTGTAAGAGAAGCTAGATGGACTATAGAAATACTAAATAACGGTAGATCAAACACAGATCCAAAAGACTATAAAAAACTAGAGATATGGATTAAGATGTATGAGTACTATAAATACTATAAAAATAAATATGAAAACAAGGTTTAAAAATGCTAATGATGCTTATGAAGCAGTACTAGATGAGATACTACAAAAAGGTATAGACTTTGGTGATACAAAAGCTATATTCAATTGTGGTTTTTATATAGATAATCCTTCAGATAAAACAATAACGAACGCTGAGCGTAAGTGGAGTAAGAAATATGCTGCAGCTGAGTGGTCTTGGTATCTGTCTGGTGATCCTAGTGTTGATAAATTAGCCGAACTGTACGGTAAAGTACCACTAATATGGGCACGTATGGCTGATGAGTATGGTCAAGTTAATTCTAACTATGGTTATCAATGGCAAAGAAATAATCAATTAGGTTATGTTATTAGTAAACTAAGAGATGATCCAGATACTAGGCATGCTGCTATAAGTATATATGATGCAAAAGAACATAATAGATATGATAAAGATACGCCTTGTACTTATGCTATACAGTTTTCGATCATAGACGAAAAGCTTTGTATGTCTGTCTATATGCGTTCTAATGACATCTGGTACGGTTTCTGTAATGATCAGTATCAATTTGCATCATTGCAAGAGATGGTTGCAGACAGACTGTCTATTGAGACTGGCTGGTATTACCATCATGCACATAACATGCACTTATATAACAATAAATTATAAAATTATGTATTATTTATACCACATACCAGGTAAAAAAATCGGTGTAACACGTGATCTTAATAGTCGGGTAACTCTTCAACAGGGTTATAGACCAGGCGAATACGAAGTTCTACTTACTAGCGATGATATAGATTATATATCTGACAAGGAAATAGAACTTCAAAAGTCTTACGGCTATAAAGTAGATGTAAAACTATATAAAAAACTATTTAATCAAATGAATATAAACGTAACAGAACAAACAACAACTTTTCCAGTACCTTTAAATAAATTAAAAGGTAGATTAATTGATAATATAGGTTTAAAATGGGCCACAGATAATGGAGTATTTAGCTTAGATAAACAAACTATTGACTGGATAGTCAAAAATGCTAAAACATCTATGTTTAATGTAAATAGGTGTTATATATACAATAAGGCATATGCTAATGAATTTATAGAACAAAAAGCAGAAGAAAATGTTTATGATCTAATTAGGTCTTGGGCTAAAGATAAAGGTATATATGAGTCTGGTGATTCTAGAACTCAGTACGTTAAACTTATGGAAGAAGCTGGTGAGCTTGCTCAAGCTATACTAAAGAACGATGAGCCAGAAGTAATAGATGCTATTGGCGATATGGTTGTTGTATTAACAAACCTAGCAGAACTTAGAGGATATAACATAGAAAAATGTATAGACAGTGCATATAACGTCATAAAGTCTAGACAAGGTAAAATGGTTAACGGAACGTTTGTAAAACAAGAGAGCTTATAATATGGAGATAAAAACAAAGGATGAAATAGTACTAAAAGTACTTAAGAAGATGGATGAACGTAGTTTAGTAGGTCAAAAGAAATACGGAGCTACAATGATGCAAGAGATTGAAGGCCAAGAAAAAGACCTTAATAGGTTTTTAGTTGATGTTCAAGAAGAATTAATGGATGCATTGTTGTATATTGAAGCTGCTAAACGCTGTTTATCAGATGAAGTTGAAGAGCTAATGTTAAAGCATCATGCTTACGAAGATGAGAGAATGAAAATTATAACTCAAAACGGTAATGATGGTTTACATTATGATAACTTAAGCGACTTTGATGTTAATTATGAATTAATAAAAGGTAATGATTAAAAGAAAAAAACCTTTTAAAAAGAAAAGAGGTCCTGTTGTAAGTAAAAAAGTTACTTACGACGGGATCAACTTTGCTTCAGGTTTAGAACGTTATATGTATATGGCGTTGAAAAAAGCTAAAATAAAAGCCAAGTACGAAGGAGAGACTTTTGTACTATTAAGTGGCTTTCATTTTGACAATGAAGTATATGAGAGACAGTCTAATGGTAAAGGTGAATATAAGAACAGAGGATGCAAACGTATCTTACCTATAAAGTATACACCGGATTTTATAGGTGATGACTTTATAATTGAAACTAAAGGTAGAGCTAATGAATCATTTCCTATGCGATGGAAGTTGTTTAAGAGATTAGTAATGAATCAGTTTCCTACAGTTACATTATATAAACCACAAAATCAAAAAGAATGCGACAGAACGATAGAGCTAATCCTTTCGAAAAGAAAATAATAGCTAGACAAAAGTATGCTGAAAGAAAAATTGATAAGTTTGTCAAATGGAGTTGGGAAACTAAAGGCAAAGTAAGATCAATAGATATAGAACAATTACATAAAAGATATAACATTAAATGCACATGAAAGAAAACGAAAATGAATCAGCCTGGGCTTTAGAAATAGGTTTTTATCCTGGAGTATTACTAGGTTTTAGATCATACAAAGAGTTTGATATAGATATACACGTACTTTATCTACCATTTATAGACTTAGCATTAACAATTTATAAGTAATGGGTTTGTTTGATGAGCGCGTAGCGTACAAACCGTTTGAATACCCTGAGTATTATACTGAGGGTTGGTTGAAACAAGCACAAGCATTTTGGTTACACACTGAAATCTCAATGCAAAGTGATATTAAAGATTGGAAAGAAAAACTAAATGAAAAAGAAAAAAACCTCGTCGGAAACATTCTACTTGGGTTTGCTCAGACAGAATGCGCCGTGTCCGACTATTGGACTCAAAAAGTTGTTAAATGGTTTCCTAAACATGAGATCCAGCAAATGGCAATGATGTTTGGATCACAAGAAACTGTTCACGCAGTTGCTTATAGTTATTTAAACGAAACATTAAAATTAGAAGATTATGAAGCATTTTTACACGAACCTGCTACGGCAGATCGTTTTGATAACCTCGTTTCTTACAATGGCGACAATACAATTGGTATTGCTAAATCTCTTGCTGTATTCTCAGCCTTCGCTGAAGGTGTTAGTCTTTATTCTGCCTTTGCAGTGTTGTATTCTTTTCAGCTACGTAATTTACTTAAGGGAATTGGGCAACAAATGAAATGGTCGGTAAGAGATGAATCATTACATAGTAGAATGGGTTGTCAATTATTTAAACATATGTGTCAGGAAGACAATCAGTTACTTAACTTATGTAGAGAAGATGTAATAAAAGCTGCTGAAACAATGGTTGACCTTGAGGTTAAATATATAGATAAGATGTTTGAGATGGGTGACATTGAAGGTATCTCAGCTAATGATTTAAAACACTTTATAAAAAAGAGAACAAATGAAAAACTTGTGGAACTTGGTTATGTCGACTTGGGCAACTACTTCGCATATGACGAGAAAGCAGCAGCTAATCTTGATTGGTTTTACCATCTTACCGGGGGCGTCACTCATACTGATTTCTTCGCTATTAGGCCGACTGATTATTCAAAGGCTAACGAAGGAGAAGACTTCGAGGACATGTGGTAATATTAAAATAGATAATAAAGAAATTACAGAACAATTATATGAAAGAACAGACTTTACTAGAAATGAAAAACAAGATTGAAACCCTTGGGTTAATCAATCAAAGACTAATAAGTGAACTAAATCAAACAGCTACAATAGCTTTAGGAGTATTAGAAACAATAAAAAACATGCCAGGTTATGATAAAGCAATCGAAAAAGTTAAGGAGCAGGCTGCTAAGCAAACTAGTGAGGCAGAAGCGACTAACTCCTTGGAAAAGGTTAGCGACTAGAGCAGGTTATATGGGCAGTGGTTTTTTAATCGCTGCCCAGTGGACTATAGAACCTAAGCTTTATATAGCGGGTTTTATATTAGTAGTAATACAGACAAGCTCTAGAAAACAATGGAATCTAGTAGCTTTAAACATTAATGGGCTCATTGCCTGGATAATACACTCAATAACATAATGTGGAATAATGAATGGATCAAAGGAGAGGATTACCCTACGTGGGCGAATAGTGACGTATACAAGAAGACTATATCCGGGGGATATTTATTCGACGGAGAAACGCCTAGAGAGGCATACCAAAGAGTCGCTAAAACAGTTGCTCGTAGGTTATATAAACCAGAGATGGCTGAAACGTTTTTTAATTATATCTGGAATGGTTGGCTTTGTCTTGCTTCTCCTGTCCTTTCCAACACTGGTACAGATCGCGGTCTTCCTATCAGTTGCTTTGGTATCGATGTTGCTGACTCTATACAAGACATAGGAAGTAAAAACTTAGAGATGATGCTACTCGCTAAGCACGGCGGTGGAGTTGGTATCGGTATAAATCAAATTAGACCCGCTGGCGCTAGAATAACAGGTAATGGAACATCAGATGGAGTCGTACCTTTCTGCAAGATATATGACTCAACAATTCTTGCAACTAATCAAGGGAGTGTCCGTCGTGGAGCTGCCTCAGTTAATATCAACATTGAACATGATGACTTCGAGGAGTGGCTTGAAATCAGGGAACCTAAAGGAGATGTTAACAGACAATCGCTTAACTTACATCAGTGCGCAATTGTTGGTGACAAGTTTATGCGTAAGCTTGAACAAGGAGATAAGGAAGCAAGATCTAGATGGAGTAAACTACTTAGAAAACGAAAAGCAACTGGAGAACCGTATATTATGTTTAAAGGAAATGTTAACAAAGCAAATCCAAAAGCATATAAAGACAACGGACTGAAAGTACATATGACTAATATATGTAGTGAAATAACATTAACAACAGATGAAAACCACAGCTTTGTTTGCTGTTTATCATCATTAAACTTAGCTAAATATGAAGAATGGAAAGACACTAACCTTATATACCACGCCACGTGGTTTCTTGATGGGGTTATGGAGGAATTTATTCAAAGAGCAAAAGGACTTAGAGGTTTTGAAAATGCCATTCGTTCTGCTCAGAAAGGACGAGCGCTTGGGTTGGGTGTACTTGGATGGCACACGTATCTCCAAGAAAAGGGTTTACCTTTTGAAGGTTTACTTGCTCAGTTTGAAACTAGGAAAATATTTTCACAGATTAAAATCGAAAGTGAAAGAGCCTCGAGAGATCTTGCGGAAATTTATGGAGAGCCTTTATGGTGTATTGGTACCGGTATGCGTAATACTCATCTCCGTGCTATTGCTCCTACTGTTTCTAATAGCAAGCTTAGTGGGAATGTTTCTCCTGGTATTGAGCCGTGGGCTGCGAATGTTTTTACGGAGCAGAGTGCTAAGGGGACTTTCATTAGGAAAAACCCGACGTTAGTAAAGCTATTAAGAAAACTAAAAATTAACAACAATGAAACATGGGATAAAATACTGGCTGACGGTGGTAGTGTTCAAAACATTAGTGAGCTTGATGGTATTACCCTGGGTCATGACATACCCGCCAAGGAAGTTTTTAAAACCTTTAAGGAGATCAATCAACTGGAGTTAGTTAATCAAGCAGGTCTTAGGCAAGAGTATGTAGATCAATCAGTTAGTTTGAATTTAGCATTTCCTTCTGAAGCAACTCCTAAGTGGTTAAATAAAGTTCATTTTAATGCTTGGAAAAAAGGTGTTAAAACTTTGTACTACACTAGAACTGAATCTGTTCTACGTGGAGATATTGCTCAGCAAGCTATGAACGAAGACTGTTTAGCGTGCGATGGATAATTATGCTATACACTTCTGTATATCTAATTAAAAAAGGGCTCTCGTTATGAGGGCCCTTTCTTGGTTACAGGAACGTTGGGTATGGTACGCCCATTATATTTGTTCCTATTTATTTAATTCGTCGACAGCTTGCTGTATTTCTTTAGGATCTACAACTAATTGCATAGATAATCCACCGTGCCATATTTTTTTTAACTTCTTATTTTTATCAAATAATATTATAGCAGGAACTGATTTTATACTTTTCTTAAATTTCTCAGGTTGAGAATCGTAGTCTACTTCTAGTATCTTTACACCTTTTATTGATTTTAAAAACTTATAATCGTTTTTATGGTTCCAGTCTGAGTTCATGTAAAGCAATGTTACTTGTTGTGAAAACGAGTTTAAAGAAAATAGAAATACAATTAAAATTAGAATTTTTTTCATGGTTATTTATTTATGATCTCAAATAGTTTTTCATCTATCTTGTCTAGTTTTTTACTGTTATTATCTACTTTTTCATTTATATTTATTATAGTTTCACGAACTAGTTGATCTTTTAAATCATACTCCGTTCTATTTATAGTAGGTTTAGGTAGTTCTTTTGCAAGCTCAATATCCGACTGCAGAGTAAAGTATACTGAAGCTATAGATATTGCACCAACAACTATTATGCTTATAGTTTTCAAGTCTAAAGTTACTTGAGTGTTTTCTGATATATTAGTCATAGTTTTTATTTGTACTTCTTAAACATTAGTTTATATAGTAGGCTGTTCCAAGTTTTCTGTATTTTGTCGATTACTTTTTGCATGCTTAAATTTTTTTATTTTGGTACACAGTTAGGAACCTTTCTATTACCTTTCATTTTCATACCAACTTGCTTATATTTTTTCCAGCAAGGCCCTTTTTTAATTAATTTTTTTAGTAACGGTGCTTCTTCTTTCATAATATATTTTTAAAATTCATCAAATGTTATCCCTCCGGATCGTTTTTTCTTTTTTGTAGTTTTCTTTTTCTTACTCTTTTTATTTTTCTCTATACCTAATTCCCAGTCTTGCCAACCAGCTGCCATAGCTATTCTTTCCCACACATCATAATCCTCGTTTAAAGCGCCTTGTATGTTTTGCGACTTACGTAAAGCTCTATCAACCGGAATATTTGTTGTTGCTGAAATAACGTTAGCCATAGCCATGTATGCTGGATTATCTAAACTAAACTTCATGTCATCAAATGCTCCATATTCAGCTGCTTTTGATGCGTTTACTAATTTCTTATACTTAGATCCCACGGTTGGAGATATGCTAACTATTTCTTTAACAGCTTTAGAGTATTTAGGATTCTTTTTGCTAGACTCACTGTTTATAACCATAAGAGCATTCTTCACTTGAGCTGTTATTGCTCCTGGTATACCAGTACCTCTAAGTAATGAATCAGCCATACCATTAGCAACTCTTCCTGATTTAGACAATAATTTTTCATCTTGCTCATCATCAGCGAAAGCTAAGCCAAATAAAGCATTTTGCACTACATTAAATATTAAGTTCTGCACAAAACCGTAGTAAACGATTTTAGACGTGTTTTCTCTCCAATCACCTCTTTTATTAGCAAGGTCTAACATAGCTTTTTTCTGCAACCTAGCATACTGCATTGGTGTATTAGCAAAAGCTAAAACAACTCTACCTAAGTTACTAGCCTGTTGTTGACTTATCTTGTCTGTTCCAGATGACTGTTGAGATTTTTCAGATATATCCTTAAAATCTAAAAAAGCTTTTTCTTTAGCCTCTACCTCAGATAGCCCTTGCTTTTTATAAGTGTTTATTCTATTTCTATAGAAAGTCGCACCACCTGAAGCTATAGCAAAACTATCAGCGTATTTAGTAAATACAAAACCTTTTTTTAGTATTGTGTTTATTATACCTCTAGCACCTGAATCAGCAGCTATTTCAGCCTCACTTACATTTAATTTTAATCCATCACGTCTAGCTGTTAAGTAGTCAGAGTTCATTATCTCTAAGAAATCTTTAGAATATTGCTTTACATCTACCAACCTAGCACTAGCTTTTAAAGGATTGTTATCTGTCCAGTTTATAAAGTTTATACTAGATAACGTCTGTAAAACCGCAGATCTAGTGTTTAAAAACATTATGGCACCTACAGAATTATTTATATAATCTAAAGCTCTATCACCCGCAGTGTTTTGTGAACTTCTATTTTTACCAGACTGCATCCTTTCTAAAGTACCTTCTAATGCTTTTCTATATTTCTTACCATAAGCTGCCTCTAGCTTATTCAAATTAGCTTCTGAAAATATTTCATCTTTATTTTGCTTCCACTGCTCTAAGTACTTAGCTCTTTTAACTTTACCAAGCAATGTTCTAGCATCGCTAGTTAACGTACCACTAAGCCAGTTTTTACCTGGTTCAGCCCAGCCATCACCTTTTGTTGTTGACAAAAGTTCATTAGCAAAAGCTTCATATGTTGGGTTATCTTTTATAACTTTATTTAGTTCAGCTAAATCAGATTTGCTTAAACCAGGAACTTCTACACCCATTTTTGTCCACATGCGAACTCTTAAAGCTTGCTCGTTAGTAAAACCTGTTTCATTTTTCTTTCTTAGTTTCTTAGGTATTATACCTAGTTTATTTTTTAAAGCTTTAACATCGTTAGCTAATGATATTTGATCTCTAATAATATTATCCTCAGCTCTAGCAAATGGATCAAATAAGTTTTCTTTGTAGAATTTAAGTGCCTGTTCACCTTTTTTACCTTTAGGTAGAGTCTTGTATAACAAACCAGCAAAATCTTCAGCAGTAGGTGATATAAATATATCAAATCTACCCTTACCTTTACCCATTATTTCAGCCTTAGCTGATCCAAACGTTTTTTCTGAAGCTATGCCTGTTTTTTCCTGTATTATATCGTTAAATGTTTTTCCTAACTTTTTGCTAAATTTAGCTTGCTGAACTTTACTTTTAACATCTACTACACTTAATATTTCTTTAACAGCTCTAACATTTCCTAAATGATCATCAGCAAAGTAAAAATCATTGTAACCGTCAGCCGCTTTATCTATCATCCATCTAGCTTTAGCTTGCGGAGTACCATCACCTAGACCTGTTATGTTTTCCAGTGGAATATTTAATCCCATGCTATCTAAAAACTCTTTTATAGGTCCAGCAGCGTCGGCTGGTCTAGCAGTTAATACAAACATGTCTCTTTTACCTGGGCTTTCACTTATGAACTTAGCTACATCAAACAAAGGTCCTTTAGCACCTTTCATAACTTTACTAAACTCAGAAAAATCCCACTCAGCACCTTTAGCCTCAAGCTCACCTGCTCTTTTTGCAAACTCAGTAGCGGTTAAAGACCCTTTCTTTCCATCAGGCATTTCATACAACACATTACTTTTAGTTGTAGCTAATGTATCATCAAAATCAAATACTCTTATTTTTTTAACAGGAGATTTAAGGTTTCTAGCTATAGATAAAGCTTTATCTATTTTACTTAAGTTTTCTAAAGACTCTTCATTAGATACTTTTTTAGAAAATCTAAGAATTTTAGGTGTATTTTCATTATTTACTAAAGTTGCTTTTGTTATAACATCAGCCAACTTAACGTATTCGTTAATTAAACCTTTAGCTTCGCTTCTAGTTACAGTGTTTAATCCTTCTAGTAAACCAGCCTCGCTTAATATAACAGATTCCATTATTTTATTCTGTTCTATTACAACATTTTTATTTTGCTCAAACTTCTTAGGTACAACTACATTATACTCCTTAGCCTTAGTTTCGTTACCTTTATATATATTGTTTGGATTTAAACCTACGTACTCATTTTTAGCATTTTTATACGTATTAAAGTATCTTAAATCAGAGCTAGGAACTTTGTCCCAATCTTCTTTTTTACCAGACTCTACAGCTTTATTAAGTTGCTTCATCAACACTGGATGAGATGTTCCACCTGAGTTAGACCACTTATTTCCCTCAGAGTCTACTAAATTTCCTTTTAAGGTGTCATTTTCATTCTTTAAAGTATACTGTATATAATTATCTTTTATCCACTTTTTATAATACTCTAATGATTGTTTAGCGTTAGGTTTTCCTTCTATAATATTCTTATACAACTGCACGCGTATATTAGCATGTTCAATAGCTTGAAAAACGTGCTCATCTGTTGTTTCTTTTTTTCTTTCTAAAGCTCCTACCTCTCTACCTATAGCTGTTGCTTGATTTCTATTAGCATTTGCATTTAAACTAGGGTTATATATATACTCTCTTAAAACAGCAAAATCCTCAGGACCTGTTTTAGCAATAGCTAATTCTGCGTCTATTTGAAGATCTACACCTTTATCATGTAGCTTTTTTAATTGTAAGTTCTTTTTCCAACTAGGACCATTTTTACCTCTAAAGGATTCTTTAAAAGCTTCTAGCTCTTTATCATTAAAACTTCTCTCATTCTTCTTAGCATCCTCTTTAACTTTAGTTAAATTTATTAACTCGTCATTAAGTATAGCTTGCTCAGCCTCAGTCCTAAGCTTTTTATCAACTATTCTTCTAGGATCTGATATAATATCAAAACCTCTCTTACGCAGCGAGCTGATTTTATTGCCTGACGTCCAGTTTGTTGGTCTAGCAAATCGATCAACTGGTAGAAACTTAGGAAAAGTATTTACTAATACCTTTTGCTTGGCGACTCTATCCGTTCTAATTTTATTTAACGCTTTTTTATCTACCTTAGAGTCTAGTTTTGCTTGACCAGATTCTTTTCTTTTCTGAAATTTAGCACCAGCCTGTATTCTCTTACCTTGTTCAGGTATTAAAGTTTCTAACGCTCTATTTCTTATATGAAAATCTAACGCTGCTTTTATATGCTGAGCATCTCTATATATTGGTTTTTTCTTACCTTCACTGTCGAGTTGATTAAACTCGTACTGCTTACCATCATACCCTTCTAGTGTGACGTTTTTACCCTTTATTATATCTGTATATGTTTTTAAACCACCAGTTAATTCACCTGCCTTATTGTATAATACCTTACCTATCTTTGTTTGTAATATTCCAGTAGCTTTACCAGTGTCATCCTTACTTCTAGGTAATCTAGCAAAATCCGATGCTGCATTATCTATTAAAAACTGTCTAGCTCTAACAGCTCCTTGTTGATCAAGTTTTTGTAAGTTTCTTTGTTTTTCTATAAGAGCAGAGACTGTTTTTATACCAAACATGTCTGCATAAAGCTGCGCTAATTCCTGAGGTATTTTACCAGTCTCTTTAAATCTACTAACTGATCTATCTTTAAAAGATTCTTTTACAGTACTAGATATCTTATCCTCAATAGCTTGTTTTTCACTCTTGTTAGTGTCTAAGGATTTTTTAAACTCTGGAGATATATAGTTAGATTTGAATTTAGTTGTTTCTGTAGGTTTTTTAGCCAACTTATCTACAGCAACACTGGTCTTAGTAGATGTGTCTACAATTTGTTTAGCTTGCTCAGAATCTGTACTAGTTCCATCTAGTTTTTTCTCACCTATGTTTTTAGCTCTTTCTAATATTTCAGCTTGTCTTCTACCAAGAAAATTTGGACCTAGAACTGTAGTTACCTTACTTTTCTCTGCATCAAAATCTTTTAAAAATTCTTTATTCCGACCTGGAAATATACCTTGAAGTTGCTCCTTTACAGCTGTCTTGACAGACTCTATAGGTATAGAACCTGTTGGGTTAAACTTTATAGAGTTACTTATAACTGGCCAATTAGCCTCTACTATAGCATCTATAGCTCCAAACTTTTCTTCAGGTTTAGAAGAAGGTGAGTTTATGATATCAACTAATTGCTCGTTTTCTATAAGACCTTCTTTGAATAAATCTATATATTGCTTACCTTTAGGTGATATGTCAGAGTCCCGTCTACTTATCGACTTTGAAGGCTTTTGACCCTCTACCTGAACACCTTCAGCAGCTATTGAGATATCTTTAGCAGCTTGTATACCTTTTTCTTCTCCTTTAGAGTAGCTCTTTATCAGCTCAAACAAGTTTTTACCAGTGTCAGCATTTAACTCCAGTTCTGGCATACCTTTTTTACGTAGAAATGGAACAAACTTTTCCATAGCGTTACCTACGTTTTCTTTAAACACTATACTTTTTTCTGTTATAGCATCTGATAAAACAGTTAAATACTCTTCATAGTATTTACTAGCATCTAGCTCCTTACCTTTAGAATCATATCTGTAGTTATCGTCAATACGTTTTTGAACTAATTCTTTTTGCTTAGGAGTTAACTCATTTAAAACATCGTCAATTAGTTTTATACCTTCTTCAGTTACGTTACCAGTTTTATCTTTAAAAGAATCTCTTAAAACAAAGTGTCCAGCCTCGTGTTTATCTACAGTTATATTTCTAGTTTCTTTAACTACAGCTTCATTTACATAATATACCTTATTATTAGGATCGTAAAAGCCGTCAGTTTGTTTAACATCTTCTTTACCATCAAAAACTTCTTCATATTTTTTCTGAAAATCATCAACAGATCTAATTGATACGGACTCACCCTCTTTAGTAGCACCTAACACATCCTCAGCTTGAGCTTTGTTTTCTTGTCTTTGTTTTAGGTAGTATTGATCTAGTTTGTCTTGTAGTTTATCGTACTTGTAACCTCCAGGATTATAAGCTTCAAGGTCTTTTGTTAAAGACTCTAGCTCTTTTTCCTGTCCTTGATTTTTATTTTTTATGTTTTCAAGAGCCTTTACCTTACCTCCTATCTCGAAATACTCATCAATAAACTTATAAGATTCTGCTCTTTCTTTAGTACCATAGCCAGCTTTAAAGCTAATATTGTTATTTAAAATATCTTCAATAACAAATTCTCTATTCCAGAGACCGTCAAGTGATTTAGAAGAAGGGTTCGCACCCATCCTAGCATAAATTATAGGTAGAGGAGTATTAACTAGAGCATTATTATCCTTATCGTTAAACTTCTCACCTTTTTTCATTTTCTGTATAAGTATTCTTACACTTTCATCTGTAGGTTTTAAAGCACTTTTATCCTCAGCCTCAAATCTTTCTTTAGCTAAATTAAGTTCAGCCTCGGCTTCTAATATGTTATAGTTTTTGTTAGCAGACTCTGCTTCTTTTTTAGCTTGTTCCTCTGTTATTTGTTGTGTCTTAAGCTTAGCATCTATACCTGCCATTTTTTCAGCTCTAGCGGCATCTATTTCGTTTATAGTTTCCTCACCTGGTTTCCTAACCGACTCAGCATCTATACCAGTTATTTTAGCAGCTTTATTCACGTATGCTGGGTTTAAGTTTAATAAACGCATATCTCTCTGAGCAGCCGCAAGTATACCGTTTTTACTAAACGCTGATTTAGTTCCTAGTAAAGCCATTTTAGCGGTTTCACCAAGATAATGAAGAATAAATTCTTCTGGACTTTGTTCGAAGTAAGTACTCTCACCTCTAGGCCCATAACCAATACCTTCTGGATTCTGTATAGCCTCTAAAACTGTAGCAAATTCAAAAGAAAAAGCACCAGCACTAGCGTTAACAAATCTACCACCAACATCTTTAAGAACGTCAGATTTAGATAATTGTGCCATTACCGGGGAAAATATTGTTTTCGAAGGTATAGCTCTTAGTAAGCCAGAACCTAAAGAATTACCTCCACCTAGTGAAAATCCAAATGTAGCTGTAGCCCATTCTTGCTCTCTAGTAGCTTGTTGAGATAAACCTAGTGTTGTTTTTGTTGTTTCTAAGCCTGTGAAAACAGCGGCTTCATCTAGACCTTTTATAACAAAGTCACCAGCTTTTCTAAGCACTTTACTTGACTTAGCGGCTTTACTACTTTTAAAAGACTTATCCAGTAACTTGAACCCTTTTTGTATCTTATTTCCTCCTGCGCCTTTAAACAACATCAACTCTCCAACAAACATAGTCAGGTCAACAGTACCACCACCCACTACACTCAACCAATTTTGAGATAAAGCTTCATCTAGGTATTCGTCGTTTATACCACCTAACCCAGCTTTTTTAGCTTCTTTTACAAATGCTCTATTAATAGTGTACTGGGGTTTAGGCATAGCATCACCGCCAGTCATGTCTATTTTTTCTAAAATATTTTGACCCGCACTAAACCAAAAACCTTCCTGCTCTTTACTTAATGGATCCGTGTTTGTTTGAATTGCTTTATTTAAAACAACATAATTTTCCAAAGCAGTGTTATAAGCTTTAGCTAAAGGATGATTACCATTGATTTTACTTATATTTTCAGGTAATTCGTTTGTTGATGCTATTTGTTGCGCTCTTTCTAAATCTCCATACACAGTTTCTTCTGATCCAAAAAAATCTTTAACTACATTTGATATGATAGCTGGACCTGTTTGAGACTCTTTAGTTATTTCTTCTTCACCATTTTCCTTTATAAAATCTGATATTCTATTAGATATACCCACTAAATTAGAGTATGACTTAGTTAATTGATCTTGTATTTTGCTTAACTCTGTAGTTTTTGCTATTTCAGTTGCTTTTTCAGATCTCGAGTTCTCTTGTTTTTTATCTTCTTCAGATAAATCCTTATACTGTACTAAGTCTCCGGTGTTTATATTATAAAGTTCTCTTGACTCATCATTTCTTATCTCTTGTATCTTGTCTAGTATACTTTGTTTGTCTTTGTCACTTACTGTTTTTAAACTAGAGTAAAGTGTTTTTAGTTCTTTATCAGCACCCTTTAATATATTACCTCCTTGGTTTAATACAAAATCATTTGACTTATCGCCATACTTTTTTATTATAACATTTAGAGCGCTGTTAGCTGCTTTATTTTGATCTTCAGCTTGAAGCTCAGCTATAGATACACCGTTTATTTTTTCATTTTGAGCGAAATCATCATAAGAAAAGCCACCTGTTATAGCACTACTATGATCGCCAAATATACCAGTATATTTCACCCCAGGCCCTCCAAGACCTAAAATACTAGGTGTATTTATAGTTTGGTATTCGACACCCTTTCCAGTAGTTTTAAGGTATAAATCTGAAATATTGTCAGGAGAGTAGTTCCATATACTAGAACCAGCTTTACTTAAGGTTTTATTTATATTGTCTAACTTTAAATCTTCTTTAGTCTTTGGTGATTCCAAAGAAATATCTTCCGAAGGTGAATCCGTAACGCCCGCTTGTGATGCTGTCATTGGTTGAGACACCACATCCGCACCCGCTGCAGCGTCTTGTTGAAAATTTGGATCAAGTAAGTCACTGTGTTTTATTTTAGGTTCAGGGTCTTTATCTCCCTTGATCTTTTTTAAGTATTCTTTAACAGTCATATTAGATTGTTCAGCTGCTTTCTTTATTTGATCGTCAGTATATGAAACATCCTTGTAAGTATACATATTTTATTTTATTTTAATTGTTAAAAAATTGGTAAATCACCAGTATCACTAAAGTCAAATATTTTATCAACTACACTATCTATATTTTCAGAAACCTCTAAACTCTTGTTGCCTCTAAAATTAAACAGTGTTCTAGCTAAATTTTTAACTTGAGATTTATCTGACAAATCAAACTTCTTCATTTTTTTATTTCCAGTGCTTTTATCTGTCATAGTAAATTCAAGTATCTTAGTTTCTTCGTCGTAGTTTCTATCAGTAACTCTACTAGCATCTGGGCCACCAATATTTGTCAAGTAAGATATAGGATCTTCTAAAAGATCATTAACAGCTCTATTAGCAGCGTTCATCTTGAAGTCTGTTTCTTCTTCTTCTCCTTCTTCTTGCTCTTCAACTTCTACAGCTGTAGGTTTTCCAATATTTTTAGTGTATATTGGATCGTTAACCTTCAAGTTAGGTATACCTAAGTTTTTCACATCATCTGGTGTTGCCAACCTCTTAGTGCCTAGTGATTCTAGATTTTTATGTACCATTTGACCAATTATAAAAGCCTCTCTAAGGGCTTCTGGAACTGATTCATACATAACTGCGGTTTCTTTATCCCATTTCAATCTACCTGTAATAAACTGTTTTTGCTGCTTCATCGAGTAAGACATTATTCCTTTAGCTTGAGATTTAATTAAATCCATGTAAGCTACATTGTCTTCGATAGCAGCGTTGTTTACAACCTGCTCTTTATACTGAAAACCACCTACAGTTCTAGTAGTTATATTTGGATAAACAAATTCCTTTGTTAGTTGATTTTTATCATCAAATATATCAGCCTCTTGAAGTGTTTTATTTCTATCACTTTCAGCCATTACAGGTTCGAAAAATGATCCGTCCCATTTTGATAAATCTCTTTCAAATTTTATATTGACATATCCATCAGACTCTTTATAATCACCTAATAAATCAGCTTCTTTAAATTTATTATACACATCACTTCCAACTTTTATCCGTGAGTTTATTTTAAGTATATTTGAATTATTATCGTTAGGAGCAATATTTATAGTACTTTCAACACCTGGCGTTTTTTTACCATTAATAGCCATAACACCTATCAAATTAGATATTTCATCCCCACTAGCAGGTGCGTGACCATCTACTACTTGATCTATAGTTAAATCGTTAAACTCTTGCGCTCCAGTAGAAATATTGTTTATCTGGTCTTTACTATTTACCATGTAAGATTGAAAATTGCTTATAGCTTTTCTATACTCTTGCCTTTGTTTTTTATTTAAATTAGTATTCATACCTAGTTCAGCTGACGCATTCATAGCTGCTCCACCTTTTTCTTGAAATATTTTAGTAAGTTCATCTCTAACTCTAGTGTCTTTTACACCTGAAACAATTTTTAATATATCTTTATCTTGCTGTAACTCTGTGTTTACTAAAAACCTATTCTTAGCCTCGTCTATTTTTTTTTGTTTTTCTGCAGCTATTCTCTTAGCTTCACTGTATTTATCTATACCGGAGCTAACAATGTCACCTATCTTACTAACACCTTGAGCCCATATCTCAGCTGATCTATCTACTATTATTTGTGGATTTCTATAACTCATATTATATTTTTTTTTTAACCAGCGGCAATTAAAGAAGAGGCTATGTTACCAACACCACTTAAAGCACCGCTCCACGCTTGCGCTTTAGCTTGATTAGCTGAAGCTTCAGCGGCTTGTGCCTGTGATATTTTACCAGCCGCTCTATCAAGGTCTGCATCTGTTCTATTTTCTCGAGCTTGAAACATAAACTGTTTACCTGCCGCTTCTGTTGCTTGTACTCTCTGACCTTCTGATATAGCTATGCTTTGCATACGTTGTTGCTCAGCCATTTTAGCATTCATTAGGTTTTGCTCTCCTTGAGCTTTTAGTTTTTGGTTTTGAGCTTCTTGCTGTTCTATATTAGCAGCAACACCTTGTTTACTTTGTAACGCAGCTTGAGCTAAAGCTGTAGCGCCACCAGCAGAAGCACCTGTAGCTCTTATTGTGTCTAGTGTATTCGCTAAAGATATATCGGCTTGTTCTATCTGTATCTCAGCTGCTTTAGTTGCAACACCTAAATTTTCAAACGGGTTAGATAATTGACTACTAAGATCAGTAGCTAAACTACTAAGATCTTCTGTTGAAGCGTATGGATTTGTTATTTGCTGTCTAGAATTTTTTATTGATCTAAGCTCAGCTTCAGCTCTTTGCTTTTCTGATCTAGCTCTTCTAGCTGCTTTACCTGCCGCTCCACCAGCTATAGCTCCACCTGCTAAACTTGCTGCCGCTCCAACGGCTAATGCTGTTACTACACCCATAATTTATATTTTTTTTACTAATTCTTTAGAAGATTTATTGTCTATACTCCAACCAAGCTCTTCATGAGTTTTAATTAATGATTCATTTCTACCTATAGAGAACATATATTTTACGCCATTACTTCTACAAACTTCTTCAGCTGCATTTATTAAAAGTGCTATAGCTTGTTTTCTGTCAGCTTCTTTGTAATCTGGATTAGATACAACCCATTCTAATAAAGCTCCCTTAGAGTTAGTGTAATATATGAAACCTGCCACGATAGGCACGTCTTTTTCAACCATCAAACCTCCTTTACCATTATCAGGTAAAAAATCTCTAGGTGGATTTTGCCATTCAGGCCACTCATCCCACCAAGAACATAAGGTTTCCCAGTCGCTCTCTTTTAATTTTCTAATATTTAATTGCATTTAATTTTATTTAGTAAGCAGATGTCACATAGTCTGAGGACACCGCGAATAATTCAAGTGGTAAACTTCTGTTATCACTATCTGATTTTATTGTAACTGTTGAATAATACCCTTTAACACCGGTCATACTAGCTCCAAATACAACTTCTCCAGTTGTAGCTGGACTAGAGTTGACTAGATTAGCGTAGTATTTACCTTCTTTATTATCAAATCCAGCATGCACCGTAACTCCATAATCTGGATCTGTATAAGCACCATCATCGAAACTAAGTACCTTGTTAGCGGTATCATTAAGCTCAAAACTTCTAGCCGCATTAAAGCTTGATACTTCCCAACCATTTGATCCTTCGTAATTTATAGTTTTAAACACTTTTGAAGTACTAGGATTTGGGTTGAATATAAACTCTATTGATGAATTATATTGAACACCATATAAGTTGTTTCTGCTAGATATGTGATCGTAATGTTTCCAAAGCTTACCGCCGTTTACTGAATAGTAACAACTACCTAAACTAAAAGCTTGCTCTGGTTCATAGTTAAAAAAGCTTGTCCAACCAAGAACAGACTCGTCAAAAGAAAGTGTTTCGTAATCAAAGAAGTTTATAGTTTCTCCATTACCTATTGTTTGCGCTTTGTTTACTGTTATATCTAGGCCATTTACCTCTGTAACTATTGTACCAGTTTTTAAGCCATTACCTCTAACCATTAAACCTACAACAATACCTTCTGCTGTATCTACAGGTATAATATCACCTGTCACAGCGCTTGTCGTAGTTGTTACTAGAGTAGTTGCTGCTTCTTGCAAACTAACAACATACTGTTTATTATGTATGTCCCAAGCTCCATAAGATTTTCCACTTTCAGAAGTAGTATCTAATGAAGATAATTCATCTCTAAAGTAATCAATCATACCATAGTTAGATATCTCCGTTATACCATCTCTAGATAATCTACCTACGATGTTCCTTCTCTTGTCTGTAAAGTATTTTCTGTAGCCATACACCGCAAAACTTTCTGGATTTTTACTTATACCGAAGTTTCCAGCGTAAGGTATTATCTGACCTATAACCAGGTTTGATGAAGTAACACTACCACCTCCTTCAGCGGAGTATATAGCGTCTTTATCTATAAGTGCTCTGTTTATTTTGTCTTCTTGAAATATTATAAGGTTTGTATCTTCAGCGTATAGTTTTTGTATACTACCATTAGCTGGATCAACAGATTTAGTTATATCTTGACCAACGTTAAATACATTAGTATTATTAATACCTGTTCTAGAGTTAAATATACCTGAATATATTAAAGAGTTAAATCTAATAGATGAATTAGGTTCTGTTTCAACTAAATATGCTCTAGCACCATAACTAATGCTAGTATTATTAAAACCACCTCTTATTCTAGATTCTTCAACATACCAGCTAGTAAACGGCACATCTGGAGCTGGAGAATTTTGAACTAAAGTTCCTTCTTGAATAGTACCACCATTAGGCCAAGTACCAGTAGGGTTTTGTGGAAAAGAACCAGCCAAGCCATCCGGCACACCTGTAGATCCATTCCATGCGGCTGATACAATTCCTTTAGCCGTTTGTATATTGACTGGAGCATGAAGTACTGTCTTTTTCAAAAGAAAAGAATTAAAATATTTTACTTCTATAGTTGCTGCCATTGTTTTATTATTACTTGTTTATTATGTAAATTACTTTAAGGTATTGGAGTAAATTTAACAAAAAACTTTCTTCTACTAACTAAGTTAATTGGGCTACCATTGTCAGACACCACTAGAGAGAAGCTACTGTCAAATCCTGGAGTTGTACCCGTGAAAGGATTAGTATTTACTACAGTTGTACCGTTTTGTATTTCAAAAACCCCAACACCCCGACTCCACTCTATAGAGTATGTTAAATTATCTCCTTGTCTATTTCCACTAGCGTTAGATCCATTAATACCTGTTATTGTTTGTATTACTATTGAACCACCAAATCCAAAAACTTCTATTTCATTATTAGGTATAACGTTCGTTATAGTTGGTGTTATATTTATCAATGGTTGATTAAACATAGAAACAGTATTTTGAGCGTCTCCCGGGTTTACTACTGTAACAAATTTGTAGTCAAAAATATTAGCAGGTGTATTTGTTTTGTATAAGAAGTATTCACCAACAGCTACTTGTACCTTAAATGTACCGTCTAGGTTATCTATAAGAGTAAACTTAGATGTTACGTCTTCAAGAGCATCATCGGTAACCGTCATTACAATACTATCGAAGCTAGCTATATCGTTACCTAGTATATCTATAAACTTGAAATTAGTAGTTATATCATCTCCAGGTCCGTTCGCTTCAGAATGATTATATTGCCAATCAACGATCTGAGCTGCTTGAGGACTACCTTGTGATGCTATTGCTATGTTTAAATCAGATATTAAGCCTGATGTTGAAGTTTCCCAATATATATCTAATCTTGATTCTGTAGGTTTTGTTTCGAATATATTTATATTTTCAAACCTTTGATATGTTTGGTTTGGTGCGTATGGTAAATTTATTAAACCAAATTGATCTTCTACTACATTAGATGTAACAAACTCTGCCACAAAAGGATTTGATTCTGATCTAAAGAAAGCATAGTAAGGGCTGTTAGGATCAGTTACTGGCACAATAGCGGGACCTCCTCCATCAAATTGAAGTATGTCGAAAGAATCAAATAAGTCTTCTATTTGGTTTACAGTAAAAGATTTTCTTTCTGGAAAATACTGTTTACTACCAACAGTGTTAAATTCTGACGCTGTGTTTTCAACTCTACCAAATAGCTGAACAGAGCTTCTAAATTGTTTATCTTGAGCACCTACTTCTGATAAATCTCTTGGTATTTTATTTATGTTGTCGTTTAAAAGTGTTATAAATGTAGCGTTTTCATCTCTTAGCGGTATACTTCCAGGGTCATAATACGGTAGACCTTTCATAGCTCCAGCAGTATATACGTTGTAATAGTCTTGTTCTGTTTGTTTTACAACTATCTTGTAAGAATACCATCCAAGTGGATTATAATCAAGACTAGTTACATCTGAATTATACAAACCAGGTGTACCAGTTGTTTCGTTCCTGTCTATACCAACACCACTAAGTATTGAGTTAAATAACATTTTAATGGAGTTTCCTGAAAAATCTATAGAATTGTTATTTGGGTTATATGGTAAATAAACTGTGTCGGCTCCAAAACCACCAGCACTAGCTTCACCAACGTTGTTAGATAATATAACCGTTGATTGTCTACCAAATTTATCTGATAAAACAACTCCAACTTGATAGTTTCTGTTTTCTTTTAAGTTGTGATTTGGATATTCTACAGTTGTTAGAGATGATCCAACTGATGAAACTTGTGCTTTAGTAGATGCAGCAACTTGGTAATCTATAAAGTTAGGCGGTGTGTGTTTATCTTGAAAATTACCATAAATAACTCTATTGCTAGAAACTTCCTGACTTAAAGCTTTTACTGGTATTTTATCATAAACCCTTATTATTTCGTCACTTGGAAGAGTTTTATAAGGTTTTTGTGATAAATAAGTATAATTAAGTACGTTTTCATTTCCTTGTATCTGTGAAACAGGTATTGTTTCAATAACCCTAACAGCCGTAGAGTCTGATTCTTTATATATAATATCTATGTCTGTTATTAAATAACTAGAAGATAAGTCATCAACCGCAGACGGAAGAGGTATCTGTAGATCTATCTTGTTTACTTTATTTTCCATAAAGCCAACAATAGTACTAACAGGTGTTTGCTGCTCATCACCAAATATAAAATAACCATCTTGTTTAGGTATAAATGCTTCTTGAGTAAAAGGAGCTAATATAGAGTATTCACCATCAACGAATCTAAATCTATAGCTAAATCTAATAAATTTATCTTCTAGGTATTGAGGATCACCTGGAAAATCTTGCTCATAATAGGGGTTTTCTTTATGAAAAAATAATTGATTATCATCTAGTAGTGTTTGATTTTGACTAACAACTAATTCACCTTCATCACTCGCAGCTCCCGGAGTAAAACTAACAACTGTAGTGCCAGCAACAATACCCCCACCGGTGACAACATCGCCAGGGCTTATAAAACCTTGAACTTTATCAATATCAAAAGTATCTGTATTTACTACAGCCGCATCGTCCACGTAAGAAGTTCCTAAGCTAGGTAGTAGCTCACTGAAATTATCATACATTGTAGTTTCTAAACCTACAAAATTAATATTTTCTGAGGTTGAAGATATGGTTTGAGGTTTATTAACTGTTATATCTAAACCATTAACAGCTGTGACATATGTATTAGTTGCTATTTCTAAGCCAGTAACACCTAAACCAGAGCTTATTCCAGTCGCATCAGCCACGGAGAACGTTTTGCTATCTGTAACAGTAGCTGTTGCATTTGTAGTTACTGTTGTTACTCCAGTAGTTTCGCTTGGTTTGAATAGCTCTATTGATTGATAAGGATTATATTTAGCTACAGATATTTGATCCTCATTAACGTAATATACTGGATCTGTAAGTTCAGATGGATTTGCTAAAGTTGTGTTTATTTTTCTAGGTTGATTTCTATTATCTGTCCAGAATAGTAAATTTTCTAAAATATTTACACCTATAATAGGTCTGTTAGTAGAGAAGTTTAAAAAAGAGCCTTGAACAAGTTTGTTTTTTTGTCCACTTGATACGTTGTATGAATATATAAAGTTTTTAGCACTTTCATTATATGTAGAAACACCTGAAGCGTAGGAATCTGTATAGTCTGTGAAGAATAAATATATTAAATTACTAGAATCATCAACAACATAGCCTATGCAAGTTAAGTTATCGCTGCCAGCATCAGCACCAAAATCACCGTTTACAGCTACAGCATTACCAAATATGTTTTCTAAAGCACCAACGTCTTCACCTTGAGATTTACTAACCTGTATATTGTTAGCGTCTCTATATTCACCGTTTGGTATGAGTCTAGCATCTAAGTCCTTATTCATTTTGGACTTGATAAAAGCATTTTTAACTTCAGCCATTTAATTCTAGTGTTTTAACCATTTAGATTTACCTCTCATTGTTTGAACTATTTCATCAAGTTTGATGTTAGATAATCTTATCTTTGCATTTCTAAGTTTTGCAGACTTTTCCTTTTTAAGTCTCTGTACTATATACTCTGGTTGATTTATTCTAGTAGAGATTATAGCATGCGATATATAAGCATACATGGCTTCTTCAGCCATTTTAGGCACTCTAGTATCTAAGCTAGAAGATAAACCATCAGATACATACTCTAACACTATCAGTTTATCAACCAAATTAGATGAGAATGAAAATTTGCCTTCTCTGTCGTTTATAGTAAACCATCCATTAGCGTTTGCATATTGAGGATCTAGTCCATAAACACCTCCGTAGCCATGACTAAAACCACTTCCGTAAGGACCATTCGCAAGAACGTCATCTACATTTACATTTCTATCATTTTTGTAGAAGTTAGTTTTCCATCTTTCCTCTACAACTGAAGTACCTTCTATGTTGTTACTATTAGCATCTTGAGTCGGTTGACCTTCACCGTCTTGTACAGGTGTTTGATATGGATTTGTAGTAAGTTTTGTTGGGTATATTTTATGAGCAATACCTTGACTATCATACCATGACATGCTAACGTAGTTAACATAATCTTGGGGGATTATAACACTTAAGCTATTTGGTATTGTTAATTCTTGAGAGTTTATACTTCTTAATGTATCGTAGCTAAATTCCTGCATTGCGCGTTTAGCGTGAAATATAATATCTGTTCTTTTGCAACTTGGTATTAACTTGCCGCTACCTACATAAGCAACTATAAAGTTATTTATAATATCATCAAGCTTGATATAGCTATAAGAACCATAATTGTCTTCTGTAGTATTACCGTAAGCTTTTTCTGATGGTGTGTTTCCATATACTCCACCATCTCGCTTTTTTAACTGAATAATTACAGTTGCATCTGATGGTATACCGACATCTATAGTAACTGTATTGTTTAACACAGTGTAAGATGTAACCTCTGTAAAACTACCACTAACACCTGTTGGACTTACATAAACTTTAAAGTTATTCAAGTCATATTGAGGATCAGTAGTCACAGTTGAGTAAAACACTAGATCCGTGTCGAAAGTAGTGGTAAAGCTTTGTCCAGAATCACCAACGTTATTACCTGAAAAACTTTGTGCGCCTTCGTAGTATTGTCTATTGTTTTCGGTTATTAAACCACCATTTGGTAAAGGCATATCTTATTAGCTTTTTTGATTTATTTCATTTTGTTGTACCTCACTAGCCGCTGCTTGTACTATTTGAGGATCTCTTATTATTATACCAGCATATAGTAGTATCTTTAATATAAGCCTAGTCTGCTCAGATTCTTGTAGTTCAAAGTTTTGAGAACTTGCAGAATCGTAAATATATTGACCTTGTGCTCCTACAGTAAACGCCCATACTATATTTTTAGGCTTTCTTAAGAAGTCTACGGTTATATTACCAATTTGATTTATGCTAGTTGGTCTGACATATAGTTTTTTATTTTCGTATAAGTAAGTAGGAAAGTCTTTTGTCGATGCTGTTAATGGTGATTTTTCTATATTGTAAAACTCGCTACGTGGTAACCTTTGTAGCTCTACTGGTAATCCAAGTGAAGGATTGTATGTCACAGTCCCTAATTTATAGAAAGAGACTTGGTTTGCACCAGGTTCTTGACCATTATATAATATTGTGTTTGAGTAAGTGTCTGTAGCTGGTAACTGCCAAGTTCCAGAACTATATGTACAATCACCAAATGTTTTAAACGGAGATATTTTCTCGTCTATGTTTAATTGTCTATCTGAGTAATCTAGATCGACTTGTGGCACTCGTAACTGCTGGTTTAAATCTTCGAAGTATTGCTCGAATATATCAAGTTGTGATTGTGTAGCTATTCTATTATACTCTACAGGTGTCATATATCCACGCTGCTCTTTGTTTAGTATTAATAAAACGGTTTGATATACAGTGTTTACGTTTATTGCCATTATTTTATATTTAAATATATGGAGCGGTTTTACCCGCCCCTATATATTATTACCTGTTAATTAATCTTTTTATCTATAGATTTATAAATTTCAACACCTTCATCTGTTTTTAAGAAGTATGCAAATGCTGAATAAGGATTTTCATCGAAAGGAACCTCCATTAGTTTTCTTCCATTACTAGCCCAAGTGAAGTATCTTTGATCATCTGATAATCTTATGATACCAGCCTCGGTAGCTTGTATTGCAAAATTCCTTAATTGCACGTTCTCATCATTAGCTAAATCTAGGAATAAACCTGGACTCATCTTTGCAAACAATAGTAAATCTCTTTTAAGTTCCTTAGAACTCATCGTAGATACCTTAGATCCTATCTCAACCCTTAATATTGCTTCAGCATGGTCTATATCCATACCTCTAGCGGCATTTAAAGCGTCAATCTGTAGCTCTAATATATCTAATTCATCTTCTGCTATTTCGACTTGATCAAGTTCTTTATATAACTTATTTTTAGAAGGGTGATATAAAGACAGTACTTTTTGAAGGTTTTGTTTTTCTTTTGGAACAAACAACGAGCCATCTTTAAATATAATGTGACCTAAAGTAGCTTCACCTTGTTGTTCTTTTACGAACGGTGAAGATTGGTTTGTTGCATATCTTATTTCTTTTTGTTCACGATTATCTTTATCAAAAAATAGTAAAGCATGCTTAGAAGTATGTTTACTAGGTATTGTAAATGTTATTGGTGATTTGTTAGAATTTAATATGTATGTTCTATCTTTTATTTCCCAGCTTGGTTTAGCTGGTTGTGTTTTTGTAGGAGCTTTTACTACTACTTCTTGCTGAGGAGCAACCTCAACTTTATTTGCTGGTGCTTTTTTTGCAGCCATAATATAATATAATTAAATAATTTATAAGGGTAATAATTACCCCCGTCAGTTCAACGAGGGTAAGAATTACATTTGTTGAATCAATTAGATTCCTTTGAATAATACAAAGTTGTTAGCACCTTGTACACATAAACATCTTTCAGATAAGAAGTTTACTTCCATAGCATCTAGATCAGATGTAGCAGCTCCACCGGCAGAACCAGTTACCCATTGCTTCATTCTTCTGTCATTTGCTTGAGAAGCTCTATATCTTACATGTAAGAAAGGACGTCTAATGTTTGTACCTAATACTTGATCATAAACCGTAGAAGTTCCAGCTGGTACTAATACACCTTCGATTGAAGATACTCCAGTCATACCACCACGCGTAGAAGCGTCGTTTAAGTATTTCCAGTCAGTCTTATAGAAGTCATAAGAACCTCTTCTGAATCCAGAGAAACCTAAGTTCAATGCCATTTCTTCAGAGTTTTCAAATAATCCATAAGCAGTACCACCTTGAGCACCTCCAGAGATTGCAGCTAACATATCGTCAAAATCTAAAGACGTTTGTCTTTGTAAGAATAACATGTTTTCTTCAATAGCTCCTTGAGTATCTAAGTTTTTCAAGATGTCATCGAAAGAATCAAGACCGCCAGCAGCAGTAAATCCTACGTTTACATTACCTCTATCTTCGATAGCAGCAAATAAACCTTGAGTACCTTTGTATTTTGCTGTTTTAGCAGCAGATGTAGGGGCAGCAATTTCACCTTCTACCACAGACATTTCTAGGTAGTCTTCAAAACGTAATCTTGTTTCAGACTCAGCTTTTAAGTACCATAAATATCCAGATGTTCCGTCTTCAGTAGCAACTTCTACCCAACCGATTTGAGCCATATCAGATCCGTTTACAACGTATTTATTTCTGATGATGATTGGTGAGTTAGAGAATTGTGTGAAAGAAGGGTCAACAGATATATACCCATCAGGGTTGGTAATTTCTTGGTAGTTAGGCGTGCTTGAACCTTTAGCATACTCAGATCCAAATACAAATACTTTTACACCTGTAGTTGCTAAACCAGATATATCTGCAGCGGTATAAGGAGCGACGGTAATTACACCGGTAGTTGTGTTAGATCCAGTTACAACAGCTTTTATCTCAGCTCCCGCTCCATCTAAAGCTACAATAGTAGCTCCTACAGATATAACGTTAGCGACGTAATCCTTAGGATCAACTGGTGCTAAATTTTGCTGTAAGTCAATTGTGTCTGTTCCATTAGTAGTACATCCATCGTAAGAGATATGTAGTCTGTTTTGCTCAGACCAAATTACTTGATCAGAAGTCATTGGCATTTCTGCCCCTACCATTCTTAAGAATCCAGATAATGTTCTGTTTCCGTAACGCTCTACTTCTTGTTCGTAGATCTCTGGTAAGTATTGTTGTGCGAAAGTGTCTGTTCCGTTAGCACCGTCGTTAAACTTTAGATAATTGCTATCTAAAATTTCTTGTTTTTGAGATGGTTTCAATGAACCAAATTGTGGAGTTAAACTCATTTTGTTTAATTTTGTTAGTTAAATTTTCTTGTTTTTATCTTTAATTTTGAAGAATCAGCACCAGAAATAGCTTTAACTTTTAAACCATTAATAAACACATCACCGCCACTAGTTTTCCTAGGTTCAGTTGAAATGTTTTTTGATTTAACCATAACGTCTCTAACAGCATCGGCTTTGCCTTGCTCATAAAAATGTTGTGCTATTGTATCAGCGTTTCTAGCAGCATATAAAGCTTTGTGGTAACCTTTAGTATCTTTTACCTCTCCTTTATCATTTAGGAACGTCCCAATGAAGTTAGAGATATCAGATTGTGCTTCTGCTACCTTTTGTGGATTTTTTACACTGTACCTGAATTTACTTTCACCAACATTAAAATCAAAACCTTTGAAGTCGTCAGTTAATAATTCATTAGTACGTTTTAAAAATTCCGAGTGTTTTGCTTTACCAGCTTTCTGCTCTTCATTATATCGGTTAAAAAAGTCAGTGGCTTTTTGTTGGTCTTGAGTTACGCCTGGTCTCAACTTGATCTCATCGTAGTATTTACTCTTTGTTTCCTCTAAAAAGTTTCTAGCTTTTGCAACTTCTTCTTTAAATGCAAGTTTTTTCTTGCGTATATCCCTCTGCTCGTCAATGTCTTCATCGTATGAAAAATCTTCTAGCATAAGACTTATATCGTCACCTTCTAAATAAGGCTTCGTTTGTTTATAGTATTCTTTTAATAATGTTTCGTTATCAACATTAGAGTAATCAGCGTTAAGTCTAACATAGTCGTTTATATTACCACCTGTTTCCTCCATGAAAGAAACTAGCTTTTCTATGTTTTCTGGTAAGGGCTTGCCAATAACTTTTTCATCTCTAATAGCTTCTTTGTATTCAGCCTCCACCTCTTTAACTTCTTCCTCAACCTCTTCAACTAATTGTATAGGTGAGTTAGATTCTTCTTCAGCTACCACTGTCTCTTCAACAACTGGTGCTTCTTTTTCTTCCTTGATAACTACTTTTGTAACCTCTGGTTCTGTTTCAATCAAAGGTTCTTTCATGCTAACCTTAGTGATATTATTCTCTGGTGTAGCTAATTTCTTAGGTGTCTTTTTTTTCTTTAATTTAAATTCACCCTCTTGTTTTACTGTTTGTTCTGACATAATATAATAATATAAAATTAATAAAGTTTTTTTATCTAGGGTCGAATTGTTCTAATCCAAATCCGCCTAGTGAGTCAAAACCTGACGACTCAAAATTCTTAGGTAGTTCATCGTTCTGACGTTGCGCTATAAGCTCTGATTGTTGTGTAGCTTGTATTCTAGTTCTTTCGTCCTTACGATCTTCTATATCTTTTTCTTTTCCTTTTTCAGCCTCAGCTCTAGCTTTCGCTAATTGAATATTGTAGTTAAACTCTTCAGCCATAAGCTCTTTCTTGATTTGAGCTTCAGTCTGCATACGTTGCATTTCAAACTGAGACTTACCCTGTTCTATTTGAAGTGTTGTTTGAGCTAACGCTTGTTGTTTCTGAACCTCAGCCATAGCGGCTTTTTCAGCACCTTCGGCATTTGCTTGAGCTTGAGCTTGTATGTTTTGCATTTGAGCCTGCCTATCAGCTTCCATCTTTTGCTTACGTTTTATTTTAAGCATTTGATTTGCTAACTTAATATTGGATATCTGTCTTAAATCTATAACATCTTCAAGATCAATACCTCCAGATTGTAACGCTATTTGTATATTTCTCTCTAATATTTGCTTTTCTTCTTCATCAGGTTCTAGATCTAAAAATATACCGAACTCATGCATGTTTAATTTTTCAATCTGCTCCAATGTATTAACATTAAAGCTACTTATAGAATTCATTAAAGCGTTCTTAGTTAAAGGGAAGTTTAACATATCCGCCGCTCTTAGACTTATATTCTCACATATTCTAACAGTGATATACATTAATGATTGAAGTATATGCTTTGTTGCTGTATTTGATGCAGCTGCGGCTAGTTTCTGTAAACCAACTAAAGAATCTTTTGCCGGTTGACTACCGTCTCTAGCTTCATTAAGCCCTGTCACATCTCTTATCATCTGTAAGTAGTATTGATAAGTTTGTATAAGCGCTTGTATCTTGCTCATACCTGACGATGTCTGTAATTCTTGTATTGGTACTTTAGCTCTGTTAGGATCACCATCTTGTGTTAATGATCTACCAACTATACTACCAGTTTGGAAATACATATTAAGAGCTTCTTGTGGATTATAATTTGTTCCGTTACCAAGATCAACCTCAGCTAATCCGTCAACATCTACAAAAACACCATCTGGTACCATACGTGCTAACACTTGTTGTATTTTTAAGTGAGTCAACTGTATCATATCAGCAAAACCTATAGTTTTACTTACTATACTTTCAACTCTACCTTTGTACATTCTAGGAGCAGATATAGTATAATTCATATTAACCCTAGTTTGATCACTAAAAGGTCTAGTCATATTCTCTGCTAGCTCCCACTTAAGCATCTTTTCGTAACCCAATATCTTAGCGCCACTATATAATACTTCTATAGATCTACTTACTTTATTGAAGTTGTCACTCTCAGGCGGATCAAATGTATCGTCCTTTTGTAAAGCTTTTTCAAGACCTTGATCTGTTTGCTTTATTTTAAATACTTGATTACTATATGTTTTGTATTCAAAGTATAAAACTTGAACATTATCGTTATTACTATCTTGACCGTTAAAATTTCTAGTTCTAGTTGAATCACCTGGATAACGCTGTATCTCTATAAGATCTTCATCTGTTAGGTTCGGAAATTGTTTTTTAACTTCTTCCAACGGTACACTTTTAACTTCTCCTACGTAGTATATATCCTCAAAGTTTGGATCTTCTGTGTAAGAGTGTACTAGATTAACTGGATCTACATAATCAACAGTAACTCCATTAGCTAGATTAAAATCAGTTTTACTAGCACCTATACCTAGTACAACTAAATCGTATGCTACTCTTTTCTTAACCTCTTCGTATTTATTATAATCTAATACATTATTTATAAGCTCTTCTTCTGCTATTTCTACAGCTTGCTTATATGTTAACTGCATATGTAACTCTAGCTCTTCTTTACTTTTAGGTAACTGATCTTTAGGTACGTTAGTCCTACTTAAATCAATACCAAAATTCTGTTGAGCTTCTTGTATAAGGTTTTGTGAAAAAGCATCTTCAGCTAAATCAGTGGCATGCTGTGTTCTTTCTTTTACAGCAAACGGATCTGATGCAAATGATTTTATCTCATAACCTTTATCTGTCATACCGTTAACAACAATGTCAACAAACTTAGATAATACAGCTACAGGTTTCCAGTCTAGGTTTAAGTAGCTTAAGTCACCATTTATAGATAACTCATCTTTATATTTTTGCACAGACTGTTCTCCTCTTGCGTAGAGTCTTAACTTGTGAAAGTATTGCCAATTACCTGCAAATCTACCACCGACGTTTGTACCTCTATCGCCTTTGAACCATTCATCTTCAATGGCTCTACCTACAGCATAACCATATTCTAAGGTTTGCTTTTCTGCGTCTGGTACTACCTGACTAGGGAAAGAACTATTTGTGTTAGTATAAATCATTTATTTTATTATTTTTGAAATACTTCCGTTGTTGTCATATCGGTTAAAAGATAATTGCACTTTTCTCCTCTGTGTTCTATATACTGGTGAATACTTATTTTTATTGCAAGCCATAGCAGCAAGTCCAGAACTTATCGTAGCATCATGCTTTGTTCTATTATTTATATTAAACCTTGCCCAGTCTTCTAATGTTCTTTGAAAATACATTTGACCGTAGCCTTCACCTATGTAGCCAACGTGATCTTCTATGTATGTTTCAATAGAAGCCGCATGAGCTTGTTTTATATCCTCGCTAGAGTTTGGTATTCCACCAATTTCCTTTTCAGTTACAGATAACTTATTGTATGCTTTATCAGGTCTATTTATAGAGAAGTTTCTATAACCTCTTCTTTTTAAATAGTACAGTAATCTTGGTTTGTTGTTCTCTGCTAGTATTGGCATTCCATAAAAATGCAAAGCCATAAGCACGTCTTCAAAAAATATCTCAGCTGTCTGAGGTCTAGCTATGTATTCTAAGAAAAACATATTAGACGGAGCATTATCCATATTAAATTTAGTTAAACCGTGCAGAGATCCGTTAGAACCTCTCTTGTCAACCGTACCTGATATATCATAGCTATCACATCCAAAAGCACCTATATGCTCGCTACCTGGATATTTAAGGCCATTTTTAACAATAACATTGTTTTGTAAGTTCATAGACGGAATCCACGATACATAAAACCTACCATTGTTATTTGGTTTAAATTCAACCACTGTATCTTTTACATCACCTCTCCATTGAAAACTACCTCTTGTGACTAAACTTTTATTTCTAACTTCTTCATTGTAATCTATCTGCTCGTATATCTTAGTTAGATTATATAAAGATAATTTTGCTTCATCTCTAAAAGCATGTTTCTCTGTTCTTGGAAACTGACGGTAGTATTCGTTTAATCCATCTTGATCACTCTTTAAACCATCAACTTCGTTCTCCCAATGCTCTATTACTCCTGTTGTAATTATATCACCTGCTGGATCTACTGCTTTATCTTTTGGCGTATCGAATACAGGTAAGCCATAAGCGTCGATGAATCCTTCGTAATTCCATTCCATAGGTATGAACAAACTATATAATCCTGAGCTAGTCTGTCCGTTGCGGTTTCTCTCCCTGACGTCTGAAGCATAATATAATTTTTTAAAATTAGCACCACCTTTATCTAAAGCGTTTGAGGTACTACCCATCATACATTTACCAACTATCTTTTTACCTAATCGTAAACAAGTTTTTGTAACTCTCCAGTTATTTAGTATGTTGTCAGGTCTTTCCCACTTACCACTTTCATCGTGTACTAGTATCTTTAGTTTCTCACCATCGTACGAGTTGTCCCCGGTGTTCTTCCAGTCGATCGTTGTGTCGAGCCCCTGTTTATCCTCTGACGCGATACCCTCGTCGAGTTTCTTACGGGTAAGTTTCGAGGCTGGGACCCTATAAGCGAGTTCTGTCTTCGGCCTGTCCATACCGTCCTGGATCGGCTTGAAGAAGAAGGGATAATTAACCGAGATGGGGACGACCTTATCAGTAAACATCTTTTTAGCGTCTTGTCCTGACTTTGATAAAATGCCAAATCTTGAATCTGTGGATATTGTAGCAAGGTTAACCGCCTCACTTGATGCCATGAAAGAGAAACCTGATCGTCTGTTCTTAAGATAGCACATTCCGTAACACCGTACATCCGCTTTACAAGCTTCCCAGAAGATAAAGAATAATCTGTTTGATTCTCTATAGTCTGCTGCCCCAACATCAATCTTGGACCACTGCAAGAACATATAGTGAGTACCAGTAATATAATTGCTATTACCATTGTTTTTGAACCAAAAACCCTGCTCCCTTCTCTTAAACTCTTCATCAATATAGTCATACCATTTTTCTTTAAACACGTTAGGGTATTTCTCCCAATCAAATACACTCTTTATTTTTAAAAGCTCTTTAGGGTAATCTAACTTCTCCCATTTTTGCTCTTGCTTTTTATTAGAGCGTTTATATACCTTTTCAGGTTCCAAAGGTAATCCTATGACCAAGTTCTGTATTTGTATAACCTCACCTAGAGTACCGTCCTTACTGATAATGACTATGTCATGCTCAATATCATAACCATAACTCCATTTTTTGTATCTGTTATTTTTCTTTACAATACCTGGTTTTATGTAGTCGTCAAGTGTTTTTACTAATGTTTGCTCGTACATCATTTAGATCTCCCTTCTGCAAAACCTTTAAAAGATTTTTCTTTAGTGTTACCACTTTCATTTATCATACTTTTTTCTTCTTCAATACGAGTTAGTATTTCAAAAGCGTCAAATATAGCTAGCTTCTTTGTAGCAGCAGCGTTCTTTAATCTATCAGCAGTTATATCATCACCTGAATCTACTATAGGTTCTTTAGCTACCTTTATTAATTCCTCAACTGCTCTTTGCCCAGCTTGGATTATACTGAGCTTGGTTTTCTTCGTGCTCATATTTAATTACAATATCTTTTGATTTCATACAATATAATAATTCATCGTTAACGACAAATTCAAATTCGCTGTTAGGTGTAAAGCCTATAACATCTCCTTTGTTTATTTTAAGAGCTTCTAAGGAACTATTACCATACTTTAGTATTCCAATATGGTTTTTCTCTTTCTTTAGCTCTAGATCATCCTTATTAATTATAGGTGCCACAAAGCATCTATTGTTAAAAGGTTTCCACGAGTTATCTTTACCGTATAAGTATATCTGATCTAATTGACAGAAATACCTATTATCTTTGAAGTATTTACTACTGTTTACTTCTTTACCTTTTTGGTTGTAGTATCTTCTAAATACATTGTGGTGTATAATAACCTCATCACCTACTTTTATAGGGGTTTTAAAGGCTATTGGCACAGATATCACTTTAGCTTTATTATTTATAAACTTGTGACTTTCTATTTTAGAATTTAAAACTAGTTTTTTATCACCTACTTTTAACTCGTTGTCGTATCTCTCTCCTACTGGTTCTACAATAAAATCGTATACACTTCTCATTAATACTGAAGATCATACTCAATGGATATAGCCATGTTAGAATTAAACTTCTTCCATGGCAATACCTCATTGTTCTTTTTTATATGTATGTTGTAAGAATTATCTTCTTCATCCAGTAGTATATAAGCTATTTTATGACCACCATAAACTTCTTGACCTATAGAATAATGCATAGCATCATTTTTATAGTCAGAGCCTATGCTGATCTTTCTTATAATATTACTCATCTTCTTCTATTTCAGTGTACTCACCAGTAGATAAGTCTATGGATATTTTACCATACTCTTCTTCTAGTTCAACCTTGTACTCTTCTATCTTCACATTCATATCAGCGATAGCATGTAATAGACTATGTTTCTGTGACTCTAAAGCACCTATTTGACCTAACACACTTGCTAGTTCGTTCTGTTGCTTAACCACTTTCTTCAACTGATCTTCTTTAATTTTTCCCATTTTGATTAAATTTAATTGTTATTTTTCTATATAGTTACACTATTTATTCTGAAATTACTTCTTCCTCTTCAATTGGTGGTGGAACCTCTGCATTTCTTGGAAATCCATAGAATTGATGCGCTGAAGCATCACCTGGGTAAACCTCATTTGAGCCAAAGTCTAAGTCGTCTGTACTCATTATATCATAAGCCCATCCTGGGTAATATACAGGTGGAGTTATTTCTTTTCCATCTGGATCATAAGTACCAGGTGTTTTTACTACTTTACCGATATTAACAACTGCTTTTGTTCCGTTGATATACTGCATCGATGTAACACCTTCTTCTGTTACTTCTTGCCAAACGTCTTTTTGTATTAAAACGTCTTTACCTTGTTGTTCTGTATCAAATACTGTCTTGTAAATATTCATAGTTATTATATTGTTGTTAAATCTTCTAATTGTACGTCTGCTAATGCTTTTGGATAATATTTTAAATCTTTCGTGTTACCGAAGAATTCATAATTACCGCCACCTTGATCAAAGTTTAATTTATCAAGTGTGTTTTTTGGATATACAGAGCCACTCAATTGCTCTGCTTCTTTTACTCCGTTTATATAAATCGCAAAATTATTTTCTCCATATCTTAACGCTACTTTATTGTAATCTAAAATATTTGATAATGTTATAGTATTATTAAAAACATTAGAACCATTAATCCTTACAATAAACTTCATTTTATTAGAGCCTGAAAAATAAAACATGTTTATCCTATTATTTATATCACCATCTTCATATAAACTTATGATTCTAGTTGTACCATCATCAACCAAAGCGCTTATCTCTGCATACAATGTTCCCTCCTCGCTATTAATAACTGGTGTTGCATCTACACATGATTCTTGATTTCTAGTAGCTGTTGCTCCAGAGGTTGGGATATACGAGGTTGCGTAGGATTGTTGTTCAAGCATTGCTCCGAATATGTAAAGTCCATCTGTACCATTACCAGTATAATTAGTACTTCCGTTTTTTGCTAAATAAATACCAAATTTAGTATTTGTATCAGTTAATGTTGTTGTTATAGAACATCTATACCACCCATTGCCAAAGTTTTCTATTTTAGAACTATTAGGTGCAGAAATAAAATCCCCATATACAACACCATTTTCTAAATCAAATATACTTCCTTGAGAGGGGTTTGAACCAAGTAATCCAACTTGTTTAATTTCATTTGCTTTTGCGAAAAAAGAATATGTATATTGTGAACCTGAAGATAAGCTAAATATCCTTTCTTCTATTGCGTGTGTTCCACTATCTGATGTATCTATTAATTTATCAGAATTTAAAGTTCCATCAGGAGAAATTGTAGTATTAGGAGAAATAGATGACCTATAATTAACCCAAATAATATCACTAAAAAGTTCAGATTGTGTTATCAAATTCGTACTCTGTGGTTCAAGTAAAAATGCTTTTTCACCAGTTGAGTAATCTATTCTTGGTGTGTTAGTTGCAGATATTACTTCTTTTACAGATACGTTGTCTATCGTAATGCTTTGATTTGCACTTGATGAGCCATATTTCCTATGTATAAAAATATCATTAGTACCAGTTCCAGTAAAATAAAAAGTAAAATCTTGATAAGATGTTGTTAAACTTACAGAGCCTATTGTTGATACTGTAGCTGCTCCTTGTGTTTCCAATACTTCAGCATCAAATGAAGAAGATGCTTTTATTCTTAAAACCACCTTGTATTGTTTACCACTTGCAAATACATTTTCTTGATAAATTCCTACATTACTATTTGATGCATCTACATTTAAAGTTGCAACATCTGTAAAAACTATAGTTGATGACCCACTTGTATAGTTTTCCCAATTAGCACTTCCATTACTAAAATCTCCATTTACAACCAATTCTGGACCTATCTGATTTGTACTTTCAATTAAGCCTTGCTCGTTTACAAACGTAGCTTCTGAGCCTCTAGTAAAAGTAAACTGCTCTGCAATAGTATCAAAGTCTAAATCAAAAGTTGTTGCAACTGGATTTGGATATGTAAGGCATCTTAGATTTGCATCTGTTAATGCTTCTTTGTAAACTGCTACTGCTTTGTTTTTTCCGTAGAAAGCTCCACCACTACCACTATTAAAAGCCAACTTGGTTAGTGTATTTGCACTAAACATAGTTCCAGATGTATCTGTTGCTACTTTTGTTCCGTTTAGCCAAAAACTCATATCGTTAGTCTTGTATTTTAGCGCTATTTTGTTAAATATTGAAACATCTACTTGATTAGCTGGAATTGTATATTCTGCTACATAAACACCATTAACCCTAACAAATAAAATAATTGTATCATTGGTGTTCCAATAAATCATTACTCTATTTGTATTAGTACCATCTGTTAAGGAAATTATACTTGCAGCTCCTAAATTTTCATAAGTAGCTTCTGCATACAATACTCCCTCTGTACTATTTATCAAAGTAGAGTTACCACTATTGTTTGCAATATCTTGTAGCCTAGTGTTTGTTGCTCCGTTAGTTGGAATGTATGATGTAACGTAGGATTGTTCTTCTACTTGTGCACCCCATAAATAAACATCTTCAGTAACACCATCTCCTAAATAATTTTTAGTAGAATCATCAACAACTGCATAAACCCTAATTGATTTATTACCAGCTGATAAAGTAGAATATGTTATTGAGCATCTAAACCATCCGTTACCATAGTCTTCAATAGATGTACCCGTTACAAGACCAAAAGTACCTCCGACCACTCCGTTAACTATATCAAATTCAGCGTAAATATTGGTACTTGTTTCCCAAAGTCTTATCCAACCTTTATCACCTTGTTTAGCAAAAACACTATATGTAACTTCCCCTAAAGGAAGGGTAACTGAAGTACTAACGCTATGGTCATCTGTAACCGCAGTAGCCACTAAAGCAATAGCATTATTTTCTCCACTTGGAGATATGTTTGCGTTTTGATTTATAGTTGCTCTACCACCACCCCAATTAGATAAATTTGAATAAGGTACTATATTCGTACTCTGTGGCTCTAGCAACCAACTTCCACAGCCACTATCTGGTACTACTTCTTGACCAAGATATTCTTTTACAGATACGTTGTCTATTGAGCCATTAAAACTATTTGAGTAAAAATATTTTCCAGTGCCATTAGCCACAAAATATTGTGTATGTGTTCCAACGGAGTTTTCATAAGTGGCTGCATCTCCACCACCTCCACTATATAATTTTACACTACCACTAATATATTCTGTTATTTCAAACGTCCATTTGTATTTTTTACCAGCTACTAGTGGTGGCGTTGCTTGGCTTAATATCCCACTTTGACCATCAATAGTAACTGTATTATTTTCAATAGTCCAATTTCCTAAAGACCAATTACTATCTGTAGCAAAATCTCCATTTACAACTTCCTCACTCCCTAAAGAATCTTGATAACTAAACCCTTCGTAGTTTATTCTTGGTAAATCTGTATCGTCTGTTATTTCTTTAACTGATATGTCTGTAACAGAGCCTACAAAAGAAGAATTAGCATTAAACAAAAGTCTTGGTAAAGAATCAGTAGATGTTATATTAATTTCATAAACTCCATTAGCTGCAAGATTATTAAATTCAATCCCTCCTGTTCCTTGTAAAGTTACCGAAACTGCTCCAGCAGAATAATCTTTAATTTCAAAAGATAATTTTACTAAATCATTTTGAATATTACTTATACCTTGTGCTGTTTGCAATGTTGATGTTGATGTTTGAGTACCATCACAAGTTGCCTTACTATTAGTTTGGTCTACACTCCAACCACTTCCAAATGTCCAATCTTGTCCGACTTCTTTAACTGAGATGTTTGTTACTTCAGCATTATCATCTGTACTTCTAAAATCAAGTCTACTACTAGACGTAGGTGTAAAATAAACTGTACGAACACCTTCGTCTCCAGTGTTACTTAAAAGTGTTGACAACGTATTTCCATATACCGCAATAAAACCATTGCTTTGTTCCCAAGAAACTTTATATGTTTTGCCTACCGTGAATGGAGATTGTGTTAGATTACCAGCTGAAGTCCCAACACGAACTGCTTTATCATCTCCTATACTCCATCCAGTTCCTACAATCCAATCTTGTCCGACTTCTTTTACTGAGATGTTTGTTACTGTGACGTCCACAACACCACTACCTCTTTTTAATTGAAAACCACTTTCTGGTGCTTTTACATAGAACACTTTAGAGCCGACTGTAGATGTATCGTATACTATTGCACTATTACCACTTTTCAATGATGCACCATTTGTAGCAACAACATCAAATGTTACCTTATAGTGTTTATTTAATATAAATGGATTGCCTTGATAAATAGCACTAAATCCACCACTACTTGATAAAACCCTTGCACCTTGTGAAGTTAACGACGCTTCTCCACTAAACGTCCAATTTTGTCCAACTTCTTTTACTGAAACGTTGTCTATTGTTGCTGAAATAACTTGCTCTGCACCAAATTTTCTTTTTATTTCTATATCTACACTCTCTGCTTTCATATAGAAAGATTTAGTGCCATCAGTTGTAATATCTAAACCAATAGACCCACCACCATTTGTGTTTACCTCAATAGTTCCGACTAAGTTAGAAACATCAAGTGATATTAAATAAGTTTTTCCAACACTAAACACAGTTTGTCTTATTCCAGCAAAACTACCATCAGTTGTAGCGAAACTTGCAGAACCATTACTTATAGTGGCTTGTGTTAAAGTCCAATCACTATCAGTAGCAAAATCTCCGTTAGTAATCAGCTCCGAGCCTTCTTGTGAAAAGTTACCATCTAAAACTTCTTCTGCACCTATCTGACTAAAATCTCCATTAGATACTTCTTCTGTACCTATCTGTGAAAAGTTACCATTTGAAACTAACTCATCACTAATTATCTGTACATTCTCTACTAAACCTTGTGCATTAACTCTAGTTGCAGCAGAATTTCTGCTGAATTGGAAATCACCACTTAAATCTTCTACTACTGAAACGTTGTCTATTGAGCCTATAAAAGAACTTCCAGTAAAACTAACTGTTTGCGAGTTAGCGACATAATAAAATGTATAAACGCCTATTGCTGACGGAATACTAT
>Ga0206123_10000329_pt1 | contig 47336 bp, 39 predicted proteins | sample Helgoland_Spring_2_FD_160086 | JGI IMG/M metagenome (GOLD analysis project Ga0206123, IMG submission 160086) | Pelagic subsurface seawater microbial communities from Kabeltonne, Helgoland, North Sea - Helgoland_Spring_Bloom_20160316_1 | ecosystem: Environmental > Aquatic > Marine > Epipelagic ...
TAAGACCATTACTTCCGCTACTCAATAGCACTCCAGGAAGAAATGCTGTCTTTGAATTCAAAGATTACAACAGTAAAATTATAGCTGCAAAAAAGGCATATGTTGCTTACTTGTATGATGAAGCTGATTTATACATGCAATACCAAACACTTAAAGATTACAGAACTGCCTATCACATCTATTGCGAGCTGGAGAATGTTGAGCCAAACTTCAAAGACGTGAGGGTTAAAAAAGAGAATGCTCGTTTTTATGGTACAGATTTTATTTTGCTTGTTTTAAAAAATGACACCAACCAAATCATACCTGCATCTCTCGAGCAAGAATTACTAGCAATTAACTCTTATGGTATTGATGAGTTTTGGACACAATTCCACACCAAGCAAGACAGGGCTATTGATTATCATTTTGGAATTACACTTAGTTTTATTAACATTAGTATTTCCCCTGAAAGATTAAATGAAGTACAGCAAAGACGTTCCAAACGTATCAAAGACGGATGGAAATACCAGTATGATCAAAATGGAAATGTAGCTAAAGATAGTTTGGGTAATGACATAAAAAAAGATGTCTATCGTACTGTATCTGCAGCAGTGAATGTAACCAAGCAAATAAAATCTGTCACAATAGATGCAAATGTCATTTACACAAACTTACAAACAAACTCAGTAAAAGACCGTTTTCCTATCGCTAGCCTGTTTGTATTTGAAAATATTTTTGCAAGATACACCGGAGATAAAAGAGCGCTAACTAAACAAGATAAGAGGCTTCTGCAAAATAGCTTTATTAATTTCCCTTCAAATGAGCAAATGGTGTATGATACGGGTGAGGATTTAAAACTGAAATTAAAAAATATAATCAAAAATAACACCCTTTAAAATAATACTTGCACAACAATTTTAGTGTTAAATTTAACTTTTAAAAAACACCTTTGATCGGGTGTTTTTTTACAACAATTGTTTCAAACAAACTCTTTGATGTTATTTGAGTTTACATCGTTGTGTGAGGCATGGTAAACAGCCTGACCATTTTTTACTACTATAACTTGCGGACTTTGATGAAATACCTGAAATACAGATCCAACTTCATTAGATAAATCTCTGTAAGTTAACAGATCTAAAAAATACAAACTAACATCAGGCTGGTCTTTAGAAAAACTACTCTCAAATTCTCGCAATACGATACGGCTCACTATACATCTAGTAGAGTGTTTAAATATAACCACAGGTTTGGTCAAAGACACTCTTTTTATCTTATCTAATTGCTCAAATGAAATTAATTGTATCCAAGGAACTTGACTGTTTTTTTTTGGTTGTATGCCAAAATTTTCTTTTTTATTTCTACCAAATAATTTCATTATTTTTTTGCAAATTTTGTGTTGTTATTGTACGCAAATAAAAACATAATATTCCCTAAAAAAAGACTTTAGATATTATAATTTTTCACAAAAATTAAGTTTCTGTTAACACTTTAAAGACATTATAGGTCTTTCATCTAATAATAATAAAAAAAAGCAATGCTTAGTATTAATGTTTTTATATTAGTAGACTTAATTATTCACTTTTTACATTAATCAAATAATATCTTTATGAAAAAAATTACAAACCTTATTATGTTAGCGCTTATAACCACTCTTGGTTGGCAGGCTAACGCTCAAAACGGTGGAGACACCTGTGCAGATGCAGTTGCTGCTCTCCCAGGAATCTTCTCTGATGTTGCCATTACAGTTGGTTCTGGAAGTGCAACAAATGCAGGTGGTACTGATGCCATGTGGTATAGCTTCACTGCAGAAGGAAATGGTACAATTGGAATTAACTCTTGTGCTTCAGATCCCTCTGGAATTGACACTAGATTGTATGTTTACACAGATGGATGTGCAACACTAACATCAGTTGCTAATGATGATGATGGTTGTGATGCTCCTAATGGTTTTGGATCTCTTGTATCAGATGTTTCAGTTACTGGTGGTCAAGAATACCTAATAGAGTGGGATGACAGATGGGGTACAGATGCCTTCGACTGGGAATTGACTTTTACTCCAGCTCCACCGACAGGTTTAAGTTGTGACGATGCTCTTGTTGCAACTCCAGGAATCTTCTCTGATGTTGCAATTTCAGTTGGTTCTGGAAGTGCAACAAATGCAGGTGGTACTGATGCCCTTTGGTATGTATACACTGCTGAAGGAAATGGTACAATTGGAATTAACTCTTGTGCTTCTGATCCTTCTGGAATTGACACTAGATTGTATGTTTACACAGATGGATGTGCAACACTAACATCAGTTGCTAATGATGATGATGGTTGTGATGCTCCTAATGGTTTTGGATCTCTTGTATCAGATGTTTCAGTTACTGGTGGTCAAGAATACCTAATAGAATGGGATGACAGATGGGGTACAGATGCCTTCGACTGGGAATTGACTTTTACTCCAGCACTTGAACCTACCGTTTTACCAATAACATTAGAAAATCAATTACCAGCATTTGGTGATTTTAACGGATCATTCACCCAAGCTATTTCAAACCCAGATGCATCTGGAGCAAACACTTCTGCTACTGTGGCAGAGAATACTGTTCCTGCTGGAGCAGCATTTGCAGGAGTGAACTTTGGTTTAGACACTAACATTGATATCTCTACTGAAAAAGGATTTACAATGACAGTATGGTCACCAGTTGCAAATACTCCAGTACTTTTAAAATTGGAGAATGCCACTACAGGCGTTAATGCAGAAAGAGCAGCTACCACCACCACAACAGGTGCTTGGGAAACACTATCTTTTGACTTTGGTACTGAAGGTGATTTAACTTTTGAGTCTGTAACTATATTTATGAATTTTAATGTGGTAGACCCTGCAACACAAACTTACTACTGGGATAACCTAGAGCAAGGAAATCTTCTTATCACTGGAGATGCTCGTATCTCTGAGGTGGATGCAGATCAAACTGGTACAGACACCCAGGAGTTTGTAGAAATACAAACAGAATTTGCCAACCAATCATTAGATGGAATGATTGTGGTATTCTATAACGGAAGTGATGATGAGAGCTACAGAACTGTAGATCTTAACGGTTTTACTTCAGATGAAAACGGATACTTCCTTCTAGGAAGTGATGCTGTTGTTGGTGCAGACATTACAATGGGACCAGACAACACAATCCAAAACGGAGCAGATGGTATCGCCTTGTACATGGCAGATGCTGCAAGTTTCCCTGACGACACACCAGCTACAGATGTTGGTCTTATAGATGCAATTGTGTATGGAACAAATGATTCAGAAGACACTGGCTTACTAGCTGCTCTTGGCCAAACCACACAGTGGAATGAGAGCGAGAACGGAGCAAATGGTACAGAGTCACTTCAATACGACGAAGCCACGGATGCTTTCTGTGCAGGAGTACCAACTCCAAAAGCTGCCAATACACCTTGCCCAGTTGTAAGTGATGGACTTGGTTGTGCTACAGCTCTAGTTGCTGTACCAGGAGTGTATAATGATGTTGCAATTACAGTTGGTTCTGGAAGTGCAACAAATGCAGGAGGTACTGATGCCCTTTGGTATGTATATACTCCAGATGCTAATGGTTCAATAAATATCAACTCTTGTATTTCTGATCCATCTGGAATAGACACAAGATTGTATGTATACACTGATGGATGTGATGTGTTAACAGCAGTAGATAATGATGATGATGGTTGTGATGCTCCAAACGGATTTGGATCTATCGTGACAGATGTTGTGGTAAACGCAGGTCAAGAATACCTTATAGAGTGGGATGATAGATGGGGTGCAGACCAGTTTGACTGGGAGCTAACCTTCACACCAGCTCCAATTGTAGAGTTACCTATTACCTTCGAACTTGGTCAATCTCCAGCATTTGGTGATTTTAATGGATCTAGCACGGAAATTATTTCAAACCCAGATCCAGCAGGAAACCCTTCTGCAACTGTTGCTCAAAACACAGTTCCAGCTAACCTAGCTTTTGCAGGGGTTAATTTCCCACTTGATACAAATATTGATATTTCAGTTGAAAGAGGATTTACATTAGATGTATGGTCTCCAGTTGCAGATATGCCTGTATTGTTAAAGTTAGAAAATGCCTCTGGAGCAAATGCAGAGATTCTTGCAACAACAACTACAACTAATGCTTGGGAGACAATCTCTTTTGACTTTAGTCTGGTTGGGCAATTAACTTATGAGTCTGTAACACTATTTATGAACTTTAATGTTGTTGATCCAGCAGACCAAACATACTACTGGGATAACCTAGCACAGTTTGTTGTTCTTAACGGAGATTCTTGTGTTGAGGCTTTAGTTGCTGTACCAGGAGTATACAATGATGTTGCCATTACAGTTGGTTCTGGAAGTGCAACCAACGCTGGTGGTACAGATGCCCTTTGGTATGTATACACTGCACAAGCTGATGGTTCTATCAACATTAACTCTTGTATTTCTGACCCATCAGGTATAGACACAAGATTGTGGGTATACACAGACGGTTGTGAGGTATTAACAGCAGTAGCTAATGATGATGATGGTTGTGATGCTCCAAACGGTTTTGGATCTGTAGTAACAGATGTTCCAGTTGTAGGAGGTCAAGAATACCTAATAGAATGGGATGACAGATGGGGTGCAGACCAGTTTGACTGGGAATTAACCTTCACGCCAGCTCCAGGAGATTCTTGTGATACTGCTCTTTCAATAGAATGTGGAGCAACAGCAACAGGAGACACTTCAAACTTCACTAACGCAGGAGCACCAGAAGAGGCTTGTGGAACTACTTTAAACACTGCACCAGGTGTATGGTATACCTTGACGATTCCTGCTGATGGTGATTACAATGTAACAGTAGATACATTTGGATCTGAATATGATACAAAACTCGGAGTGTTCTCTGGATCTTGTGATGCTTTAGTATGTGTAGGTGGAAATGACGATACAGGTGGACTTCAGTCTGAAGTATCATTTGTGGGTACTGCATCAGAAACCTACATTTTATATGTAACAGGATTTTCATCAAATGCTGGGGTTTATAACTTGAATGTTGCTTGTGAATTAATTCCACCACCTCCAGTGGTAGAGTTACCTATCACCTTTGAAAACGACCAAACACCAATATTTGGAGATTTCAACGGATCTGCAACTCAAATAATACCTAATCCAGATGCATCAGGTGAAAATGATTCTGCAACAGTTGCACAAAATGTAGTTCCAGCCAATGCAGGATTTGCAGGAGTTAACTTCCCTGTAGACACAAATATTGACATCTCTACATTAAAAGGATTTACAATGACAGTTTGGTCTCAAGTACCAGATATGCCAGTTCTTTTAAAGTTAGAAAATGCTACAACTGGAGTGAATGCAGAGAGAGCGGCTACCACCACTACAACAGGTGCTTGGGAAACAATCTCATTTGACTTTAGTGAAGAAGGTGACTTAACTTTCGAATCTGTAACAGTGTTCATGAACTTTAATGTTGTTGATCCAGCAGATCAAACATACTACTGGGATAACCTAGTTCAAGTAGAAGTTTTAGATGTTAATGAAAATGATCTTGTTGATATTGCCATGTATCCAAACCCAGCAACGTCTGTTGTTACTTTAGATGCATCACAAGAAATAGCAATGATTCAGATCATGAACCTATTGGGTCAAAACGTATCTACTCTAGAGGTTAATAATACAAGTAGTACTATAAATGTATCTCAGTTTAATACTGGTGTTTATATTGCTAAAGTAGTATTCTCTAATGGAAATGTTCAAACCATTAAGTTTATCAAAGAATAATTAATATTCAATTATTTTAAAAGGGGAGGCTTATATAAGTCTCCCCTTTTTTTATGTTTAAGTATAAAGTAACCAAATCTAAATACTAAAATACATCTTGATATAAAAAGTAAGAGAGGGACTTTAAAAAACCCTCTTTATTTTTTTTATTATGTAGTTAATTACCGTAAGATTATTATTAAATTAGCAAAATACATAACTATTAAAAAAAAAGATTATGAGAAAAATTTACATGCTAACCATGCTACTTTTATCCAGCTCTTTAGTTTGGCAAACCAATGCACAAAGTCCAAACGATATTTGTGAAGACGCGATATTAGTTGATTGTGGCTCAACCACTCTTGGAGATACAACAGATGCTACAATTATAGGTGAACCACAAGAAATTTGTGGAACAACATTAAATACCGCACCTGGAGAATGGTATTCAATACAAATTCCTGCAGATGGGTTTTACAATGTTACTGTAGATACTTTTGGCTCTGTTTTTGACACTAAACTTGGAATATTCTCTGGAGCTTGTGATGCACTTGTGTGCATTGGTGGAAACGATGACACAGGTGGTGTTCAATCTGAGGTATCATTTATTGGTACTGCATCAGAAACATACATTATTTATGTGACAGGATTTGGTGCAAATACAGGTGAGTATACCTTGAATGTTTCTTGCGAATTCATTCCACCTGCATCTATAGAATTACCAATTACTCTTGAAAACCAATCACCAACATTCGGTGATTTTAACGGATCTGCCACACAAATAATACCTAATCCAGATGCATCTGGAGCAAACACTTCTTCTACTGTAGCAGAAAACACTGTTCCTGGTGGAGCAGCATTTGCAGGAGTAAACTTCGGTTTAGATACTCCTATTGATATAATTACAAATAAAGGATTCTCAATGACGGTATGGTCTCCAATTCCAAACACGCCCGTACTTTTAAAATTAGAAAATGCAACAACTGGAGTCAATGCAGAGAGAGCGGCTACCACCACCACAACAGGTGCTTGGGAAACAGTTTCTTTTGACTTTAGCACTGAGGGAGATTTGACCTTTGAGTCTGTCACAATATTCATGAATTTTAATGTGGTTGATCCTGCCACTCAAACATATTACTGGGATAATCTAAATCAATTCAACCTAAATGTTGGTGGAACAACATGTGCAAATGCACTTGAGGTAATTCCTGGAGTGTACAATGATGTTTTTATTGTTGCAGATTCTGGAGGATCAGCAAATGTAACAGATAATCTTGGTCCTGACGCGCTATGGTATAGTTATACACCGGTTGAGAGTGGTACTATCAACATAAATTCTTGTATTTCAGACCCAGGTGGTGTAGACACAAGATTATTTGTATACACAGATGGGTGTGATGTATTAACTCTTGTAGATAATGATGATGACGGGTGTGATGCTCCAAATGGTTTTGGATCTTCAATAGAAGAAATAAATGTTATAGGAGGCCAAGAATACCTTATAGAATGGGATGATAGATGGGAAGATACAAATCCATTTGATTGGGAATTAATTTTCACTCCCCTACCGGCTTGTCCAGAACCTTTGGATGTTGCAATTACTCCAAACGCTTTTGATGCAATAATTACCTGGAGCGCAGTAGTAGAAGCAACAACGGGATACATTGTAAATGTATTTGATGCAGGTAGTGATCCTACTGTAGATACTCCTGTATATACAGAAAATGTACCAACAGGTACGCTAACAACAACAGCAACAGGTCTTACGCCAGAAACTAATTATGAAGCTTATGTAATTGCAGATTGTGATACAGAAGGTATTTCTTTAGCAGATCCTAACTTTTTCACAACACTTGTGGCTTGCCCAGCACCAAGTAATTTTGAGGTTGCAACACCTGTAGATACAGAAGCTATTTTTACTTGGGATGTTGTAGCAGAAGCTGTTAACGGATATACCTTAGATGTGTTTGACGCAGGTGCAGACCCAACACTTGATACTCCTGTTTATACAGAAACTCTGGCAGCTGGTATTGTTACTGCAACCGCAACTGGATTGTCATTAGATGCAGGATATGATGCCTACCTTGTGTCAGATTGTGACACTAATGGATTCTCACAAGAAAACTTATTATCATTCACAACGCCATTTCCTGCACCAGAGTGTGGTGGTATATTTGTAGATTCTGGAGGATCTGCAGGAAATTACCAGCCAAATGAACAAACAGTTACTACCATTACACCAGATGTACCTGGTGAGGCAGTGACTGTGACCTTTACCTATGTAGATATTGAAACCACTGCAGGTACTGGACAACAAGATGGATGCTGGGATTTTCTGACCATATATGATGGCCCAGATACCACCTTCCCTGTATTGGCTCAGACACTATGTGGTGAAGAAAGTGGAGACGGTGGACAGCCAAGTGATCCAAATAGTTTATTATCTATCGGAGATTCTTTTACATCCTCTGATCCTAGTGGAGCATTGACATTTGTATTTGACTCTGATGGATCTGTTCAAGAAACTGGATGGTCTGCAGATGTAACATGTGGCGTACCACCTGTAGGTTGTGGAGATGTTTTCTATGATGAAGGTGGCGTTGATGGTGATTACCTTCCTAGTGAGTCTACAGTAACAACTATCTCTCCTGATGTTGCAGGAGATGCTGTAACGGTAACTTTTACCTATGTGGATATCGAATCTTCAACAGGAACAGGAACCCAAGACGGATGTTGGGATTACCTGACTGTTTACAACGGACCAGATACCAGTTTCCCAGTTCTTGCACAAACCCTTTGTGGAGAGGAAAGTGGAGATGGTGGGGCTCCTAGTGACCCAAATAGTTTACTCTCTATTGGTGATACCTTTACCTCTACTGACCCAAGTGGATCTCTTACTTTTGTCTTCACCTCAGACACAAGTGTTCAAGAGACAGGCTGGGCTGCAGACGTTTCTTGTGCGCCAATAGTGATCCCTTGTCCAGAGGTAGAAAACTTTGCTGTAAGTAATATCACAGAAACCACTGCAGATCTCACGTGGGATGCAGCAGAGGGTGCAATTTCTTATGACTGGGCTGTATTTTTAGCTGGAGCAGATATAGAAGTTGATTTACCTGTAGCTTTTGAAAACACAACAGCAACCAGTGGGTTCGCTCAAGGGTTGATTCCAGATTTTAGTTATGATGCCTACATTCAGACCGATTGCGGGGGTAACAATAACATTAGTGATTTTGTTGGACCAGTTACTTTTACAACCACTGCACTAGGGGTAAATGACAGAGATGTAAATACGATTGTATTTTCTCCTAACCCAGCAGAAACAGATGTGAGTATTGCCTCATCAACTGTTATTACTTCATTACATATTGTAAATATGCTAGGTCAAAATGTACTTTCTTTATCTCCTAACGCTAAAGAATTTACAATAGATGTATCTACTTTATCTAGCGGAGCATATTTTATAAAAGCTATTTCAAATGGAGTGATTACCACAAAAAAGCTTGTTAGAAAATAATACACTTTTAATTACTTTTAGAAAAGCCGCCTATTATCTGGCGGCTTTTTTTATACGTTACTTTTAAATTAGATTTTTTACATTTACCAAAACAATTGCATGAATATTCAAAAAAAAATAAAAACCATATTGCTACTTTTAGTAATATCAACGCTATTTATATCATGTAAAGACACCAGTAAAACAAACTTTGATGATACAGAGCATACGAGCGTTTTTTACCTTATAAGACATGCAGAAAAAGATAGAAGTGATTCTACAAACAAGAATCCTTTCCTAACCACACAAGGAATCGAAAGAGCAAAAAAATGGGCGGTTTTTTTTAAGAACAAAAAAATAGATGCAGTGTATAGTACAAATTACAAAAGAACACGGCAAACTGCCCTCCCTATTGCCAAGAATAACAATCTAGAAATTATCAGCTATACGCCGAAAAAGTTCATCACAGAGGAATTTATACAAAACAACAAAGGTAAACACATTGTCATTGTTGGACACAGCAATACCACACCACAGCTAGTTAACAGGCTACTTGGAGAGAAAAAATATGAAGATATACCAGATGGAGATAATAACGATCTTTTTATAGTAACTCACACAAAAAACACTGTAATGTCCAAAAGAGAAAAGGTTCATTAAATTTCATTGACCAATCCCCATTATTAGTTCTATTTTTACAACATGGCTATTCAAAAAAACATTCAAATAAAAAACAGAAAAGCGAGATTTGAGTATGAAATCTTAGACACTTACACAGCTGGTATCGTTCTTGTTGGCACAGAAATAAAGGCAATTAGGGAGGGGAAAGCCTCAATTGCGGATAGCTTTTGTGAGTTTAACGCTCAAGGAGAATTATTTGTAATCAATATGACAGTACAAGAGTATAGCCATGCAACTCATTTTAACCACAACCCAAAGAGTGAACGTAAACTCCTATTAAATAAAACAGAATTAAAAAAACTGTATAAAAATGTCAAAACCTCAGGACTTACTATAATACCCCTGGTTTTATTCACAAATGATAAAGGACTTGCTAAAATCACTGTTGCTCTTTGTCGCGGAAAGCGTGAATTTGACAAAAGAGAAAACATTAAAGACAGAGACAATAAAAGAGACTTAAGCAGGCTTAAAAAAAGTTTTAACAACTAACTATTTAACAGCATCTTGATCCAATTAAACCTATATTAAAGAAAGATAAAATATACCCATATTTTAGGCCTATGAAAGAGTTCTTAACCCTTCTTTTATTGCACATCATCACTCTTGGGCAGGCACAAATTACTGGAAAGATAACAGGGCCTAATTCTAAGGCGATACCTTACGTTAACATTTATCTAGAAAACACCTATACGGGCACCACATCAAATGATGAGGGCCTTTATAAACTTCCAATACAAAACAAAGGAAACCACACCATTGTTTATCAATTTTTAGGCTATAAAACTGTCACTAAAAAAATAACTGTTGAAAGGTTTCCCTACACACTAAATATTAGTTTAGAACCTGAAACTACTTCATTACAAGAAGTTGTTATAGATATAAATGAGGATCCAGCAAATAGAATAATAAGAGCTACCATTAACCGTCAAAAAGAAAATCTAGCTAACATTAGTGCGTATACTGCAGATTTCTATTCCAGAGGGGTATGGAAGATAAAAAAAGCTCCAAAAAAAATATTAGGCCAAAGTGTAAGTGGTATTGAGCAATCATTAGACTCCACCAGAAGCGGTATTATATATCTTTCTGAAACGATGTCAAAAATATCATATCAGCAACCAAACAATTTTAACGAGCATATTATAGCAAGTAAGGTAAGTGGTAATGACAATGGATTTAGTTTTAACTCTGCTCAAGAGTCAACATTTTCTTTTTACAAAAACACGATAGCTCTAAATACTGCTATTGTATCTCCACTTGCTAAAAATGCATTTAATTATTATAACTATAAACTAGATGGCGTTTTCTACCAAGGTGATAAACTCATAAATAAAATAAAAGTAATTCCTAAAAGACCCAATGACAGGGTTTTTAATGGGCTTATTTATATCGTAGAAGACCAGTGGCAATTATATGGTTTAGAGCTAACAACAACAGGAACAGCCCTTCAGATTCCATTTGTCAAAGAACTTGTCTTTACACAAAATTTCACCTACGATACCACACAAAAGTTTTGGGTAAAATTATCCCAAACCATCGATTTTAGCTTTGGTTTTTTAGGTCTTAATGGACAGGGAAAGTATACCTGTGTGTATAACAATTATAACTTTAATCCAATTTTTAATAACGATTCTTTTTCCAATCAAATTATATCCTTCGAGTTAAAAGCCAATACAAAAGATAGTGTTTTCTGGAATGCAATGCGCCCAGTACCCCTTACTGATGAGGAATTTAATGATTATATAAAAAAAGATAGTTTGCAAGAATTAAAAAGGTCAAAGCCCTACTTAGATTCGCTAGATAACCTATCAAATAAATTTTCTATTACAGATCCATTATTTGGGTATACCTATAGAAATACCCCCAATAAATGGAGGATCAACTATTTGGGACCAGCCCCAGGAATTTCTTTTAATACCCTACAGGGATATACCAGTAAAGTAGGTCTAAACTTTTATAAATGGTATACAGAAAATAGAACAAAGTGGATGTCTATAAATCTAGATGCCTCCTATGGTCTGGCCGAAGATAAAGTTCGATTCAAAGCAGGTATAACCAAAAAATTTAATAGCAAGAACAATCTAGTAGTCACACTATCTGGAGGTAGCAAGCTAACACAGTTTAATGACAGTGATCCTATTTCACCTTTTATAAATAGTGTCGCTACGTTATTTTTTGAGAGCAATTACCTCAAAGCATATAATCTTGATTTTTTGCAGATCAAATACCGACAAGAACTTTTAAATGGTCTGGAGGCTTTTGCAAAAATTAGCTATGAAAAAAGAAGTGCTTTGTTTAATACCACTAAACATTATTATATAAATAACCAAGGGCAACAGTACAGCTCAAACAACCCGCAAGCCCCTGAAGATTTTACGAGCAAATCAGTAGAGGAGCACCAAGTGTTTAAAGCACAAATTACAGCGCGTATTTTTTTTGGACAAAAGTACATCTCTATTCCAGAGAGAAAAATCAATATTAGAAATTATCGGTATCCAAGAATTGACATGACACTTGAGCATGGATTTGGAGCCTCAGAGAAAAATTATAATTACTCACAATTAAGGACAGAAATTTATCAAAATTTGAGTGTTGCTAACAAAGGTGAGTTGTATTACCGGTTAAAAGCTGGAACATTTTTCAGTGCAGATGACATCTCATTTATAGATTACCAACATTTTAATGGTAACCAAACACAAATAGGTACTAAGGCAAATTATACCAATGTTTTTAACACCTTACCCTACTATGAGTTTAGTACCAATAAGAGTTATTTGGAAGGGCACTTAGAACATAATTTTAAAGGTTGGATTCTAGGTAAAATACCAGGAGTTAATTCATTAAATTTTAATCTTGTGCTTGGGGCACATCTTTTGGCATCTCAGCAAAGAAAGCCCTATTCAGAATTTTCTGTTGGATTAGACAATCTTGGTTTTGGCAAGTTTCGCCTGTTACGGATTGATTATGCAGTGTCCAACTTTAATGGCCAGCAAAATGGACGTTTGGTATTTGGTTTGAAATTTTTAGATTTTCTAGGACAGTAAAAATCAAGACCGAATACTCTTTAATTTTTATTTTCAAGTAAGGGCACAAACTTAAACTCACCATAGGTTTGTTTGTTAAAGGCTGTTTTTGATGTTCTTGTATAAACCGTCATTATTTGAGAGACTTCACCAACAGGAATCACCAACTTCCCTCCTATTTTTAATTGAGATAGTAATGGTTTTGGTACATACGGAGCACCAGCAGTTACAACAATACCATCAAAGGGAGCTTCCATCTGAAGACCAACATATCCATCCCCAAATATGAGTTTCTTGGGAGCTTTTTTTTGCTTTTTAAAAAAACTTTCAGCTTTTTTAAAGAGCTTGTTTTGTCTTTCTATACTATACACAATAGCGCCAATTTCAAGTAACACAGCTGTTTGATAGCCGCTTCCAGTACCTATTTCTAGCACTTTAGATCCTTTTACAATATCAAGCAGTTCGGTTTGTCTAGCAACGGTGTAGGGCTGAGATATGGTTTGATCTGCAGCAATTGGGAATGCTTTATCTACATAGGCATGATCTATAAAGCCACTATCCATAAACAAATGTCTGGGGATGGTATTTATAGCTTGCAAAACAGCTGGGTTAGAAATCCCTTTTTTTTCGAGGGTCTCAACCAGTTTTTTTCGCATACCTTTATGAGTAAATGTATCTTTCAATAACGCGATTTTAACACCTGCAAAATACTAAAAAGTGACTTATATTTTTAAAAAATAGGCAGTTATCATCTGCAAAAAATACAGGACTTTTTCTTGAAGTATACCTATCTTTACCTCATGGGAAATCATCCAGATTCTATAAGACTCAATAAAGCCATTAGTGAAAGTGGTTACTGTTCTAGACGTAAAGCAGATGTCTTAATTGAGCAAGGTCGTGTTACCCTCAATGGAACCCCTGTTAGTCTTGGAGACAGAGCCATGCCTGGAGATCAGATACATGTAGATGATCAATTAATCACAAAAAAAACAACCTTAGTTTACATTGCATTAAACAAACCTATAGGTATCACCTGTACAACAGATCAAAGGGTAGAGGGAAATGTGGTAGATTTTATTGGTCATAAGGAGCGTATTTTTCATGTAGGACGTCTTGACAAACCTAGTGAGGGCTTACTTCTAATGACAAATGATGGAGATATTGTAAATAAAATATTAAGGGCTGGAAACAAGCATGAGAAAGAATACATCGTTACCACAGACAGACCTATTACCGATGATTTCGTTAGAAGAATGAGTAGCGGTATACCCCTGGCAGAATTAGAAACTACCACCAAAAGTTGCCAGGTAGAACGCCTTAGCAGATTTACCTTTAAAATCATACTTGTACAAGGGCTTAACCGTCAAATACGGAGAATGTGTGACTATCTAGAATATCAGGTACTTTCCCTCAAACGTGTTAGAATCATGAATATCAATCTAGGAAATTTAGCCCCAGGCAGCTGGCGTGATTTAACACCCAAGGAAGTGAAAGAACTTCAAGAGGCTGTCTCAGACTCAAACAACAACTCATATGCACTACAGGAGAGTACTAAAGAGGATGAATTAAAAAAAACAGCTTCTGCTTCAAAAACCAAGAGAAAAACAAGAAGGACTTCCTAGGTATCAACAAAACTTCAAAGAAAAAAACCACTAAAAAAAACCCTGAATAAATTCAGGGCGCTTTCAAAAATATATATAATAGTATTAGCCCAAAACAGCTTGTACTTTATCTGCGGCTTCTTTGAACTCAATAGCACTTTGAACATCAAGACCACTATTGTCAATTAACTCTTTAGCAATGTCTGCGTTGGTACCTTGTAAACGAACAATAATTGGAATATTAATGGTCCCAATATTCTTGTAGGCATCAACAATTCCTTGAGCCACTCGATCACACCTTACAATACCTCCAAATATATTCACTAAAATGGCTTTAACAGCTGGGTCTTTTAAAATAAGGTTAAAGGCAATCTCAACACGCTCTGCATCTGCAGTACCCCCAACATCTAGAAAATTGGCTGGCTCACCACCTGCTTGCTTTATTAAATCCATGGTAGCCATTGCAAGGCCTGCGCCATTTACCATACATCCAACATTTCCATCCAAATCAACATAGTTTAAACCTACAGCTCTTGCCTGAACCTCAACTGGGTTTTCTTCTCGTAAATCACGCATGGCCTCATAATCCTTGTGACGGTACAATGCATTGTCATCAATACTTACCTTAGCATCAACGGCGATAATTTTATCATCACTAGTCTTTAAAACTGGATTGATTTCAAACATGGAGGAATCACTAGCCTCATATGCTTTGACAAGGGCAGTAACAAACTTTGTCATTTGCTTGAAAGCCATCCCACTTAAGCCTAGATTAAAGGCAACTTTTCTTGCTTGGAAAGGAAGAAGTCCCGTTGCAGGGTTGATTTCTTCTTGAAAAATTAAATGAGGTGTTTGTTCGGCTACCGTTTCAATATCCATCCCACCCTCTGTAGAATACATTACCATGTTTTTTCCAGTAACACGATTCAACAACACACTTATGTAATATTCTTCTGGCTCACTATCACCAGGGTAATACACATCTTCAGCAACAAGTACTTGGTGTACTTTTTTACCTTCTGCGCTTGTTTGAGGTGTAACAAGATTCATACCAATGATATCATTGGCAATACTTCTTACTTGATCAAGATTTTTGGCTAGTTTTACTCCCCCTCCTTTACCACGTCCACCAGCGTGAACCTGAGCTTTGATTACATGCCAACCCGTTCCTGTTTCTTGAGTTAGCTTTTTTGCAGCAGCTACTGCCTGATCTGGAGTTTGGGCTACAATACCTCGCTGTATGGTAACACCAAAACTATGTAGAACTTCTTTTCCTTGATATTCGTGTAAATTCATATTTATACCCGTGGCACGGGGACTATTTAGTTACTAAAAATTTTGGGCAATGACATATTACCTAAAAGTGACTCAAAAATAACAAATGTAATCAGATTGCACTAATTTTTTCAGCTGTGGTTACCCAATAAATAAGCCTTCAATTTTAAAAATAAAATGGCGCTAATTTTGTACAGTTGGATTCTTGGTTTTCTTTGGCATAGGCCCACGAAGATGGATGATGAGTCCGTTTAAAAAATTACGGAGAATCTGGTCACCACATTCAACATACTTTGGGTGATTCTCATTTCTGAACAAAGCCCCTAATTCGCTTTTAGTCACATTAAAATCTACCAATTTCAACATCTCCACAATATCATTATCACGAAGTTTGTGGGCTACCCGCAATTTTTTAAAAATATCATTATTGGTTAATGGCATATGTAAATCTGTTTTTGAAAAAATTTATGTTTATAATTTAATGAGTTGCTATTAAATGATAAGTTTGGTTTTATTTAGTCTATCAAACTCCTCCATAATTTCCTTGACAATCTGTGCCGCTGGTTTGATTTGATGTATAAGCCCTGCTACTTGACCTATTTCTAATTCGCCTTCTTCTAAATCACCCTCAAACATACCTCGTTTTGCTCTTGCTCTACCCAAAAGTTGGGTAAGTTGCTCTTTACTTGGATTTGTTTTGTAAAGCTCCATGAGTTGATCAAAAAATTTATTTTTAAGCAGGCGGACAGGTGCAAGTTCTTTTAGGGTTAAAAGAGTGTCACCTTCCTTTGCTTTTACAACCTCTTGTTTAAAGTCTTGATGTGCACTACTCTCATAGCTGGCAACAAACCTACTCCCAATTTGAACGCCGTCTGCTCCTAAAATCATTGCTGCCAACATCCCTTTTCCATCTGCAATACCACCAGCGGCTATAAGTGGTATCTGTAGTTGTTGTTTTACCATAGGTATCAAAGTAAAGGTAGTAGTTTCATCTCTACCATTGTGCCCTCCTGCTTCAAAACCCTCTGCAACTACAGCGTCTACACCAGCATCTTGTGCTTTGAGAGCAAACTTCACACTACTTACAACATGAACCACTGTAATACCGTGTTGTTTTAAACGACTTGTATATATTTTTGGATTTCCTGCTGATGTACATACAATAGGAATTTTTTCTTTAATAACTATTTCAATAATTTCATCTATGTTAGGATACAACATAGGTATATTTACTCCAAATGATTTTGAGGTGGCCCTTTTACATTTTGTGATGTGTTCTTGCAGTACATCTGGATACATAGATCCAGCACCAATGATTCCAAGCCCACCTGCATTGCTCACTGCGCTTGCTAGTTTCCATCCACTATTCCAAATCATACCTGCTTGAATAAGTGGATATTGTACTTTAAAAAGGGTTGTTATTCTATTTCCCACTATTTTTTTATCAATTTAAAAGAATTTTTAGTGCCACCAGATTCTACACTAACAATATAGGTCCCTGAATTTATATCAGAGATATCTATGGTATTTTGATTGGCCGAAATTTCTGAAGAAAGCACCTGTTGGCCTATAGAGGTAAAGATACGCACCGTGGCCTTTTCAATAGCAAGTGGTATGGAAAAACTAACAATATCTTGTGCAGGATTTGGATACATAGCAAACTGAATTTCTAAAAAATCAGCTTGTGCTCCAAGAATCTGAAGAGCGTTATAAGCGGTTTCAAAATTTGGTATACCATACCCCATAAGATCTGTTGGGTTCTCAAACAAGTGGGCCGAGGCTCTTACTATTTGCATTATTTGTGCATTGGTAACCTCTGGTCTTGATTGCCACAAGCTTGCAATTGCCCCAGCCATTATTGGGGAGCTAAAAGAAGTACCACTATTGAAATCTACAGCACCGTTTTGATCTACTACAGCTGCAGAAACCCCCTGTGCCATGACATCTGGTTTTCTTAGCCCTGAGGCGTTAGGACCATAAGAACTAAAGCCCGCATATTCCCCGTCTTGATCTACGGCTCCAATACTTAGGCATCCAGGAGCATCCGCTGGTGTTGCAACAAAGCCAAAAGATTGCCCATCATTTCCTGCAGATGTTAACAGCAACATCCCTTTATCAAAGGCATGATTTGCGCCTCTAGCTGCAATGGTCGTAAATCCATTAAGATCTTCATAAGAGTGTGTGTATGCTGGGTTGTCATAATCTTGATATCCCAAAGAGGTATTCACAATACGAACTCCAAGACTATCTGCTCGCTCTAAAGCTTCTACCCACCAAGCCTCCTCTACTGGGTTCTCTTGGGTTACATCCTCGGTTACATAAAGATAAAATGACGCACCAGGCGCAGTACCAACAAATTGATTTTGTAAATACCCTCCAATGTCACTAAAGGTTTTTGAACCATGAGAACTTGAGGTATCAACAGATTCTTCTCTGCTTATAAAATTATAGGTACCTAACAGCCTTCCTTGATCTAAAATAGGATCAAAAGCTGGATTTGTTAGCACCCCAGGAAAGCCACTATCTAGAACAGCAATATCAATGCCTTCACCCGTGAAATCTTGCTGATGCAAATAATTGGCCGCAATCATTTCTACTTGATTGGTTGCTGCACCATAATCATAGACAATACTATTGGCTTTATTTTCAACACTTAGTTTATCTTTTGTTGAACCACCTGGAATGGGAACTAGATTTAAGCTTTTATCTGCATATTCTAGGTGAGTTACAAAATCTAAGCCTTCAAGAGCATCTAGGTCTTGCAAATTACCCCTTACATACACACAATTCATCCACTTTGATTTTGCAAAAACAGTAATGCCTGGAATACCTTTAATAGTAGTTATATATGTCTCATTGACAGGGACATCTCTAGCATCAATGGGCGAGTTATGCATTAATTTTCTATCTATAGCTTTTTGAGTTAAAATAGAGATAGGGTTTTGCAAGGCAGTGTCTACATTTTCTTTGTCTTGGAAAAAAACCAAAGCATCTTCTTGAGCGTATGCATTGATAACTAGAAAAAACAAAAAAGAGAAAACTAACATTGTTTTTTTCATCACATATTTTTTATTGTTGTTGTATTTTAAAAACAAAATAAGTCTTCTAAAGGTACAATTTATTTGATTTATGAAATAACACCGCTGCCCAAACATTCATTGTCATGATACCAAGCAACAAATTGCCCCTGGGTGATGGCAGACTGTGGAGAATCAAAAATAACAAACATCCCTGACCCCGTTTGATAGAGTGTTGCCTTTTCAAGCTTTTGTCTGTAACGAATGCGCGCTAACACCTCTAAAGTTTCTCCTTCTAAGAGGGTACGATCGTTCCGGATCCAGTGAATTTCATCCCTCTTTACAAACAAGCCTTTTCTGTATAAACCAGGATGATCTTTTCCTTGACCTGTATAAATTACATTCTCATTGACATCTGTGGCAATGACAAACAACGGTTCTTTAGTTCCGCCAACGGCTAGCCCTTTACGTTGTCCGTTTGTAAAGTAATGAGCTCCTTGGTGGGTCCCTACTTCTTTACCATCTTCAGGGGTGTAAGATATTTTTTTGGACCAGTATTGTAGCTGTTCTATCTCTGAAGAAAAACTCCCTGGTGTGTTGTTGTATTTTTGACTGTCTGAAGGCACCTCAATTATGGCTCCTTTTTTAGGTGCTAATTGTTGTTGTAGAAATTCTGGCAATCTCACCTTACCAATAAAACACAGCCCTTGAGAATCTCTTTTATCTGCGGTTATTAAATCTTGCTGAGCTGCAATTTTACGAACATCTGGTTTTAAAATATCACCAATTGGGAACAAAGTTTTTGCTAATTGGGCCTGAGATAATTGACATAAAAAATAACTTTGATCCTTGTTAGCATCTTTTCCGGATAACAAACTGTAAACTTGCTCTCCATTTATACTTTGAGTGGCTTTTCTGCAATAATGACCCGTTGCTACATAATCTGCTCCCAAATCAAGAGCAATTTTCATGAATACATCAAACTTAATTTCGCGATTGCAGAGTATATCTGGGTTTGGAGTTCTACCCATCTCATACTCCCTGAACATGTAATCAACAATCCGCTGCTGATATTGCTGGCTTAAATCTATGGTTTGAAAAGGAATGTTTAATTTTTGAGCAACCAACATAGCATCGTTGCTATCCTCTAGCCATGGGCACTGCTCACTGATGGTTACAGAATCATCGTGCCAATTTTTCATAAAAAGACCGATCACCTCATAACCTTGTTGCTTTAAAAGATAAGCAGCAACGCTGGAATCTACTCCACCACTAAGACCAACAACTACACGTTTCATTTTCTGTTTTTAAAGACCAAGGCAACACTGGCCTTAGAAATGCTTTAATTTTTATTTTCTGGGTCAGGAAAGGTTTCACTTAATAGAAATCTTCCATCTTTATAATAATTCCATACACCATGATGCGCACCATTTTTATAGTCTCCCTTCATGGTAAGAGTGCCTTTATGAGAATAATAGGATGCAGGACCGTCTAAAAGATCATTTTTATAGGAAAGTTCTTTTAATTTAACCCCATTTGGAGCGTAATGATAACTTTTTCCTTGTTTAAGACCATTGACATAGGTTGTGGTTTCAATTATTTCTCCACTAGGATAATAGGTGGTTATTTCTCCGTGGAGTTTACCTAAGACATAGGTTTCTCTGGTCATTAATTTCTGAGAGTTTTCATGAAAAATAAGCCACAATCCAACACGCTGTTTTTTTGACATAAAACCCTTACTTACCAAATCACCTGTTTTACTGTAATAGGTTACCTGAGTTGGAGAATTTGTAGAAAATTCTTTAACACAAAAGGGTTGGTCCCCACACGTTTCACAATAAAAAAAGAAAGTACCCACTTCTTTATCATCAACAAAACTTCCTTGATATCGCAATTGCTGGGAGTTTGGGTAGTATTTTTTCCAAAGTCCTTGACGGAGTCCCTTATTGTCCTTTTGGTTGATTTGTTGCCCTAAAAGAGTCCCCATAGCAAAGCAGTACATGAAAATAAATACAATACTGTTTTTCATCTATAGTGGTTTTTTGTGTTGTAGATAAACACTACTGTTCCTGTTGTGAACCAAGAGTAATTATTTTTTTTTCTTCTTCTTTTGTAGTTTTTTTTGTTCCTCTGCCTGCTCCATCATTGAAGCCATTCTCTTTTGAAACTTATTTTGTTTTTTGGGCTTAGCTTTACTTGCTATGATCTGTGCTTTTATTTTGTCTTCATCAATAATCATGTTTTTTATCACTAACATGATACCAATGGTAATTAAATTTGATATAAAATAGTAGAGCGATAATCCACTGGCATAGTTATTAAAGAACACTAACATAAATAGTGGGGATAAGTACATTAATATTTTCATATTTGGCATACCAGGTTGCTGCTGAGCTTGCATGTTTTGTCCCATGGTCATTGTCATGTACCAAAATATAGCCAGAGAGGCCAGAATAGGAAATAAACTTACATGATCTCCATAAAAAGGGATAGAAAATCCTGAAGGGAATTGATATACGGTATCATAGCTAGACAAATCATCTGCCCACAAGAAACTTTTTTGACGCAGGTCAAAGGCGGTTGGGAAAAAAGTAAACAAGGCATAAAACACAGGAATTTGCAACAAGGCGGGTAAACAACCTTTGAGTGGGCTTGCTCCAGCAATGTTTTGTAACTTCATTGTTTCCTGCTGTATTTTCATTTTGTTATCACCCAAACGCTCTTTAATGGCATCGATCTCTGGCTTGAGAACTTTCATTTTTGCTTGGGCTACATACTGCTTGTATTGTACTGGAGAAAGTGCCAACTTCAACAAAATGGTTAGCATGATAATGGCAATTCCAGCAGGTAAAAAACCACTAAGAAAACCAAATAGTGGAATAATTACATACTTGTTAATCATTCCAAAAATACCCCATCCCAAAGGCATAGCCTGATCTAAATTACGACCATACTCTTTAAATATTTTATAATCTGTTGGGCCATAATACATGTTCATGTTTTGAGAAACTGCCCCAGCCTTTGGCTCAATTAATATCTTAGCCCCATACTGCTTTGTGTATACTGTATCTATGGTTTCATCCTCAACAAGGTCCTTTGAGGAAAAGGCAACTTCTTTAAATGAGGTATCTGTAAGCAACATAGAACTAAAAAAATGCTGTCTGAAATTTAACCAATTAACATCAAGCTCAACATCTTGATCCTCTCCCGTTGGGGAAAGTTTTGAATACTTGTCGGTTTCATACTCATAGGTTAATCTAGAATATCTGTTTTCATAACTAATGCTTTTTGCATGTCTGTATCCTTTGAGTGTCCAATCCAAATACATGGGTTGGCTAGTGTTTAAAATGTCTTCTAAACCTTGTGATTTAATGCTAAAATTAGTCATATACTCCCCAGGGACAAGCTCATATCTGTATTCTAGATAAGAAGTTTCAGAGGCTTTTAATCGCATTGTGAGCACTTGGTTGTCACCATTTTGAGACAATCTTGGTTCAAAGTATAGCTCTTGTGTGTTTAACAATCTGTTTTCTGCAGAAAACTGAAAATTCAAACTTGCATTTCCGTTTTTAATGAGATCAACCGCAATAGAATCATAGGTAGTATGCTGTTTTAAACGAGCCTGTGTTATATACCCTCCTTTGTTACTTATTGTTAGAGATAGTACATCATTTTCTATAGTGGTAGTCGCATCACTGGCAGAGGGAAGACTTGCGGAATAAGCAAAAGACCCTAATCTGTTTTGAAGCTTTAGTTTTCCTAAAGAGTCTGTGGCACTTGGAGAAATCATACCCTGAGTGGCTTCACTAAGGGTCACATCACTATTTGATGCCTTAGCGGCCTCCAAATCAGCAGCAGCTTTTGCTTGGGCTTCTATTTCTGCTTCTTGAGCAGCAATTTCCTCTTGAGTGGGCTGTTGCAAATACAACATCCAAATAAAGATAGCTCCAATTAATACAAAACCTATAATCGTATTTAAGTCAAATTTCTTTTCTTCCATAATAGTGCGCCGCCTTTGATTTATTGCGGAAATAATAAAACCAATCGTTCTGGTTTTGTTTGTTTTACATTTCAGAGAGATCTCTGTTGTTTATTCCAATAATCTAGCCCAAAATAATTTTGCGCCAAATTGTCTTACTTTGTCTTACAAAAGTTAAGGGCAGCAGCCACTAAACTCACAAATAATGGATGCGGATTGGCAACCGTGCTCTTGTATTCTGGATGATATTGAACTGCTACAAACCAAGGATGATCTTCAATCTCTATGATTTCTACCAAATTTGTTTGAGGATTCACACCCGTTGTTTTTAAACCTGCTTTTTCTAATTCAGCTTTGTAGGTATTGTTGTATTCATAGCGGTGTCGATGTCTTTCATGAATCTCAGAAACTCCATACACCTGATGCACGATACTACCTTCTTTAAGCTCACAAGCCCAGGCACCAAGGCGCATGGTTCCTCCTTTTTCTGTAATAGTCTTTTGAGTCTCCATCAAATCGATGACAGGAAAAGGAGTATTTTCGTTCATCTCGGTAGAATTTGCATCTTTTAATCCTAGTACATTTCGACTATATTCTATAACGGCCATTTGCATGCCTAAACAAATACCCAAAAAAGGGAGTTTATTTTCTCTTGCATAACGCACAGCCTCAATCTTGCCCTCAATACCCCGTTCTCCAAAACCCGGAGCCACTAAAACAGCATCTAGCTCTTGCATTTGGCTGGCCAGATTGGAGGCATTAATAAATTCTGAATGAATAGATTGCACTTTTACTTTCACCTCATTGGCTGCTCCTGCATGAATAAAAGATTCAAGTATAGACTTATAACTATCTTGAAGCTCAACATATTTACCTATTAAACCAATAGTGACATGCGCCTTTGGATTTTTATATCTTTCTACAAATATGTTCCAAGAAGTGAGATTCGGAATTTCTGTATGATCAAGATCTAATTTCTGTAGTGCAACGGTATCAAGCCCTTCCTCGAGCATTAAATTTGGTACATCATAAATAGTAGATGCATCAATAGATTCTATAACAGCCTCTTTGCTAACGTTACAAAATAAAGCTAGTTTGTGACGCAACTCATCACTTAAATGATGCTCAGTCCTGCAAACCAATACATCTGCCTGAATACCACTCTCCATTAAAGTTTTTACAGAATGCTGGGTAGGTTTTGTTTTTAACTCACCTGCTGCAGAGAGGTATGGAATAAGAGTTAAGTGAATTACCAAGCAGTTTTTATTTCCTAACTCCCATTTTAATTGACGAACAGATTCTATATAGGGTAATGATTCTATATCACCTACAGTACCCCCTATCTCTGTTATAACAATATCAAAATCTCCGCTTTTACCCAAAATTTGTATGCGCTCTTTTATTTCATTGGTAATATGAGGAATTACTTGAACGGTTTTACCTAAAAACTCACCTCTGCGCTCTTTTTCAATAACACTTTGGTAAATTTTTCCGGTGGTAACATTATTGGCCTGGGAGGTAGGAACATTCAAAAAACGTTCATAATGCCCAAGGTCTAAATCTGTTTCGGCGCCATCATCTGTGACATAACATTCACCATGCTCGTAAGGATTTAAGGTGCCGGGGTCTACATTAATGTATGGGTCTAGTTTTTGGATGGTAACTCTGTACCCTCTTGCTTGTAGCAATTTTGCAAGGGATGCTGCAATGATTCCTTTCCCTAAAGATGAAGAAACCCCGCCCGTAACGAAGATGTATTTTGTAGCACTCATAAATGGACCTTAACTTAATTTGTATACGGGGTGTAAAGTTAGGTATTTTAACTCATAACTTCATGGTATTTTAAAAGAAAGGAAAGGAAATTTTTAAGGGTAATAGTCAAGCTATTAGAAAATAAATTTTAGAAAACGTTAATCATTACCAATGGGCAAACGCTCATTGATTGTGTTATTGTTTTTTCTGAGTAAAACAAATGCAAAATAAGCAGTACCTCCAAAATAAAGCGAACCAAAACAAAGCATTAATAAACCCCTAGGATAGAAAAAATCTAAGTTTACTATATCTGAGAAAATAGCAAGCATCATATAAGCGCTAAGGAGCATAAAAACAAAAGAAAGTATGATACCAAAGGTTTTATTTTTAAAACGCAACTGAGCTACCAGTAGTACGATAAGAGAAATAGCAATAGGATTAACAAGCATTGCTGTCAATACCCAATAGATGATGACAGAAGCAATCAAGAGGAGTTCTGGGTACCATTTTGAAACAGATTTAGCTATTAAATACATGCAATTTTATTAAGTATATACCTAAGATGTAATTTTAAAAGAATGGTTGCTTAAAAAAATAAATAAAAGATTATTTTTTAATCAAGGGCCTAATTAAATCTTCTAGCCCATTGCGTTTAATTTCATACATTTCTTGCAAAAGATTTCCAAGGGTACCCTCAGGAAAACCCTTTTGTTTAAACCATACATAATAAGCCTCAGGTATGTTGACCAAATACCAGTTTTTATATTTTCCAAAGGGCATTTTATAATTTGCCAAGCCAACCAAATGTTGTGGAGCAGAATGTGGTTTTTTAAGTCTCATGGCAAAACAGATTGTTTAATGAAAGATGAGAAAATAGACACTCCATTGTAAGATATACTAACAGCGTTTTAATACAAGGCTGTTCACATTATTAAATACCCCAATGGTAGGTAATTACTTTTTCAATATCTGGATGAATGCTATAATGAACAGGACAGGTGTTACCTGTGTTTTCTAATATTTTTTGTGTCTTTGGTTCCAGTTGTTTAGGAAATTTGAGAACTACCTCAATTTTAGAAATACGTCTTGGATTGCTAGACATTGTTTTTGTAACCAAAGCGGTAGCACCGTCAATTGTTACCCCTTCCATAGTTTGAGCCTTTATTCCCATCACAGTGAGCATACAACTCCCTAGGGCACTTGCAATGGTGTCTGTAGGAGAAAAGGCTTCTCCTTTGCCGTTATTATCTGTAGGGGCATCTGTGATAAAAGTGGCTCCAGATTTAATGTGCTGGCAGGATGTTCTTAAATTTGATTGGTAGGTGACCTTGGCTGTACTCATTGTTCTAAAACTTGAAATTGAAGATTTTCTTGATATTTAATGATATAAAAAGCAGTATTGTTGTACCCTGAAGGAATCCCTTTAGAATACCTAAATTTATTTTCAATATACTGTGTTTCAAACTCCTGGTTGGAGGCAGAAAATATATCTTCTGAACTAGCTAGTCTTAAAATAACATCATACGTTAAATCAAAACCACGAACAGCAAATCGATTTGGCAATACGCCATATTTATTTTTATAACTAATTAAAAAAGCATTTTTGTCTTTGTAATTGTAGCTTTTGTTTACAGATGGAAATGTAAAGTTTAACTCAGCTAGATGAACATTGGAGACATCGTGGTAATCAAAAGCAGCATTTTTATCTAAACTAAACAAACGTATCTCATAATCTACAGGCTCCTCATCTTCCTCCAAATCTGGGTCAATTACAGGCAGGCCATTTAAAACCCCAACCACATTACTTATCAAAATAGGATCTGTAGCTTCAAGAATTACCCAGTTCTCTTTTGTTTCATCTATTTGACTTTCAATATCTTCAAGACGCAAAAACCCTTCCTCACGCAAAGAAATTGTTTTGACATCAGGGATAGTTGATCGTATTTTTGCTAGTTGAGCTGTTTTGGTACTATCTGTAATAACAATCAAATTTTTATCAGTCATACCAGAGACAATGTATTTAAGCATTCCGTCCTCTAGCATTGCATCACTAGGCAAACTCTGAAATACATTTTTTGACACCTTGATTTGTTTGTTGCTCAGGGGAGAAAAAATAGGTACATCTGTCTCTTGTAACATAGCGGCAGCTTTTTCTATATTTTTTTGTCCTAAAGGGCCAATAATGGCATCAAAATCACTAAAAACATTGGCATCTATCACATTACCAACAGTCGTGGTATTGTATTGGGTATCAAATACATTTAATTGTATGGAAATTCCTTTGTCTTTGGCAAATTCTGTTGCCATTAAAAGTCCGCTATAAAAGTCTAAAGACAAAGACATTAACCTATTTCTCTTAATTTCTTGTTGTTGTAAGGATAAAGAGTCTGAAATTATTGTATGCAACCTAAATGGGAGCAATACAGCAAGTCGCTTTTGGGAAGGGTCTATGATTGTTTGTTCTAAATCTCTTATGTTGATTTGGTCTGCTAGGGCAGTAAGACTATCTGTTGGTATTTTTAAAATCATACCCTTTTGCAAACCGTCTTTTGCAAAGGGATTCAAAGCAATAATTTGTTCTTTTGTTAGGTTGATTTTTACTTTTAATCTAAAAAATCCTTCTTTGGGTTGAACCTCATAAAATCGATACCCTTGCTCTGGTATTGCTGTCTTTAAAATGGGTTTTGATGGAACATTAATAACGATACCCTGAGCAAGTCCTTGCTTTAATCCAGGATTTAATTTTTCTAACTCACCTACCGTTATGCCATACATTCTTGCGATACCATACCGTGTTTCTTTGGCCTTGACGGTATGTTTTGAGGGGTTCAGTGCAATTGGTTTTGTTTTATCAGTGCTAAGGGAATCCACGGATGCTAATGGGGCGTTGTCAGGGATTTTTAAATGCATTGGTATTTGCAATTTCTCGCCCTTTTTTATTTGACGGGCATATAATTGCTTGTTGTAGCGTTTTATTGCCTCAATGGATACCTTGTATTTTTTGGAAATACTAAAAAGAGTTTCTTTGCGCCTTACTTTGTGTTTTTTAAATTTGGGAGGATTCTGAGCATCTATAGAGGTCGTGGTGCCCGGAATTATAAGTAAAGTGCCAGGTGCTAGTTCATTTCCAATTTCTGGATTTCGATGTTGTATTGCAGTCTGAGAGACTCCATACAATAATGCGATTTGAGATAGGCTTTGATTTTTTTGAACGCTATGGGTGACATCCTCTTTTTGTGCAATAGCAAAGCTACTCACAAAAAACACACACACCATAGAAAGAGACATTACATACTTCATATTTGTATACTTATAAAAGCCGCACATGTTATTAAAAGTTTTATGGCGCCCTAATCTTATCACAAAACCAGTGCCAAGAAAATTATTGGTTTTCAAAAAAATATATTACCAACACAATGGCTACTCCCACTCAATGGTTGCGGGGGGTTTGCTGCTAATATCGTAAACTACTCTATTGACCCCTTTAACTCTGTTTATTATGTTATTACTAATCTCTTGTAGAAACTTGTAAGGTAAATCTACCCAATCTGCAGTCATACCATCTGTGCTCTCTACAGCACGAAGTGCCACTACTTTCTCATAAGTTCTTTCATCACCCATAACCCCAACACTATTCACTGGCAACAACATGGCTCCGGCCTGCCATACCTTATCATACAAGCCCCATTTTCTAAGGCCTTGAATGAAAATATGATCTACCTCTTGCAAAACTCTCACTTTATCTGGAGTAATGTCTCCTAAAATACGAATGGCTAAACCAGGACCTGGAAAGGGATGGCGCCCTAATATTTTTGGATCTATACCCATCTGTGCGCCAACACAACGCACCTCATCTTTAAATAACATACGTAGAGGCTCCACAATCTTTAATTTCATATACGCTGGCAACCCACCCACATTGTGGTGTGATTTTATGGTAACAGAAGGTCCGTTAACAGAAACACTTTCAATTACATCAGGATAAATGGTGCCTTGAGCTAGAAATACTACATCTTTTATTGCTGTAGCTTGATCATCAAACACATCAATAAAAGTACCTCCAATAGCCTTTCGTTTTTCTTCTGGGTCAGACTTGCCTTTCAATGCATTCATGAATCGATCTGTAGCATCAACTCCTTTCACATTTAGACCCATGCCTTTGTATTGTTCTAGAACACCAGAAAACTCATCCTTGCGCAGAAGTCCATTATTTACAAAAATGCAATACAGATTCTCTCCAATGGCTTTATGTAATAAAATAGCCGCCACGGTAGAGTCAACACCTCCACTTAATCCTAAGACCACCTTTTGATCACCAATCTTTTCTTTTAATTGCGCAACTGTTGTATCTACAAAAGCTGCGGGTGTCCAGGTAGGAGCTACCCCTGCTATTTCAATTAAAAAATTACCTAAGAGTTGTTTCCCATCTTGGGTATGATAGACCTCTGGATGAAACTGAATTGCATAGGTGTCTTCTCCTTCAATTCTATAGGCTGCGTTGGCAACATCATTGGTGCTTGCCAAACGAACCCCATTATTTGGTAAGTCACTAATTGTATCGCTATGACTCATCCATACCTGTGTGTCCTCACTAATACCAGCAAACAAATCTGTATGATCATGTATGGTAGTTAAATTAGCACGTCCGTATTCTCTAATGTTTGATGGAGATACTTTTCCACCAAAGAAATGCGCTAAATATTGGGCGCCATAACAAACCCCCAATAGAGGTAAAATTCCTTTTATACCAGTAAGATCTGGCACTGGAGGCTCATCTGAGCGGACCGAGGAAGGACTTCCTGATAAAATAACGGCTTTAAAGGTTGATAAATCTTCTGGTACTTTGTTATAAGGATGTATCTCGCAATAGATATTTAATTCTCTGACACGTCTGGCAATGAGCTGCGTGTATTGCGATCCAAAATCAAGAATGAGGACGTTATTTTGCATAAACAAAAATACTTCAAAAAAATAATTTTGCTAGAGCTTGTCAAAAGAATTTACTGCAAATTTTAACAAAGATGTAAACAAGACTGCTTATGATAAATAAATAACCGTAAACTTTCCCTTAAGAGGTTTCAAATTCTTTTTTATGGCAGGTATTAAACCGATTCCGTGCTCAAGATAAAATTCAGAAAAATTTGTGATTCTCTCTTGCAGGTTTCCATCAGGAAACATCTCACTACGCAAAGAAATCAATCTGGTTAATTGATCCTTATGTTTCCTTTTTTGCGCTTTTAAAAGACGTTTCTCTAAATGCTTCAAACCATTGTTTTGCTTTTTTTGTTGAGCTGCAACCGCTCCTAAAAAAGAGGCGTCGGTCTTTTCTGCTATGGTATAGAGTAGTTCAAATTGCTTCTCAAGAAACTTTTTCTGGGAAGAGAAATCAATGGAGATGTTTGAAATCTTATGGACAAACCAAGTACGCAAGGCTGTGTCTTTTTTGAATATATCTTGGATGGATACATCAAGTTTTTTCAATCTTTGATTTAATTTTGGATTACAAATAATGGCACTATTACGGGGTAGTAAAACAGGAAATACAACTCCAACAGACTCAAAATAATCTTTCAGCTGAAACCAATAAGACAGTTCTGCTCCCCCACCAACATAACATATATTTGGTAAAATAACTTCTTGGTACAATGGGCGTAGCAAAGCATTAGGAGAAAACCGCTGTGGATAATTTGATACCTGATCTTGCATCTGTGTTTTAGAAAAAACCAAAGGTGTATTGTTTATCAGAAACATTCCATCCTTCTCAACAATGCGCTCTCTTATCCCATCTTTAATGTAAAACAAATTAATCTCTCTAGGATGTACCTGCTGGGAATACCCAGCAGAGACTAACCTCTGAGTAGTTTTGGTGATTTCTTTAAAGCCTTTTTTAGCAAGTAACTCCTGTTGGGTATAAGAGGTAAACTGTTTTTTTAACTCATGGTCATCACCATCCAAAACAACTATACCATAGCTGCCAAAAAGGACATTTGTGATATACCTAGTTGCTTGGGCCAAAGTGTCATGTTGTGTGTACGCAGTTTGAAAAAGATCTAGCAAATACATGCCATTTGAGGTGTGACCAAATTCAGTTTTTAAAACTCCAACCAACTCCTGTAAAGCCTTTGTAGAAAACCTACCCACAGGACCACTCTGTGTGGTATCCCATTTTATTTTTTTTCCTTTAAAATTAAACCCATTAATTTCTTCAAAATCATGATCTTCAGTAGCCATCCAAAATATGGGTACAAAACTATTTTCTGGATACTTTTTGGTGAGTTGTTCTGTGAGGTTGACCACAGAGAGTATTTTGTATATGTAATACATGGGGCCGGTAAACAAATTAAGCTGATGGCCGGTGGTAACAGAAAATGTTGAACTTTTAGACAAGGCTTTGATATTATCTTGGGTCGCTTGCGTTATGTTTATGCCTTGATACTGTTTTTCAAGCTGGGATACCAAAACACTTCTTCCTTTCTGGGAAAAGTTTTTTTGTTTTTCTTCTAATTGGTCTTTCATACCCTCAAGGGTTGGGAATTTTCCATAGAAAGACTCCAGCGATGTATCTTGTTTAAGATAATCAATCATTGTCTTTGAGAAATAACCAGTCTGTGAATATGAAATAGAAGCTGATGACATAAAACAAAAATACCCTTTAATTAACAACTAGCATTTCTGAAAAGAAATTTTTAAAATAATTAACAATGAAACTGCCCGATTGTATTGACTAAATATTTTGATAAGCACCTGTTTTATTAAATTTCAGGGTATATTAGCATTTGAAATTATTACACTTAAAAAGACTATGAAAAACGTAATTATTACTCTTGTACTTTTTGCACAAACTTTGGGTTATGGACAGCTTCAATCTCCAAGCGAATTTTTAGGCTACACCATTGGTACACAATTCACACGTCATGCAGATGTGGTAGATTATTTTGAACATGTAGCCCAACATAGCGATATGGTTCAATACAAAGCCTACGGAAAAACCAATGAAAGACGCACCTTAACTTACGCAGTAGTGTCTAGTGCACAAAACATTGAAAACGCAGAACAAATACGGCTTGAAAATTTGAAAAATGCTGGCATAATAAAAGGAGAGGCAACACCCACAAAAGCAATTGTCTGGCTAAGTTATAATGTACATGGTAATGAAGCATCAAGCACAGAGGCAGCGATGACCACAGTATATGATTTAATAACTAAAAAGCAACAATGGCTAGAAAACACCATAGTGATTATAGATCCATGTGTAAACCCAGATGGTAGAGACAGATATACAAATTGGTACAACCAAGTAAAATCTACTCCTTATAATGCTATTCAAGACGCAGATGAGCACTACGAACCTTGGCCTGGTGGAAGACCTAACCATTATCTATTTGACCTCAACCGAGATTGGGCTTGGGCCACGCAAGTAGAAACGCAACAACGTTTAAAAATTTACAATAAATGGATGCCTCATATCCATGTCGATTTTCACGAACAGGGCATTAACGAGCCCTATTATTTTGCTCCAGCTGCAGAACCATTTCATGAGGTAATTAGTGATTTTCAACGTGATTTTCAGACACAAATTGGTAAAAATCATGCCAGATATTTTGACAAAGAGGGCTGGTTGTTTTTTACAAGAGAGCGCTTTGATTTATTATACCCAAGTTATGGAGATACCTATCCAACATTTATGGGTGCCATAGGCATGACCTACGAACAGGCCGGGCATGGCCGGGCTGGATTAGGAATTAACACAGACGAAGGATACGAGTTAACCCTTGTAGACCGGGTGGCTCATCATACCACAACAGGAATATCTACCGTTGAGATGGGTAGTAAAAATGCCATAGTATTAAACAAAGAATTTAAAAAATTCTTTACCAACAATGCCCTTACTTATAAAAGTTACGTGCTGCAGGGACATCCAGATAAAATTGGACAACTCACACAATTACTTGACAAACATGAGATTAGCTACGGATATGGCGGGCAAGGAAGTGTTTCTGGGTATCATTACACAACCGCTAAAAAAGGCTCAATGAGCACAAGTGGTGCGTTGGTAGTTAGCACCAATCAAGCAAAAGGAAAAATGATTAAAGTTTTGTTTGAACCAGATGCAAAACTGGAGGAACCCTTGACCTATGATATCACAGCATGGAGTATTCCTTACGCTTATGGTTTGGAAGCTATTGCTTCAAAAACGTTGGTGAATGCAACCCAGAGCAAAACGCTAAGCAATATAGAAAATACCAATACAACAGCCGCCGGGTTTATCGCATCCTGGAATACCATCAAAGATGCACGTTTTTTAGCAGCTCTTTTACAGCAAAATATGAAGGTGCGTTTTACAGAGAAAAAACTTCGCTTTGGTGGAGAAAATTTTGACAGAGGTAGTCTAGTGATTACAAAAAGTGACAACAAAGGCAACCCCAACTTCTACCAAGAATTAAATAAAATTGCCAATGAGCATGGCCGCATTTTATTTGCATCTAAAACCACTTTTGGTGATACCAGAACAGACATGGGATCTCCTGATATTAAAATGATTAATGCTCCAAAAATTGCTCTTTTAAAAGGAGAGGGAGTATCTTCTCTGAGTTATGGGTCCATATGGCATTTCTTTGAAAAACAATTACACTACCCTGTAACACACATAGGGACACAAAGCTTGTCTTCTAGACTAGCCAGATATAATGTTTTGGTATTACCTGAGGGACGTTACAATAAGTTACTTGGGGAGCAACAAATTGGAGATTTAAAAAAATGGATTGCTAATGGGGGAAAAGTAATTGCTATGGGAGATGCCACTCGAAGCTTTTTGGACAAAAAAGGATTTGATTTAAAAAACAATGAACAAGATCAAACAGAAGATTCGCAAAGCAAAACAATCTTGACTCCTTATGATCAGCGCGAGAGTGAAAGTGTAACTAATTTTATAACCGGAAGCATTTATAAAATATCAATAGATGCTTCACATCCTTTGGCCTTTGGATATGGAGATACTTATTTTTCACTAAAACAAGGCAGTACATCTTACCAGTTTATGGAACAGGGGTATAACGTAGGATATATCGATGGAGAGGCAACAAGCGTCTCCGGTTTTTCTGGTGAGAAAGCAAAAGAAAAGCTAAAAAATTCAATGATCTTTGGAGAGGCTAGAATGGGCTCTGGGAGCGTTGTTTATCTTGTAGATGATGTGCTATTTAGGTCTTTTTGGGAACAAGGAAAACTATTTTTTGCCAATGCCCTATTTTTTGTAAACAATAACAAATTCACCCTTTGATACACTAAAAGAATAATAGTTCTTAAAAGATGTACCTTATACTTTATTCTTTTCCTCAATCCATTTACTAAGGTATTTTGAAGCCTGTAAAGTGTGGTGTTGAAGAATTTGCCCCATAAAATGTGTTTGTCTATGGAGGGTTAGGTTTAATTTTACATGTTCTAAACGGGTCATAAACTCCTTTGAAATAACCTTGCCATTAAAGTGTTGTTTTATGATTGTAGTACCTGCTTTAGCATTTTTCTCCCACTTTATTTTATCGGTATATATGGTTACGCAAAGCGTTGCAAAGTCCTCAGGCGTATCTGCAATACTATCTGAATCTATGATGCCTGACTTCATCCCCTCAGCTCCTATAGAGGTAGTAACCCAGGGTGTACCATGTAGCATAGCATCAAGCAATTTTCCTTTTAATCCAGCTCCAAAGCGCAAAGGAGCCAAACATACTCTAGCACTTTGCATGACAGTAGCTACAGAATCTGCCCACCCCATAATATAAAAGCCTTGCTTTTTATTGTGCAATGCTGTAATATGCTCGGGTGCATAATTTCCATAAACATGTAACTGTGCTTTTGGTAATTGTTTTCTTATTAGTGGCCAAATCACATTTTTTAAATACAATACACTGTCTACATTAGGGCCATGGAGTAGATTACCAATGGTCATAAAATTGGCTCTTTGCTCAAACACAGGAAAATTATCAGAATCATGCAGCTTGGTAACCATAAAAGGAAGGTAGTATAGTATCTCTTTGGAAACAGCGAAGGTATCAGTGAGAAGCTCCATTTCAAACTCAGAAATTATCAAAGATAGATCACACCTTAAAATACTCGCAATTTCTCTTTTTGCAGTCTCTGTATAGAGGTTTGCATCTTTAACATCAATCGCATCTTTAAGCGCTTGTTGTCTTGCTTTTCTTAAAAAATGAAGGTCTTCTGTGTCTAGAATTTTTAAGGCTTTTGGGCAACTCTGGGTCACTCGCCAAGCAAACTGCTCTTCTGTGATAAACCGATCAAATAAAACGAGTGTTGGATTTAATTGCCTTACAAAATCGTCAAAAGAGGAGTCGTTTATTGCGATTTGTTGGGTAGTAACTCCAATTGAATTTAGATGAAAGCTTTTTTCTGAGCTTCTTGCGCTACTTGTAAAAGTAATACCATACCCATGACTTGTAAACATCTCTATAAGCTGCAACATCCTGCCGCCCGCCGCTGTTGTGCTGGGCTCTGGAAATGTTTGACCAATTATAAGTAAGCTATTCAAAGCTTGAATTTGTTTTATTGCGCGGGTAAGCGGCAGATTACTTAAAGATCTTCTACACGAACGCGCATGGTTTTGATACTCGGTGTATTAGTTTCATCCAAAAGTGTCATAGCGGCATATATACTGCCGTTTAACAGTTCAATTTGAGGAAAACCACTAGCTCGCCCCGCGTTTGTTTTAGTGAGCGTTATGGTTGGGCCTTTTTCTCCAGAGTTTGTTATTTTAGCTATTTGTACATACGCAATATCATTGATATCTCGCTCCATCCAAGAGACCACAGCCTCTGTATTATTAAGTGCAACTATGTCTACTCTTCCTAATGTTTCTTGGGTATTAATGTGTATTGGTTTGCCAAATGTTTCTCCGTTATTACTAGAAAAAACTACTTGAACTTTGGGGATTTCATTGGCAGCTGTAAACCAGGCAACAGCTAGGTTTTTTTCAAAAGCAGCTACAGCGGGACCATTCACTGGACAACCGGCTATCTGCCAATTATCTGTATGAATTGTTTTGGGGGCAGACCACGTATTATCAGCTTGCCACCTGACTATAGATATATCTCTAATTTCCTCATGGGTTCTGTCTCTATAGAGTACAACAGGACCATTAAGAGTCATGGCAGCGCTTGTCTGACAGCAATCACAAATACGATGGTCCAGCTCTTTTGAGTTAATTACATTGCCCTGAATATCCACCATAGCGCCTCGTAGAGTCATTGCACCTGGGCCAGAATGATTGCCGTTTTCATGATCTGTAGGGTCGCTTTCTATAGTATTTCGACCATCAAGCCAGGTTACAAAAAACTCATCTTGGTTATTGGCAGCAATCATAGACACAAAACCATGCTCTGTTTTAGTGCCATCTGTATGCAAAAGGAAATTTTTTTTCCAAGAAGTGCTATCTCTATTTTTATAGTTCAGCTTTACATCATAGCTGTAAGCGGCTTTGTCAGACTTTTGCAGATAACTGCTTAGCAGGCTTCCATTGTTTTGGGCAATGGCAGGAAAGTCTGCCCAGTTGGTAAACCAAGTATTGCCGGAGGCAATAACCTCTGGTGTAGACCAAGTATTACCTGTGTAACTCGAGTAATACAGGTAATCTAAATCATCTTTGAAAGTAACCCATGACATATATAAAGTTGCTGCACTACTAAAGAGTCTTGGAGTTTGGCTATCTATTTTTGTAGGATTAGACAAAGAGTCAACTACAGCATTTTGAGAATCTAACTTTTTGCTTTTACTGCTAGCAGCATCTTTGCATTGAAGAAAAACAATAGAAAATAAGCCAATAAATAGTACCAGTTTTTTCATAAATCGAAAGTACGAAATAGATTTGAAATGCTTTAGAAAAAACACTTAAACCATGCTATTTTAGAACCTCAGCATATAAGTCGAAATCTTCAGCGCCCGTAATCTTTACAGTAAAAAACTCTCCGGTTCTTAGGTAGCCTTCTTCTGCATTAATCAACACCTCATTATCAACATCTGGGCTATCAAACTCGGTTCTTCCTACATAGTACCCACCTTCTTTGCGGTCTATAATAACAGAAAACTCTTGTCCTATTTTTTGTTGGTTCAACTCCCAAGAAATGTGAGATTGAATTTCCATAATAGCATTGGCGCGCTCCATTTTAACCTCTTGAGGAACATCATCTTCAAGCTTATAGGCATGTGTGTTCTCTTCATGAGAATAAGTGAAACAACCTAGTCTCTCAAAACGCATTTCTTGGACCCAATCTCTTAGGGTTTCAAAATCTTCTTGAGTTTCTCCTGGATAACCAACAATGAGAGTGGTTCTAATAGCCATGTTAGGAACTGCAGCTCTAAAGTCTTTCAGTAATTTTGTAGTCTTCGCCTTTGTAGTACCTCGGCGCATTGATTTTAATATTGGATCTGCAATGTGCTGCAAGGGTATATCAATGTAATTACAAATCTTAGGTTCCTTTTTCATCAAATCAAGAACATCCATAGGGAATCCAGTTGGAAATGCATAATGTAAGCGAATCCACTCTATACCCGAAACAGCAACAAGCCTCTCTAACAAGGCTGCTAAATTTCTTTTTTTATAAAGATCCAAACCATAATAGGTTAAATCTTGAGCAATTAATATCAGCTCTTTTACACCCGTTGCTGCTAATTTTTCTGCCTCGATAACCAAATCCTCCATGGGTGTAGATTTGTGTTTACCACGCATAATAGGAATGGCACAAAAAGAACAGGGTCTATCACACCCTTCAGCAATTTTAAGATAGGCATAGTTTTTTGGAGTTGTCGTTAAACGCTCCCCTACTAGTTCATGCTTGTAATCTGCGCCTAATGCTTTTAGAAGACCAGGCAGCTCAGTGGTTCCAAAATATTGATCTACATCAGGAATTTCTTTTTGAAGATCAGGTTTATAACGCTCACTTAAACATCCTGTTACAAAAACCTTGTCTACAAGACCTTCTTTCTTTTTTTGAACAAACTCTAAAATGGTATTGACACTTTCCTCTTTGGCATTTGCAATAAAACCGCAGGTATTAATGACCACAACATTTCCCTCTTGCTCGTGGACCACTTCTTTGTTGTTGGCACGAAGTTGGCCCATGAGTACCTCACTATCGTATACATTTTTGGAACAACCCAGGGTAACTACATTAATATTATTTTTCTTAAGTGTTTTTGTACGCATGATTGTGTGATACTATATACGATTTTTGAATATCGAGTTATTGGTTTGCAAAGATAGTTGTTTTTCTTAGGGGAAGTAAACCTTTCAAACTGCTATTTAGCACATATAAAGCGTTACACAAAGTACTTTTTACAGAAAATGTTTTTGCAGCAGTGGTATAATAGAGTTGGTCTATTTGAAAAATGAATCAACAAACTCTAATTTATTAAATACTTGCAGATCATCAATACCCTCTCCTACTCCAATATATTTGACTGGAATTTGAAATTGATCACTAATCCCAATCACCACGCCACCTTTTGCTGTACCATCAAGTTTAGTAACAGCAAGAGAAGTAACCTCAGTTGCCGCGGTAAATTGCTTTGCCTGCTCAAAAGCATTTTGCCCTGTAGAGCCATCTAAGACAAGGAGCACATCGTGAGGTGCATCTGGCACTACTTTTTGCATTACGCGCTTTATTTTAGTAAGCTCATTCATAAGGTTTACTTTATTGTGCAAACGCCCAGCTGTATCAATTAGAATGACATCTGCTTTTTGATGAACACCACTTTGCAAAGTATCAAAAGCTACACTTGCAGGATCACTACCCATATCTTGCCTTATCAGAGGAACATCTGTGCGATCTGCCCAGACTTGTAATTGGTCAATGGCTGCAGCCCTAAAGGTATCTGCGGCGCCTAAAACTACATGTAAGCCTTGATTTTTGAATTGATTTGCCAACTTACCTATGGTGGTTGTTTTACCAACACCATTAACCCCTACTACCATAATTACATGAGGACCACTATCATGCTTGGGAACCTCAAAATCTGTAGCGTTGCCGCTATCAATTTCGCTTAAGAGTCCAGCAATCTCTTCTCTTAGAATACTATTGAGCTCACTGGTACCCACATATTTATCTTTGGCCACACGAGCCTCAATACGCGTTATTATTTTAAGGGTGGTAGTTACCCCAACATCGCTGGAAACTAAAACCTCCTCGAGCATATCAAGTACATCATCATCGACACTGCTTTTACCCGCTATCACTTTATTTAGTTTTCCAAAAAAAGATGATTTTGATTTCTCAAGACCTTTGTCTAAAGTTTCTTTTTTTTCTTTGCTAAATATTTTTTTAAAAAAGCTCATGTTCTGTTTTCTTATTGGAATTTAAATACCATTGTAAAAATAGCGCTACTTTGATTGATATGCAAAATGTTTGTGTTAGTTACTTTGTAGAATACTAAAAGCCACTTTAAAAAGTGGCTTTTAGTTAATTTTATAATAGGTATTTTTTATTTTTTGGCCAACCAAGCATTTACTTGGTCTGGAGCCATAATAGCCTCTGTAAAGATATAAGCACCTGTTTTTTCTGACTTCACCATTTTGATTGCCTTTGTAAGACGCTTTGATCCTGTTTGTAACGATGCAACTGATTTCTTTGCCATAACCTTTAGTTTTTATCTTCTTGAGTTAAAAAGATTAATTATTTAATTTCCTTGTGAACAGTCATTTTCTTAAGGACAGAATTGAATTTTTTCAATTCCATTCTATCTGGTGTGTTCTTTTTATTTTTTGTAGTAATGTAACGAGAAGTTCCAGGCTGCCCTGATTCTTTATGTTCTGTACATTCTAATATAACCTGTACTCTGTTTCCTTTTTTAGCCATTGTAATTGACGTTTAACGTTAAGCAATTATTTGTTTAAAAAACCTTTTTCGCGAGCTTCTTTAACTACTGCTGAGATTCCTCTCTTGTTAATGTTTTTTAAAGCCGATGTTGATACCTTTAGGGTAATCCATTGGTCTTCCTCTGGAATGTAAAAACGCTTTTTCTTTAAATTTACATTAAACTTGCGCTTTGTTTTATTCATCGCGTGAGAAACGTTGTTTCCAACCATTGCTCTCTTCCCGGTAAGCTCACAAACTCTAGACATTTGAATAATATTTAGTTATTTTTAATCAGGCTGCAAATTTAATTAATATTATTGGTTTGCGCAACAAAAGGATTTCAGTTTTTTGATATTTCTTTTAAAAGCATCTCAAAAGCTTTATTTGTTGCCTTTTTAATTACTCTCTCTCTTGAATTTCCAAAGTTAAATTCTTCAGAAAAAACACCTCTGGGGCTTGCAATAGCAATGCATACTGTACCCACACTTGCTGAAGAATCTGTTGTTTTTGGCCCTGCTACTCCTGTGGTTGCAATAGCGTACTGACTCCCAAAAACAGTGTTACTTTTCAATGCCATTGCCTGGGCAACAGCTTGGCTAACCACAGAATGCTTTTCAATGAGTGTAGGATCAACACCTAAGACATCTGTCTTTATATGGGTTGCGTATGCGACCATCCCCCCTTTGAAATAGGATGAAGCGCCCTGTAAAATTGTAATCTCACCTGCTATGGCCCCTCCTGTGCAGCTCTCTACAACACTTAAAAAACGTTGTTGATGTTGAAGTTTAGTACTGATCTGATCTTGAATACTGGTTTGATCTTCAAAACCAATAGAAATATCTTTTAACAAACCATTTAGGGTGCTCATCTGTGCGTCTACTTGTTCTTTTAAGGTATATTCATCCCTACTTGACGAGGACAAGCGAAGTCTAACTCTTCCTAAAGAAGGTAGATAAGCTAATTTAATGTTGGAAGGTAATCTGTCTTCCCAAGGCCTAATAATATCTTGTATTTCACTCTCTCCCTTGCCATAGGTGAGCAAAGTTTTGTGATAAATAAAAGGTCTGTCAAATTGTTTTTTTATTCTAGGTAATACGTGATTTGTAATAAGTGCTCTCATCTCAATTGGCACACCAGGCATAGATACAAAAACAGTGTCTTGTTTTTCCATCCACATACCTGGAGCAGTACCTATAGGGTTTTCAAGAACTATAGCCTTTGAGGGAACCATAGCCTGTTCTAGATTTGAAGGCAAGGGAGCTCTTTGTAAATACTTAGAAAATATATCTTTAATGTTTTGTAGAACGATTGGATTTTCAACCAAGGTGTCCTGAAAATATTCTAAAAAAGTTTTTTTAGTGATGTCATCTTTGGTTGGGCCTAAACCTCCTGTTAGAAGAACGATATCTACTCTGTTTTTAGCGTCCTCTAGCGCATTTAAAATATGTTTCCGCTGATCTTGCACAGAGGTAATTTGGTACACCTGCACGCCAATTTTGTTTAACTCTTTGGCTATAAATACAGAATTTGTATCTATGATTTGACCAATTAGTATTTCATCACCAATGGTAATTATTTCTGCTAACATCTAAGTAGGGAAGTCAGTTTTCAGTTCTTCAAAAACATGAGATAGCACACGATTCAGGGTATCAATATTTTCTTGGACAGTAGTTTCACTCCTTGAGGATTTAGTCCAGGATTCTATGGTCTTTACATCTTTTTGCACCTCTATGCCCAACATCTGAAAGTTTGGTTTCATTTTGTGTGCGAACTGATAAGCCAATTGCTTGTTGTTTGCTTTTATAGCCTCGGTAAGACCCTCAAGATCTGAGGGGATTTCCTCTAAAAAGGTGTGCGCTACAATAGACATAAAATCTTGATCTCCATCAGCAATTGCACTTAAACTAGCTTTAGAATAATGTGTATCCATAAAAGTGATTATTTTATTTTTATTTTAAAAAATTCTTCGTCTGCTATAAATCCTGCCAATACATCATCTGGATTTACTGTAGCAACTCCCGCGGGTGTACCGGTAAATATAACATCTCCGATCTTTAAAGTGAAATATTTTGAAATATATTCTATTAATTCATTAAATCTCCAGAGCATCTGAGAGGAATTTCCTTGTTGTACTACTTGGTCATTTTTTTTCAGTGAAAAAGAAATAGTATCCAAAGACTCAAACTGATTCTTTGATACAAATTTACCAATCACAGCGGCTCCATCAAAAGCTTTTGCTTTCTCCCAAGGAAGCCCTTTTTGTTTTAACTGTTGTTGTAAATCTCTTGCGGTAAAATCTATTCCCAGGCCTATTTCATCGTAGTATTTATGTGCAAATTTTTTATCAATATGTTTTCCAACTTTAGTTATTTTGATCAAAAGCTCTACCTCATGTTGTACTTGGTTACTAAACTGGGGGATAAAAAAAGGTTGTTTTTTTAATAGCACTGAGGTGTCAGGTTTTAAAAAAACAACAGGTGCTGAAGGTCTTTCATTTTCAAGCTCGGTGATATGATCTGCGTAATTTCTACCAATACAGATAATTTTCATAATTGCAGTAGTTAGATGTTATAATTTAGTATTTAACCTGCTTAGTTTAATTTTGGTTAATACTTTTTTAGTGTATAAAGGAAAATCTGCATTTAACAACCAACCAAAATAACCTGGTTCTTTGTCTAAAACCTCTAGCACCAGAGAACCTTTATGTTTTCCAAAATTAAAAATCTCTCTATCTTGCTTATCATAGCCAATGTAACCCGCAAAATCTGCAAATTTTTTATGCATACTAAATTCAGCCAAGCTAGAAATAGTATTATTTAAATCGTCGTATCTTGCTAATTGAGCTTTTAAAACCTCGTATGTAGCATTGGTGTCTGCAGCTGCGCTGTGGGCATCTACAAGTGTTTTGCCACAATAAAATTGGTAGGCGGCCTCTAGAGTTCTTTTTTCTTTTTTATGAAAAATAGTCTGGACGTCCACAGCAAGATTTTTCTTCATATCAAAATCTACGCCGGCTCTTAATAATTCTTCTGCCAATAATGGAATATCAAAACGATTGCTATTAAAGCCTCCCAAATCACTATCTTTAATTAACTCATAAACTTTCTTTGAGAGGTCCTTAAAAACAGGCTCATTGGCAACCATATCATCTGTAATACCGTGCACCGCTGTAGTTTCTGGCGGGATGGGAACCGTAGGGTTTACCCTCCAGGTATGACTCTGTTTATTTCCGTTTGGAAATACTTTTAAAATAGAAATCTCAACGATTCTATCTGTAGCTATATTAACACCTGTAGTCTCTAAATCAAAAAAGCAAATGGGTTTGGTAAGTTGTAATTCCATAATTTAGGTTATCCTGCAAAGGTAAAAGAAATTCGACCAATTAATTAAAGAAGGGTATTTTATAAATACAATAAGGACTAAATAAACAAAAATAAGAGGTGTATCTTTGTTCAAAAATTTTTATAAATGTCATTACAACAAGAAATAGACAGAAGAAAAACATTCGGAATCATTTCTCACCCAGATGCAGGTAAAACAACCTTGACCGAAAAACTGCTTCTTTTTGGTGGAGCTATACAAGAGGCGGGTGCTGTAAAAAGCAACAAAATCAAAAAAGGCGCTACTAGTGACTTTATGGAAATAGAGAGACAGCGTGGTATCTCTGTGGCAACCTCAGTTTTAGCCTTTGAATATCAGGGGATAAAAATAAATATCCTTGACACTCCAGGTCACAAAGACTTTGCAGAAGACACCTTTAGAACCCTCACAGCTGTAGATAGTGTCATTGTTGTGATAGATGTAGCAAAAGGAGTGGAGGAGCAAACAGAAAAACTTGTTGAGGTTTGTCGCATGCGCAACATCCCGATGATAGTGTTTATAAACAAACTAGATAGAGAGGGTAAAGATGCCTTTGAACTACTTGATGAGGTAGAGCAAAAATTAAAATTAAGGGTAACACCACTCTCCTTCCCAATTGGAATGGGATATGACTTTAAAGGTATTTATAATATTTGGGAGAAAAATATAAATCTTTTTAGTGGCGACAGCAGAAAAAACATCGAAGAAACCATAGAAATTGAAGATATTGCTTCTGCAGATTTAGACCAATTAATTGGTAGTGAGCCTGCACAAACCATCAGAGAAGAACTTGAACTTATAGACCAGGTATACCCAAAATTCGGAAGGGAAGAATACCTAAGGGGAGATTTACAACCCGTATTTTTTGGTTCTGCTTTGAATAATTTTGGAGTTCGTGAGCTTTTAGATTGTTTTATAGAAATAGCGCCAAAACCACAACCAAAATCAAGTGACACAAGACTGGTAAAACCCGAGGAGAATGAGTTTTCTGGGTTTGTTTTTAAAATTCATGCTAACATGGATCCCAAACATAGAGATCGGTTGGCTTTTGTAAAAATTGTATCTGGTGTATTTAAAAGAAATACAAATTATGTTCATGTTCGCAATAAAAAGAAGATGAAGTTTTCTAGTCCCAACGCATTCTTTGCTGAAAAAAAACAAATTGTAGACACCTCCTACCCCGGAGATATTGTTGGACTCCATGATACAGGGAGTTTTAAAATTGGAGATACCCTCACACAAGGAGAACAAATGCAATACAAAGGTATCCCAAGTTTTTCTCCTGAATTCTTTAAATACATTAACAATGCTGACCCTTTAAAGAGCAAACAGCTTGAAAAAGGGATTGATCAATTAATGGATGAGGGTGTAGCACAATTATTCACTCTAGAGCTCAACGGCCGTAAAGTTATTGGAACTGTTGGGGCGCTTCAGTTTGAAGTAATACAGTACAGGCTAGAACACGAGTATGGGGCTAGTTGCAGGTATGAAAACCTAAATGTACACAAAGCCTGCTGGGTAGATCCTCAAGATGAGAAAAGTGATGAGTTTAAAGATTTTAAACGTGTAAAATCTAAGTTTTTAGCCAAAGATAAAAGAGGACAATTGGTGTTTTTTGCAGATTCTGCATTTACCCTACAAATGACACAAAGTAAATACCCGAGCATAAAACTCCATTTGGTGAGTGAGTTTGAAAGACAGAGTTAGAAAGATTGATTTTTAAATTTTGAGATTTATGCTTGGGGTATCAATCTATTAGTCTGTCATAGGATAGGTATATAAATTTTGTTGATAAAGAGTCTTGCAGTATTTTAAATTTTAGGTTGGTAAATTCTGCACCTCTTCTTCCCACTCCCTTTTTCTCTCTGACACTTTCAAGTGAATTCCAATGGTTCATTGTTAAATGAACAATAGCACACAAACCATCTCCTTGGATATAGAAATATAGGGTTTGTTCATCATTTTTATCTTCATATTTTTGAAGCCAATAGGTGAGCTTAGAACGATCAACCTTATTGAGTTGAGCAACTAATTCATCTTTATATTCCTTAGAATTTGGCTCATTGGTCTTAAATACTAGGTTCTCATTTGTGCATTGTGGCCGGTCACATGAGAGAAGGCACATTGCTGATACTATTAAAAATATATACACCAATTTAAATTTCATTCTTTAAATAACATAAAGTAAATACAAAACCATAAAACTACATCTAGTAAGGGAGTTTGAAAGACAGAGAGAATAATTTTGATTGGCTGTTGCCCTTTATTTATAAAGTGTTTGTACCTATGAGCGTCTCAAATATAGCTTCATATTCGCAACCAGATCTTCGCTTTATTACTCCATAATTAGGATTTATCAAATAAGTGACAGCACAATAAGGATCCCCAAACGAAACCCTAGATCTCTGACATTCAAAATCTCCAAGGATGGTATTAACAATAACAGGGACACCATCAGTAGAAAAATAGGAACCCCAATGATCACCTATAAAAACATCAGAATCAATTCGTGAATCAAAAATTAACTGCAAATCATTATTTTGTTTTTTACAAATAACTCATAATCTGTTTGCACCCATTTAAGTATATTACTTTGAGTACCATATTGGATAAATAAAGTATCTAACACCTTTTGTGTTACTGTATAGGTAATTGTATCAAATGAAGATACTCCAGTGTCATATTCAAGATTTTCTCTTTCATAGGTCCAGTAATCACCAATTTCGCCAAAATTAAATATTGAATTACTTTCTATTTCTTGAGAGCTCTGGTCATCGCTTGAGCAAGAAATCACACACAAACAAAGTAAAGAACTAGATATTAAAATTAAATTTTTCATTGTAGCAATTCTAAAAAACTACTGTAATATTTATGCCTCACCTGTTGGGCCAAAACTAATGGGTATTTGTGGCTGGTTATTTTTAGGCAACTTCTTTAGGGTTTTCCCCCCATTTATTGGTTCCTTCTTTACTATCGGTTGCCATTAGTACTAATAACCATATTGCTCCAATTAGAGGAATTAATGCCAGTAAAAGCATCCACCCACTTTTACCTACATCATGTAGACGTCTAACTGCTACCGCCAATCCTGGAACTAAAACTACAAGAGAGTATATATTTTGAAAAAGACCAGAGCCTGACACAAAGTTTGATGTTCCAGCTGAATAGTCAATAAGTGACGCTAAAGCAGCAAAAATCATATTAAACAGAAAAAACATCCAATATTCTTTCCGTCTTGCTCTACCTTTAAAATCTGTCCACTGACTTAAAACCTTTAAATACCAATTCATAATTACTATTTTTATTGTTACACGTAAAGAACATCTTTAACACTTATGCCTCCCCTGTTGGTCCAAAACTAATTGGTATTTGTGGCTGGTTATTGTCTTGAATGGTTCCGTTTTGCTTTTCAAATCTAGAAACATTCTCATTCAATGCTTTTAAAAAACGCTTGGCATGTTGGGGCGTTAGTACAATTCTAGATTTCACCTTACTCTTGGGTACACCAGGCATAATACTCACAAAATCTACAACAAACTCAGATTGAGAATGGTTAATGATAGCTAAGTTACTATAGATTCCTTGAGCTACATCTGCATCTAGCTCTATATTTAAACTTGGTTTTTTTGGATTGTTATTTTTTTGATCTGCCATTTTTTAAATATTTAAAATTTTAGAGTACCACCTTACCAGCACTACCCTATAAATTTACCATTATATATTCATTAAAAAAACAAAATCCCGAAACTACTGTCACGGGATTTTGCACTTGCTATACACTAAAAGATTAGTTGTAATTAACCTCTTGTGTTTCTTGAGTTCTTTGGGCTAACTCTTCCTTAGAACCTACAATTATAGTATCATAGCTACGCATACCGGTTCCGGCAGGTATTTTATGTCCTACAATTACATTCTCTTTAAGACCCTCTAGCGTATCTACCTTACCAGCTACAGCTGCTTCGTTTAATACTTTAGTTGTTTCTTGGAAAGAGGCTGCAGAAATAAAAGATTTAGTCTGTAAAGACGCTCTTGTTATACCCTGCAGTATCGGTGTTGCTGTTGCATTTACTGCATCACGGCCTTCCACCAATGTTTTATCAGCTCTTCTTAAAATAGAGTTTTCATCTCTGAGCTTACGTGCAGAAACGATTTGCCCCTCTTTTAAGTTTTCAGAATCACCCGCATTTTCAATTACTTTCATTCCAAATATCTTATCGTTCTCTTCGATAAAGTCGTCTTTATGAGCCAATTGATTTTCCAAAAAGCTAGTATCTCCACTATCTACAATTTTCACCTTACGCATCATCTGGCGGACTACCACCTCAAAATGCTTGTCGTTAATTTTCACACCTTGCAGACGGTATACCTCCTGAACTTCGTTCACAAGGTATTGTTGTACTGCAGATGGTCCTTTAATTCTTAAGATGTCTTCTGGTGTGGTAGAACCATCACTTAGTGGCATACCTGCTCTAACGTAATCGTTTTCTTGGACTAAAATCTGGTTGCTTAATTTTACCAAATATTTCATTACTTCACCTAGTT
>Ga0206123_10000330_pt1 | contig 47327 bp, 46 predicted proteins | sample Helgoland_Spring_2_FD_160086 | JGI IMG/M metagenome (GOLD analysis project Ga0206123, IMG submission 160086) | Pelagic subsurface seawater microbial communities from Kabeltonne, Helgoland, North Sea - Helgoland_Spring_Bloom_20160316_1 | ecosystem: Environmental > Aquatic > Marine > Epipelagic ...
AAACCGGCCAGCCAGCCCAATGGTGTGGCCCATTACAGCAGCGCAGCCGTGAATGTTGCGCCCGCCATATTATCCAAGTGGGGATGTACATGAGTCAGAAAGACAAATCGCGGACGCCGCAAGACGAGCAGGGCCCGGCCGAGGAGAATGCGCCGCAGCCGGGTTTCGAGGGCGCGCAGGCCGGCTTCGAGCCGGACGTGGAGCCGGATGCCGGCGGCGCCGACAGTGCCTCGGAAGTCGACGAGTTGCAGATCGCGCTCGATCAGGCGCGCGCGGAAGCCGAGCAGTATCGTGACCAGGCCGTGCGCGCACATGCCGAGATGGAAAACGTGCGCAAGCGTTCGCAGCGAGATATCGAGTCCGCGCGTAAGTACGCGCTGGATAAATTCACCACCGATCTGCTTGGTGTGCGTGACAGCCTCGAGCTGGGCCTGCAGGCCGCCGAAGAGCAGGCCGGCGACTTCGACAAGCTCAAGGAAGGCATGGAAATGACCAACCGGATGCTGGCGTCGAGCATGGAAAAGGCGGGCGTCGAAGTGGTCAACCCGGTGGGCGAGGCCTTCGATCCCGAATTCCACGAGGCGATCTCCACCCAGCCGACCGACGCACAGGCGCCGAATACGGTGGCTTCGGTCATGCAGAAGGGCTACACGCTCAACGGCCGCGTGCTGCGCGCAGCCATGGTAACGGTGGCCAAGGCGCCGGAAGAATAGCGGCCAACAAAAAGGGCCGGCAGACAAGCGGGGCATCGCCGGGCGCTTGAAAAGCGCAGTCCGGCGCCCCAAATCGACTTTCAAAGTTTGGTTTTGCAAGACGCTGTCAATACAGCGCGCATCAGAGGGAAATGATCATGGGTAAGATTATCGGTATCGACCTGGGCACCACGAACTCCTGCGTGGCGGTCTACGAAGGCGATCAGGCCAAGGTTATCGAAAACGCGGAAGGCGAGCGCACCACGCCCAGTGTGGTCGCGTTCACGGACGACGACCAGACGTTGGTCGGCCGCCCCGCCAAGCGCCAGGCCGTCACCAATCCGACGGATACGCTGTACGCCATCAAGCGTCTGATCGGCCGCACCTTCGACGACAAGACCACCCAGCGCGATATCGATATCGTGCCCTACAAGATCGTCAAGGCCGACAACGGCGACGCCTGGGTCGAGGCCGCCGGCAAGAAGATGGCGCCGCCGGAAATCTCCGCCAAGGTGCTGCAGAAGATGAAGTCCACCGCCGAGGATTATCTCGGCGAGACGGTCACCGAAGCGGTCATCACCGTGCCGGCCTACTTCAACGACTCCCAGCGTCAGGCCACCAAGGACGCCGGCAAGATCGCGGGGCTGGATGTCAAGCGCATCATCAACGAGCCGACCGCGGCGGCGCTCGCCTACGGCCTGGACAAGAAGGGCGACAAGAAGATCGCAGTCTATGACTTGGGCGGCGGCACCTTCGACGTGTCCATCATCGAAGTGGCGAATGTCGACGGCGAACACCAGTTCGAAGTACACGCCACCCACGGCGACACGTTCCTGGGCGGCGAAGACTTCGACTTCAAGGTGATCGACCACATCGCCGACGAGTTCCAGAAAGAACAGGGCGTGGATCTGCGCCAGGACAAGCTCGCGCTGCAGCGCCTGAAAGAGGCCGCCGAGAAAGCCAAGATCGAGTTGTCCTCCACGCAGCAGACCGAGGTCAACCTGCCGTACGTCACGGCCGATCAGTCGGGTCCCAAGCACCTGAACATGAAGATCACTCGCGCCAAGCTGGAATCGCTGGTCGAGGATCTGGTCGCCCGCACGATCGATCCCTGCCGGACCGCGCTCAAGGACGCGGGCATGAAGACGTCCGATATCGACGACGTGATTCTGGTCGGCGGCCAGACCCGCATGCCGGCCGTGCAGGACGCGGTCAAGAGCTTCTTCGGCAAGGACGCCCGCAAGGACGTCAACCCGGACGAGGCGGTGGCCGTCGGTGCTGCCATTCAGGGCTCGGTGCTGGCCGGCGACACCACGGACGTGCTGTTGCTGGACGTCACGCCGCTGTCCCTGGGTATCGAAACCCTGGGCGGCAAGATGACCAAGCTCATCGACAAGAACACCACCATTCCGACCCGCAAGTCGGAAACGTTCTCGACCGCCGAGGACAACCAGCCGGCGGTGACCGTGCATGTGCTCCAGGGTGAGCGCGAGCAGGCCAGTGCCAACAAGTCGCTGGGTCGTTTCGATCTGTCGGATATCCCGCCGTCACCGCGCGGCACGCCGCAGATCGAAGTCACCTTCGATATCGACGCCAACGGTATCCTGCATGTGTCGGCCAAGGACAAGGCCACCGGCAAGGAACAGTCGATCGTGATCAAGGCCTCCTCCGGCCTGTCGGACGAAGAAATCGACGGCATGGTCCAGGATGCCGAAGCGCATGCCGAGGAAGACGCCAAGTTCAATGAGCTGATCACGGCCCGCAACCAGGCCGACGGCCTGATCCACGGCATCGAGAAGGCCATGCGCGATCTCGGCGACAAGGTCTCGGACGACGAGAAGAAGCCGATCGACGATGCCATCGCCGAGCTGCGTGAAGCACTCGAAGGCGACGACAAGGACGCCATCGACGAGAAAACGCAGAAGCTCTCCGAAGCGTCCTCGCCGGTCATGGAAAAAGCCTACAGCCAGGGCGAGGAAGGTGAGCAAGCCGGCGCCGAGCAGGCGAGTGGCGAAGGCCAGTCGCAGGATGACTCGGATGACGTCGTCGATGCCGACTTCGAGGAAGTCAACGAAGACGACAAGAAGTCCGGCACCAACTCCTGATAGCCGCGCTTGTGGCTTCCATAGCCGGGGTGACGCCAGCCGTCGCCCCGGCATTTTGATTTAAGGGGAAAGGTTCCTTTCTCATGGCAAAACGCGATTATTACGACATTCTGGGTGTGTCCAAGGACGCATCGAAAGAAGACATCAAGAAGGCCTATCGACGCCTGGCGATGAAGAATCATCCGGACCGCAATCCGGATGACAAGGACGCCGAGGCGCGCTTCAAGGAAGCCTCCGAAGCCTACGAAGTGCTTTCCGACGATCAGAAGCGTGGCGCCTACGACCAGTTCGGTCATGCCGGGCTGGGCGGCGCAGCCGGAGGCGGCGGCCCCGCGGGTGGCGCCGGCGGTTTCGGCGATATCTTCGGCGACATCTTCTCGGATATCTTCGGCGGCGGCATGGGTGGCGGCCGAAGCCGGGCGTCTCGTGGCGCCGACCTGCGCTACGACCTCGATCTGGACCTGGAAACCGCGATATCCGGCGATACGGTAGAGATTCGTATTCCCACGCTGGAAGCCTGCGAGACCTGCGACGGCGACGGCGCCGAGCCGGGCTCGCCGGTGGATACTTGCACCACCTGTCAGGGTGTGGGTCAGGTCCGCATCCAGCAGGGCTTCCTGTCGATCCAGCAGACCTGCCCGGATTGCCACGGTGGCGGCAAGAAAGTCCGCAATCCCTGCCGGAAGTGCGGGGGCGAAGGCCGGGTTCAATCGTCCAAGACGCTGTCGGTGAATGTCCCGGCCGGGGTCGACAACGGCGACCGCATCCGTCTGTCCGGCGAGGGCGAGGCCGGCGAAATGGGCGGCCCGTCCGGCGATCTGTATGTCCAGATCAACGTCAAACCCCACGAATTCTTCGTGCGTGACGGCAACAATCTGCGCGCCAATGTGCCGGTCGACATGATTACCGCTGCACTCGGCGGGGAGATCGACGTGCCCACGCTCAATGGCAAGGTCAACCTGCGCGTGCCGGCCGAGACCCAGTCCGGCAAGACATTCCGCCTGCGTGGCAAGGGTGTCCAGTCGGTACGGACCAACGCGCCGGGCGATCTGTTGTGCAAGGTCAGCGTGGAGACGCCGGTCAACCTCAACAATAAGCAGAAACAATTGCTCGAAGAGCTGCAGGAGAGCCTCGAAAGCAGCAGCCGCAGCCATAGTCCGGCGACATCGTCGTGGCTGGACAAGGCCAAGCGCTTCTTCGGCGAGCATCTGAGTTAACGGTTGGAGACGCCATGATCCGGGTTGCCATCAACGGAGCAGCCGGCCGTATGGGTCGGGAGCTCATCGTCGCCTGTCAACGCAACGACGCACTGGTGCTGGCTGCGGCGTTTGAAGCGCCCGACAGCGACAAGATCGGTCAGGATGCCGGCCGACTGGCGAGCGGCGAAGACGCCGACGTGGCAATCGCCGACAGTGGCGAGCGGGCCGCCGGTGCGTCTTTCGACGTGCTGGTGGACTTCACCCGTCCGGAGCCGTGTTTGAGCGCGATCGAGGATTGCGTTGCCCACGGTGCGGCAATCGTGATTGGCACGACAGGGTTCAGTGCCGATCAGATCGAGCGTATCGACGCAGCGGCGGAAAAAATCTCCGTCGTGATGGCGCCCAACTTCAGTGCCGGCGTTAACTTGACGCTGAAACTACTTGAAACGGCAGCAAAAGCTCTGGGCGATAGCGTGGATATCGAGGTCATCGAGGCCCATCATCGGCACAAGGTCGATGCGCCGTCGGGCACCGCGCTGCGCATTGGCGAAGTGCTTGCCGATGCCACCGACCGCAATCTCGACGACTGCGCGGTGTACGCGCGCCAGGGCCACACGGGCGCGCGGGAGCGCGAGACCATCGGTTTCCAGACCATCCGTGGCGGCGATATCGTCGGTGAACATACGGTGCTTTTTGCCGGTGACGGCGAACGCCTGGAAATCTCGCACAAGGCATCTTCGCGTCAGACATTCGCAGGCGGCGCGATGCGTGCCGCAGCCTGGGCCGCCGAACGGGCGCCGGGGCGTTACGACATGAACGATGTGCTGGGGCTGTAGAGCCGAGCTATAACGCTTTGTTCCAAGAAGCGTAGTCCGCAAATGGACGCGAATGAGCGCAAATGCCGTTCAGATGCAGCCAGGCATAGTGATATCGGCTGTGTGTAACGTGACACGCGGGGGAAAGCTCCGCTAGTAATCACTCTTTTTTATTCGCGCATATTCGCGTTAATTAGCGGGCAATCCTGCTTTTCTTCCGGTTTTTGGTCGGTGTGCGCTCATCCCGTCGATCGTTGGCGACGGGGGCGGCTGGCAGGAAAGGCCACAAGCGGCTATAATTTGCCGCCGTTTGCGGCTTTGTCTGTTCGGATGGAAACCCGCGTTTCCTGCCGGGCGGCCCGCAGCGACGTCAGCCTCGAATCCAGCGTCCCGGAGTGATTGTTGCGCCCGACAGCCCTGCTCGTGCTCGAAGACGGTAGCCTGTTCCACGGTCGCGCTATCGGCGCTACCGGCCAGACAGTCGGCGAAGTGGTCTTCAATACCGCCATGACCGGCTATCAGGAAATCCTGACCGATCCCTCCTACCGCCAGCAGATGGTGACGCTTACCTATCCGCATATCGGCAATACCGGGGCAAACCCGGAAGATATCGAATCCGATCGGGTCCAGGCTGCCGGCCTGATCATCCGGGAAGTGCCGCGCGCGCCCAGCAACTGGCGCTGCGAACACAGCCTGATCGCGTACCTGGAAGCCAACGGGATCGTGGGTATCGGCGATATCGACACCCGCCGTCTGACCCGCCTGCTGCGCGAAAAAGGCGCGCAGAATGGCTGCATCGTGGCCGGTGACGACCTTGACGCCGATGCGGCGCTCGATGCCGCGCGTGCCTTCCCCGGACTCAAAGGCGCCGATCTGGCCGCCGATGCCGGCACCACCGAGGTCTACAGCTGGGGCCAGCCGAGCTGGGTCGGCCCGAACGACGACCACGCCGCCGCAGCCGCGCGATATCACGTCGCGGTCTACGATTACGGGTTGAAGTACAACATTCTGCGTCGCCTGGTGGATTGCGGCGCGCGGGTGACCGTGGTGCCGCCGCGCGCGCCGGTCGCCGAAGTGCTGGATATGGGCGTGGACGGGGTGCTGCTCGCCAACGGCCCCGGCGATCCCGAGCCTTGCGACTACGCCATCGCCACCTGCCGAGAACTGATCGACCGCGGCTTTCCGACGCTGGGCATCTGTCTGGGGCACCAACTTCTCGGGCTGGCTGCCGGCGGCCAGAGCCTGAAGATGAAGTTCGGCCACCACGGCGCCAACCATCCGGTACAGGATGTCGATAGCGGCGACGTGCTGATCACAAGTCAGAATCACGGCTTCGCCATCGACGAGACAAGCCTGCCGGAGACGGCGAGGGTGACGCACCGTTCGCTGTTCGACGGCAGCCTTCAGGGCATCGAGATTGTCGGCAAGCCGGTGTTTTCGTTCCAGGGCCACCCCGAGGCCAGTCCGGGGCCGCATGATGTCGCGCCGCTGTTCGAGCGGTTCATTAAGGCGATGGAAGACAATATCGTCCGCAAATGAACGCGTAATGGACGCAAATGAAGACAAGATTTCAGAGCGCGTCATTGGTTGTGCATTCGCGGTATCGAATGGTCTGGGTGCGGGTTTTCTCGAAGTCGTGTATCACAACGCGCTTGCAATCGAGTTCGATCGAAGTGGCTTGGCGTTTGAATCGCAAAAGCCGCTGAGTGTGCGGTACCGAGGAGCAGTGGTCGGCGAGTACGTGGCTGATTTTGTCGTTGGCGAACGGTTGATAGTGGAGCTCAAGGCCTTGGTGGCGCTTGGCCGCCAGCATGAGGCGCAGTTGATGAATTACCTCAAGGCGAGTGGCGTGAGTGCTGGCCTGCTGTTGAATTTTGGTTCGCCCCGGCTCGGTGTTAGAAGAATGGTAGCGGGTCACGACGACCGTATACCTGTCTGATTTATCTGTCTTACATTTGCGTTAATTCGCGTTAATTTGCGGACGTTTTCATGCCCAAGCGCACAGACCTTAAAAGCATCCTCGTCATCGGCGCCGGTCCGATTGTGATCGGGCAGGCCTGCGAGTTCGATTATTCCGGCATGCAGGCCTGCAAGGCGCTCAAGGACGAGGGCTTCCGCGTGGTGCTGGTGAACTCCAACCCGGCCACGATCATGACCGATCCGGAAACGGCGGATGCGGTTTATGTCGAGCCCATCACCTGGCAGACGGTCGCGCGCATCATCGAGGCCGAGAAGCCGGACGCGTTGTTGCCCACGATGGGCGGCCAGACCGCGCTCAACTGTGCGCTGGACCTGTACAACGAAGGCGTGCTGGACAAACACGGCGTGGACATGATCGGGGCGAACCAGACCGCCATCGACATGGCCGAGGATCGCAATGCCTTCCGCGAGGCGATGACCGAAATCGGCCTGTTCACCCCGGAATCGGCAGTGGTGCACTCGGCGGCCGAAGCCGAGGACGTGCAGGCGCGCATCGGCTTCCCGCTGATCATGCGGCCGTCGTTCACGCTCGGCGGAACCGGTGGCGGCATCGCTTACAATCGCGAGGAGTTCGACGATTTACTCGCCCGCGGTCTGGAGCTTTCGCCCACCAACGAAGTGCTGCTGGAACAATCGGTGCTGGGCTGGAAGGAATACGAGATGGAGGTCGTGCGTGACTGCGCCGACAACTGCATCATCATCTGCGCGATCGAGAACCTCGATCCGATGGGCGTGCACACCGGCGACTCGATCACGGTCGCCCCGGCACAGACGCTGACCGACAAGGAATATCAGGTCATGCGCGATGCCTCCAACGCCTGCCTGCGCAAGATCGGCGTGGAGACCGGCGGCTCGAACGTGCAGTTTGCGATCAATCCGGCCGACGGCAAGATGATCATCATCGAGATGAATCCGCGTGTGTCGCGGTCCTCGGCGCTGGCCTCCAAGGCGACCGGCTTTCCCATCGCCAAGGTGGCAGCCAAGCTGGCGATCGGCTACACACTCGACGAGCTCAACAACGAGATCACCGGCGGCGCCACGCCGGCCTCGTTCGAGCCGTCGATCGACTATGTCGTCACCAAGATGCCGCGCTTCACCTTCGAGAAGTTTCCGGCTGCCGACGACCGCCTGACCACGCAGATGAAATCCGTGGGTGAGGCCATGTCTATCGGCCGCAATTTCCAGGAATCGCTGCAGAAAGCCATGCGCAGCCTGGAAATCGGCTCCGACGGCTTCGAGCCCAAGCTCGCGGACCTCACTGGTGAGGCCGCGCGCGACACGCTGCGCGGCGAGCTGTCGACCCCCAGAGCCGAGCGCCTGTGGTACGTCGCCGATGCGTTTCGTGCCGGCTTTTCGCTGGATGACGTGCACGCGCTCACGCATATCGATCCGTGGTTTCTCGATCAGATCGAAGAGCTCATCGCCATGGAGAACGCGCTCGCCCAGTCGACGCTGGCCGATCTGGATGCGGATACGCTGCGTGACTATAAACGCAAGGGCTTCTCCGATCTCCGGCTGGCCGGACTGCTGGGTTGCGACGAATTCGCGTTGCGCCGCGTCCGACTCAAGCACGCGGTCACGCCGGTCTACAAACGGGTGGATTCCTGCGCGGCGGAATTCCCGACGGCCACGGCTTATCAGTACTCCTCTTACGACGAGGAATGCGAGGCGGAGCCGACCGGGCGCGACAAGATCATGGTGCTGGGTGGCGGCCCCAACCGCATCGGCCAGGGCATCGAGTTCGACTACTGCTGTGTGCACGCCGCGCTTGCCATGCGCGAAGACGGCTATGAAACGCTCATGGTCAACTGCAATCCGGAGACGGTGTCGACCGACTACGACACCTCGGACCGGCTGTATTTCGAGCCGCTGACCTTCGAGGACGTGATGTCGATCATCGACGTGGAGAAACCCACGGGCGTGATCGTGCAGTACGGCGGCCAGACGCCGTTGAAGCTTGCCCGCCGCCTCGAGGCGGCGGGCGCCCCGATCATCGGCACCAGCCCGGATTCCATCGATCTGGCCGAAGACCGTGATCGCTTTCTGAATCTGGTCAACAAGCTGGGCCTCAAGCAGCCGGCCAACCGCAGCGCGCGCTCCGAGGCCGAGGCCATGCGCCTGGCCGAGGAAGTGGGCTTTCCGATGGTCGTGCGGCCGTCGTACGTGCTCGGCGGCCGGGCCATGGAAATCGTCTACGAGCCCGAGGATCTGCAGCGGTACATGACGGCTGCTGTGAAAGTCTCCGAGGACTCGCCGGTGCTGCTCGATCGTTTCCTGGACGATGCCATCGAACTCGACGTGGACGCCGTGTGCGACGGTAGCGAAGTCTTCATCGGCGGCATCATGGAACATATCGAGCAGGCCGGGGTGCATTCCGGCGATTCGGCGTGTTCGCTGCCGCCGTACAGCCTCGACGCCGACGTGCTCGACGAGGTCCGGCGTCAGACCGCCGCGCTGGCGCGTGGGCTGTCGGTGGTCGGCCTGATGAACGTGCAGTTCGCGATCCGCGCCGGCGAGGTGTACCTGCTCGAAGTCAATCCACGGGCCTCGCGTACCGTGCCGTTCGTATCCAAGGCCACCGGTGTGCCGCTGGCCAAGATCGCGGCGCGGTGCATGGCCGGCATGACGCTGGCCGAGCAGAACGTCGGCGGTGAACGTCGTCTCGATCACTACGCGGTCAAGGAGGCGGTGTTCCCGTTCAACAAGTTCCCCACGGTCGACCCCTTGCTCGGCCCGGAAATGAAATCCACCGGCGAGGTCATGGGTGTGGGCGCGACCTTCGGCGAGGCATTCGCGAAGTCCCAGCTCGCCAGTGGTGTCGGTCTGCCCAGTGGCGGCACCGCCCTGATTACCGTGCGTGATGCCGACAAGCCGCATGCGGTCAAGCTGGCCCGCGAACTTACGGCCGCGGGTTTCACGCTGGTTGCGACCCGCGGTACGGCCGAGGCGATCAACGACGCCGGTATCGACTGTGCCAGCGTCAACAAGGTCAAGGAAGGTCGGCCGCATATCGTCGACATGATCAAGAACGGCAACATCCAGCTCGTGGTCAATACCACCGAGGGCAAGCGCGCGATCGAGGAATCGCGCTCGATCCGGATGACCGCGCTGCGTTACAAGGTGGCGTACTTCACTACCATTGCCGGCGCCCAGGCGAGCTGCACTGCACTGGCCGACGACAGCGCGGCGCGAGTGTACTCACTGCAATCGATTCAGGCGGCGATTGCGGTGTGAACCGGCACGCGCCAGCAGATGGCGGCGTCGCGCCGGCGGTCAATGCACAGGAAAAACCGTCCGCGACGCGTTATAATTGCCTGCAAACTTCAATCGGCGAACTGTTATTTCTCATACCCAATTCGAATCGTCCGACGGTGTTAAATTCCGCCCGCCGCAGAAGGAAGACGGCGCCGGTATCCTGAAGCTTGTGCATGATCTCGGCGTACTCGACGTCAATTCCGCCTACGCCTACATGCTCATTGGCGAGCATCATTCCGGGACCAGCGTGGTCACGGAAATCGACGGCAAACTGGCCGGCTTCATCACCGCCTATATTCTCCCCGAAAGTCCCGATATCGTGTTCGTATGGCAGGTCGGCGTGGCCGAATCCGGCCGCGGGAAGGGGTTGGCGACACGCATGTTGCTGGAAATCCTGGATCGCCCTGCCTGCGAGGACGTGCGTTATCTGGACACGACCATCGGGCCGAGCAATGAGCCGTCGCAGAAGTTGTTCCGCGGTCTCGCGCGGCGTCTGAATACCGGTATCGACGAAAGCGAGCTGTTTTCCAGCGAAATGTTCGGCGATTTCGAGGGCGAAACCCACGAGCCCGAAATACTGTTTCGTATCGGCTCGTTCAGCGCCGACGATATCCGTCGCGCAACGACCGACTGAACACAACACAATACGATTCACGCGATAAAGAAACGGCCCGAAACGGGTCCAGGAGTTCTCATGGAGACTATCAATCGTCTCGAATCCGAAGTACGTGGCTATGTGCGTGGCTTCCCGACGGTCTTCACGACCGCCAAGGGCAACCGCATGACCGACGAAAACGGCGACGTCTATCTCGACTTTTTCGGCGGCGCCGGCGCGCTCAACTATGGCCACAACGACGAGGTCATGAAAGCGGCCCTGCAGGAGTACATACAGGCCGACAACATCTGCCACGGCCTGGACATGGCGACCGCCGAGAAGATCAATTTCCTCGAGACCTTCGAGGACGTGATCATGAAACCGCGTGGGATGGACTACAAGATCCAGTTCCCCGGGCCGACCGGCACCAACGCCGTGGAAGCCGCGCTCAAGATCGCGCGCAAGGTCAAGGGCCGTAGCGGCGTGCTCTGTTTCACCGACGGCTACCACGGCATGACGCTCGGCGCGCTGGCCGTGACCGGCAACGCGTCCAAGCGCGGCGGCGCGGGCGTGAACCTGGCGGATACCAGCTCGCTGCCGTTCTGCGACTATTTCCGTGACGGCCGCGATACCGCCGCCGATCTCGAGTACATGGTCAAGGACGGTTCCAGCGGCCTGGAAAAACCGGCGGCCATCATCCTCGAGACCGTGCAGGGCGAGGGCGGCATCAATATCGCCAGCGACGAGTGGCTGCGCGAGATCGAGCGCATCTGCCGCGAAAACGACATGCTCCTGATCGTCGATGACATTCAGGCCGGCGTCGGCCGTACCGGTCCGTTCTTCTCGTTCGAGCCGTCGGGCATCAAGCCGGACATCATCACCGTCTCCAAGTCGCTATCGGGCTTCGGTCTGCCGCTGGCGATCACCATGATCCGGCCGGATCTGGATATCTGGGAACCGGGCGAGCACAACGGCACCTTCCGTGGCAACAACCACGCCTTTGTGACCGCCGTCGCAGCGCTGAACCACTATTGGCGCGACGATGCCTTCGAGAAGGAAATTCTGCGCAAGGGCGAGTACATGCGTAAGCGCCTTAACGAGATCGTCGACAGCCACCCGGGCTTCAACGCCGAAGTGCGTGGTCGCGGCATGTTCATTGGCGTCGACTGTGAAAACGCCGATGTCGCCGACGACGTGGCGGCCGAGTGCTTCAAGCAGCGTCTGTTGCTGGAAACGGCGGGTCCGCGCGACAGCGTGATCAAGTTCATGCAGGCGGTGAACACCAGCGACGGCGACATCGACGAAGGTCTGGACATCGTCGCTACTGCCCTCCAGACGGTGCTCGAAAAGCATGGCCTGAATCAAGGGGTTGCCTGATTGCAACGGCGCTCTCACCATGATATTTACATGGTGTATAACGCAGCTAAACAATAGCAAGGAACTCGCATGAAAATCGTACGTACCGAAGACCTCCGCGGCACCGATCGCGAAGTCGTCAGCCCCGATGGCTGGACCAGCGTGCGCTGGTTGCTCAAGAGCGACAAGATGGGTTTTTCCTTCCACGAGACGACATTCCCGCCCGGGCTGGAATTCGACATGTGGTACAAGAACCACCTTGAAGCCGTGTTCTGCTACCAGGGCGAGGGCACGATCGTGAACCGGGACACCGATGAGGAGCACGTCATCGAGCCGGGTACCGTCTATGCGCTGGACAACCACGACCGGCACACGCTCAAGGCGAAGACCGAAATGAAACTGGTCTGCGCCTTCAACCCGCCGGTCACCGGTCGTGAAATTCACGACGAGGACGGTGCGTACGTGATCCCGCCTGAGGATCAGTAACCGGACGCAGCGTTTGCGAAAGCCCCGGTCCGGCTCGTCGGCCCGGGGTTTTTCATTCAGAGAGCAGGACTGACCCATGCCCGTTGTTCTAAGGGGTCGCCCGGATTGAAACCTCCGAGCCGACAGGGTAAGAAGATGGGGTAGTGTCAAAGATCCTCTGCTGGAGACTATTGCATGGCTGAAGCAAGTACGACTTTTCACGAATCGCCCGATCAGCTGAGCGCCGAGACCATGGAGCGCCACCGCGGGATCGTGTCGTTGATGGAAGAACTGGAAGCGATGGACTGGTATGCCCAGCGCATCGACGCCACCGCAGACGAAAATCTCAAGGCGATCCTGACCCATAACGGGGACGAGGAAAAAGAGCACGCCATGATGACGCTGGAGTGGCTGCGTCGCCGGGATTCGGTGCTGGATGCGCAGATGCGCACCTATCTATTCACCGAGGGCGATATCACCGCGGTCGAGGACGACGCGGAAGCCGAACCCGAGCAAACCGAAACCGACGCCGCATCCGCCGATGGCTCGCTGGGCGTTGGCAGTCTCCGAGAGGCATAACGATGAACCATCTGCACCGCGAACTCGCACCGATCACCCCTAACGGCTGGGCGGAGATCGAGGAAGAAGCCAGCCAGACGCTCAAGCGCATGCTGGCCGGGCGCAAGCTGTTTGACTTCAATGGCCCGCATGGCTGGGACCGGGCGGCGGTCAACCTGGGCCGCGTTAAACCGCTGTCGGATGCACCGGAATCGTCGGCCCGGGTACGTCAGCGGGTGGTCCAGCCGCTCATCGAATCCCGCGTGCCCTTTGAAATGGACCGCGACGAACTGGAAGCCGCCGCCCGCGGTGCCCCTGATATCGACCTTGACGCGGTCGCCGATGCGGCGCGCCGCGCTGCGACCATGGAGGACGGGGCGCTGTTCAACGGCTATCCGGAGGCCGGTATCGATGGCGTCATGCAGGTGTCGGAGCACGAGCGGCTCACGATCTCGAACGACTACAGCCGTTACCCGGGCCTGGTGGCCGAGGCCACGAACATGCTGCGCAGCGCGGGCGTGGATGGGCCGTATGCCATCGCGCTGGGACCGGAGTGTTATACCGAGCTGACTCGTACCACCGAGCAGGGTTATCCGGTCATGGAGCACGTCCGGCGCATCCTGAAAGGTCCGATCGTGTGGGCGCCGGCCGTGGACGGTGCGGTGGTGCTGAGCATGCGCGGCGGCGATTTTGATCTGCACGTTGGCCAGGATTTCTCGATTGGCTATAGCCACCACACGGAGTCGACCGTGACGCTCTATATCCAGTCCAGTTTCACGTCGCTGATCTTCGGGCCTGAGGCCGCCGTTCCGCTGCGTCATGCCTGACATGCGGCGGATGGCTATTAACCCGGCAAGAAAATCAGCTATCTTATAGCCGGGTTAATAGCGCGGACCACCACGGTGGGCTGCCGCGGCCGAAGGTAGCGAAGCCTGATGGAATCAGGGCCGGACATGCGCCGGCGCTGATTCCATCAGGCGTTGAAAACAGCCGCGTTTTGCGGCTGTTTTGTTGCCGTATTAATAATCGCTCTGCTCATTACCGCGTGCGAGCGCTTTGAGTAGCGCGGCGCTGTCTTCATCCGCGGGGAAGAACGTCTCGATACGCAGTTCGTCGGCGGTGATGTCCTGTGCGGTGCCAAAGGTGGATAGCATGGAAAACAGTCGTAACCGGACGCCGTCGATCTCGTAATCCAGCGGTAGCACGGGTGGGGGTGGCGTCGTCCAGTCGGGCGTGCGCCAACGACTGGGGACGCCGGGATACGCCATGATCTCGTCCAGCAACGCCGACAGCGTGGCGTTGCCTTCGATGTCTGCTTCGCGCCGGGTGCGCCCGAGAAGTACCGGGCCGATCTCGTGCCAGTTGGCGATATGATCGCGCACGCCGTCGGGGTGAAAAGTCAGCTTGAGCAGATTGGGTATGCCGTCGGGGCATGTACGTGCCCAGATCGTTTCCATATCGCCGAGCATGGTGAATGCCCGTGCGAACGCCTTGTTGTGCATCCGGACATTCCAGTTGCGATCGACGACCACGGTTGGGTTCGGTTCATGGTGTGCCAGCACGAGTTCGAGCGCGGACAGCACCGGTGCCATATCGGGGTCATCCAGCGCACGGGACTCGAATACCGGCGCGAATCCGGCGGCCGTCAACAGCCTGTTGCGCTCACGCAACGGTATATCCAGCACCGTACCGAGTTGCAGAACCATGGCGCGGCTGGCTGCGGCACGACCGGATTCCAGAAAGCTGATATGGCGCTGCGATACCTCGGCCTCCAGCGAGAGTTCCAGTTGGCTGAGCCGGCGTGTCGTACGCCAGTGCTTGAGCAGTGGCGGGAACGCGGTGCGCGGTTGCGATAGAGCCTCGGTCATTGCTGTGCCTTATACGTCCAGCGCGTACCTTGTCGATTGTCTCCAGCGATCATCCCGAAAGGTGGCGCTGCCGGCAAGTCGAGCGTATGGCGCCGGTCAACCTGCGTCACGCTGTTGTACGGTGTCCAGAATCCAATCCACCGTGGGTTGCCACAAGAAGTCCTGCATCCTGTCCCGAAAGAAGCCCATGTGGCCGATGCCCTGGCCGCCGGCGTCATCGCGTCCGATATGGCGTCGCGCCGTGATGCTGGCCTGCGGATACTCGTCTAATAATGCGTCGATCGCCGCCGGGGGCGCGTAGCCGTCGTCGGCGAAACCGTAAGCCAGCGCGGGCAGGGCCAGTTCTCGGTAGCGGCGCGTATCGAGGTTATTGGCCGGATCGAACAGATAGCGTGGGCTGCGGATCCAACGGCCCCATTGAGCGACGACGCTGGCGGGCACATCGATCGGAAACATCCTGAGCCGGCGGGCGGGGAAATAACGTCCACGAGCAAGTAGCGGAATGAGTGCATGCGCGAGAAGCCACATGCCCGCCCGGCCGCGTTCGCCCCAGTGGCCCCAGTAACCACTTTGTGCGGCGATGAATATAAGCCCGTCGAGGCTCCCGGCGTGGGGGGCGAGTCCGGCGAGTTGACCGCCGCAACTGTGGCCGACCAGAAACAACGGAATATCGTCATCGCAGCTGCTGATGACTGCTTCGATATCCAGCCGGCCCCAGTCCGCCATGGGCGTGCCGGGTGCATCGCGGTAATCGAAGGTGATGGCACCGATGCCGCAGGTGGCAAGAAAAATTGCAAAACGCCGGTAGAAGCCGCGCGGTACGCCCATGGCCGGCGCGATGATGACCATAGCGTGGGGTGTATCGGCGGCAAAATAGTCGCCGGCGATATGCGTGCCGTCGCTGCACTCGAAGAGTTTTTCGGTTGGCATGTGTTCTCCGTCCGGTACTGTGGCTCTGGCTCCACCGTACCGGCATGCGGAAACCGGGCAATTACCCGGGAGGTAATTGCGGCCAGACGTCGACACGGGGAAATTCATGTCTCGTTCCCCGCAACAGGAGTCGGACATGAACTGGAAAACCGGAATTCTCGTACTGGTACTGCTGGACTTCGCCGCGCTCACCGGGTGGGCGTTGTACGAGGTCGGGTACCTGGGCATCTTTCAGGCCGGGCTTGCCGGCCCGGGCGCCATGCAGGTTCTGGCCGATCTGGTCATCGCCTGCGGGCTGGCCTGTGTCTGGATGGTGGCCGACGCACGTGCCCGGGGCGCCAATCCCTGGCCGTATGTGCTGATCACGCTGGCGGCCGGGTCGTTCGGGCCCTTGCTGTATCTGTTGCAGCGTCAACTCCGCGCATCGAGCGGCCCGGCGCGCGCCGCCGTCTCCTGAGGCGTCAATACCACAGATTGGCCGGCGCCGTTGCGGCAATCGGGCAGCGGCGTCGGTCGCCGCGCCGTGTCAGACAGTCAAGCCGCCGACCACGGCGCCCAGAAGTAGCGGCAGGCTCTGAATCACGATCAGCAGAAACAGGCTGGCGCTGGCGAGCACGCCAATCACCGGCAGGCCGGCGAGCGCGGTGCCGAACCCGACCAGCACGAAGCACAACACTGCGGCCGGCAACACGGCGGCGAGCAGGCCGCGCGATGCGCTGCCGGCGGTTCGCCCGCCCACGAAACCGGCCAGTAATGGCCCCAGCAACGGTAGCCAGAACAGCAATAACGAAATGACGGCCATCCAGATCATGGCCATGATGAGGCTGCCCTGGCGGACGCTAGGAGCTTGTGGGGTCATGGACGCACCGTGCTTAAAACCGGACAATATGGTCAGTATCGCATCGCAATCGCTGTGTCTGCATGAATCCCTATCACCTTGACGCCTACGAACGCCCGGAGCTGGAGCCGCCCGAAAACGGCGAACGTCTGCTCATGCACTCCTGCTGCGCGCCTTGCGCCGGCGAAGTGCTGGCGGCCGTCAAGGCGTCCGGTATCGATGTCACGGTGTATTTCTATAATCCGAACATTCACCCGGCCAAGGAATACGAGATGCGCAAGGCGGAGGATATCCGCTATTGCGAACAACTCGGTATCCCCCACATCGACGGCGATTACGACACCGACAACTGGTTCGACCGGATCCGTGGTCTGGAAAACGAGCCCGAGCGCGGCCGGCGTTGTACGGTTTGTTTCGATATGCGCTTCGAGCGCACGGCGTTGTATGCGGCCGAACACGGCTATGGCCTGATTTCCAGCACGCTGGGTATCTCGCGCTGGAAAAACATGGCGCAGATCAACGAGGCGGGCGTACGGGCTACGTCGCGTTATCCCGAAGTGACCTACTGGACCCTGAACTGGCGCAAGCAGGGTGGCGCGGCACGCATGATCGAAATCGCCAAGCGCGAAGAGTTCTATCAGCAGGAATACTGTGGCTGCGTCTACAGCCTGCGGGACACCAATCGTCACCGCCAGGCCCAGGGCCGTGAACGCATCCAGAAAGGCATCAAGTTCTACGGCCGCGGCGCCATTCGCGACACCTCGGTACCGGGGCGGGGGGACAACGGACGCTGAAAGACCCGGCCGGTGAGTGACCGCCGGCCGGGTATTCGCAGGGGCTAGCCAGACTCCCGGATGCGTTGGGCGATTTGCGGATTGGACTGCGCCGCCTTGGCGATGCCGTTGTACTCGTCAACGGTCAGACCGCTGTCCTGAATGGCCTCGACCATAGCTTGGTTGGCCATCTGACGCTGTTGCATCGCGGCTTTCTCGCCCTTGGCGTTCTGCATCTTGCCCTGCCATTCGGAACGCACGTCAAGCATTTCTTTCTGCGCATCCGAGAACTTCTCGATCTGGGCATCGGTGATATCGCCGGCGGCGGGAGCAGCCCGCTGAGCGGCGGCCCCCTGCTGGCTTTGCTGGGCGGCACCTTGACCACCCTGCGCGAAAACCGGGCCCGCCACGGCCAGGCTGGCACCGAACAGCGCAGCCGCGAGAATACGATTGTTTGTCGTCATAACAACTCCTTGCGTTGCATAAAGGTTGGTGCGCCGTTGTACTGGCGCACTTCCAATAACGACTGGTCACGCAGCTGGTTCCATTCAAGGGAAATTTTTTCGCTTTCTGGAACTCGAACGCTCACAGCTCGTTTGTAATGGTTATTGGCTAATCCGGCGCGAGCAGGTGCGCTGTTGTAACGAGTGAAAGTACGATGCAGGACATGTGTTTTGATCAGTAGGGACATGATCGGTGTGGAAATTCCACACCTGAGACGCTATGCGCGGGCGCTGGTGCGCGAACGCGAGGCTGCTGACGACCTGGTGCAGGACACGCTGGAACGCGCTTGGCGCAAACGTAGGCTCTGGCGGCCCAGTGGACGGCTGCGTAGCTGGCTTTTCCGTGTGCTTTATCGGCTCTATCTGGATCGGCGTCCGCACCTGGAACGCGCGCATCGCAACCTGATTGCACTTGATTCGGTACGACCGGTCGCCGCGCTTGAGGCACACTCGGAATTGTCGCTGCATTGTCGCGACGTGTTCGCCGCGATCGACGAATTACCGGAAACGCAACGCGCGATTCTGCTGCTTATGGCGGTTGAGCAGCCGGACTACCGCACCGGTGCGCGCATGTTGGGACTCAAGGAAGGCACCTTTCGTTCGCGCTTGTCTCGCGCGCGAGAGCAGTTGCACGACCGACTCGCATCTGACGACACGACCGCCGCCAGTCCGGAGGACGCGCATGGTTGAATCCGATCGACAAGATAGAGATTATGAGTGCGCGGTCGCGTTTTATGCCGGCCGCTACGGATCGTGCTACACAGCCGGGGTGCAGTCGTGGGCGGCCGACGATCCGGCGCGGGCGGCGCGCGCGCGCCGCGACGCCGCCATCGAGCGTCGGATCGCGCGCGAGTACGAGGCCGTGCTGCGTGAACCAATACCGCCGCGGCTGCTTGCCGGCCGGCGTGGGCACCGAAGGGCTTGGCTCGTGCGCTCCGGCGCCGCTGCCGCCGTCGTGTTGGCCGCAGTAAGCACCGCTTGGTGGCCGGATGTGCAACGGGTCGTGCCCACAGGGTCTGTTAATGCCACCGGGCTCGAGTCGTCCCCTGGGCCCGGCGAGGCGGCGGCGGTATCCGAAACCGGCGCAGGCATGGCACCGCCCATACCGGACCTGAGTGCGCAAGGTTATCGGTTGATCGGTCGCAAGGTAGTGCGCGACACGCCCCGGACGCTTACCGAGCTGACCTATGAGAAAAACGGCGGCCCGCCTGTGCGTGTCTATGCCCAAAACCGGCCGCCGCAGACCACGTCGCAGCCCGAGGTATCGATGCGCGACGGCCGTCCGCTCGCGCGCTGGCACGCGCATGGGGTGAACTACGCGCTCGTGGGCGATCTTTCGGCCTCGTCGCTGCAGGAGCTCGCGCGCGGTGCCGTGGGATCCGATCACCCCGCGCCGGCGGCACAGCCCCAGCGGCGGATGCCGCCTGCAAATACTCTGAGGCCAGTCGAGGCGCCCCTGGAGGAGGCGTCGCCCACCCGCGCGGAATCGGCGCAGCTGCAGGGCGAGATGTAGTCGAACGCGAGGGCGGTGCCCGAAGTGTCGGTCTCCGCTAGAATTGCGCGCATGACGCAACCTCATGTCCACTCGGCGGCCGCGCATCGGCAGAGCCGCCTCGATTTCCGCCACAAGCAGCGCGCCACGGTAGTGGGCGCATTGGTGAATCTGCCGCTGGCGCTGGTCAAGATCGTGGCGGGCGTGGTGGGCCATTCCCAGGCGCTGATTGCCGATGGTGTGCACTCGGCCGCGGATCTCATCAGTGATTCGATCGTGCTGGGCGCGGTGCATGTGGGCATGCAGAAAGCCGACCGCGACCATCCCTATGGTCACGCCCGTGTCGAAACAGCCGCGACGATCCTGGTATCGCTATTTTTGTTGCTGGCGGCGGCAGCGATCGGCTATGACGGTTTCAAACATCTGGTCGGTGTGGCGGGTGCCGCGCGGCCCGGGTGGCTGGCGTTGGCGGTGGCTGCCGCTTCGCTGGCGTTCAAGGAGGCGTTGTTCTGGTACACGCTGCGGGTCGCGCGCAAGGCAAAATCGAAGCTGATCGAGGCCAATGCCTGGCACCATCGCAGCGACGCGTTGTCCTCGGTGGCGGCGTTTATCGCCATCGCCGGTGCCATGGCCGGCGTGCCGATGTTCGACGCGATCGGCGCGATTGTCATTGCGCTCATGTTGGCGTTTGTCGGTCTGCGCTACGGTTGGCAGAGTTTCCGCGAACTGGTCGATACGGGGCTGGATGCCGACCGCGTGCATGAAGTCCGGGAACAGATCGCGACCGTGCCGGGGGTGCGCCATATGCGCCGCCTGCGTACCCGCACGATGGGTGGGCACGATGCGTTTGCGGATGTCGGCGTGTTCGTCGACCCGTATATCAGCCTCACCGAGGCCCATCGCATCAGCGAGGCCATTACCGAGCGGCTGGTTCACCGGGTCGACGAGATCGCCGATATCTGTGTGCATATCGAGCCGGACGGCCACGCGGACGCGGATGCCGCCCATGAATTACCGTTGCGGGAGCAGGTGCTGCCCAAGCTCGAACGCGCGTGGTCCGGTCTGGCGGCCGCCGAGGCGATTCAGCGCGTCACGTTGCATTATCTCGATGACGCCATCGTGGTCGAAATCCATCTGCCGCTGACCTACGCGCGTGCCCACGACGATACGCAGGCCGCATTCGATGCCATCGCCGTGGGTATCGAGGGGATAACGCGCATCCGGCTGTTGTACGGGGCACGTACTCAGTAGGCGAACTCGCTGAATACCGGGTCGACGGACCGGTTCCAGCGTCCGTTGTAAAGCGATAGCAGAGTTTCGGCTGGCGTCACGCCGGTCTCGGCGATTTCGGTGAGCTGATCGAGATACTGGGTCTCGTCGCGATCCGCACCGTCCAGCCGGGCCCGTCGTTGCAGACCGCCTCGGGCGATGGCGACCGTCTCGCGTGCAATGTCCTGCAGAGTGCCGCCACGAAACGGCGTCGCCAAACCCTGGATCGGCGCCCGGGCGCGCAGGTAGTTGCGTTCTTCGGCGGTGAAGTCACGGCAGAGCTGCCAGGCGGCGTCGAGTGCCGTGCTGTCGTAGCACAGGCCGGCCCAGAGCGCGGGCAGGGCGCACAGGCGTCGCCACGGGCCGCCATCGGCGCCGCGCATCTCCATGAAGCGCTTGAGCCGCACCTCGGGAAACAGGGTGGTCAGGTGGTCGTCCCAGTCGGACAACAACGGCTGCTCGCCGGGCAGCGCCGGCAGCTTGCCGGCTAGAAAATCGCGAAACGACTGGCCCGAGGCGTCGATATAACGGCCATCGCGATAGACGAAATACATGGGCACATCCAGCGCATAGTCGACGTAACGCTCGAACCCCATGTCATCGTCGAACACCCAGTCGAGCATGCCGCTGCGGTCCGGGTCGGTGTCGGTCCAGATCTGGCTGCGATAACTGACGAAACCGTTGGGCTTGCCTTCGGTAAACGGCGAGTTGGCGAACAGTGCCGTGGCCACCGGCTGCAGCGCGAGGCCGACCCGGAATTTGTCGATCATGTCCGCTTCCGAGCCGTAGTCGATATTGACCTGCACGGTGGAGGTGCGCAGCATCATGTCGATGCCGAGGTTGCCAACCTTGGGCATATACGCCTTCATGATGTCGTAGCGGGGTTTGGGCATCCAGGGGCAGTCCTTGCGTGGCCACTTGGGCTGAAACCCCAGGCCGATCAGCCCGGCATTCATCTCGTCGGCGACCGCCTTGACCTGGGCCAGATGGGTATGGACCTCGTCGCAGGCCTCGTGAATGGTGTCCAGCGGCGCGCCCGCCAGCTCCAACTGCCCGCCGGGTTCCAGGGTGATATGGCAGGCGCCCATTTCCAGCGCGACCACGCGGCCGTCCTCGTGCATGGGCTGCCAGCCGAAGCGCGTGAGCTTGTCGAGAAAACTGGAAATGCTCTGGTCGCCGTCGAAAGGCAACGGCCGCAACGTGTCGCGATCGAACACGAATTTCTCGTGTTCGGTACCCACTCGCCATCGGCTGGGCGGCTTGCAGGCATTCTCGAAGTATTCGACGAGCTGGCGGGAATCCGTTATCGGCGCGCCGCCGGATTGCGATGGAGCGGACATGAGTTCTCCAATGAGCAACCACGCGCCGTGTGAATTGGGGAAGGGCGCCGGGCTGCAGTCAGATTTTGGCGCATGGTACCGTGACCACACCGTTAGCGGGGCAGTTTCCACGGGGTAATTGCTAAATGCAATCATTATGTGATTTCGAACGCAAGGCGCATCCGTGCATGGGGATAACACCGGGAATAACGCCATGAGCACAACGATGGCGCCATCCGGCCGTCTCGAGCGCTATCTGCGTTTGACCCGGCTCAATAAACCGATCGGGATCTTTCTGGTGATCTGGCCGATGCTGTGGGCATTGTGGCTGGCCGCGGGTGGCACGCCCGACCTGTGGGTGTTGTTCATTTTTGTTGCTGGCGGGGTGCTGATGCGCTCGGCCGGTTGCGTGATCAACGACTATGCCGACCGGCATATCGACGGTCACGTCAAACGTACGAAAGCGCGTCCGCTGGCAACCGGGGAAGTGTCGCCCCGGGAAGCACTGATCCTGTTTGCCGCACTGTGTCTGGCTGCTTTCCTGCTCGTGCTCACGCTCAATACATTGACCATCATGCTGGCCTTTGTCGGCGCGGGCCTGGCGATTCTTTACCCGTTCACCAAGCGCGCCACGCACTGGCCGCAGATGTTTCTGGGGGCGGCATTCGGCTGGGCCGTGCCGATGGCTTTTGCCGCCCAGGCCGGGAGCGTGCCGGCGGGCGGTTGGCTGCTTTTTATAGCCACGCTGATCTGGGCGTTGGTGTACGACACGTTCTACGCGATGGTCGACCGCGACGACGACCTGAAAATCGGCGTCAAGTCGACCGCGATTCTCTGGGGGCGGTGCGACCGCCTGATGATCGGCGGTTTCCAGTGCCTGTTCTTTGCGCTGCTCATCGGTGTCGGCATGCAGTTCGCGCTGGGCGTGGCGTATTATCTCGGCCTGGCCGTTGCCGTGGGGATGGCGTGCTATCACCAGTGGTTGGCGCGTAACCGAGAGCGCGACGCGTGTTTCAAGGCTTTCATGCACCACAACGTGCTGGGCGGGGTCGTATTCGCTGGCATCGTTGTGGATCTGGCATTGGCTTGAGCGGTTTCGATGCGTTTTCGTCGGCGGGTTCTGAAATAGCCTGGTGCAGGGTCGGTGTTTGGTTTCGCGGACGTGGATCGTTACTCTCGGATTTCTGATTCTTGTCGCGACCCGGTTATGCCATGACGCACATTCGTATTATCGACAAAGGCCTGTTCGATTGTTTCGAACAGGGGCTCGAGGACGCCGACGGCGAGCCGGTCAACGCCGAAATTTCCGCCGTCGTGTGGGATGGGCGGCGGCTCGTAGTGGCCAGCGACAAGGATGTGCCCGGCGAACATCGGTCGCCGGTTTTCGGCTTCGATTGCATCGACGGGCGACCGCAGGCCGACACGCGTGTCTACTACACCGCCGAGATGGTGCGAACGGCCCAGAAGTACGAGGACTTCGCACTCACCGCGGCCGGCGATCACCTGATCGCGACGACCGGCTTCGACCGAGTGGACGATCAGGGCGCGTACAAGAACCATTACAACCGGCTATTGATCTGGCCGATCGACGATCCGGCATCAGTGCATGTGGCCGCGGCAAGCGATGATGACGGCGTGCGCAGCTCGGTCGGATTGCGCCGCGATCTGGAGCAGGCACTGGGCGCGCCGTACTTCAAGGTCGAAGGGCTGGCCGCAATACCGTCGGCAGACGGTGGCGATGACCGGCTGCTTTTCGGTATCCGCGAAGCTGGCGCCGACCACGAGAACTTCGAGTATGTTTCCCGTGTGGTGGCGGCGCCGTACCGGGTGGAACACGACGAGCTGATTTTTACTGGCGACTTCGAAGTGGTCTACGACTTCGATCCTGCGCGCTGGCCCGACGTGCGCTTTACCGTGGGCCTGTCGAGTCTCGAATACGATCCGACCGACCGGCAAATGTATTTCCTGACCAGTTTCGAAGTCGAGGACGACGCCGGTCAGCAACAAATCGGCGCGTACCTCTGGCGACTCTCATTGGCCGATTTCCACGCTCGACGCGACCCCGAACTGGTGCGCGCCAGTGATGGCAGCGTGTTCGAGTTCGCCAACAAGGCCGAGGGCGTGGCGGTGCTGGGCGACCACCGCCTGTTCGTGGTCTACGATCCCGACCGGTCGCTCGAGCTCGAGGACGAGCATCCAAGGGACAGCCGCGAACCGCACGAAGCGCCCTATACGCTGTTGCACGTGGAATAGACAGCGGCGGTAGAGCGGTCATCGAGGCGTTTCGGCAGGCATTGCAACGCCGATTACGCGTGCTTCTCGGGGTGTCGGAACCTGGCATCGGCTACGCCACTGTTCGTCAGCATGAACAGCACATTTCCGCTCCGCGCGGCGACTCGGGTTGCATGCGTGATGCCGTGCTGTCTAACCTGCGCTGTTTGTAATAGACCGGTCTCCAGAACGCTATGACGAACGACGAACTCATCGAGCGCGACCTGCGTGTGCTCTGGCACCCCTGCACACAGATGAAGGACACAGAGCACCTGCCGCCGATCCCAATCAAGAGCGGCGAAGGTGTCTGGCTGGAGGATTTCGACGGCAATCGTTACATCGACGCCGTGAGCTCCTGGTGGGTCAATATCTTCGGCCACGCCAATCCGGCGATCAACGACCGCATCAAGACGCAACTGGATACGCTCGAACACGTCATGCTGGCCGGGTTTTCACACGAGCCGGCGGTCGAGCTGGCCGAGCGCCTGGTTGCTATCACCCCGGACGGCCTCAATCGTGCGTTCTATGCCGACAATGGCTCGGCGGCGATCGAAGTCGCGCTCAAGATGAGCTTTCATTACTGGCTCAATACCGGGCACGGCGAGAAGACCCGCTTCATCAATCTGTCCAACAGCTACCACGGCGAGACCCTCGGCGCGCTGGCGGTCGGTGATGTCGATCTGTACAAGAAGACCTACGAGCCGCTGCTGCTCAAACCGCTGACCGCGCGCTCGCCCGATTGCTACGAGCGCGAACCGGGCGTGAGCTGGGAAGAACACAGCCGCGCGGTATTCGCGGACATGGAGGCGTTGCTTGCCGAGCATGCCCACGAAACCTGTGCCGTTATCGTGGAGCCGCTGCTGCAATGCGCCGGGCACATGCGGATGTACCATCCGGTGTACCTGGAATTGCTGCGCGAGGCCTGCGACCGCTACAACGTGCATCTGATCGACGACGAGATCGCCGCCGGGTTCGGTCGCACCGGGACGATGTTCGCCTGTGAGCAGGCCGGAGAGCAGGGCATCAAGCCCGACTTCATGTGCGTGTCGAAAGGGCTTACCGCGGGCTATTTGCCGATAGCGGTGACGTTGACAACCGATGATGTCTATCAGGCGTTTTACGATGACTACAGTAACCTGACCGCTTTTCTGCACTCGCACTCCTACACGGGTAATCCGCTTGCTTGTGCCGCCGCACTGGCGACGCTCGACGAGTTCGAGCGGCGGGATCAGATCAACGTCAACCACGGACTCGCGCAGCACATGGCGGATGCCGTCGCGCCACTGGTCGATCATCCGAATGTCGCGGAAGTGCGCCAGACCGGCATGGTGCTGGCGATCGAAATGGTCGCGGACAAGGCCACCAAAACGCCGTTCGACTGGCGGCAGCGTCGCGGACTGGATGTGTACCACTACGGGCTGACTCAGGGCGCGCTGCTGCGACCGCTGGGCGACGTGATCTATTTCATGCCGCCTTACGTGATCACCCCGGAACAGATCGCGCATCTCGGCGCTACGGCTGTCGAGGGCATCGACCGGGCTGTCTCGACTTGAGCGCCATGCGCTGCTAGCCTGAGTCTCCTGACGGAAACCATCGATTCCGTACGCTTTCCCGATTCTTGAAATAGCGGTCGCCGCGCAGGCGGCCGTTTTGTTTTTGGCGAGGTTGAACCCATGGACAAGACACCGTTGACCCAGACCGGCGCCAACGCGCTGCGCGACGAACTCGATCGTCTCAAGAAGAGCGAACGCCCGCGTATTGTCGCGGCGATCGAAGAGGCGCGCGCCCACGGCGATCTCAAGGAAAACGCCGAATACCATGCTGCCAAGGAAGAGCAGGGGTTCAACGAAAGCCGGATCGCGGATATCGAAGGCAAGCTGGCGACTGCTCAGATTATCGATGTCGCCCGGGCCGGCGCCCAGGCCAACGGCCGGGTGGTATTCGGCGCGACCGTCGACCTGGCCGACGAAGACACCGGCGACGAGTTCACCTACCAGATCGTTGGTGAGGACGAAGCCGACATCAAGAACAACCTGCTGTCGTTCGCGTCACCCATCGCGCGTGCATTGATCGGCAAGACCGAGGGCGATGTGGTCGACGTGGATGTGCCCAGCGGCAAACGCACCCTGGAGCTCGTCAAGGTGCGTTATAGCTAGCGGATTGTTGGCCATCGAGCGGACGAAGCCCGGAACATGTCCGCAAATAGACGCAAGTAAACGCAAATGCAAGGCAGATAAAGACAGAGCTGATTAAAGCCGGCGTTTCCTTCGCATCGGAATGCGACAAGGCCGTCGGTTAAAGAATGCGTTTTCTTATTTGCGTTTATTTGCAGGCATTTGCGGGCTATTTCTGCTCTTTGCGGCTGGCTTGGTCTTGTCCTCGGGATTGGGCCGATACAGCGTCGCGGTACGCCCGATATGCTGGATACAGGCCGCGTCGAGATCGTCACAGGTGGTGTCGATTTCCTTGCGCCGCGCTGCCTTGTCGTCGGTTGCGAGTTTGATCTTGACAAGTTCGTGGTCGGTGAGTGCCCGGTCGATTTCGGCGAGTACCGGAGCGCTCAGCCCTGCGGCGCCGGATTGCACGACAGGCTTTAGGTGGTGCGCCTGCTTTTTCAGGGCGCGGCGGGTTTCGTTATCGAGCGACAGGGCCATGAGGAGAGACCGTTGGTGGGTGCGAAAATAAAGCGCGAGGTAGTATACGGCGCATGAGCAAGCGCAGTGAAACACGTCGATGGCTGGACCGGCACCGGCGCGATCCCTATGTGCGTGCCGCACAGGCGGATAATTATCGCTCGCGGGCGGCTTACAAGCTTTCCGAGATCGATGCCAAGGACAGCCTGCTCAAGGGCAAGCGTTGTATTCTCGACCTCGGCGCGGCGCCGGGTGGCTGGAGCCAGTACTGTCGGCGCGAATGTCCCCGGGCGCGGGTGATCGCGCTCGATCGCCTGGCGATGGGCGACATCGACGGGGTCGAGTTCCTGCAACTGGACTTTGCCGAGCAGGCCGGCCTGGACGGTTTGCAGCGCGCGCTCGGCGGCGACCGTGTGGATCTTGTACTTTCCGACATGGCCCCCAACTTGACGGGTGTGATGGTCGCCGATCAGGCTGCCGTCATGCAGCTCGCGGAACTGGCCCTGGCGTTATGCGACGAGGTGCTGGCGCCGGGCGGCGACTTGCTGATCAAGGTGTTCCAGGGTGAAGGATTCGATGAATTGCTGGTCGACATGCGGCGGCAATTCCAGCGGGTGGCGGTGCGCAAGCCCGACGCATCGCGTGATGCCAGTCGAGAAATGTACCTGCTCGGTCGGAAATGGCGAGGCTAGGATGACGGCTTTCGCGCCGGCAGTTGCTATAATGAGACGTAGACGACAGGAAAAGTACTCACACGACCGCACTGTCTGTGGTCGAGGACGACGATCTTGAACGAATTAGCTAAGAATCTTCTGTTGTGGGTGGTCATTGCGCTGGTGCTGATGAGCGTGTTCTCCAGCTTTGCGCCGTCCACTTCCAGCGCCAATGAGGTGCCTTATTCGCAGTTCCTGACCCAGGTCAAGGACGGCAACGTATCGAAAGTCGATATCGAGGATCAGCGCATCACCGGAACGCTCAATTCCGGGCAGGAATTCACGACCTTCAGCCCCGAATCCGACAACAAGGCCATGATCGGCACGTTGATGGATAGCAACGTGGAAATCACGGGCGAGCCGCCGGATCAGGGGTCGTTCCTCAAGCAGATCCTGATTTCCTGGTTCCCCTTCCTGCTGTTGATCGGCGTCTGGATCTACTTCATGCGCCAGATGCAGGGTGGCGGTGGCGGCCGCGGCGCGATGTCCTTCGGCAAGTCGAAGGCACGCATGATGGAAGCCGATCAGGTCAAGCTCACGTTCTCAGATGTGGCCGGCGTGGAAGAGGCCAAGTCGGAAGTCCAGGAACTGGTCGAGTTCCTGGCCGAGCCGGGCAAGTTCCAGCGCGTGGGTGGCAAGATTCCGCGCGGTGTTCTGATGGTCGGCTCTCCGGGTACCGGCAAGACGCTGCTGGCCAAGGCGATCGCCGGCGAGGCGGGCGTGCCGTTCTTCTCGATCTCGGGCTCCGACTTCGTGGAGATGTTCGTGGGCGTGGGTGCATCCCGCGTACGTGACATGTTCGAGCAGGCCAAGAAACAGGCACCCTGCATCATTTTCATCGACGAGATCGACGCGGTCGGGCGCCAGCGCGGCGCCGGCCTGGGCGGCGGCCACGACGAACGCGAGCAGACGCTCAACCAGCTGCTGGTGGAGATGGACGGTTTCGAGGGCAGCGAGGGCGTGATCGTCATCGCCGCGACCAACCGTCCCGACGTGCTCGACCCGGCGCTGCTGCGCCCGGGCCGCTTCGACCGTCAGGTGGTGGTGCCGTTGCCGGACGTGCGCGGTCGCGAGCAGATCCTCAAGGTGCACATGAAGAATGTGCCGGTTAACGACAACATCAACCCCGGCATCATTGCGCGGGGCTGCCCCGGCTTTTCCGGTGCGGATCTGGCCAACCTCGTCAACGAAGCGGCGCTGTTCGCGGCACGAGCCAACAAGCGTCTGGTGAGCCAGGAGGATTTCGAGCGCGCCAAGGACAAGATCATGATGGGCGCCGAGCGCAAGTCCATGGTCATGACCGAGGACGAAAAGAAGCTCACGGCCTATCACGAGTCCGGGCACGCCATCATCGGTCTGTCCGTACCCCAGCACGATCCCGTCCACAAGGTAACCATCGTGCCGCGTGGCCGCGCGCTGGGCGTGACCATGTTCCTGCCCGAGGAGGATCGTTACAGTTATTCCAAGCAGCGCCTGATCAGCCAGATCTGCTCACTGTTCGGCGGCCGTCTGGCCGAGGAGATCATCTTCGGCAAGGAGGCGGTGACCACGGGCGCGTCCAACGATATCGAGCGGGTCACCGAAATCGCACGCAACATGGTCACCAAATGGGGTCTGTCCGACCGCATGGGGCCGCTGGCCTACAACACCGAGGACAGCGAGCCGTTTCTGGGACGCTCCATGGCGCAATCCGGCGGTATCTCGGACGAGACCGCGCACGCGATCGACGAGGAAATGCGCACGATCATCGATGGTTGTTACGAGCGCGCCAAGCAGATTCTCGAAGACAACATGGACAAATTGCATCTGATGTCCGATGCGTTGATGAAATACGAAACCATCGACCGTAAGCAGATCGACGAGATCATGCAGGGTAACGAGCCCGGCCCGCCGCAGAACTGGGACGATTCCGACACGCCGAGTTCGGGCGGCGGTAACGCACCGAGCGGCAATACCGGTGCGGATGATGCCGAGAGCGGCAAAGCCGGCAATGGCAACGACAAGGGCGTACCGAGCCCGGCGCATAACCGGCAGTCGTAACCGACGGGGCGCGAAAGCCGACAACCTTGTTGTCAGCTTTTTTATTTATTAACAAATGACAATCTACGGTTTGTAAAGTGGATTCTGCTGCTGGTCCGGCGTCCCGCAAACACCTTCGTGGGCGTTGGCGGACTCTCGATCTGAACGCGACTGCGGTGATGGGCGTGCTCAACGTGACTCCGGATTCGTTTTCGGATGGCGGGGCGTATACCGATATCGCCGCGGCAGTCGATCGAGCGCTGGCGATGATCGACGAGGGCGCTAGGATCATTGATATCGGCGGCGAGTCCACCCGGCCGGGCTCCCAGCCCGTCGATGCGGGGGTGGAAATAGAGCGTGTATTGCCGGTGATCGAGGCATTGCGCGCCCGCACGGATGTGTTTCTGTCGGTCGATACGGTCAAACCGGAGGTCATGCGTGGCGCCTGTGCAGCGGGCGCCGACATGATCAACGATGTGACTGCTTTGCAAACCCCCGGTGCGTTGGCGGCGGCAGCCGAGAGCGGGGCGGCTGTCTGCCTTATGCATATGCAGGGCGAGCCGCGCACCATGCAGAGTGAGCCGGTATATGATGATGTGGTGGCTGAGGTGGCGGCGTTCCTGCGGACGCGGATATCCGCTTGCCAGGCCGCGGGTATCGAGCGCTCGCGGTTGTGCGTGGATCCGGGATTCGGCTTCGGCAAGACGCTCGAGCACAATCTTGCTCTCATGCGCGACTTGTCGCCGTTCCAGCAAGAAAATGTGCCGCTGTTAGTCGGGGTGTCGCGCAAATCGATGTTCGCCAAGTTGTACGACCGCGGCGATCTGCGCTCACGCATCAATGGCAGTCTCGCTGCGGCATTCTGGGCGGCAACGCAGGGCGCGGGTATCATCCGTACCCACGATGTGCGCGATACGTGCCAGGTGCTAACGCTGGCGCGGTCGCTCGTGGATGAATCGGCAGCGATAGGGCAGGAGGCGGTTTGACGCAACGCTATTTTGGAACGGACGGTATCCGGGGTGAGGTCGGCCAGGCGCCGATGACGCCGGAATTCGCACTGAAGCTCGGCTGGGCGGCGGGGCGGGTCCTCGTGCGTCGCATGGGCGAGCGTGATGTGCCGGAAAGCGCCAGTGAGCGGCCTCAGGTGCTTATCGGCAAGGATACCCGGCTGTCCGGTTACATGTTCGAGTCTGCGCTCGAGGCCGGTTTTGCCTCGGCCGGCGTCGATGTGCTGCTTGTCGGGCCATTGCCAACGCCCGGCATCGCGTATCTGGCGCGCACGTATCGTGCCGCCGCCGGTGTGGTGATCAGCGCGTCGCACAACCCGTACAGCGACAACGGGGTCAAGTTCTTTTCGCATCATGGCCAGAAGCTGCCCGACGCGGTCGAAAGCGAGATCGAGGCCGAACTGGACTCGCCACTGGCCTGTGTCGCCTCGCATGCGCTGGGCCGAGCACGCCGGGTGGAGAGCGCGCCCGGGCGTTATATCGAATTCTGCAAGTCGACCGCGCGTTTCGAGAATGGCGGCCTGACCGGGATCCGCATTGTGCTCGATTGCGCCAATGGCGCGTCGTACCACGTGGCGCCGGACGTGTTCCACGAGCTGGGCGCCCAGGTGAGCGTGATCGGCAATACGCCGGACGGGCTCAATATCAACCGCGACTGCGGTTCGACCCATCCGGAATGGCTTGCCAGCGAAGTGGTACGCCAACAGGCGCACGTCGGGATTGCGCTGGATGGCGACGGCGACCGTTGTCTGATGGTCGATCATGAGGGAAGTATCGTTGACGGCGACCAGCTGCTGTATGTAATTGCCCGCGCCCGCGAGCGCGCCGGGGAATTGCAGGGTCCGGTCGTGGGTACATTGATGAGCAATCTCGGGCTGGCGCTCGCGCTCGGAAAGGATGGAATCGAGTTCGAGCGTGCGAAGGTGGGCGACCGCTACGTATTCGAGCGTCTGCAGCAGCTGGGCGCGACGGTCGGTGGCGAGTCTTCGGGGCATATCCTGTGTCTGGATCGCGCCACCACCGGTGACGGCATCGTGTCCGCGCTGCAGGTGCTCGCCGCCATGGTGGGTAGCGGCGACAGCCTGCAGGCCCTGGCAGCGCCGGTCGATAAATGCCCGCAGACTTTGATCAACGTACGCGTAGGGCGCGGGGCCGCGGGCCCGTTGATGGACGATGAACGCGTCGTCGCGGCGACCCGTGAGATCGAGGCCACGCTCGGCGACGAAGGCCGTGTATTATTGCGCCCCTCGGGTACCGAGCCGCTGCTGCGCGTGATGGTCGAAGGGTTGGACGGAGCCACCGTGGCGGACTACGCCCATCGTCTGGCCGATTCCGTGCGTCAGGCCGCAGACAGCGCGTGACGCGCCATGCCACACCATAGTCGAGACAAAAGGGACGCGATGAGCCGCAAGACACTGATAGCCGGAAACTGGAAGATGAACGGCAGCGCCGCCCAGGTGGACGAGTTTGCGCAGGCGATGGCAGCCGACGGCGGCCGGGTTTCCGCGGAACTGCTGGTGTGTGTGCCGTTGGTGTATATCGAGCGCATGGCCCGCGGGCTGTCCGGTAGTGGCGTGGCGCTCGGCGCCCAGAACCTGGCCGACGAAGTCGAGCCGGGCGCGTTCACCGGCGAAGTCAACGGCGCCATGCTGGCCGAGAGCGGTTGCAGCCATGTCATCGTCGGGCATTCGGAACGCCGCGCGCTCTACGGCGAGACAAATGCGGTCGTCGCGGCGAAAGTACAGGCCGCGGTCGCCGCCGGTCTGCAGCCGATCCTGTGTGTTGGCGAGACGCTCGATCAGCGCGACGCGGAGCGCACGGAAGCGGTGCTGACCGCGCAACTCGATGCCGTTCTGTCGGCCTGCGATGATGCAACGCTGGCGCAGATGACGCTGGCGTACGAGCCGGTATGGGCTATCGGCACCGGGCGTTCGGCCTCGCCCGAGCAGGCGCAGGCGATACACGCGTTTCTGCGTGCCCAAATCGAGCGCAAGGATGCTACACTAGCTGGATCAATGCAGTTTTTGTACGGCGGAAGCGTTAAGCCGGACAACGCTGCGGCGCTTTTCGCTGGCGCAGATGTCGACGGCGCGCTGGTCGGCGGCGCCTCGCTCAAGGCGGATTCATTCTTGGACATTGCCCGCGCGGCCGAGTAGCAACGCGGGCGGCTTAGGCTTTAAGCATGGTTTATACAGTTCTGGTCATCATCCAGGTCGTGATCGCGCTGACTCTGGTCGGCCTCATCCTGGTCCAGCATGGCAAGGGTGCGGATGCGGGCGCGGCCTTTGGCAGTGGCGCGTCGGGTACCGTATTCGGCGCCCAGGGCGCAGCTAATTTTCTCAGCCGGGCGACTGCGGGACTCGCGACGATCTTCTTTGCGCTGAGTCTCACGCTGGCGTATCTGATCAACGGCGCCAGTGCGCCCACGGGCAGCGTGACCGATCAGATGCCCGAAGCGCCCGGGTCGTCCCTGCTGTCGGATCAGAACGAAAACGGTGTGGCCGGCGACGAAGTCATTACCGGTGATGTGCCGCAACAGGGCGGCAATACGGCCGAGCAGGGCAACAGCTCGGGCAACAGCAGCGCGGATGGCAGCGATAACGCTGGCCAGCCGGCGCAGGGTTCGGGTGACGGTGGCGACGATACCGGCGCCCGTATTCCCGAATAATCAGATCGATGCCGACGTGGTGGAATTGGTAGACACGCTGTCTTGAGGGGGCAGTAGCGAGAGCTGTGCCGGTTCGAGTCCGGCCGTCGGCACCATTACAACCTAGAGCGACGCGAGGCACCGTCAGGGGCGATGCAAATCACGATAAGAAAAGGGCTGGATCTGCCTATCGACGGCGCACCCCGCCAGACGGTCGAGGATGCGGTGCCCGTGTCCCGAGTGGCGGTGCTCGGTCGCGATTACCACGGCATGAAGCCGACCATGTTCGTCACCGAGGGCGACCATGTGAAACTCGGACAACCCCTGTTCGAGGACAAGAAAACCCCTGGAGTTATCTATACAGCACCGGGTGCCGGTGAGATCGTGGCGATCAACCGGGGCGCCAAGCGCGTGCTCCAATCCGTGGTCATTCGTCTTGACGAAGCCGGCGACGACGATCATGAAATCACGTTCGAACGCCATGCGCCGGAATCTCTCGGGTCGTTGGGTGGTGATGCGATCGAGAAAACACTCATCGAGTCGGGTCTGTGGACCGCGTTACGTACCCGGCCATTCAGCAAGGTGCCGTCGCCGGGCAGCCGGCCGCGCTCGATTTTCGTCACGGCGATCGACAGCAATCCACTGGCCGCCGATCCGGCGGTCATCGTCAAGGCCCGCCGCGATGATTTCATCAACGGCCTGAACCTGCTCGCGCAGCTGACGGTGGGTCCGGTAAGAATCTGCACGGCACCGGGCGCGGATATCCCGCGGCCCGATGGCGATTCGCGTTTTCAGGTCGCCGAGTTCGGCGGCAAGCACCCGGCCGGCCTGGTCGGCACCCATGTGCATCACCTCGACCCGGTGGGTCTGGATAGCCGCATCTGGTACGTCGGCTATCAGGATGTTATCGCCATCGGTGCGTTGTTCACGACTGGTCGCATCGATGTGGAGCGTGTGATTGCCCTGTGTGGGCCGGCGTCGACCAATCCGCGCCTGCTGCGTACGCGTATGGGTGCGAGCACCGATGAGCTGCTCGCAGGCGACGAAGTGACTGGTAATCACGTGCGCGCGATTTCCGGTTCGGTCCTGTCAGGGCGGCGTGCGGTTGAGTGGGGCTCGTATCTGAGCCGTTATCACACCCAGCTCACCCTGTTGCCGGAATCCCGCGAGCGGCCGTTTCTGGGCTGGCTCATGCCGGGCCGGGATCGCTTTTCCAGCATCAACGTATTCGTGTCGAGCCTGCTCAAGCCGGCGCGCTATCGTTTCAATACGTCGCAAAACGGTAGCGCACGCGCAATGGTGCCGATCGGCAACTACGAGGACGTGATGCCGCTGGATATCCTGCCCACACATCTGCTGCGGGCGCTTCTGGTGCGCGATACCGATACGGCCCAGGCGCTGGGCGTGCTGGAACTCGACGAAGAAGACCTCGCGCTGTTGTCGTTCGTGGACGTCGCCAAGTACGATTTCGGCCCGCATCTGCGTGCGAGCCTCGAACTCATCGAACTCGAGGGCTGACATGTCGAAATTGCGGCAATATCTGGATAGTATTCATCCACTGTTCGCCAAGGGCGGCAGGCTCGAGCGCTTTTACGCACTCTACGAGATGGTGGATACGTTCCTGTATGCGCCCGGCGATACGACCCGCACCGCGCCGCATGTGCGAGACGGCATCGACCTCAAGCGGGTGATGATCTATGTCTGGCTGGCTACGTTTCCCTGCATCTTCATGGCCTGCTGGAATACCGGCTTTCAGGCCAACGCAGCCATGGCCCAGATGGGACTGGACAACGTCGACAACTGGCGTCAGATCCCGCTGCATCTGCTGGGGGTGAGCCACGACCCGAACAGTTTCTGGGACAACTTCGTGTTCGGTTTCTGGTATTTCCTGCCAGTCTATTTCGTCACGTTTCTTGTCGGTGGTCTTTGGGAACTTCTGTTTGCCGCAGTGCGCAACCACGAGATCAACGAGGGGTTCTTTGCGACCTCGATCCTCTACACCCTGACGTTGCCGCCAGCGATTCCCCTCTGGCAGGCCGCGCTCGGCATCACCTTCGGCGTGGTCGTGGGCAAGGAGGTCTTCGGCGGCACCGGCAAGAACTTCCTCAATCCGGCGTTGACCGGGCGCGCCTTCGTGTTCTTTGCGTTTCCGGCCTACATGTCCGGTGACAGTGTCTGGACTGCCGTGGACGGCTGGTCCGCGGCCACCCCGCTGGGGATGGGCGCGGCTGATGGTCTGCATGCGATCACCAGCCAGCTCACCTGGTGGGATGCATTTGCCGGCGATATTCAAGGCTCGCTGGGTTCAACCTCGACGCTGGCCATTCTGCTGGGGGCGGCGTTCCTGTTGTATACCCGGGTCGCGTCCTGGCGCATCATGGCGGGCTGCGTCGGCGGGCTGGTCGCGACGGTGCTGTTGTTCAACCTGATTGGTAGCGACACCAATCCCATGTTCGCGATGCCGTGGTACTGGCATCTGGTGATCGGCGGGTTCGCCTTCGGGGCGGTATTCATGGCCACTGATCCGGTCAGCGCCGCCATGACCAATACCGGCCGCCTGATCTATGGCGCGCTGATCGGCGTGATGACCGGGCTGGTGCGAATCATCAACCCGGCGTTTCCGGAAGGCATCATGCTGGCGATCCTGTTCGGCAATATCTTTGCGCCGTTGATCGACTATTTCGTGATTCAGGCCAACGTGCGCCGGCGCCAGAAACGCCTGGCTGCGGCTCGTGCCGCGGCGCCGGACGAAAACGCGGACGACACGGTCGCTGCGGAATGATAGGGAGTCCCTGATGGTCGGAATCGTCGGTTTTTCGCGGGATGGGATCGGTTATGTCGTCGTGGTGGCATTGGCGGTCTGTCTGGTCTGCTCGATTCTGGTGGCGTCGGCCGCGACATTCCTCAAGCCGATGCAGACGGTCAACGCGAAAGCCGACCGGCGCAGCAACATACTCGAGGTGGCCGGCCTTCCGAGCGGTCCCGATGTCGATATCAACGAGGTCTTCGGCGAGCGCATCCAGACCCGCGTGGTCGATTTGTCCACCGGCGGTTTCGCCACGGATGTCGATGTCGCCAAGTACGACCAGCGCAAAGCGGCTTCCGACCCTGACAAGAGCATCAGGATCGCACCGGGCAACGACCTCGCGGATATCAAACGGCGGGCCAAGTATGCCGAGGTGTATCTGGTTGACGGCGAGCAGGGTGGTTTGAAAACCATCGTGCTGCCGATCCATGGTTACGGCCTGTGGTCGACCATGTACGGTTTTCTCGCACTCAAACCGGACGCCAGCACCGTCACCGGCATCAAGTACTACGAGCAGGGCGAAACGCCGGGCCTGGGCGGGGAAGTCGAGAATCCGCGTTGGCGAGCCAAATGGGATGGCAAGCAGGTCTACGACGAATCCGGCAATGTACAGCTGAGCGTCATCAAAGGCAGTGTCGGAAGCAACACACCGAATGCGCAGTACAAGGTCGACGGCCTGTCCGGCGCGACCCTGACGAGCCGCGGGGTATCGAATATGATTCACTACTGGCTGGGCGCCAACGGTTTCAAGCCGTTCCTCGACAAAATCCGTGACGGCAAGGTGGGCGGTTAAAATGGCACAGAGTCAGGCAATCAAGGTGTTGACCGAACCGCTGGTCAACAATAATCCGATCGCGCTCCAGATCCTGGGGATTTGCAGTGCACTGGCCGTGACCAACCAGGTCGCGACGGCGCTATTGATGAGCATCGCGCTGACCGCCGTCACGGCCGGCTCCAACTTTTCCATCAGTCTGATCCGCAACTATATCCCGTCGAGTATTCGCATCATCGTTCAGATGACGATCATTGCCTCGCTGGTGATCGTGGTGGATCAGCTACTCAAGGCCTTTGCCTACGATCTGGCCAAGCAGATGTCGGTGTTCGTCGGCCTGATCATCACCAACTGCATCGTCATGGGGCGCGCCGAAGCCTTTGCGATGAAGGAACCGCCGGGGCTCGCCTTTCTGGACGGCATCGGCAACGGTCTCGGCTACAGCCTCATCCTGATTCTCGTCGGCGTGATCCGCGAGCTGTTCGGCGCCGGCTCACTGCTGGGTTACCAGCTTCTGCCGCTGGCCAGTGCCGGTGGCTGGTATGTGCCCATCGGCATCATGCTGTTGCCGCCGAGCGCGTTTTTCATCATCGGCTTTCTGATCTGGGGGCTGCGCAGCTGGAAGCACGATCAGATCGAGGAAGCGGAATATCAGATTCACCAGGTGCACCGCACCGAAGTGGTCTAGCGCGGCTCGTCTGCGGCAGGAGTAGAAGACGTGGAAGACTATCTCAGCATCCTGATCAAATCGATCTTCATCGAGAATCTCGCGCTGGCGTTTTTCCTCGGCATGTGCACGTTTCTGGCACTGTCGAAAAAGATTTCCACCGCAATCGGCCTCGGCATCGCCGTGATCGTGGTGCAGGGGCTGACGGTACCGGTCAACAATCTGATCTATCAGCACCTGCTCAAGGAGGGCGCGCTTGCATGGGCGGGCCTGCCCGAGGTCGATCTGAGCTTTCTCGGGCTGATCAGTTATATCGGCGTGATCGCCGCGCTAGTGCAGATTCTGGAAATGTTTCTCGACCGGTTCGTGCCGGCGCTGTACAGCGCCCTGGGCGTATTTCTGCCCCTGATTACGGTGAACTGCGCGATCATGGGCGGTTCGTTGTTCATGGTCGAGCGTGACTACAGCTTCGGCGAAAGTCTGACTTACGGCTTCGGCAGCGGTATCGGCTGGGCGCTGGCGATCGCCGCGCTTGCCGGCGTGCGCGAAAAGCTCAAATATTCCGATGTGCCCGACGGCCTGCAGGGGCTGGGGATCACCTTCATCACGGTGGGATTGATGTCGCTCGGCTTCATGGCCTTTTCCGGCATCCAGCTGTAAGCGTGGCCGAACATGTCTGAACTAGCGCAAATCAGTCTCGGCGTGAGCGTGTTCACCGGCGTAGTGTTGTCACTGGTGGCCGTCATCCTGTTCGCCAAGTCGCGCCTGGTGGCGACCGGCAACGTCAATATCGAGATCAACGGCGAGAAAACGATCAAAGCGCCGGTCGGCAGCAAGCTGCTAGGCGCGTTGGCCGATTCCAAGCTCTATGTGTCTTCCGCCTGCGGCGGGGGTGGCACCTGTGCCCAGTGTCGGGTCAAGGTGCTCGACGGTGGTGGCGCGATCCTGCCGACCGAAGAAACCCATATCAACAAGCGCGAGGCCCGAGAGGGCGATCGGCTGTCCTGCCAGGTTACGGTCAAGCAGGACATGCAGATCAAGGTGCCGGAGGAAGTCTTCGGCGTAAAACAATGGACCTGCCGGGTGCGTTCGAACGACAATGTCGCCACCTTCATCAAGGAGCTGGTGCTGGAGTTGCCCGAAGGCGAGAACGTGGATTTCCGCGCCGGTGGCTATATCCAGATCAGCTGTCCGCCGCACGAGGTCGCCTACGCCGACTTCCTCATCGACGAGCATTTCCACGAGGATTGGGACACGCACAATCTCTGGCGCTATGTCTCGCGGGTCAACGATACCGTGACGCGCGCCTATTCGATGGCCAACTATCCGGAAGAAAAAGGCATCATCATGCTCAATGTGCGCGTGGCCACGCCGCCGCCGCGCAATCCGGACGTCAAACCCGGGGAGATGAGTTCCTATATCTTCGGCCTCAAGTCGGGTGACGAGGTCATGATTTCCGGCCCCTTCGGCGAGTTCTTCGCCAAGGACACGCAGGCGGAGATGATCTTCGTGGGCGGCGGTGCCGGTATGGCACCGATGCGTTCGCATATCTTCGACCAGCTCGGCCGGCTTCATACCGACCGCAAGATGACGTTCTGGTATGGCGCGCGCTCCCGGCGTGAAATGTTCTACGTCGATGATTTCGACACGCTCTCTGCCGAGCACGACAACTTTACCTGGACCGTGGCGTTATCCGATGCCAAGGATGACGACGAGTGGGACGGCGAAACCGGCTTCATCCACAACGTTCTGTACGACCGGTATCTCAAGGATCACCCGGCGCCGGAAGACTGCGAATACTATCTCTGTGGCCCGCCGATCATGAATGCCTCCGTGATCAACATGCTCGAGGATCTGGGCGTGGAGCCGGAAAACATCATGCTCGACGATTTTGGCGGTTGAATGAGGCCTGCATTACGGTTGTCGATCCGGTGGTCGGTTCTGATCGTGCTATGTCTGCTAGCCGCCTGTGACGAACGATCCGCGCCGATAAAGATCACTGGTCCGGCACAAGGCACCCAGTATCACGTCACCGTCACACAGTCATCGGACGCGCTCGGCGAAAAGCGTGTACGTGGCGCGATGCGCAGTGTCGTCGATACGGTCGACCGTCAGATGTCCGGCTGGCGGGATGATTCCGAATTGTCACAATTCAATGTCGCGCCCGCGGGTCAATGGATCGAGGTGTCGCCGGCGTTGGCACGCCTGGTCCGCAAAGCACTCGAAATAGGCCACGATACCGGCGGCGCGTTCGACATTACCATGCAGCCGGTGCTTGCCGTATGGGGGTTCGGCCCCGGTGTGGCCCGGCCCACACGTGTGCCCAAACGCGAGGAAATTACCGAGGCACGCGAAAAGAGCGGCCTCGGGCTGGTGGAGGTCCGCACCGATCCACCCGCGCTGCGCAAGAAGAAATCCGGTGTCGAGCTGGATCTGGCCGGAATCGCCCAAGGCTACACGGTCGATCGCATGGCGCAACGCCTGGACGACATGGGGGCGGATCATTACCTGGTCGAACTGGGCGGCGAGTTGTACGCGCGTGGCAGCAAGGCCGAGGATGAACCCTGGCGTATCGGGGTGGAAAAACCGGCTGCCGGTACCCGCGTCGTCGACCGCGTGATTGGGATCATTGATGTCGGCATGACCACTTCCGGCGACTACCGCGATTTTTTCGAGATCGACGGGCGTCGTTATTCGCATACGATCGATCCACGGACCGGCCGACCCGTTGCCCACGATCTGCGCGCGGTCACGGTGATCGCCGACGACGCAATGCGCGCCGACGCGCTGGCCACGGCATTACTGGTCATGGGGCCGGATCAGGGCATGGAATACGCCAATGCGCATGAGCTCGCCGCGCTATTCGTGCAGGGTGAGGCGGGGGCGTATACTCGTTCCAGTTCCAAGGCATTCCAGCCCTATCTGGAGGCGCAGAAATGACTCAATTGATGATCCTGACGCTGGTGGTTTTCGGTGTCATGGCCAGCGTCGTGGCGGCGATGGCAATCGGCGTAATGTTTACCGGCCGCGAAATCAAGGGTAGCTGTGGCGGCGTCGGCGGCGGTGATTGCGCCTGCAGCCGTGGCGAGCGTGCCGGCTGCGATGTGCCTGATGGCGCGGAGAAAAGTCCCTGATGTCGTTGCCATCGGTCCTCATCAAGGATTACATGCGCCAGGTCATGGCCACGTTCACGCCGGACATGGACGTGCTGCGCGCCATTCATGTGATGCTGGAGCAGGAGATCTCGGGCGCGCCGGTCGTGGACCGTCTGGGTAACATGGTCGGTTTTCTGTCGGAAAAAGACGTCATGGATATTGCCCTGCATTCAGGGTATTACGAAGATTTTGCCGGCAACGTCGGGCAATATATGTCGACTGCCGTATCGACGGTGGACGCCGAGGACAGTATACTGAGCGCCGCTCGGTTGTTCCGGGACAAATCGTTCAAGACACTTCCAGTCATGCTGGATAATCGCTTGGTCGGTATGCTGACGCGCCGGGATGTTTTGAAGGCGTTTCAGCGCAGTATCTAGCCGTTTCGATCTGGCGTCGCGCGACGTGGGTCGAACGGTTTGGCCCCATGGCGGGGTCATCGGGCAGATTAGTTGCAGGAGTAGGCCGGAATCGGCGGTTTTCTCTTGCATTATGAACGCCAATTGATTATAGTTTCGCGCCATCGGATGCGGGGTGGAGCAGTCTGGCAGCTCGTCGGGCTCATAACCCGAAGGTCGCAGGTTCGAATCCTGCCCCCGCTACCACTTTTTGGTAGGAATAAAAGCCCCCGATGTGGGGCTTTTTTTATTGCACGAGTCTTAATACGAGTTTTTATGTCGCAACGGCTCCACGACCTGCTCGACCCGGTCGTCACCGATCTCGGTTACGAGCTGTGGCACATCGAAACGACGGGCGGGGCAAAAAACAGGCTGTTGCGGTTGTACATCGATTCGCCGGAGGGCATTGCGCTCGAGGATTGCGAAGCCGTCAGCCGTGAAGTCAGCGCGACGCTGGACGTGGCCGAGGCGGATGGTTCGGGCTACGAGCTGGAAGTCTCGTCGCCGGGGCTGGATCGGCCATTGGCCAGCGCGTCGCATTTTCAGCGCTTTATCGGCGAGAGGGTGCGCATCAACATGTTTGCCCCGGTCGCCGGGCAGCGCAAGTTCCGCGGTGTGATTCTTGCCGTGAACGGGCAGTCGGTTGATTTGGGCTGCGATGATGACCAGACATATAGTCTGGCGATCGGTGACATGGCCAAGGCCCGGCTGGAGCCGGTATTCGAGGCGTAGGGCTGCGGCGCGAACGCCGGGTCGTACGCAGAACTGACGATTTTTTCGGGTGACAGCGATGAACAAGAATGTGCTTTTGGTCGCCGAAGCGGTTTCCAATGAAAAAGGCGTGGACAAGGAGATCATCTTCGAGGCGATCGAGGCCGCGCTGGCGTCTGCCACACGCAAGAAGCACGGCGGCGATATCGCGGTCCGGGTGGCGGTCGACCGCAAGACCGGCCACTATGATTCGTTCCGGCGTTGGCAAGTGATCGAACCCGGCGCCGAAGGCGAAGATGGCGAGCCGGTTTTCATCGAAGAGCCGGATCGCGAAATCTCGCTGGAGCAGGCGCAGGAACAGAACCCGGATCTACAGCCGGGTGATTATGTCGAGGAGCAGATCGAGTCGGTCGAGTTCGGCCGTATCGCGGCTCAGGCCGCGAAACAGGTCATTGTGCAGAAAGTGCGCGAGGCCGAGCGCGCTCAGATCGTGGACCAGTATCGCGACCGCGTGGGCGAACTGATCACCGGTCTGGTCAAGCGCATGGAGCGCGGCGCGGTGATTCTCGATCTCGGTGGCAATGCCGAGGCGATCATTCCGCGCGATCAGATGATCCCGCGCGAGCCGATGCGTCCCGGTGACCGGGTGCGTGGCTATCTCTACGACGTGCGCCCGGAGCAGCGTGGACCGCAGCTGTTCGTCTCCCGGACCAAGCCGGAATTCCTCATCGAACTGTTCAAGCTGGAAGTCCCGGAGGTGGGCCAGGGGCTTATCGAGCTGCGCGGCGGCGCCCGTGATCCGGGGCTGCGCGCCAAGATTTCGGTGCTGGCCAAGGACCGCCGTATCGACCCGGTCGGTGCCTGTGTCGGCATGCGCGGGTCACGGGTGCAGAGCGTGTCCAACGAGTTGGCCGGTGAGCGCATCGACATCATCATGTGGAACGAGAACCCGGCCCAGTTCGTGATCAATGCGATGGCCCCGGCCGACGTGGAGTCCATCGTGCTGGACGAAGATTCCGGCAGCATGGATCTGGCGGTCTCCGAGGATTCGCTGGCCAAGGCCATCGGCCGCGGCGGTCAGAACATCCGGCTGGCATCGGAGCTGACCGGCTGGCATCTCAACGTGATGACGCTGGAAGATGCGGACGCCAAGAGCGAAGCCGAAGGCGAGGCCTTGCAGGTGATGTTCCGCGATCAGCTCGACGTGGACGACGAGGTGGCGGTCATCCTGGTGCAGGAAGGCTTCACGACCACCGAAGAAATCGCCTACGTGCCTACCGCCGAACTCATGGAGATCGAGGAGTTCGACGAGGATATCGTCGAGGAGCTACGCGGCCGGGCTCGCGACTATCTGCTCTCGCGCGCCATTTCCAGCGCCGAAGGCGGCGATGGCCCGCAACCCGAGCAGGATCTGTTCGAGGTTGAGGGCGTCGATGACGAACTGGCCGTAACCCTGGCCCAAAACGGCATCGTCGCCCGCGACGATCTGGCCGAGCTGGGTGCCGATGAGCTGGTGGAATTGATCGATATCGACGAAGATGCCGCCGGCAAGTTGATCATGGCAGCGCGGGCGCACTGGTTTGCCGATGAGCAGGCCGGCGCCGAATAGCTGTCCGGACAGGTAGTGGAAATGATGATCGGTTGAACGGCTTAGCGAAAGACCCGGCAACGGACCAGGCTTAGCAGACAAATCGAGTGTCCGCCGCGGTATGAAACCGGCGCGGGCCTCATGGAGTAATCAGAGTATGGCGCAAACCACAGTCGAACAGCTGGCATCGGAAGTCGGAATTCCGGTGGACCGATTGCTGTCGCGCTTGGCGGAGGCGCGGATCGAGGCGTCCTCGGCCGAAGACACGATCAGCGATGACGACAAGCTCAAGCTGTTGCGGCACATGCGCGAGGCTGGTTCGGGCAAGTCGGGCGGCAAGCTGGGCACCGGACGCAGCAGTGTGTCGCTACGCCGACGCTCGACCTCCGAGCTGAAGGTCAACACCGGCCGCGGTGCCACATCCGGGCGAACCGTGAGCGTTGAGGTGCGCAAGCGCCGGACTTATGTCAATCGGGCGCAGCAGGCCGAACAGGAAGCCGAAGACGCGGCCCGGGAACAGGAAGAACAGGCGCGGCAGGAAGCCGAGCAGGCGCAGGCCGACGCTCAGGCCGCCGAGCGTGAAGCCGCCGAGCGGGCTGAAGCCGAGGAAAAACGTCGTCAGGAAGAGGCTGACCGCGTCGCCGCCGAGGAAAAGGCGAAACGTGACGCCGAGGTCGCTGCGCAGCGCGAAGCTCAGGAGCAGGCCAACCGCGAGGCGGTCGACAAGGAGCGCGCCAAACGGGGCGTCAAGGTCGATGACGCGCGTTCGCGAGCCCAGGAGAATCTGCGTCGTGCAGCCGAGAGCCACGGGCGCACCGCCGAAGACGCCGAACGCGAGAAAAACCGCGGCAAGCGCAAGGAGCTGCACGTCGCCGAAGGCAAGCAGGGCCGCCGCAAGAACAAGAAAAAGCGGGTGGCACGTGGTCAGAACGTCAGCGTCGGTACCGAACACGGTTTCGAGCGTCCCACCGCGCCGGTCGTGCGCGACATCGAGATTCCGGAAACCATCACGGTCGCCGATCTCGCCCAGCGCATGGCGGTCAAGGGCGGTGATCTGCTCAAGCGCATGATGAAGCTCGGGGTGATGGCGACCATCAACCAGACGGTCGATCAGGATACGGCGTATCTGCTCGTCGAGGAGATGGGCCACAACCCGAAACCGGTAAAGTCGGAGAGCGCGGAAGAAACGCTGATCGACGAAGTCCGCGCCGAGGAAGAAGAGGTCGAAGGTGTGTCGCGCGCCCCGGTGGTCACCATCATGGGGCATGTCGATCACGGCAAGACATCGCTGCTCGACTATATTCGCCGTACCAAGGTTCAGGCGGGCGAGGCTGGTGGCATTACCCAGCATATCGGCGCCTATCATGTGGCCCACGACAAAGGGCATATCACGTTCATCGATACACCCGGTCATGCGGCGTTCACCCGTATGCGCGCCCGGGGCGCCGAGATCACCGACATCGCGATTCTCATCGTGGCCGCCGACGACGGCGTCATGCCGCAGACCAAGGAATCGATTCAGCATGCCCGTGCGGCGGGGGTGCCGATCGTGGTTGCGGTGACCAAGATGGATGTCTCCGGCGCCGATATCGACAAGGTCAAGAGTGGCCTGTCAGCCGAAGAAATCATCCCCGAAGACTGGGGCGGCGATATCCAGGTCGTGCCCGTGTCTTCTCACACCGGCGAAGGTGTGGATGACCTGCTGGATGCCGTTCTGCTGCAGGCCGAGGTGTCCGAATTCAATGCGCCGGTCGATGTGCCGGCCCGCGGTACCGTGATCGAGTCCAGCCTTGAAAAAGGGCGTGGACCGGTGGCGACTATTCTCGTGAAAGCCGGTACGCTCAAGCGCGGCGACAGTATTCTTGCCGGCCCGCATTTCGGCCGCGTCCGGGCGATGTTCAACGAACTGGGTGAACAGGTGAAATCCGCTGGTCCGTCGATTCCGGTCGAGGTTCTGGGCCTGTCCGGTACGCCGGAAGCCGGTGACGATGCGTTCGTGGTCGCCAACGAGAAGCGTGCCCGTGAAATTGCCGAACAGCGCGAAGATCATCAGCGCGAGAACAAACTCGCGCAACAGCAGGCTGCGCGTCTGGAAGAGGTGTTTTCGGCCATTGGCGAAGAAGGCGGCGCCGAGAGCAAAGATCTGAATCTGTTGCTCAAGGCCGATGTCCAGGGCAGTGCAGAAGCACTGGTGGAATCGCTCAAGAAGATCCCGTCGGAAGAAGTCAAGATCCGGATCATTTCCAGTGGCGTCGGCGGCATCAGCGAATCCGATGTGGAGCTGGCGTTGGCATCCAAGGCCACCATCATCGGCTTCAACGTGCGCGCGGACGCCAAGGCCCGCAAGGTGATCGCCGAATCGGGCGTGGACGTGCGCTATTACAGCGTCATCTACGAAGCCATTCAGGATGTCACCGACGCGGTCAGTGGCCTGCTTGGCACCGAGTTGCGTGAGGAAATCATCGGTCTGGCCGAGGTTCGGGACGTATTCCGGTCCTCCAAGCTCGGCGCGATTGCCGGCTGCCTGGTGGCCGACGGCAACGTCGTCCGTGGTCAACCCATCCGCGTGTTGCGCGACAACGTGGTCGTCTACGAGGGCGAGCTGGAATCGCTGCGCCGTCACAAGGACGACGTCAATCGCGTGCCGGCGGGTACCGAGTGCGGTATCGGCGTGAAGAACTACAACGACATCAAGCCGGGCGATCAGATCGAAGTGTACGAGCGCACCGAGGTACAGCGCTCGGTCAAGACGACAGAGCCGGCATAAGCCGGCTCGCGAGTCTGCGATCATGGCACGCGAATTTGCCCGCAAGGAACGGGTCGCCGAGGAGCTCAAGCGCGAACTCGGCGTCCTGATCACGCGCCAGGTCAAGGATCCGCGCGTGGCGCTGGCCGCGATCACTGATGTCGATGTGTCGCCCGACCTCAAGCATGCCAAGGTGTATGTCAGCACCTTTGATGTCACCGCCTCCGCGGATCGCACGCAAGAGGTTATCGCCGGACTGAGGGCCGCCCGTGGCTATCTCAAGCGCGAACTCGGAAAGCGGCTGCATATCCGGAGTATTCCGGATCTGCGTTTTGCCGAGGACACCACCGAGCGTGATGCACAACATTTGAAGCAGGTCATCGACGATGCTGTCGCCGAGGACCGCAAGCATGAAGATCCCGACTCGGGTCAGCGCGACAGCGGAGACGATGGGGCGGCGTAAGAAGGGCCGGGATATCGACGGTATCGTGCTGCTCGACAAACCGGCTGGCTGTTCCTCCAACGCGGCGTTACAGCGCCTGCGACGCGCTTTCGACGCGCGCAAGGCGGGACATACGGGCAGTCTGGACCCGCTGGCCAGTGGCCTGTTGCCGGTATGCCTGGGTGAGGCCACCAAGGTATCGTCTTACCTGCTGCAGGCGGACAAGCAGTACCGGGTGGACGCCATCGTGGGCAGCGAAACGACGACGGGCGACCGCGAAGGCGAAGTGTCCAGGCAGAGCGGTACCGAGTTGCCGGATGCCGACACGATCCGGGCCATGCTGGCTGACTTCACCGGCCCGCAGCGGCAGATCCCGCCGATGTATTCCGCGCTCAAGCAAGACGGCAAGCGTCTGTACGAGTTGGCACGCGCCGGGCAGGTCGTTGCCCGCGAGCCGCGGGATATCGTCGTGAAGGAGTTGCGCCTGGTGGCGGTCGGCGACGGCTGTTTCACGCTGGATGCCGTCGTGTCCAGCGGTACCTATATCCGCACGCTGGTCGAGGACATCGCCCGCGCCCTGGGGCTGTGCGCTCATGTGGGCGCGCTGCGCCGAGAACGGGTCGGTGTGCTCGGTGTCGAGCGGGCCATGACACCACTGGCGGACATCGAACACCGGGCGCAGTCCGATGAGTCGTTGAACGCGTTGCTGTTGCCCGTGTCGGTCGCGATCAGTGACTGGCCGC
>Ga0206123_10000338_pt1 | contig 47095 bp, 39 predicted proteins | sample Helgoland_Spring_2_FD_160086 | JGI IMG/M metagenome (GOLD analysis project Ga0206123, IMG submission 160086) | Pelagic subsurface seawater microbial communities from Kabeltonne, Helgoland, North Sea - Helgoland_Spring_Bloom_20160316_1 | ecosystem: Environmental > Aquatic > Marine > Epipelagic ...
GACATGACCGTTCCCTCACAACCGAATATTATTGGGCATCAACCGGCAGTTACCAAAATCATCCTTTCAATCCTTCCATATCCCTGGCAATCACGCCCAGGTCCCGCCAGTTATCCGGGTGGCAGGTAAACAGCAATATCTGGTGTCGCTGGGCGGCATCGTAGAGCACGCGCTTCATGGCCTTCAGCCGCTCGGCATCGCTGTGGACCAGCGCATCATCCAGAATGATCAAGGTCGGTCGGTCCGCTTCAAGCAACAAATCCGCATAGGCCAGGCGGCTGATCAGGGCCATCTGCTCCCGGGCACCGAAACTCAGTTCCTCGAACTTGCCACGCTCTTCTCCCCCGTGGCCCTGCCGCACCAGTATTTCCGGGATGAGGTTTTCGTCCACTTTCAGGCTGGCCTCCGGGAACAACAGCTGCAGATAGTGACTCAGGTGCCGCTGCAAGGGTGCCTGGAGCTGGCGAGTCAGTTCCAGGCGGTGCTCTGTCAGCCGGGTGTGCAGCAGGTCCAATGCCTTCGCCCGGCGTTCCAGCTCACGCTTACGGCGAATTGCCTGCTCCAGCTCGCTTCCCAGCTCGGCAACTTGCTCTTCCAGACCTTCTGCCCCTGCCGCTTCCAGGCGCGTTTGGATTTGGATCAGCTCTCGATTTCGCTTGTCTTCCTGCTGTTCAGCCGCATCCGCGCTCCTGTTGAAGCGCTCCACATCCTGCTCAAGGACATCCGGTTTCGCCTGTTCAATCTGCTTTTCACGCTCCGAAAGCCTCTTGTTGAGGCTACGTTCTTTCGCGCGCAACTCAATCAGTTGATCCTCAGCCTGTTTCTCCCGCTGCTTGCGGTCCGGTGCCTGTAGCTCGTTATTAAGGCGCTCCCACTCCTGTTTGGCACGATTCAGTGCCTGCTCCGCCAGCGACAAATCGCCCGTGAGCTTCTGTTTAGCCGCCTCCGCTGCCTCAAGGCCGTGTTGCGCGGATTCGAGTTGAGCCTCAGCACGGGACAGGGACAAGCTATTGTCATCTTGCTCCGGAAGCGCCTGCATTTGTGCGGCCAGCTCATCCTTGCGCACCTGTCTTAACCGCAGGCGATCAGACAGGGCCTCCAGGCCCTCTGGCGCCAGCTCTTTAAGCACCGAGTCATCACGCTGAATATCCTGCCTTAAATCCTGCAGCCGCTTAAGCCGACCCTCTGCCTCAGCCAGGGATGTAACACGCAGCCTGGACAGCAAGCTCTCTTGCTCGTCGGTCAGGTTCTGCCGAGCCCGTGCTATCTCGGCAACGTCCTCACCGCCCGGCAGTACCCGCAGGGTACCCACGCCTTTGATGGCCACCTCACCCGGCTCAATCAGAAGGCGCTCGCTCCGCCCCGCCAACTTCTCGCCATCCAAAGTGACGCTCTGATCATCGGTCAGGTCGAACTGCAGCCTGGTCGCCACCGCATCCTGCTGGATGGCCAGGCGGTCCAGCTCTGACGTCACGTCTTTCAGGCGCTCAACCGCTTCCGGATCAATACCCAGGGATTGCTGCTTCTGACGATTTTCCAGAAGGGCGGAATGTAACTTCCTCGCTCGTGTCAGTTTGACCGTGTCGCGTTCCAGGTCGGCCTCAATCCCTTCCAGCTCGCGAGCCCACTCCTCGCGTTGTTGATGCTGCTGCGCAAGCTTTAACGCCTTGCGAGCGGCCTCATGCGCCAGCCCTGCCTCTGCAAGGGCCTTCTCGTGGGCGGGCTTTCGGTCCTCAAGGTCCGCTTGCTCCTGCTCCGCCTTGCCCTTCTCTTCCTGGCGCCGCGACAAGTCCGTCTGTTGATTCTGGAACCCATTCAGCAGATCCAGCGTCGTCTGAATACTGGTTCGACACTCTCCAAGGGCCTGCTGGTCACGGTCCTGGTCTTTTTGCCAGGCCATAACTTCCGCAAGTCGGACTTCCGCCTCTTTAGCCTGCTGGCGGTAGGTTTCCCAGAGACGATCCGTCTCCGCCCGGTCTTGTTCCTCTCTAAGCTGCCCCAGGCGGTCCACTTGCTCGCGGTATTGCCGGACGCGGTCCTGCAGTGTTTCAAACTGCTCCTGAAGCCTATCCACTTCAGTAATCGCTTTCGCATAGTCGCCCGTTGTTTTGCCCGTTGCGGTCAGCAACTTGGTTCTTTCCGCGGCAACTTGGCTGATCAACTCATCGCCCGTGCTGCTGGTCACTTCGCCAAGGTTACCGCCGAGGGCTGCCTTCAAATGCTGGCCGGCGTACTCCACCGGGACCTGGATTTCCTGCCCTGCACCCTGCTCGATCCACAGCAAGCCGGGGATACCCCACTGCTCCGGGCGACTCGCGCCCCGTTTGGGCAACTCGAAACCCAGTAGATCCGCCAGCATGTCATCGGCTTCATCACCGCTGTAGGCCTCGCCATCGACGCTCAGATCACAGCGCTTTTTCTTTAGAAAGCTTTTCACCAGCTTCCAGGGCTTGCCCTGCCACTCAAAATCCAGCTCCACGATAGGCGCTGCTGCGGAATCACCCCAGGGTTGCAGGTCATCGACACTGGAGGATTTGTGACGTTCAAAGAAGGCGGCCCGGATTGCACGCACCAGGGTACTCTTGCCGGATTCATTGGGGCCGGTGAACAGATTGATGCCGGGTTCCAGGTGGCCTATTTCGACAGGGTCGCGGAACTGGCGAAGTTGCTCGGCCTTGAGACGCAGCAGCCTCATGCATCACCTCCGAGGGCCTGCTTCTCAAGCAACATCGAGGCGAGAATTGCCATCGCTTCCCTGGCGACTTCGCCGTCATCGCCGTCCTGCTCGTCACGCAGCTCGCTGATTACCTTACCGACGTACCCGTCAGCGTGAAGGGCGGCGATGTCATCTTCGGTCGCCAGCAAACTCAGATCAGACAGGTCGTAGCGCAGGCTGCGAAAACGGGCTTCCGCCGCCGACAACGCGCCCTCCAGCTGCTGTTTGCCTAGCAAGCTGATTTCTCCTTCCAGGCGCAGGGCCACTACCGCCCTTTCCGGTTGCCGCTCAAGTTTTACGATGAGCTGATCCAGGTCCGACAAGACCGCTAGGCGCTCTGTCATCTGAATCCAGGGATGCTGACCTGTCGACCGGATTTCCACATGAGGCTCGGCGACCCCTTTGGGGATGTCCACCAACAACACATTGCCCGGGTCGTTTCCCTTGAAGCGGTCCTGTTCCGGGGTGCCGCTGTACCAGGTGCGGGCGTTAATCCGCTTGGTGCCATGCCAGTCGCCCAGGGCCAGATAATCCAGTTGGGCCGTGGCCACTCTATCCGCGGCGATGGGGTTGGGCGAATCGACATCTTCAGCCAGGACGCCCTGAACACTACCGTGAGCCAGGCCGATGCGGACAAGACCGTTCGACGTCTCCGCCTGATCAAACCAGCGGGTCAGGTCGGTCTGGGTATGCCGCTGGGTCAGCGGCGCGGGCAGGACAGCAAAACCTGCCTCGGCGAATTCCAGCACCTCGGCGGTCAGGGCCAGGTGGGCATTGTCCGGTATAGCACCCAGGCGCCGTGCCCGTGTCCAGACGCTTTCGGCAAGCGCCGCATCGTGGTTACCGGAAACGAGAACCCAGGGGCCGGTGTAGCCAGCCATGGCATTGAACAGGCGGCGGACTGTTCGGTCCGAAACAGTCTGGGCATCGAAGACATCGCCCGCGACCAGCACGGCATCGACGCGCTCGCTGGCTGCAAGATCCGCGATGCGCTCAATAACGGAAATGCGGGCTTCCGCCAGCGCCAACGCGTCCTCCGGCGCAAAGTTCGAATACTGACGGCCAATCTGCCAATCAGCGGTGTGTAGAAATCGAGGCATCCCTATTTCCTTCTACTGTCTGAACGCTCTGTTTATGCCACGTCGGCACGGAGCGAATCCCTGTCCGTCAATCCACGTCAAACCACCGGATAACTCGCCTCACCCCAAAGCACCCCGGGATTATCCATCATCACCTCAATCACCACCGGCACCAGGTCCGCCAGAATCGCCACGCAGTCACGAATCTGGTCTCGATTGACTCTGCCGCTCCAGGTAGCACCGCCATGCATGATCTGATTTCGCAGAGTGTAGATGCGACTGAATACGATGGAGAGCAAAACGGGAGTGTTCTGCTGGGCCAGGGCTGAATGTGCCGCCTTCTCCGCGCCATCGAAGCTGCATTTCCACTGCTCTTCGGTCAGGCGGCCTTTCTGGTGACCCCAGAAGCAGGAGAACACATAGGGGTTATCCAGCAGGACGCGGATGGCGTTCGGATAGGCCCGCCACACCAGCTCGTCAATGCGCTTCTCGCCGTCCAGGTCGCACAGCTTCTCCAGGAAGCCGTTGAAGGTGGCCTGTTCGTTGAGGTGGACGCGGTCGTCGATTTCCGTGGCGTAGGCGGCGTTGAAGGCGATCCACAGGAAGATGAAGCGGCTGTCCGGGTCGTCTTCCTGCTCGGCGCGCTGGCGCGCCTTCAGCTCTTTATAGGTGCTCCCCATGCTCCCCTCCAAATGCCCACCTTGGCGGACCGACGTTTATTGGCGGACACATCCTGTCGTCGGTTCCCTATGCCGGTGTGCCGGCTTTTTTGAGAACCTTATCACATCGGAAGGGATAGGTGATTACCTTCATGTCGCCGCCTCCACCCAGACGAAATTTGCCTCCCTGAGTGGTCCAGCGCCGTCCCAGCGGTAGGCGGCCAGTCGCCCGCCGTGGCGGGCGGCGACGCTGTAATCCAGGCAGGCGACGTGGTCGGTCAGGGGCTGGGGCGTGCCCTGGAACCAGTAGTGCCCGATGAACACGGGTTTGTCGTTGGCGTAGCCGGGGAGCACGCCCTCGGCCAGGGGCAGATCGGGGATCGCCTTCAGCGTAGCGTTAGGCACCAGGGCCACGTCCAGATAGGTGGTCGGCGCGCTTTGCCACCAGCGGGTGCGGATGTGCCGGCGGGCGTGGCCGTCCTTGTCATGGAAGCCCTCCCCTTCGGGCAGTTCGATTTCCAGGCCCTTAAGGGTGGTTTCCACGGCTTCGAACAGGTCGTGGCCCTCGGTCGCGGCAGGCACCCAGCCGTCGGCGGGCAGCCTCGCGTCCTCATCCAGCGAGGTTTCCAGCGTGCCGATGTGCGCCGGGTGCCAGCAGGCGTGCACCGCGCGGAATTCCGACAGGTCCAGGTACAGCGGCAGGGTGCGGAACCAGTCCAGCACCTCCTCGTGGAGGTCCGGGTGGCGGCCGATTTGGTCCAGGAAGGCTTGATGCTGGTGGCGGTTTTTGGCGGAGTGCGGGCGTAGGTATTCACCGGGCTGCGATGGGTCCGGCGTGGCCCAGGCCACTGCGTTGAACTCGTGGTTGCCCATAATCGCCAGCGCTTCGCCGGCCTCAACCATGGCACGCACGACGCGCACCACCTCCAGTTGCTCGGGCCCGCGGTCGATGTAGTCGCCCAAGAATAGCGCCTTTCGGGTCGGGTGCCGCCAGACACCGTCGGTTTCCGTGTAGCCCAGCCGGTGAAGCAGCCGCTTCAGGGGTTCGGCGTGGCCGTGGATATCGCCAATGATGTCGTACATCGTGCGTCCTCGTAATTCGAAAGTGGCATCCCTGCCCAGGTGTCTATCCAAGACCGTGTCCATCCGTGACATCAGCCACTCTATGACTTCACTGGCGACATATCTATACTGACTACATGAACACGTCCAGTTTTCAGGCAGGTCGTCAGGCCAGCCCATCAGGCCAACAGATAAGGAGAAAACGCCATGGCTCGCGTTAGCCGTAAAAGCGCCGGTGCGTGGCCGGTGCGTTGGGATCTGTTACTGCGCTACCGGTTGATCGAGGTGATGGCCCTCTGGGAGGGTCGGCTTACCACCAACCATCTGATGCGGGCCTTCGGCATCGGCCGCCAGCAGGCCAGCAAGGACATCAACACCTACCTTGCGGATTACGGGCCGGACAATCTGACGTATGACCGCTTCCTTAAGGGCTACCGGCCCACGGAGGCGTTCAAGCCGGTGTTCACCCAGGGCGTCGCCGACGAGTACCTGCAGATGATGCACGCCCGGGAGGATCTGGCCTGCTCGTTTGAGTCGCTGACGGTGCGCGAGCTCAACACCGAGGTGCTGCTGCCCCCGGCCCGGGATCTGCGTCCGGCGGTGCTGCGGCCGGTGTTGCAGGCCTGCCGGGAAGGCAAGCGAGTGGAGATCGAATACGCGTCGCTGGCGAACCCGGAGCCGGAGTTCCGGGTGATCCAGCCACACACCGTGGTCCACACCGGCTACCGTTGGCACGTCCGGGCCTGGTGCGAGAAGAACGGGGACTTTCGGGACTTCGTGCTCAGCCGCATCAGCGACCGGCCGGAACTGGTGCTGCCCGGGGACTGTGGCGCCGAAGACGACGAGGCCTGGCGGACCCGAGTGATCGTGCGTCTGGGGCCTGAGCCTCGCTTATCGCCGCCGCAGCAAGCCCTGATTGAGCGGGATTACGGTATGAAGCGTAGGGGTATGGAGCACGGTGAGCTACGCCTTGAGACCCGCGGGGCCCTGGTGAGCTACCTGCTGCAGCAACTGCGGGTGGACATGCCAGCGGAGCATCGCTCACCGGAGGCTCAGCAGGTTGTGGTGCTGAATCGGGATGAGGTGGAGCGTTGGGCGATTATGCCTGGGTAAGGCTCGGTCATCACGCAGGCTGTCCACGGTCACGACCAGTTACAGCCAGTTCTCCACCCGCAGCCCGGCGACCCTCTCAAACTCACGCAAGTTGTTGGTGACCAGCACCACGCCCTCGCTGCGGGCGTGAGCGGCGATATGCAGGTCATTCACGCCGATCGGCGTGCCCTTTCTCTCCAGATCGGCACGGATGTCGCCATAGTGCCCGGCCGCTTTGCGGCCATAATCCAGGACCTCCAGGCGTGAGGTAAAGTCTTCCACCTGGCGCAAGTTATGCTCACGCCGCTGGCTTTTCTCCGCACCGTGAATCAGCTCGGCTTCGGTCACGGCGCTGATGCACATTTCCCCGGCGTGGCGATTGAATACCTCCAACACCGCCAGCGGGCGCCGCTTGATGACGTAAATCACGATGTTCGTGTCGAGCATATAGCGCAGCACTAGAACGACTCCCGCTCCGTCTGCTCCTGGGAGGCCCGGTCGGGCAAAAAGTCATCCGTCACCGTTTGCTCGGACAAAAAGAAACTGTCCCAGGTGTTCTCCACCGGAGAAAGAACTCGGTCCATGCCCACCGTGCGCACGACTACCCGCTTCACGTCATTCGGGAACCGGGATTCCGCCGGCAAGCGAACCGCTTGAGTTCGGTTATTCTCAAAAACAGATCCTGTGCTCATCACTGATCTCCATTGCTATATAGCACGAGTATATACCTTGATATATATCAACACCACATACGCGATGAAAAACGCATCAGTACCCCATATCGTGCTCTTGCGCCTGATCCGCCAGCGCCTGCAGGGCGGCTTCGCTTTCGGCGGTTCGGGCTGTCCGGTAATCCATCACGTCCTGAAAGCGGATGCGACGATGTGTTCCGACGCGGTGTTCATGAGTACCTCTTGATGGCAACTAGCTTGACGACACTGTCAATTTAATCGAAACAAACAAAATCGCAATAAACGAAACATCGACTTCCTTTCGGACCTCTCTACGTTCACGGCATCCGATATCCGCTACATCGCACCCCACCAATAGAGCCTGCCCCAAGGGTTTGCTATTCTGCCCCGCTTACGTCCCGTTACCCGCCGGGGCGCCACCACTCTTCAGATAACAGGCGATACCGCGCTTATGGCAATGGACGACCTCTCCGGGCATACGCCCATGATGCGCCAATACCTTGGCCTGAAGGCCGAGCATCCGGATCAGTTGCTGTTCTATCGCATGGGCGACTTCTACGAGCTGTTTTTCGGCGACGCGCAGAAGGCGTCGCGGCTGCTGGATATCACCCTGACGCAGCGCGGGCAGAGCAACGGCAAGCCGATTCCCATGGCGGGCATTCCCTACCACGCCGCCGAGGGCTATCTGGCGCGGCTGGTGAAGCTGGGTGAATCGGTGGCGATTTGCGAGCAGATCGGCGACCCGGCGTTGGCGAAGGGGCCGGTGGAGCGCAAGGTGGTACGCATTGTCACGCCGGGTACGGTGAGCGACGAGGCGCTGCTGGAGGCGCGCCGCGATACGCTGCTGTGCGCGCTTTATGAGGACGGCCCGCGGGTCGGCGCCGCCAGTTTGGACGTGGCGGCCGGCCGTTTCGTGGTGACGCAGGTGGACGGTCACGAACAACTACAGGCATTGCTGGAGCGCTGGCAGCCGGCGGAGCTGTTGATCAGCGAGGACCACGGTCTGCCGGGCTCGCTGAGCCAGCGGCCCGGGTGCCGGAAGCGGCCGCCCTGGGATTTCGACGCGGAAGGCGCGCGCCGGCAGCTTTGCCAGCAGTTCCAGGTACAGGATCTGTCCGGCTTCGGGCAGCCGGCGCCGGCGTCGGTGGCGGCCGCCGGGGCGCTGTTGCAGTACGCCCGGGAAACCCAGCGCAACGATCTGCCTCATGTCACCGGCCTGACGCTGGAAGCGTTCGACGACGGCGTCGCCATGGACGCCGCCACGCGCCGTAATCTGGAGCTGACCGAGACCCTCACCGGTCAGGAGGAGCCGTCGCTGGCGTGGGTGCTGGACAGCACCGAAACAGCGATGGGCTCGCGGTTGCTCAAGCGCTGGGTGCACCGGCCGCTGCGCGACCGGTCCGTGCTCGGCGACCGCCAGGATTGCATTGCCGCCCTGCGCGACGGCTGGCGCTTCGAAGCGGTCCGTCAGGTGCTCGACCGGATCGGCGACATGGAGCGCATCCTCGGTCGGGTGGCGTTGCGCTCCGCGCGGCCCCGCGATCTGACGCGGCTGAACATCAGCCTCTCGGCGTTACCGGAACTCCATGCCGCTTTGCCCGACGACGTTGTATTCCAGGCGTTACGCCAGCGGCTCAGTGATTTTCCGGATAAGGTGGCGCTGCTTGAGCGGGCGGTGATCGAGAACCCGCCCATGCTGATTCGCGATGGCGGTGTGATCGCGCCGGGTTACAGCGAGGAATTGGACGAGCTGCGTTCGATCAGCGAGAACGCCGGCGCGGTGCTGGTGGACATCGAAACCCGTGAGCGCGAGCGCACCGGTTTCTCGACGCTGCGGGTCAAATACAACCGGGTGCACGGCTATTACATTGAGCTGTCGCGCCGGGAGGCGGATCAGGCGCCGGTGGATTACCAGCGCCGCCAGACGCTGAAAAACGCGGAACGTTTTATTACGCCGGAATTGAAAGAGTTCGAGGACAAGGCGCTGTCCGCGTCCAGCAAAGCCTTGAACCTGGAAAAGCGGCTTTACGAAGCCTTGATTGAAGAGTTGGCGGTGGATCTGGGGCCACTGCAGGCCAGCGCCGCCGCCGTGGCGGAACTGGACGTGCTGGCCTGCCTGGCCGAGCGGGCGGAAACCCTCAACTGGGTGCGTCCCAGTCTGGTCGACGGCGCCGGCATCGAGATTGTCGATGGCCGCCACCCGGTGGTGGAACAGGTGATGGACGAGGCCTTCGTGCCCAACAGCCTGCAACTGGACGACCGGCGCCGCATGGTGATCATCACCGGCCCGAACATGGGCGGTAAATCCACCTATATGCGGCAGACCGCGCTGATTGCCCTGCTCGCCCATATCGGCAGCGCGGTACCGGCGGCCAGCGCGCGTATCGGCAAGCTGGACCGCATCTTTACCCGCATCGGCTCCTCCGACGATCTTGCCGGCGGCCGCTCGACTTTTATGGTGGAAATGTCGGAAACCGCCAATATCCTCAACAACGCCACTCCGGAAAGCCTGGTGCTGATGGACGAGATCGGCCGCGGCACCAGCACCTTCGACGGTCTCAGCCTCGCCTGGGCGGCGGCGGAGCACCTGGCCCGTAATCTGCGCGCCTACACCTTGTTCGCCACCCATTATTTCGAGCTTACGCAATTGCCGGAACACCTGGACGGTGTTTACAACGCCCATCTCACCGCCAGCGAGCACAATAACCGCATTGTTTTCCTGCACCGGGTGCAGGAGGGTCCGGCCAGCCGCAGCTATGGCCTGCAAGTGGCGCAGTTGGCCGGCGTGCCCGCCGGGGTGATCCGCCAGGCGGCGGACAAGCTGGCCGAGCTGGAAAACGGCGAGCGGCCGACGCCTTCCAGCGACAGCGCCGCCACGCCCGCCCAGGCGGACCTGTTCGGCGTGGCCAGCGAGGCGGAAAAAGCGTTGCGGGACCTGAACCCGGACGACTTGAGCCCGCGCCAGGCGTTGGAGGCGCTCTATCGCCTGAAGCACTTGAGCGGGGAGTGAGGAATAATAGAGGGAGATAACCCGGCAATGACCAGTTCGGTCAATTGCCACCCCCGTGACGCTTGCCAGCCCGGCACAGTCGGGTAGACTAGCGCGGCCCTGACGGTACCCCAAGCGGGCCGGTGTTCTGATAGAATCGGAAGCCGTCCCTGGAAAGAGAATACACCTGGCGAGGACAGGCTATGACGTTCGTAGTAGGTGAAAACTGCATCAACTGCAAACACACGGACTGCGTGGAAGTATGTCCGGTGGACTGTTTCTATGAAGGCCCCAACTTTCTGGTGATTCACCCCGACGAGTGCATCGACTGCGCCCTGTGCGAGCCCGAGTGCCCGGTGAACGCCATTTTCTCCGAAGACGAGTTGCCCGACGACGAGCAGGATTTCCTGGAAATCAATGCGGAGCTGGCCGAGAAGTGGCCTAACATCACCGAGATGAAAGACTCGCCGGATGACGCGGAAGAATGGGACGGAGTGCCCAACAAGAAGGAAAAGCTGGCCCGCGAGTGGTAGCCGATTAGTTACTGGCTGGAAACAGTGACTGGAAACAGAAAGGCCAGAAATGAGAAAGGGCGGCATCCTGCCGCCCTTTTTGCGTCGAGTCGTCCTTACCCGATTGCGCTCACCTAGGACCTCCGTGTCCGCCGTCCTTAGCCATCCGTGTGCCCTTATCCGTGAGCACGGGAAACACTATAGCAACCGCGAGCCGGGGCCAGGGTTAAAGATATATAAAAAGTGCGCCTCGGAAATGAGCCCTTTCGGCTCTTACCCTTTTATATCAACCAGTTAGCTTTTCCGCCGAGAGAAATTGAGGGCAAACTAGGACAGAAGATTGGTAGAAATGCTTACAGTCTTGTAAGATATGGCTTACAAAATACAGGCATCTCGATAGCGCTTTCCGGCGTCATCAGGGCAACCGGAAACACAGCAACGCCACTAACGTCGCCAAGTTTTACAATCGCTCACTGCTTTTTACAGCAGAGGCGGGAATGGGAATGTAACCTTTCCAGTAATAACAGTATCCCCCCAAGGCGCTAGCAATAGCGCTCACAACCCCCCTCTTCCACCCCCTTTGGAAGAGGGTTTTTTTTGCCCGCTCACCGGCGGCGAGTCTACAAATCAGCCAGGGCATCGCAGGACTTCTGGAACTCGTTCTCGAGCGCTTCCATCAGTGTCCCGGCGGCGCTCAGGTTCCCCTCACGCGCATACTGTTCGATCTCCAGACAGATGCCGGTCACCCGCAGCGCCCCCAAATTGCCGCTGCTGCCTTTGAAACTGTGCGCCTGCTGGCGTATCTGCTCCACATCCCCGACGGCAAAACCATCGTGCAGCGCCTGCAGGCGCTGACCGCCGTCGCGGATATAAGAGGCGACCAGGGTCTTGAAGTCCGCCCCCATGATTTCTCGTAATTCGTTGATGACCGTGGTGTCCAGCACTGGTGGCTGTTCCATTGTTCACTCCCTTGATTGAAGACCCCGCCAACGAGGCGGCGCGGGCCAAATCCTAGCATCGCCGAAGCCCCCGGCAATGGCCAACGGCTCACATTCCAGCCGTAAGCCTAAAGGACCAGGGGGCAAAGCGATATACTCAGTGAAGCGGGCCAGTCCGGCGGGGAGCCAGACGAATCAGGGCAGCAGGCCGAGAATGCGCGCGCGGACCACATCTTCAGGGCGGTCCACGTCCCAGAGCGGCGGCAGCACACTCACCGGGGTCACGTCGTTGAGCGCCACCAGGGTATCGGCCATGGCGTAATCGGTGCCCAGCCGGACACCATCGAAACGGCCCTCGTGCCAGACCCGTGGATCGCTGCCGCCGATCAGCACATAGCCGCCGTCCTCGCTGGCGCCCAGCACCACCTTCGCATCGTAGAGACGCTCCGCGGCCAGGGAAAGGTAGGCCTGATCCAGCACCGGGCAGTCGCTGCCCACCAGCAGCACCGCCGGCGCATCGTCCAGGCCCGCCCGCAATGCGCGATTCATACGCTCGCCGAGGCCGCCGCCTTCCTGCAGTGCCACATCAAGTCCCATCGAATGGGCGCGCTCGGTCCAGGCGTCATCGGGTTCATCAAGCATCAGACGCGCCCAGCCGGGGAAGGTGGACGCCTCCTCCAGGGTGCGCTCCAGCAGCCGCTCGTGCACCGACAGCGCCACATCCTCACCCAGTTCAGGAATCAGGCGGGTCTTTACCCGCCCCCGTCGCGGTACGCGGGCGAACACCATCAGCAGGGTGTCCACCGTGGCTGAGGGCTTAACCACCATGGTGCTGCTGCCTGTATTGTTGTTGATAGTAGTCACGGTGCAGACGGGCCGGGTCCTCGCCGCGCCAGTAGCGCCAGCGCAACTGCCACATCAGCATCATGGTGCGCCACACCCCGTGCTCTTCCCAGCGACGGCTGTCCGCCACCAAACGCGGCCGCAGGCAAGTGGGCGGCGCGAGACGCCGCAGCCGCTGGCTGAGCGCCACATCTTCCATTAGTGGCTGCATCGGGAACCCGCCCTGCTCCAGGAACACGTCGCGGCGCACGAAAATACCCTGATCGCCGGTGGCGATACCGGTCCACCGCGAGCGCACATTCATGGCGTGGCCAATCAGCGGGAAAAGCCGGTGCTCACCGGACAAACGCACATCAAAGCGCCCCCACACCGCGTCCTCGGGCAACGCCCGCAGCGCACGGATGTGGCCACGCACCAGACGACCGCAATCGGCGTGCAGAAACCACAGCCAGTCGCCTTCGGCCCGTTCAGCGCCCAAATTCATCTGCCGCGCTCGGCCGCGATCACAGTGCAGCACAATATCGGCGTGCTGGCGGGCGATCAGCGCACTGTTATCGCTGCTGCCCCCGTCGACGACGATAATCTGGTCGTCCTCGTCGAGGCGCTCACGAAGAATTTCCAGGAACGGGCCGAGACACTTGGCCTCGTCGAGCACCGGAAGCACCACGCTCAGGTTCATTCCAAAGCTCCTCCACAGCTACTGCCGGACCCCGCGGTGCACCCAAAGCAGTGATCGGCCACGTAAATCGGCTCGCCTTCCTTATCCGCGTCCAGCAGCTCGCCGACGTGCGGGCGGCGCTGTTGATGGCCCTGGGGCATGTCCAACATCTGATTGAAGTCACAATCGTACAGGTAACCCTGATAATCAACGCTCAGGGTATTCCGGCACATTACCGCCTCCAGATTGTCGCGGTTGTAGGCGTCGCGCAACAACTGCATGTAATCGTTGAATTCATTGTGCGCCAGCAGCACCGCGCCGAAACGGCTGATCGGCATGTTGGTAATTGTCAGCAGGCGGTTGAAACGGACCCCGAAACGCTGGTCCAGCTCCCGATGATAATCCGCTTCCAGCGCGGCCTGGGCCGGCGGCAGGTGAGCGCCCACCGGGTTGTAGACCAAATCCAGTGGCAGCTCATCACTGCCGTAACCGACCGCGTTGAGCTGACGGATTGCCTCGATACTGCTGTTATAGGCGCCCTTGCCGCGTTGCTCGTTGACGTTCTCTTCCATGTAACAGGGCAGCGAAGCGACCACCTGCACGCCCTGCTCCGCCAGAAACGCGGGCAAATCCTGGTAGCCCGGTTCCAGCAGAATGGTCAGGTTACACCGGTCGATCACGGTGACGCCACGGGCCCGGGCGGCGCGGACCAGATCCCGGAAATGCGGGTTCATCTCCGGTGCCCCGCCGGTCAAGTCCAAGACTTCGACCCGACCACGGTCCAGCACCTGGATGATCTGATCCACGGTTTCCCGGTCCATCAGCTCAGTGCGCGAGGGGCCGGCGTTCACGTGGCAGTGAACACAACTCATATTGCACAGGTAGCCGAGGTTGACCTGCAGGATACTGGTATGACGCCGGCGCAATGCCGGGAAGTCCGTGCCACTGCGGAGCAAAAGCCCTCGAGTGTCCTTCATGGTGCGCTCCTTTACGTCCAATACCACCATGGATGCACGTTTAGGGAAAACGTTACGTCAAACGTGGAGACCCGGCGAGCGGTTTAGCCCGAGAAAGGGCGGGATGGCGCTGAATGGCGCCCCGAGCAGGAGTCGAACCTGCGACCTAGCGCTTAGGAGGCGCTTGCTCGCCCTCCGGGCCCCGGCCTCGCGGCGGTATCCGCGAGGCGTGAACGCGGCCGGCGTATACGCCGGAACCCCCCCGCGTTCACCCAACTGAGCTACACCAACGGAAAGCGTTGGCGTGTTCGACTGGCGCCCCGAGCAGGAGTCGAACCTGCGACCTAGCGCTTAGGAGGCGCTTGCTCTATCCAACTGAGCTACCGGAGCGTGAGGGTTGGTATTGTAGTTATCTCGGTGCTCAATGCCAGTTTCGGGGTTTACCGGCTTTTACCTTGCTTTTGTTTACCCGTGGCCCGGGGGTGTTTAGCGTCGGGGATACCACAACGGCAAAACCTAGGGAGTGGGAACATGAGCAAGATACTTGGTTTGATCATTCTGGTTCTGGATATTCTCGCCGTCATAAAGATTATCCAATCCGGCGCCGGCACCGGCGAAAAAGTGCTGTGGGTGATTCTGGTACTGGTGCTACCCGTTATCGGCCTGGTGATCTGGGCTTTACTGGGCCCGGGCTCACCGGTCAAGAAGTAGCCGCGGGCGGTCGGCGTTAACCGCCGGCCGCCTTCAGCAGCGCTTGGTTGTCCTGGCTGATCAACCAGAACACCACACTGCCCAGCGACACCATCTGAAACTGCATGTGCTGCTTGCGACCGCGCAGCCACGCCTGCGGCCAGTGATCACGCACCGCCGCCACTTTCTCCATCAGAAACAACATCATCACCGCCAACGCCATCAACGGGGTACTCAGCCAACCCGGCAAGAACGGCGTGGCGCAGGCCAATACCAGCAACAACGCCGCCATTGGCACCAGGGTGGTGCCGTCGCGGGCCAGCTCCGAACCGCAGTACAACCCCACCTGTAACAGCACATGCAGCGCCACCAGCAGCGCCACCAGCGTCACCCAGGGCTGCGCCACGGTCGGCGACGGCAGCCAGATCGCGGTGGCCACGGCGATCACCACGAACCCGTGAACGAACTGTAATCGGGACAGGGTTTTCAGGCCGGCCGGAAGTTCCGGATCGCGGGGCAAACGCATGCGTTATCCTCAAAGCTGGCAAGAGTTATAAATAGGGTTCGAACAAATGGGCCAGGGCATTGCGCAAATGGCGCCAACGGCCCATCGCCCGAAACTCCGCCTCACCAATACGGCGGGCGCCGTGCAAGCGGCGGTCGATCAAGCCGTTGGCCTGCTCCGCCAGCGGGTCATCGTAACATTCCAGATCGAACTCGAAGTTAAGGCGCAGGCTGCGCGCGTCCCAATTGCCCGAGCCCAACAGCACCCAGTGCCCGTCCACGGTCATCAACTTGGTATGATCGAAAGGCGGCGCCGAGAAAGACAGCTCGGCGCCTTCGCGCACCAGCCATTTCAAGGCGTGCAGGCTGGCCCATTGCACCAGACGCAGATTGTTTTTCTCCGGCACCACGATATTCACCCGCACCCCTTTCAACAGGGCCAATTGCAGGCTCGCCAATAACGTCTGGTCGGGCACGAAATACGGCGTGACAATGCGCACTTCATGCTCGGCGGCGCCAATCGCCGCCAGCAGAGTCAAACGACGTTTGTCGAAATCCGCGTCGGGTCCGGCGTTGATGCCTCGCGCCAGGGTGGCGCCGGCGTCTATCGGGCCCAGGTAGTTGTCGTCCAGCACTTCGCCGCAGGTGAACACCCAATCGGCAACAAAACTGCGCAGCAAATGCATCACAGCCGGGCCTTCCACCCGGGCGTGCAGGTCCTGTATTTGCGCCGGTTCGCGCAGATAGCCGGCGCGAATGTTCATGCCGCCGGTGAACCCCAGCCGCCGGTCCACCACCATCAATTTGCGGTGGTTACGCAGGTTCAGATAGGGCATGCGCCAAGGGGCTATGGAATGAAGGAAACGCTCCACGCGCACGCCGCGACGGCGCAGGCGCAGCGTTATCGGCGGCAACGAATAAAGCGCCCCAACACCGTCCACCAGAACCCGCACGGTGACGCCACGGCCCACCGCCCGTTCCAGGGCCTCGGCCAGCGGCCGGCCGGCGGCGTCGTTGCCAAAAATGTAAGTGGCCAGCAACACACTGTCGCGGGCTTCGTCCACGGCCTTGATCATTTCGCTGAGCGCCGCCGGCGCCTCCAGCAAGACCACCCGGTTACCACCGGTAAGCGGCAGCCCGGTGAGACGGCCCACCAGCCGTGCCAGCACCCGCAGGCGGTCCGAATGCAACGGCGTGCCCTGATCACGGCCGGCGCGCAGCGCGGCGTCGATGGCGCCACCAGTGAGTTGCCGGGCACGGCGTTGAATGCGGTTAACGCCCAAAAGCAGGTACAGCAGAGCCCCCAGCAGCGGCACTAGCCACACCAGACCGGTCCAGGCGGCGGCGGCGCGGGCGTCCCGTTTATGCTGAGCCACGTGCAGCGTCACCCAGAGCGCCGCGATCACGCCGGTGGTGGCCACAATGGCCGGCCAGAACACCTGCAGCCAGGCCAGACCCCACTCCACGAGCGACGCCGCCCCGGCGACCCATTCCTGCATGCTGTCTCCCTAGCGATAGCTTTCCCGGCGGGGCGAAACATAGCATACACCAGCACCGCCATGGCCCCCGCGCCGGCGGTGCCTTTTTGCGCTTTACGCTGCAAACGCATACCATAGCGCCGCTTTACACCCGCCGCGTGTCACACGCGCCGCCCCGGGGGCCCGCCGCCGAAGGGGTACTTATCCGGCCCAAAAGGCCACCGGCTGTTCGACCCATCGCCGTAATAAAAACAACCCGACGCGATGACTCACAGCCTCATGGGGATTGCCCCACGCCGGATTCACCGGCTGTCTAGATATAACATGAACCACGCTGGTTGAAGCGGCCAGTGTACCGGCGCGTCGTTAATCGTCGCCGGCACATGATCAGGAGCGAAGACCATGTCAGAAGCCAATACGGTGATTCCGCTGCGCGAACATCAAGAGCCGGCGAGCCAGGAGCCGCGTCGTTTCAAGGTGTTCACCGCACGCCAATTGGACAAGATCGAACAGTTGCAGCGCCTCGACGAGGAGGCCCGTTTCGCCATGCGCGTGGTGGCCAACGTGCTGCCGTTCCGCGTCAACGAATATGTCATCGAGGAACTGATCGATTGGGACCAGGTGCCCAACGACCCGATCTACCAGCTTACCTTCCCGCAGAAAGGCATGCTCGCACCGGAGCACTTCGACAAAGTGGCCGACGCCATGCGCGGCGGCGACAAAGCGGAGATCGACGCCACCGTGGCCGAGGTGCGCGAAGCGCTGAACCCGCATCCCGCCGGTCAGATGGAACACAATATTCCAGAGGTGGACGGCGAGAAGATCGACGGCATCCAGCACAAGTACAACGAGACCGTACTGTTCTTTCCCAGCCAGGGACAGGTCTGCCACAGCTACTGCACGTTCTGCTTCCGTTGGGCCCAGTTTATCGGCGACAACGATCTGAAAATCGCCACCAAGGAAGCCGGTCAACTGAAACGCTATGTTCAGGCCCACCCCGAAATCACCGACATCCTGATCACCGGCGGCGACCCGCTGGTGATGAAAACCAAGAATCTGCGCGCCCACATCGAACCGCTGCTGGAACTGGAACAAATCCGCACCATCCGCATCGGCTCCAAGGCGCTGACGTTCTGGCCCCAGCGGGTGATCTCCGATAAGGACGCCGACGACCTGCTGGATCTGTTCCGCGAAGTCGGCGCCGCCGGCAAGCACCTGGCCCTGATGGCCCACTACAACCACTGGCGCGAACTGGAACCGGCGATTGCCCGGCAAGCGATTGCCCGGGTACGCGAAACCGGCGCGCAGATCCGCGCCCAGGGCCCACTGCTGGCGCACATTAACGACAACGCCGACGACTGGGCACGCCTGTGGCAAACCCAGGTGGAGCTGGGCATCATCCCTTACTACATGTTCGTGGAACGGGACACCGGCGCACGCCGTTACTTCGAAGTGCCCCTGGCCAAGGCCTGGCACATTTACCGGGACGCCATGCAGCAGGTCTCCGGCCTGGCCCGCACCGCCCGCGGCCCGAGCATGTCCAGCCACCCGGGCAAGGTGGAAATCCAGGGCGTCACCGAAATCCACGGCGAGAAAGTATTCGTCCTGCGCCTGATCCAGGGCCGTAATCCAGACTGGGTTCAGCGTCCCTTCTTCGCCAAATACAACGAAGAAGCCACCTGGCTCAACCATCTCGAGCCGGCCTTCGGCGAGGACACCTTCTTCTTCGAGGACGAACTTACCGACCTGGAAGGCTGATCCCTTCAGCCCCGGCCTGGCGTCTCACCTTACCCAGGATGGTGAGACGCTTTGCCAACTCCCTGAGACGCCAGGCCTGCCACCCGCCACCCGCTCTCCTCGATAATTCCCCCCTAACCGCGATGCCCTATCGTTTATAAGCCCTTGGGGGGTACTGAATTCCATGTTGAGCCAACCAGAAACGCACCAGGCGTTCATAGTCAGTCTTTTATTAGTGACTTTAACGGGCTGTTTTGGCGGCAGTGACAATCGAGATGAGGATTTGCGCGGGCCCGATGACGCACCACCCAAACCGCTCACTTTAGTGATTGATAACGACAATGCCGCCGCCGCCTTGCTGCAGTCACGTTCGGCGCTGGAAATTCTGCCGCGCATGCAACGCAACGCCAATCTCCTGGTCGCCCGGGGCCTCAACGACATGAAAGAGTGCGACAACGGCGACGACTTCTTTATCGAGTCCGCCGAAGAGGGCCAAACCACCGTGGTGGTCTTCGAAGACTGCGCCGACCCGGCCAATCCGTTCCGTACCTTCGACGGCCGCATCGACTTGAATTTCAGCGACCCAGACGTGCCGTTCAGCCATTTTTTTGAATACACGAACACCATCAATTACAACGAACAGGACCGCCTGGAGTGGGCGCTGACCGGCGGCTTCACGATTCAAGGAGAAACCGACGACCGATTCGACAATGCGGAGATTCGGAGCAATAACGCCTTCGCCAGAGAAACCTTCGTTTCCGGGAGCGACAGCACCACGCTGGAATTCCAGTTCGAGAAACACAGCGTGTATTTCAACCCGCTGATTTCGTCCGAATCGATTCCTTACCCCAACCTGAGCGGCAACAGCCGGGTTGTTCTGATCGGCCCCGCCCAAGGCCGTGTGCAAATTAGTACGCCGCACTACCTGGACGGCCGCAACTTCAATACACCGTTCTGCTACGACACCGGCGAAATGGTAGTGGACGGGGCCGACGGCACCCGGGCGCAACTGGATTACAACGGCACCGACATCATCGTCACCGTCAACGGCGTGATCACGCTCAGCGGCGATTGCGAAGCACTCATCGACGAGTTGGTCGAGCAAGCCGGCCTGACCCGCTAAGCGTTCTCCAGGGGACCATCGCCAAGCGCTGCACTTTGTAGCACTATCAAGGTCTCCTTCCCCGCGCCGAGCGAGTCGATGAGCAAGCAAACCGGCCCCCAGGAACCGGTATTGGACTGGCACCAGGCTATCTGGGACTGGTCCCCGGAAACCGGTCAGTGGACCCCGGACCACGGCCTGCCCGCGCAATGCGTCTACCTGGCTCTGGCCACCCCGGCGAACCCGCACCCGGACAACTACGATTACTGGCGGCAAACCGTGTTCTACGATTTCGCCGCCGACGCGCCCCGCGCCGACCAACGTCGTCGCTTTCAGGCGCGCGCCGCCGGCTTAGTCGGCCCCGACGGTTCTCTGTTCTGGTACCAATCCCACCGACTCGGCGGTCGCCGCGATATCGCCCATTGCCGGCGCGGCGATTACGACGACCTGACCATCGGCCTGGTTCTCAAGGGACGGCGCCACCATCAGCTCGCCGACGGCGACGCCCTGGTGGCGGCCCCCGGCGAGCTGTTCCTGTATGACCCCACTCGCCCCTGCCGGATCAACTGGAGCGACCACGGCGGCGTGCATCTCACGCTGCCCCGGCATTCACTGGCCCCCTTGTTCGATCTGGACAGCCTGTCGCTACCGGAACTGTTGGCGCGGCTGAAAGCGAGCCCGATGACCGGCTTTTTAAACAACCACCTGCGCCAACTCGCCACCAGCGGCGACCGGCTACCGCCCGGACACCGCGCACTGCTGCTGAATCAGACCCGGGAACTGGCGCTGGCGGCGCTGGGCAGCGCCTTCCATCTTCCCGCCGAAGAGCATGCACCGGACGCGACCTATCTCAGTGCCCAGAAACTGATCCAGCAACATCTCAACAACCCCGACCTGGACCCGGCCGGCCTGGCCCGCGCCCTGGGTTGCTCGCGGGCAACGCTCTACCGCCTTTTTTCCCGCCACGGCACCACCGTCGCCGGCTGTCTGCGCGAAGCGCGTCTCACCAAAGCGTACCGGCTGCTGACCACTGCCCCGTCGCACCTCGGCATCGCCGAATTAGCGGCACAATGCGGCTTCCTGGACAACGCCGGCTTCAGCCGCCTGTTCCGGCGCCGCTTCGGGCTGCGCCCCAGCGATCTGCGCTAGCACCAAAGGCGCCCGCTGCCACGCCCGGCGCGTTCCAAACAGCGCTTTTTCTTTGCGGGTGAGTCGCTTAGGCTTGGCGGGCGGCCCGCCTGGGCCGCCCAAACGCGGTGGTCAGGGGAAGGCGGGGATGCAAAACGGTTTCATGGTGTTGCACAGCAATCGGCTGGAAGCGCTCACCGAACTGGTGGTCGACTGGCTGAAGCAGCACCCGCTGGCGCCCCTGGACCAGGAAACCGTGCTGGTGCAGTCCAACGGCATGGCGCAATGGCTGAAGCTGAAACTCGCCGAACCGGAGGCCCTGGGCATCAGCGCCGGTTTCAGCTTCCAGATGCCGGCGCGCTTTTTGTGGAGCGCCTACCGGCAAGTGCTAGGCGAACAGCGCGTGCCGCGCACCTCACCGTTCGACAAATCACGGCTGTTGTGGCGGTTGTACCGCCTGCTCCCAGCTCTGCTGGACCGGCCGGATTTCGAGCCCCTGCGCCATTTCCTCGACGACGACGAAGACGGTCGCAAACGCCACCAACTGGCCGAACGTCTGGCCGATCTGTTCGACGCCTACCAGGTGTACCGCGCGGACTGGCTGGCGGATTGGGAGCACGGCGTCGACCGGCTGCGCCGCGCGCCGGATCGCGCCGGCGGCCATGCCCTGCCCGCCGGCCAGCAATGGCAGCCGGCCCTGTGGCGGGCGCTGCTTGAGGATCTGCCCGAAGATCAGCGCCATCTCAGCCGCGCGGCCATCCACGACGCCTTTGTCGAACGGCTGGGGCACACCCCGCCACCGGGCCTGCCGGCACGAATACTGGTGTTCGGCATCAGCGCCCTGCCCCAACAGGCGCTGGAAGCTCTGGCCGCGCTCAGCCGCCACGCCCAGGTGCTGATGTTGGTGCAGAACCCCTGCAAGCACTATTGGGCGGATATTGTCGAAGACCGCCATCTGCTGCGTGCGCAACTGGATAGCCGTCGCCGTCATCTGGATGTACCACCGGACAACCCGGTACACCCGCTGCTCGCCGCCTGGGGCAAACAGGGCCGGGATTTCATTGGTCTGTTGTACGGCCACGACAACCCCGACGACTACCAAGGTGCCTTCCAGAATCAGATCGACGTGTTCCTGGACCGGGACGGCCCGCTCACGCTGCTGCAACAACTTCAGCAGGACGTTCTTGAGCTGGCACCACCGCCGGAGCGGGACCAGCGGCCGACAGCCGACGCGGACGGCTCGCTCACCTTCGCCATCGCCCATGGCCCGCAGCGGGAAATGGAAACGCTGCAGGACGCGCTGCTGCAACGGTTCGCCGACGACCCCGCACTGCGTCCCCGCGACGTGATCGTGATGGTGCCCGATATCGAAACCTACGCACCGCACATCGACGCCGTATTCGGGCGCCTGGAACGCCACGACCCGCGCTATCTGCCTTACACCCTCAGCGACCGCAGCGCCGGCGCCGCCTCGCCCCTGGCCGGGGCGGTGGAAACCCTGTTGCACCTGCCTCAATGGCGCTTCACCGCCGCCGACATCCTCGATCTACTCGATGTGCCCGCCCTGCGCCAACGCTTCGGCATCGCCGAAAGCGCCCTGCCGCAACTGGCACGCTGGATCGAACAGGCCAACATCCGCTGGGGCCTGCACGAACATCAACGCGCCAGCCTGGACCTGCCCGGCTTTGAGCAGAACAGTTGGGCGTTCGGCCTGCGCCGCATGCTGGCCGGCTATCTGCTCGGCGACGGCCCCGCCTGGCACGGCATCGAACCCCTGGACGAAGTGGCCGGCCTCGCTGCGGAGCTGGCCGGCCGCCTGGCCCACCTGCTGGAACGGCTCGATCATCACTGGCGCCAACTGCGGGAACCCGCCCACCCGCGCCAATGGCAACAACGCTTCGGCGCCCTGCTGGACGATTTGTTCGAGCCGGAAACCACCGACGACCAGGCGCTGGACGCCGGCCTTCGCGATGCACTCAACGACTGGCTGGCGGCCTGCGAACAGGGCGATTTTGACCAAAGCCTGCCGATCACCGTGGCACGCCGCCCCCTGCTCGACGCCCTCAACGCGGAAAGTCTGTCGCAACGCTTCATGGCCGGGCGCATCAATTTCTGCACCCTGATGCCGATGCGCGCCATTCCGTTCCGCCACGTCTGCCTGCTGGGCATGAAGGACGGCGACTACCCCCGCCAGCAACAGCCCATGGATTTCGATCTGATGCGCCAGTGGGGCCCGCTCGACGATGACGGCCGTCGTATCAGCCTGTATCGCCCCGGCGACCGCTCGCGACGCGAAGACGACCGCTACCTGTTCCTGGAAGCCCTGCTTAGCGCCCGCGACAGTCTTTACATCAGTTGGAGCGGGCGCCGCCCTCGGGACAACAGCGAACGGCCGCCCTCGGTGCTGGTGGCTCAGTTGCGCGACCACATCGACCAGCGCTGGCGCGCTCGGGACGACCAGCCGCTGACACCGGCACTTACCGTGGAACATCCGCTACAGCCGTTCAGCGGCCGCTATTTTTATGCCGCCGAGCACGATGGCGAAAAGGTGCCAGCCACCTACGCCGCCGAATGGGAGGCCCTGCACCAGGCGCAACCCATGGACCGGGCTCAGGACTCTCTGCCACCGGCGGATAACAACGAACCGATTACCGCCCAGGCTCTGGGCCGGTTTCTCAAACAACCGGTGGCGCATTTTTTCCGCGAACGGCTCAAAGCCAACCTGGATCTGCAAAGCCGCACCCTGGAAGACACCGAGCCGTTCGCCCTCGCCGGTCTCGACCAATGGCAGCTTCAGGACCATTTGCTGGAACAAGCACGCCGGGCCGGCAGCGCCGGCTTTGAAAGCGCCCTTGAAGACAGCCTCGACCATCTGGCCGGCAGCGGTGAGCTGCCCCTGGCACCCTTCACCGAAGCCAGCCGCGAGGCCCTGGCGTTGCCGTTGAATCGCCCCCTGCGCGATTATTTTCAGCGCCTGGCGGGCTGCACCGCCACCCTGCCCCAACAGGAAATAGTGCTGGCGCTGGACGGCCTGACCGTGGAGGACTGGCTCACCGACCTGCGCGAAAGCGAGAACGGGCCGGTACGGCTGCTGCTGGTCACCGGCAAGCTCAAGGAACGATGGAACAAGCTCTGCGCGGCCTGGGCGCTGCACTTGCTGGCCTGCGCCGGCGGCCTGCCGCTGACCAGCGAACTGATCGCCCAGGATGGCCGCGCCGAACTGCCGCCGTTACCGGCGGAGCAAGCCCGCGCCCATCTTGAGCAGTTGGCCCGCGCCTGGCGCGAAGGGCTGTGCCGGCCGCTGCCGGTGGCCTGCGCCACCGCCTTCGCCTGGTTGGCCGGGGAACAAAAGGACCGGCAAGAAACGGACGCCCGCAAAGCCTTCGAATCCGGCTTCAGCCATGTGGGCGAAGGGGACAAGGACGCCGCTCTGAAGCGGGCCTGGCCGGACTTCGACACCTTGCTGGCGGCCCGCGACAACGCCGACGAACCGCAGCCGGCCCTGGCGCTCTGGGCGCAACGACTGTATGCCCCGCTGTACGCGCATTGCCAGTGGCACGAACCGGGAGAGCCGCAATGACCCAACGCCCCCTGCCGCTGACGTTTCCGTTGCACGGCACCCGCCTGATCGAAGCCAGCGCCGGCACCGGCAAAACCTTCACCCTGGCCGCGCTGTACTTGCGCCTGGTGCTGGGGCATGGCGATGAACACGCCTTTCCGCGCCCGCTGTTGCCACCGGAAATCCTGGTGGTGACGTTTACCGAAGCGGCCACCGAAGAGCTGCGCGAACGCATCCGCGAACGGTTGGCGGAAGCGGCCCGGACGTTCGCCGGCGAAGCCGGCAATGACCCGATCCTGGAACAGTTACTGGCCGACTACCCGGACGCGGAAGACCGCCTCGGCGCCGCCCGCCGGCTAGACGCCGCCGCCCAATGGATGGACGAAGCAGCCATCTACACCATCCATGGTTTCTGCAACCGCATGCTCAAGCAGCACGCCTTCGATTCCGGCAGCCTGTTCAATCTGGAACTCAACGAAGACGCCAGCGAAGAACAGTATCAGGCTGCCTGCGACTACTGGCGCACGGTGATCGCCGACTTCCCCGCCGCCGCCGCGCCGGCGCTCAAAGCCGCCGGCCTGGACTGTCCGCAAGCACTGCTGGCCGCCGCCCGCCCTCTGCTGGGCCACGCTGAGAGCGAAGCGGACCTGCCGACCATCGTCCGTCATTGGCTGGACGCCACCGGCCCGCAACGGGCACTGGAAAACCGGGCCCGTGATTGTCTCAACCAGGAACTCCCCGCCCTGCGCGCCTGGGTGACGCAGGCCCTGGAAAACAAATGGCTGAGCGGCCAGGTCTACAAGCCGGCCTCGGTACCGGCCATGCTCGACGCACTCGCGCGCTATGCCGACGGCTTCCCCGGCACCGCCAAGGACGACCTCAAAGCGCTGAAGAACTTTTCCGCCACCGGCCTCAAACTGAATAAAGCCGGCCTGGATCAGCGCCCGGATCTAACCTGCTTCGAGGCCCTGGAACGGGTGTTGGAAAGCCGCCAGGACAACGCCCTGCCACGCGCCGCCCTGCTTGAGCACGCCGCCGCCTGGATCGCCCGCCGGGTGGCCGAAATGCGCCGCCGCAGCGCCACCATGGGCTTCGACGACATGCTCAGCCGGCTGCGCGACGCCCTCGCCGACCCGCACAACGGTGCACGCCTGGCACGGGTAATCCGCGAGCAGTTCCCGGTCGCCCTGATCGATGAATTCCAGGACACCGACCCGGTGCAATACGGCATCTTCGCGGCACTCTATGAAAACCGGCCCGACACCGGCTGGTTTATGATCGGCGACCCCAAGCAGGCCATTTATGCCTTCCGCGGCGCCGATGTATACACCTACCTGGCGGCCCACGCGGCCACGCAAAGCCAACACACCCTGGAACGTAACTTCCGCTCCGCCGCCACCATGGTGGCGGCGGTGAACCAACTGTTCGAGCACGGTGAACGCCTCTCCGGGGACGTCTTTCTGATGGAAGGACGGATTCCGTTTCAGCCGGTCAGCGCCCGGGGCCGCGACGAAACCCTGGAGATCGACGGCCGGCCGTCAGCCGGTCTGACGCTCTGGGTGGAAGACAACGAACGGCCGGTGAGCAGCGGCGTTTACCGCCAGCGACAAGCCCAACGGGCCGCCGGCGAAATCGCCCGTTTGCTCAACGGCGCCGAACAGAGCGCGGACAATGCCGCCACCGGCTTCCGCCACGGCACGCTCTTCGAGCCACTGCGCTCCCGGGACATCGCCGTGCTGGTACGCGACCGCAACGAAGCCGCGGCGATCCGCACCGCCCTGGCCGAACGGGCGGTGCGCAGCGTCTACCTGTCCGACCAGGATTCCGTCCACGCCACGGCCGAGGCCGGCGACCTGCTGCTGTTGCTGCACGCCTGCGCCACCCCGGAAGCGGACCTGAAAGTACGCAGCGCCCTGGCCTGCGCCACCCTGGCCCAGCCCTATGACGCGCTGGACGCCCTCAACCGGGACGAACGCCGCTGGGAAGCCATGGTGGACCGCTTTCATGAATACAAAGCGCAATGGCAACGCCAGGGCGTGCTGCCCATGTTGCGCGGGCTGCTGCTGGACTTCGATGTGCCGGCACGGCTCAGCCGCAGCCTGGATGGCGAGCGCGCACTCACTAATCTGTTGCACCTGGCGGAGCTGCTGCAACAGGCCGCCGGTCACCTGGACGGTGAGCAGGCGCTGATTCGCCACCTCCAGGACGCGGTGGAAGACGGCGGCAACAGCGGCGACGACACCATCCTGCGCCTGGAAAGCGACGACGACCGGGTGCGCGTCATTACCATCCACAAATCCAAGGGTCTGGAATACCCGCTGGTATTTCTGCCGTTCATTTGCGGTTTCCGTCCGGCGGAGCAGAACAAACCGCCGCTGCGTTACCACCGCGACGGCGCCTTGAAAGTGGATCTGGAGCCGGACGCGGACGCCGCCCAGGCCGCCGACCGGGAACGTCTGGCCGAAGACATGCGCCTGCTCTATGTGGCGCTCACCCGTGCCCGCCACGCCTGCTGGCTGGGCATCGCCCCCTACGCGCGCGGCAACGGCAAGCACCACCAACTGGCGCAAAGCGCCATCGGGCGGCTGCTGTTCGGCGACGACGATGTCGCCAACAACGGCCTGATCGCCGCCCTGGCACCGCTGGCCGGCGACGCCATCCGCGTCACCCCGCCGCCCGCGGACAATGACGCGGTCTACCGGCCCGCGGAAAAACCACGCCCCTGGCGGGGCGCCGCCCGGTTCCAGGGCCGTAGCGCCGAACCCTGGTGGATCGCCAGTTACAGCGCGCTCAAGCAGGCCGAGGAAGAGTTGGCGCCCGCCGACCCACGCGGCGACCAGTTAGCGGAAGCCGACGCCTCGCCGACCGCGAACAGTGATCCGGGCAGGGACCAGGAACCTCTCGGCATTCACGCCTTCCCGCGCGGGCCTCTACCCGGCACCCTGCTCCATGACGTACTCGAGCAGGCTGGCCGGGACGGCTTCGCCGCGACCCTCGAACAGCCCCGGGAGCTGGACCGCCAGGTGACGGAAACCCTGGCCGCGCGTCATTGGCACGACCACCAGGACACAGTCCGGCAATGGTGGCGCCAGGCTCTGAAAACACCGTTCACGCTCGGTGACCACGCCGTGGCTCTGGAACAGCTCACCATCGCCGTGCCGGAAATGGAGTTCCTGTTCCCGGCCCGCCGGGTCCCGGTGGCGGAACTCGACCGGCTGATCCGCGAACATATCGCCCCGGACGTGCCGCGTCCGCGCCTGGAAGCGGACACCCTCAATGGCATGCTCAAGGGTTTCATCGATTTGGTATTTGAGCACCAAGGCCGTTACTACGTGCTGGATTACAAATCCAACTGGCTGGGCGCGGATCACCGGGCGTACACCCGGGACGCCATGACCGCCGCCATTCTCGACGCCCGCTATGAAGTGCAATACGCACTCTATCTGCTGGCCCTGCACCGACTGCTGCGCAGCCGTCTGGGCGCCGACTATCAGCCCGAGCAACATCTCGGCGGCGCCGTCTATGTGTTCCTGCGCGGTCTGGAAGGCGCCGAGGGGGGCGCCGTGTTCGAACGCCCCGTCACCGCCCTGATCGAAGCCCTGGACCGGCTGTTCGTACCCGACGAGGAGACCATCGATGCAGCCTGACCTGTTCGCCGACCCGGCCTGGCGAGATGCCCTCGACGCCCTGCGCGAGGAAGGCCTGCTGCGCGACCTGGACGTGGCGGTGGCGGAATTCCTGCACGGCCAGGCGCGTCAGGCGGACCCGGCGGTACTGATGCTGGCCGCACTCACCAGCAACCAACTGGCCGCCGGCCATCTGTGCCTGGACATCGAAGAAGCCGACTTGCAGCAGCGCCTGTGGCCGACGGGCCGCCCCGCCGCTCTGCAAGGTTTGCTCCCGGAACAGACCGACGCCTGGCCGGCGTTGCTGACGCCCGACGAGCTGGTGGGTACCCCGGCGCAAACCGACGCGCCGCTGGTATTCGATGGTCGACGCCTTTACCTGCGCCGCCATTGGGTTCAGGAAAGCGCGGTGGCGGCGCGCATTCGTGCCCGTCTGCGGCCAGCCGGCGAGATACCATCGGACCTGCCCGAACGTTTGTCGGCGCTGTTTCCCGGCGCCGACAACCACGCGCCGGACTGGCAGCAAATCGCCTGCGCCCTGGCGGAACGCGCCGGCCTGACCCTGATTACCGGCGGCCCCGGCACCGGCAAGACCACCACCGTGGTGCGTCTGCTGGGCCTGCTGCAAAGCCTGGCCCTGGACCAGGGCAGCCGGTTGCGCATCCGCCTCGCTGCGCCCACCGGCAAGGCCGCCGCCCGGCTCACCGAATCGATCGGCGCCCAGGTGGCCGCCCTGGCGGTCAGCGATGCGGTGCGCACCGGCATCCCCACGGAGGTCAGCACACTGCACCGCTTGCTTGGCACCCGGCCCGACAGCCGTCATTTCCGACATCACCGTCACAACCCGCTGCATGCGGATCTGGTGGTGGTGGACGAAGCCAGCATGATCGACATGGATATGATGGCCAACCTGCTGGACGCCCTGGACGATCACACTCGTCTGATCCTGCTGGGCGATAAGGACCAATTGGCCAGCGTGGAAGCCGGCGCCGTCATGGGCGACCTGTGCCGACACGCCGATCAAGGGCTGTATGACCCGGCCACCCGCGACTACCTGCGTCGTGCCTGCGGCGCGGACGTCAGCGCCTGGGCCGGCGAAGGTTCCGCCCTTGCCCAGCAAACCGCCATGCTGCGCACCAACTGGCGCTTTAAAGACACTCCCGGGATCGGCGAACTGGCACTGGCGGTGAATGCCGGCGACCCGGCGGCGGTGGCCGGTGTTTTCAAACGCCAGGCGGCCGGGCTGAACAACCTGTCCCTGCGTGCACGCCCGGACACGCTGACCGATCTGGTCCTGGAGGGCAGCGGCGGCCGCCCCGGCCTCCGCGCCCTGTTCGACGACCTGACACCGGCGCCGGAAGACGCCTCCGCCCGCGACACCTGGGCCGCCCGGCGGCTCCAGCAGTTGACCGCTCAGCAACTGCTGAGCGGTCTGCGCAACGGGCCCTTCGGCGTCAATGAATTGAACCGCTCAATCAGCGAACGGCTGCGCCGTGACGGACTGGCCGGCGACCACGACTGGTACCCGGGACGACCGGTGATGATGACCCGCAACGACTATCAGTTGGGATTGATGAACGGCGACGTAGGGTTAACGCTGCCGCACCCGGACGGCCTGAGGGTGGCGTTCCAGCTTCCCGATGGGCGTATTAAATGGGTCTTGCCCAGTCGCCTGGACGGCGCCGATACGGTGTATGCGATGACCGTGCACAAGGCCCAGGGGTCGGAGTTCGCGCACACTTTGCTGGTGTTGCCCGACCGACCTCATCCACTGCTGACGCGGGAGTTGATCTACACCGCCGTGACCCGCGCCAAGCAGGCGTTCACTTTAATCGAGTACGGCCCGCGCGGCGTCCTCAACGAGGCGGTGAGCAAACGCACCTGGCGCGCCTCCGGCCTGTGGGAAAAGCTCAACGCTTAAGGCAAAAAAAGGGCGGCAAAGCCGCCCCAGAGGTTCGCTGAACAAGACAGCCTGATTCATTCCTTGAACTGTGCTTCCTTCTCTTCGCTTTCCACCACGATATCCGCGCGACGGTTCTGCTCACGGCCCTCGGCGGTGTCGTTAGGTGCCACCGGGCGGCTCTCGCCATACCCCTTGGTTTCGATCACACCATCGTCCACCTGGTATTCCTGCATCAACTGATCACGAACGGAATCAGCACGACGCTCGGACAGACCCTGGTTGTACTGCTCGGTGCCAATGCTGTCGGTATGACCCTGGACGCGGATCCGATTGCCCTCGCCATCACGGACTTTCTCGGCGGCACTGCGCACTTCGTTACTGAACTGATCGCGCACGTCGTCCTGATCGAATTCGAAGTAGATGGTTTTCACCGTCTCTTCCCGGCGGGTGTCGTAAACCTGACAACCGCGTTCATCGACCACCGCGTTCGGCGCGGTACCCGGACAGGCATCGCGGGCGTCGATCACACCGTCACCATCGCTGTCTTTGCTGACCACTTCGGCGGGCTCATCCACCACCATGCGCTCTTCACTGTCCGACTCGCGACCGTTGACCGCGAACATCAGGTTGATGCCGGCGTACACCTGGCCTTCCCAGTATTCCCGGTCACTGCTGTAGGCGTGACGGGTACCCAGATCGAACAACATATGTTTGAAGAAAGCGCGCTGAATACCCAGCTCCACGCCGCTCATGGTTTCTTCGTTATCGTTGATTTCCTGGGTGCCCACGTTCACACCCATATAAGGTTCGAAACCGAGCAGGCTGGTTTCGTCGAAGTGATGACGCAGGCTGGCGTAATAGTTGACCACGTCGGCTTCGCGGTCCGTGTATTTATGATCGACCTCGTCGTTTTCTTCATACCAGGCCTGCACCGACCAGCGCGGACTAAAACGCCAACCGATCTGGCCGCCGAAGAACTCGGATTCATCCAGCCCGTCCACATCACCGGTGACTTCGTTGTCGTAGAAAAAGTACTCGCTGACATGGCCGCCGATATAGCCATAGGTGTCGGGGACGTTTTCGTCCGCGAAGGCCGGGGAGAACAAAAGCGGTGAGGCCAACACCGCGGTCATCATGGACTTTTTCATGGCAAGCTCCTTTGCAAATCAGTGCGAAACACTGAGTTAACTTTAGAGCCGCCACGGGGGCTTTGAGGATAGGCAAACGTAAACAGTTTCGAAAATAAGCGCGGATTTTACGCCGCTATGACAATGCTGTTTCTCATTGTTACCGAACCATCGAAAAAACCAACCGATCACACTAAATCAGAAACATTGTCGCTACCATTGTCACTTGGCCACCCACTGCCCGGTGGGCGTTTTCACATACTCGCCGGCCGGTGTTTTCTCAATCGCTTTTTGCCCGGCCAGGTTCGCCACCTGGTCCAGACTGATGCCGTTCTGCTGGGCAATACGCTGGTACGCCCGGCGCCGCTTTTGGTTGATGTCGGAAACCAGTTCCACCGCTTCCGGCGTTGCCTTGACCACACCCAGGTAGCCGTTGGGTTGCTCGCCCACCAGCCCCTGGTTCTTGGCGCTGTCCAGATCCATCGCCAGCGCGCTGCCGGCGAACAACAGGGCGACGGCGAATATTATGTGTCGAATGGCTTGCATGTTGATCTCCTGATCCTTATTCCTGCACAAGAATAGCCGCTACGCTAGAACAGATCGCTGTCCTCGCTGAACAAATCATCAATGTCTTTCTCTACTTTAAGACGGATCTCGTGATCGATCTTAACGTTGAGATTAATGGTAATCGGCTCCTTGGGCGCCTCCAGCGCCACCCGCGGCGTGCAGGCGGCGGCGAGGGGCATCAGCAACACCAGCGCCAGTGTTCTGCTGGCCGGGTGTCTCGTGCTCCGGTCTGTCATGGTCTGGACTCCGTCATCACTCTGTCGGTGATCCGCTCACCAATGCGTAAACTGCGTAATAGCTCTAGCACATTTTCTTTGTGGGTGTAATTAAAGACCACCGGCAAGCCGTTTCGTTGCGGATTGCTGCCGCGAATATGCACCGCCGCGTCCAGCCAGCCGTCGGCGGCCATATCCACTTCCGCACTGAAGCGCTCCACCTGTAGCGGATTGAGTGCCTCCAGAGCAATCGACACGGCGCGGTTGGAAGCCGCCATCGCCTGGGTTCCGGAGGCCGGCAGTAACGCCAGAGACAGCGGCGTTTCATTGGCCAGCCGTCCGTCACTCACCGCCACGCTATCGCGCAACAGGCGCAGGGGAATATAGCCGCCCACGTCGCCGGTGAGGCTGACCACCGCCTCGTTCTGCAACGCCGCCAGTTGATTCAATTCAATACCGGTCAGCACCACCGGCTGCCATTCCCGGGAGGGCCACACCAGTTTCGGAGCACGCACCTCGCCGCCCAGCAGCCGGGCGCCGATCTCACCGAAGCGCCACTGGTCCAGGTCGGTGTCCACCGTCATGCGCACCTTGGTGACCGGCACGCCGACGTCCAGATTAGCCAGGGTCAGCGGGCCACGGCTGCGAATACGCGGCGCCCCGCCCTGACGCCAGTCCAACGCCAGTACCCCATCCAGTCCACGAGCCTGGACGCTGCCCCAGTCGAGAGACAGGGCGTCGCCGCGCAAGTCACCCTGGACCCGGAACCCGTCCCGCCATGACCAGTGGCCGTCCAGTGCGATCTGCCCGTCACGGGCGGTGAGCGGCAGCCCCCGGCTCATCGCCGGTGCCAGCGGCGAACGCCCCTTCAACCGGCCGGCCATGCCGGACGGGTCCTGAGCACCGCTCACCGACAACGCGGTGTCCCACTGTGCCACGGCCAGATCCGCGTCGAAGGCGGCGCCGTTGAGGCGGGCGGTGCCGGTCACCGGCGGCAGCGTCCAGCGCTCCGCCACCAGCCCCTCGGCCTGAAGCGCCAACGCGCCGGTGAGCCCGGCGTTATTGATACTCAACGGCTCACTGACACTCAAGGTGATCGGTTTTACCAGGCGGGGACCGCTGATCGCACGGTCCACGGACAGCCGGCTGCCGGCTAGAATCAGGGGGCCATCCCGCCAGCGCCAGTGCCCCTGGGCGGTCATCCGACCGCCGTCACCGAACGCCGGAACCAGGCTGTAGAAGTGCTCGCCGGTGCCTTCAAAACGGCCCTTCCATACGCCTTCCTTGCGGTCACCGGCCAGCATGCCGCGTACCGGCATGCTCTGATAACGGCCCTCCACCGTCGCCTGGAACGGCCACGCCGGCGCCCGCAAGTCTTTCACCGGCAGCCGCAGCGTGGCGTCCAGGTCCGACGACCTTAGCCGCACACGGGCCGGCTCACCGCGCACACCGGTGGGGCCGGCATCGCCGCGCCAGCCGCCAGTGACGCGATAGCCTTGCCAGTGGCCATCGAGCGCCAGCGCGCCGTGCCACTGCACGTCGTTAGGGCGCCAGGCCACGCCGCTTTCGGTGGTGCTTAACGTCAGTTCGTTCCAGACCAGGGACACCGGCACGGCGGCCTCGCCCCGCATCGCCAGGGGCGCGTTCACCGTTTCTCGCAGGCGTAACGATACGCCCTCGGCCAGCCCGCCGATCGCAAACGGCGCCACCCGCACTTGCCCGTCCCGCCACTGGAAATCGATCTCACCACTGAGGCCGTCGCCTAGCGTCAGGCGGCCTTCGCCACTGGCCAGTTGCTCCGCTTCACTGCGCAGGCTCAGCGTCGCCTGCCCCTGGGGACCGTTGGCGACCAGGCGGCCATCCGCACGGGCTAAGGTCAGGCCTTTGCCGCTCGCGCTTAGATCCTCACCGGGGCTCACTACCCAGCCACCGCCCACGGCCAGCGGTTCATCCAACCCCGCCTGCGCGCGCCAGGCGTCGCCCTGCCAGCGGCCGCGCACCGTCAGATTGCCACGAGGACCTGGCGTCTCCAGGCCCAGGCCACGGCCAAGAAGCACCAGCTCACCGGCGAAATGATCGCTGTCGGTGAGATCCCCGGGCCGCCAAAGGCCGTCGCCCTGAACCCGCGCCAAACCCGCCAGCCGCTGATCCAGATGGCCCCCCTGTACCGTGCCCGTCAAACCCCAGCGGCCGCTGTCCTGCCGGTATTGCGCCTCCAATTCGCTGTCACGAAACTCGGCGTGCCCGCGCCAAACGCCGTCACGCTGGGTGAGACTCACCATCACCGGCGGCATATCCTGGTACTGTACCGCCCACACGGTGATATCCAGGGCCGGCAATGACGGCAGTTCAGTAAGGGGGGGCGTTTCATCGTCAGGGCAATCGTGAACCCCCAGGGTATCCACCCCCAGGGTCAGCGGCCGTAACGCGGACAAGCGCACGCCATGGGCTTCGAAGCGACGGCAGTCGTGTTGTTCTTGCCAGACCGTGTCCAGGGTGAGCCCGTCACGCCAGCCCGGGCCCTGCCAATGCCAACCACTGACACGTATTGCCAGCAAGGCGATCAACACCACCAGCAGCAGACCCGCAACCACCAGGACCGGCAGCAGCCAGACGAGCCGCTTGCCGAGGAACCGTTTTGCCATTTGTACGCTCGACCTTTTCCCTGATCCGAAGTAGCCAAAGAATGGCGGTTTCACGTTGGGAAATACAGGCCGACGCGCCTTAGCTCGCGGCGAAGGCGGTCAGATGCTGGTCGGCGCCGCCGAACAGGCCGTCGATGGCGGTAATTCGCTTGAAGTAATGGCCCACCGCCAGCTCATCAGTCATGCCCATGCCACCGTGGATCTGCACCGCTTCCTGGGCAATATGCCGGCCGGCGCGGCCCAATTGAGCTTTGAGCGCATGCACCGCCTGGCGGGCATCGTCGTGCCCTTCGGCGATTTTCAGGGTAGCGGCCAGCAGCAGCGAGCGGGTTTGTTCCAGATGCATGAACATATCCGCCATACGGTGCTGCAGGGCCTGGAAATTGCCAATCGGCACACCGAACTGCTTGCGGGTTTTGCTGTACTCCACGGTATCGTCGAGCAGCCGCGACAAGGCGCCCACGGCTTCCGCCCCCAGCGCCAGAATGCCTTCATCCACCACATCCTGGGCTATTGTCAGGCCTTCGCCGGCGACGCCGATACGGTCACCGGCGGCCACCCGGACCCCTTCCAGCATCACCTGGGCGGCCGGGTAACCGTCCACCATTCGATGGGGGGAAACCCGCACCCCATCGGTGGCCGGGTCGAGTAGAAACAGCGTTAATCCCTGCACATCGCCGGGCTGGCCCCCATTGCGCGCCAACACCACCAGGCGGTCCGCGTCCGCGCCGTTGAGCACCGCCGCCTTGGTGCCGTCGAGAATAAACGCATCACCGTCCGGGCGTGCGGTGACCGCGGTATTTTCCGGGGCGAACGCGCGCTCGTACTCATCCAACGCGAAGGCCAGTTGCAAACGGCCGTCTATCAGATCCGGCAGGTAGCGCGCCCGCAACGGCGCTTCGGCGCGGCGCAGTAACCCGCCCCCCAACACCACCGTAGCCAGATAGGGTGAACGCACCAGTCCACGGCCCAGCTCTTCCATCAGCACCATGGTTTCCACCCGGCCCATGCCGAGACCGCCATCGTCCTCGGCAAACGGCACCGCCAGCCAGCCGGCCTCGGCGAATTGCCGCCATAGCACCGGGTCCGGCGTGGCCAGTGATTTATCCGCGTAACGCAGGGCCACGTCCGCCTGCCCCTGCACCAGCCGGCGAACGCTGTCGGCGAGCATTTGCTGTTCATCACTCAGGGAAAAATTCATCGCTTCGCTCTCTGTGTTCGATTCGCTGTGTTCGGTCCGGTCACAGACCCAGCACCGCCTTGGCGATAATGCCGCGCTGCACTTCGTTGGAACCGCCATAAATAGAACACGCCCGGGCGTTCAAGTAACCCGCCATGGCGGTGAGCGCGTATTCCGGCCCCAGCGGGCCCTCGGCGCTCTCGTCCGGAAGCAGAGCGTCGGGTTGCCAGATCAGCGCCTGGCTGCCCATGGTTTCAACACCCAGTTCGGTGATCTTTTGCTGCAACTCGGTGCCAAGAATTTTCGTCATCGAGGACAACGCGCCCGGGTCCTTGCCTTCGGAAAGCGCCGACTTAATGCGCTGTTCGGTGAACGACAACGCCAGCACGTCGCTTTCACAGGCCGCCACTTTATGCGCCCACACGGGATCACGGCGCAAAGTGCCGCCGCCGGCTACGGTCTGATGATCGGCGATTCGCTTGAGCCGTTCCAATTGCACCCGCAAGGCGGGCGCGTAGTCCGCCCCGCCCCGCTCGAAGGTGAGCAGATACTTGGCCACGGTCCAGCCGTCGTTTTCTTCGCCGACGCGATTACGTTTGGGCACGCGCACATTGTCGAAGAACACCTGGCACTGCTCCGGCACCTCATCGAGGCCGACGATCGGCTCCACGGTGATGCCCGGCGTGTCCATATCCAGCAACAGGAAGGTAATACCCGCCTGGGGCTTGCCGTCGCGGCGAGTGCGCACTAACAAAAACATGCGATTGGCGTGGTGGGCGTAGGTGGTCCAGATCTTGGTACCGTTAATCACGTAGTCGTCGCCGTCGCTTTCCGCGAACGTTTTCAGCGACGCCAGATCGGAGCCGGCGCCGGGCTCGGAATAGCCCTGACACCAGAGATCCTCGCCGGACAGAATGCGCGGCAGGTAATAGGCTTTTTGTTCCTCGGTGCCGAAGCCGATCAAACAGGGACCACACATCTGCAGCCCCATGGGAATCAGCGGCGGCGCCTCCGCGCGCACCAGTTCCTCGGCGAAGATGCCGCGCTGGCCCACGCTCCAGCCGGTACCGCCATGGGACTTCGGCCAATGCGGGGCGCCCCAGCCCTTCGCGGATAAAATCCGCTGCCAGGCCAACGCCTCTTTCACCGGCGCGAACACCGAGGTGGTACGCCGCCCGGCGGCGAGAATCTCCGGCGTCAGCGCCTCGTTGAGAAAGGTACGCACTTCGTCGCGGAAGCTGCGCTCTTCCTCGGGTATCCGTAGGTCCATGCTTTACCCCGCTTGATTATATCGGCCGCCAGCATAGAGCCGGCGGGCCCCATCGGCAGTGACAGCGACCATCAATTCCCTGTTGGAAACAGTCAGGGCGACGGCCAACACAACGACTACTCTAACGCGACCGGGGCCGTCCTGGCTCGGCGAAATGGACGAAGCCGCAGGCGGCCAAAACGAAAAAGGGCCAGCGCTGTTAAGCCGCTGGCCCTTCTCGATTATTTGGTCGGGACGGAAGGATTCGAACCTTCGACCCCTTGCACCCCATGCAATTTCCGCACGAATAGCCACGGACCCTGGCGAACCTCCTGAGAGGCCTCTATCATAGCAAACACGCGGCTTTCAGGCCGCTTTTCTGTTTACACCAATCCGCTGGCATCCGCCGACAGCCAGCCGATCTGGTGGGGCAAAAGTGGGGCAAAATTATCAAACCTCAGATCCTGCAGGGGGTAGGACATGACCAAGCTGACGGCTAAGCAACTGGAAGCCCTCACCGCAACGGATGACGGCAGGACACTACGCGAGGATAACGGCCTGGTCGCCAAGGTCCGCGCCGGCGTTCGTGGCGTCACGGCACTGTTTCGCTATGAGTTCAAGCTGGATGGGGTCAAGCGCGATTACCGCCTCGGCAGCTGGCCCAAGAACACACTCGCTCAGATTCGGGCCAAGCGTGACGAAGCCAAAGCCTCAGTCGCTAAAGGTATCAACCCCAACGCCGCCCAGAAGGCAGCCAGGATTGAAGCCCAAGCCGCCATTGCCTCAACCATCGCCGAAGCCGAGCGCCAAGCGTCGGAAAACAGGACGGTGAACGAGCTATTTGAAGCCTGGCTCGACGATGGGGTATCACGGCAAGATGGCAACGCCGAACTCCGCAGAAGTTTTGGCAAAGACGTGCTCCCCTTGATTGGCAAGACGCCGCTGCGTGCCTTGACCGATAAGGACCTTCTCTCCGTGCTCAGAACAGTAAAGGCTCGCGGCCTGAACCGCTCCGTCGTCATTCTGAACAACGACATGGGTCAAATGCTGCGTTGGGCGGAGAAGCGGCAACCCTGGCGCACCTTGATGGCTGACGGGAACCCCGCCGACCTGGTGGATGTCACCACCCTGCTGGATAGCGACTATCAGGAAGAACGGGAGCGGGTGCTCTCCGCCGAAGAGATCCGAGAGCTGCATGACATCTTCGAGAAGCTGGAAGCGGATTACGCTGCCCTGCCGGCGGGCCAGAAATACAGCGGCATCCGCCCGGTAAACCCCCGCGTGCAAAGCGCCATCTGGATATGCCTGGCAACCCTATGCCGCATCGGCGAGCTGCTTCAAGCGGAGTGGAAGCATGTCGACTTTGACACCGGTCTCTGGTTCATTCCCGCGAAGAACACCAAAGGACATCGCGGAAAGCGGCAGGATCATCATGTCTTTCTGTCGCCTTTTGCATTGTCACAGTTCAAACGGCTACACCAGGAAACCGGCCACACTGCCTTCCTATTTCCCAACAGAGCCGGAGATAGCCACGTCAACACCAAAAATGTCAGCAAACTGATCGGTGACCGGCAATGCCGCTTCAAGAATCGCAGCAAACCTCTGGCCGGCCGGCATCATGATGACAGTCTAGTCTTGGCAAATGGCCAAAATGGCGCATGGACGCCGCACGACATGCGCCGCACTGGCGCGACAATGATGCAAGCGATCGGCGTACCGCTCGACATCATTGATCGCTGTCAAAACCATCTTCTGGGCGGCTCGAAAGTCCGGCGGCACTACCTGCGCCATGACTACGCCAAAGAGAAAACTGAGGCATGGAAACTGCTAGGGGAGCACATAGAAGCGTTACTGTAAGCGTTGGCCCGCCCCATGTTGAGCGAGCAGCAGGGGCCATCCCTACTCGAACAGGGCGGCGACTTCCTGCAAGATCTCTACAGCCGAATCAAAATCCACACTTTCATCATCGTCAGCGTACGACATCGCATCCACAAACTGCCTGTACTCTTCGCGATACTCCTCATCGTTGTCCAGGCACTCGATGGCCTCCTGAATCGACTCTGTAAACGGGGCCTGAGTATCTCGCTTTCCTGTCTGCCGATCGCCTTCGAATGAGGAGTCTGCGACATCCACAAACAGCTCTTCATCTTCCCTAATCACAGAGATCAGCGGAGCAATATCGTGAAGATGGCGAACCATCTCAGGATCCTCACCATGAGCTGATCGATTACTCTTCAGCACACGCCATGTCAACGCACTCAACTTGTCGGCTGCAGTCTCAATCGGCGGCAGGCGCAAGATTTCGACTTCAGGCTCAGTCTCTGTGTAGTACGAAATGAAAGACTGAATATAGTGGCATAGTGGCTTTGGTGATTTTGAGTGTATGATCACTCAGATAGAAAGTCCGGTAACGATAATGACAAAGAAGAGAACGTTCAGTCCGGAATTCCGCTTGGCGGAGGCCTAGCTCGGTCGACCAGGGCTATTCACTGAAAGCGGCCTGTGATGCCATGGGGGTTGGCGAGTTCACCATGGAGTACTGGGTTCGCAAGCTCCCTTCCGAATGAGCAGGCAACGTACCGAAAGGCGAAGCCCTGACCCCGGAACAGCGTGAGATTCAGGAACAGAAACGCAAGCTGCGGCGGGTGGAGGAAGAAAAGGAAATCTTAAAATAAGGCTACTGCTCTCTTGATGTCGGACTCCCTGAACAATTCTCGATAATTGAGCGACTTGAACGGTGCAACGCCTATGTCAGGTATTTGGGGTTCATCGCAGCAGCTACCGGCCGGCGTGACCGGGACAAAGAGCGCTGTGAGGCTGAGAAAACGCTGCTGGATCAGGTTGTCGAGGCGCATGCTGCCAGTAACGGCTCTGCGGGGCTCGCAGCATTGCCAAGATCGCCACCCAGGCTGGAACGACACTGAGCCGGTACCGTGCCGGCAGACGGATGAAGCAGTTAGGGCTGGTCAGCACGCGGCCGCCAGGGCACTCCTACAAGAAGGCGGATCAGCCACACCTGGACATCCCGAACCGTCTTGATCAGGAGTTCGATGTAAAGGAGCCCAATCAGGCTTGGACCGGAGATACTACCTATATCTGGACAGGAGTGCGCTGGGCTTACCTGGCGGTGGTTATCGACTTTTTCCTGTAAACCCGTGGACTGGGCGCTGTCCCTGCCCCCCAATACGGAACTGGTAAAGAAGCCCCTAACCATTGCCTATAGGTCGTGGGGCGAGCCACAGGGCGTCATGTTTCATTCAGATCAGGAGTGCCAGTACACCAGCCTGGGATTCCGAGAGTTGCTCTGGCGCCATCACATGAAGCAGAGTCTCAGCCGGCGAGGAAGTTGCTGGGATAACGCCCCGACAGAGCGGTTCTTCAGGATTTTGAAAACGGAGTGGGTACCGGAAATCGGGTATCCGTGCTGTATCTCGGCGAAGCAGTCGATCACGGACTATATGATCGGCTATTACAGCGTTCTGCGACCGCACAAGCACAACGGCGAGCTGCCGCGCAATGTCGCAGCAGGCTTACTGGAAAACTCAAAAGACGGCGGCCTGAAATACTTGGCCACTACACTTGGAGTTAATCACAGTCAGTTGAATTCAAACAGAACGGTCTGGGCAAACTCCGTGTAGCTTGATCACAGTCAAAAATCACTATCTCAACCAACTGATGGCGCGGCTTCAGACGCCTACTATACCTCGGACAGTGCCTCCCTGACCTTGCCGGCAACCTGTTTCAGTTCGTTGTTTTCAATCGCCGTCATTGAAGCTACGGGATCTATCGCGCTGACTTCGATACCTTCAGACGTTTCCCGCAGAATGACATTGCACGGCAACATGGCCCCTACCCGGGGCTCTACACCAATGGCTTCCCACGCCATAGCAGGATTACACGCCCCAAGGATCCGGTACGCGGGCATTTCCTTGTCAAGCTTCTCCTTCATCGTGGCTTTGACATCAATTTCTGTCAGCACCCCGAAACCGTGATCTGTGAGGGACTGACGCGTTCTTTTGTCAACCTCGTCAAAATCAGCGTCTTCTATGATTCGATCAATCGTGTACCGCATAATCGTCTCCAACAAATCCAACGTTTATTACTTAGCGCCAAGCTTAATCATTCGCAGGCGCAGCGCATTCACGATCACGCTGACCGAAGACAGCGACATAGCCGCCGCCGCAAAAATCGGTGACAGCAGGATGCCGAAAAACGGGTATAGAACGCCGGCCGCTATCGGCACACCCGCAGAGTTATAGACAAAGGCAAAAAACAAGTTCTGCCGGATATTGCGCATGGTTGCCAGCGACAATCGACGTGCTTCCACAATGCCCATGAGATCGCCGCGCAACAGGGTAATGCCGGCGCTTTCGATGGCCACATCAGTGCCCGTGCCCATGGCTACGCCTACATCGGCGGTTGCCAGAGCCGGAGCGTCGTTCACCCCGTCACCAGCCATCACCACAACACGGCCCTCATCTTTCAGGCGCTGAACGATCTTGCCCTTATCCTCCGGAAGCACTTCCGCTTCCACTTCATCGATGTGCAATTTACGGGCAACCGCCTCGGCCGACGTCCGGTTGTCGCCGGTGAGCATGACGACTCGGATGCCGTCTTTCTGCAGTGCAGAAATAGCCGCTTCAGTGGTTTCTTTCACCGGATCGGCGATGGCAAGCAAACCGGCCACTTTGCCGTCTACGGCCGCGAAAATAACAGTCGCCCCATCCTGGCGGAGCTGGTCGGCTTCGCTTTCAAAGTCCGCGGTGTCCACATTTTCCGCTTCCATCAACAGCCGGTTTCCGAGCAATACCCGTCGTCCATCAATCCTACCGGTGACGCCCTTCCCATTGGGTGAATCAAAATCTTCCGCGTCCGGTAGTTTCAAGCCCATGGTCTTTGCTTTATCGAGAATGGCGTGGGCCAGCGGATGCTCACTGCCCTTTTCCAGGCCGCCGGCGAATCGCATGAGCTCATCCTCGCTGCCCCCGGCAGCTGGCACCAGTTTGGTCACCTGAGGTTTGCCTTCAGTCAGTGTGCCCGTCTTATCCACCACCACGGTGTCCACTTTCTCCATACGCTCAAGTGCTTCGGCATCGCGGATCAGCACACCGCTCTGAGCACCCCGCCCAACGCCGACCATAATCGACATGGGCGTTGCCAGCCCCAAAGCACAGGGGCAAGCAATAATCAGCACGCTCACCGCAGCAATCAGACCGAATGCCATCGGGGGCGTCGGCCCGAACAACGACCAGGCTATAAAGGCGATAATGGCGATCACGATCACCGCAGGCACAAAATAGCCCGCGACCCTGTCGGCCAGGCCCTGAATGGGCGCGCGGCTGCGTTGGGCGCTGGCCACCATCTGCACAATCTGGGACAGCATGGTGTCCCGGCCCACCTTGTCCGCACGCATGATGAAACTGCCCTGCTGGTTGATGCTGCCGCCGATCACCTGGTCTCCTGACTTTTTGCTGACCGCCAACGGCTCACCGGTCACCATGGACTCATCCACGTTGGAGCTGCCTTCGAGCACCTCGCCGTCTAGCGGAACCTTGTCGCCCGGACGCACCCGCAGGCGGTCGCCGACCTTGACCTGATCCAGCGATACATCGGACTCACCGCCATCATCGTCCAGTTTCCTGGCCGTTGCCGGCGCCAGATCTAACAGAGCCTTGATGGCCCCGGAGGTTTTCTCCCGGGCGCGCAATTCCAGCACCTGTCCAAGCAGCACCAGCACCACAATGACCGCTGCCGCCTCAAAGTACACTGCCACTGAGCCGTCGGCCTGCCGGAAAGCGCCCGGGAATACCTGGGGCGCAAGTGTGGCGACCAGGCTGTAGATCAGGGCCACGCCGGTACCAATGGCTATCAGCGTGAACATGTTCAGGTTACGGCTAACCACGGATCTCCAACCCCGGACGAAGAAGGGCCAGCCGCACCAGAGCACCACGGGCGTTGCCAGCACCAACTGAATCCAGTTGGACATCTGTGGAGCAATCATATGGTCAAGCCCGGTCAGATGCCCGCCCATTTCCAGCACCAGGACCGGCAATGTCAGCACTAGGCCAACCCAGAATCGGCGGGTCATGTCCTTGAGTTCTGCCGACGGCCCGTCGTCCAGGCTCACCTGCTCTGGCTCCAGGGCCATCCCACAAATGGGGCAGTCCCCCGGTCCTTGCTGGCGAATTTCCGGGTGCATGGGGCAGGTATACATCGTACCTGGCGCAACCGGCTCTTGCGGCTTGTCTTCCTCACCGAGGTACTGCTCAGGGTCCTCGTCGAATTTGGACTGGCAGCGCGAGGAGCAAAAGTACCAGGTTTTACCGCCATGCTGGCTGCGATGTTCCGCGGTGTGCGGATCCACTGACATGCCACAGACCGGATCCTTGGCGGCGTGCTCGCCAGGGGCTTTATCGGTGTGATGATCGTGCTGATGGGTGTGATGGTGCTCAGCCATTCCGATCTCCTGTTTTGTCTACAGGCCAGTCTGCAAACGCAATGAAATACAGTAGAACCAGGTTAGCTATCGGAACCAGTATCAGAATACCCATCCAACCCGGATACCCTGTGCGCTGGCAAATACGCCAGGCCGGAATGACCACCACAATGGCAATCACCAGCATCCACAGCCAGTGTCCTGCCCACATCGTGTTTCCGAACATGTTCTCTCCCATCATGGTAGTTACCTCTCACCCCAATTGTGGTCAATGATGCGCATGGCTCTGCTCCGCTTGCGCGGATTCTGGCAATCGCTTCAGGAAAATTTGTTCGGCTACCGCAATCACAACCATAGTGACAACAGCCACGCCGATAACAAAGGGATCGGTATTAAGCTTGACCCATACAAAGCCTCCCAGCGCCAAAAGATCCAACAGGATGGCTGTAGCTGGCACCCAGATGTTGGCCTTGATGTCTTTGCGTAGATAACGCAGTACACCCCAGTGAATGGCAATGTCCATAATCAGGTAAAAGACGATACCCAATGCGGCAATTCGGGACAGGTCGAAGAAGGCGGTCAGAATCAGCCCCAGGACCACGGTATAAACCAGAGTGTGCTTCTGGATGCTGCCGGGCATGCCAAAGTGACTGTGGGGAACCAGTTTCATCTCTGTCAGCATCGCCAACATGCGGGACACAGCAAAGACACTGGCCAGAATCCCGCCTGCCGTGGCCATCATAGCAATGGCGACGGTAAACCAGACACCGTACTCGCCAAGCGCGGGACGCGCAGCGGCAGCCAGGGAGTAATTCTGTGTTTCGATGATTTCAGCCAGCGACAGATTGCTGGCGACGGCAAACCCCACCAGCGTGTAGATCACCACACAGGCGGCAATGGAAATAATGATGGCACGGCCAACATTCCGCTTTGGGTCTATTACTTCGGAGCCACTGTTGGTAATGGTAGTAAAGCCTTTGAATGCCAGGATACCCAACGCAGTCGCGCCCAGGAAGTTGCCCAGCGTTCCGGCTTCGCCAGGCTCTGAAAAATCAACCGAGATTGAGTCAGCAATCCAGATCCCGACGAGACCGAAAATCAGTATGCCTCCGATTTTCAGGATACCGATGAAGGAGGCCACGCCCTGAATGAGACGGTTGCTAAGCAGGTTGATCAGAAACGCCGCGAGAATAAGTGATACACCGAGAATGGGTACCATGCGACCGGTGTCGTCACCGCCGAAAAGCTGCATGGTGTAGGCACCGAATGTACGGGCCAGAAAACTCTGAGCAATGACCATGGAGAAGTACATCAGCAAGGCGTTGAAAGCCGTTGGCAGTCGGTTTCCGTAGGCTTTATGCAAGTACATGCCAATGCCCCCGGCGGACGGGTAGGCATTGGATATCTTGATGTAGGAATAGGCGCTGAAGCTCACAATCACAGCCGCAGCGAGAAAGGCCAGCGGGAAAAGTACGCCGGTCATCTGGGCCATCTGCCCGGTCAACGCAAAAATACCGGCGCCAATCATGACGCCGGTACCCAGCATGACGGTTCCGGGCAGAGTGAGGCTGCCTTCCTGATAGCGAGTGGTTCGATCTTCCTCCCTGCTCATTCACTCTCCTCTTATTTTTTCATGGGTGGAATTTTGGAACAGCAGAACGGCTCGTGCTTGGCATTCGCCCGGACGTTGTCGTCGGTAAACCGGTACCAGGCCAGTTTGCGCCGGGCCCACCATCCGGATTTTAATCGGCCACCGTAGGCCTTGACAAGTTCCAGTAATTCATCGGCGGTCCAGTGAGTTCCGTCGTACGTCACGTGCAATGTGCCATTCGGTTTACGCTCGGCGAAATCAACGCAGGGGTGGTGGTTAAGGTCGTGGATGATATCCTCCCACTGATTTTCTCCAAGCCCCTCGACGGCCACTTTCCGGCGCAACAAAAACTGTTCCTGATTGGTTGCTTTGTGTGCTTTGGTCATGGGGCGACACCTCTCTTCCAGATAACTTCTCCCTGGATCAAAACACTTCAACCTGAACTGCGACTGAAAACAGACACAGACTTCCCGTAGATTTGTGTTGAATCAAATCTTAGACGAAAACGGGCCATGGGTTTCCCCATGGCCCGTTAGCATCAACGTCAGAAGGCGATTCGAGCGCCGATCACAGCAAACCAGTCTTCTGTGCTTCCGCCGCCGGTTTCAGCTAGATCTGCGGTATCGCCGTATTTTCGTTCATGCACCACACCGACATAGGGTGAAAAGGCGCGATCAACCAAGTCATAACGCAGACGCAGCCCAGCTTCGGTGGAGACCAGACCTTTGCCAACGCCAATTTCACGATCCTCACTGAACGCGACCGTCGCATCCAGTGTCGCCCCTAGGATCCAATAATTGGTTAGCAATAATTCATACTCTGCGTCCAGTTCAGCGGACGTCTCACCTTCATTGCTCACATACAGGTTGGCGTCAACCTCAAACCATTGCGGTGCAAGCCCAGCGACACCCAACACGGCATAAGTGCGATCCGGTCCTTCAGGGGTGTCGAAGCGAACACCCGCTTTGGCATCGAAGAACTTGGAAATGGGGATCTGGCCGACCAACTGGTTTTCCAGTGTTTCGTAGGCCTGCTCCTCTATCTCGTATTCACCGGTTGTAAGCAACCGGACTTTAAAATCGTCGGTGCCATAGAAGGCATCCGCATTCCAGACGCCCAGTTCCTCGTCATCGTCGCTATAGCGGTATTCAAACTCCTCAAATTGCACACCCCAGGTTGTGAGCGGCTGTTTACGAGCCGTGGTGTCGGAAATCATTTCCTGAGCTGTCACCGCCGTTGAGAAACCAACTGAGGCAAGAAAACTGACGGCGACAAGTGATCGAATACAACTCATGCCTCACCTCCATCTTCAGCAATCACGTCTGTTTTGGCCTGCGTTGAATCTGGCCCACCTTCAATAATTACCTTACGGAACATACCAGCGGCCGCGTGATAGGACAGATGGCAGTGGAATGCCCACTGGCCCGGTTCATCGACCTCCGTTTCCATGTACACCGTGGTACCCGGGTTCACGTTGATTGTATGTTTGATCGGGTTCCACTGGCCGGCGCCAACGTCCAGAATCGACCACATGCCGTGCAGGTGCATGGGGTGTGTCATCATGGTTTCATTCACAAACTTGAAACGGACCCGCTCACCGTATTTGAGACGAATCGGATCGGCGTCTTCATACTTGACGCCATTAATGCTCCAGGTGTAACGCTCCATATTACCGGTCAGGCGAAGCTCTATTTCCCGGGTCGGTTCCCGGTCTTCGTACAGCGGATCCTGAGCCTTCAAGTCAGCGTAAGACAGAAACTTACCTCCATTCGCCGCTTTGGGCATGAGGCCACTGCCCTTGGCATAGAAAGGATCGCTTTTATCTTCTTTTCCCATCGTCATGGAACCATGGTCCATACCGGACATACCCGAATGATCCATAGCTTCCATATTGGAATGATCCATGCCGCCCATGTTGGACTGGTCCGTCCCCTCCATAGAAGAGTGATCCATCCCGGACATATCTTCTGAGCTGTCCATATCCATGTTCCCATGATCCATGCCCGCCATGCTGCCATGGTCCATACCAGGCATACCGCCCATATCAGCCATGGTCAGTCGGGCAGCTTCACGCAGTTGCGGCACTGCCGCTTCCATGCCCTCTTCGGGGGCCAGTGTTGCCCTGGCGTATCCGGAACGTCCCATGGATTCGGCGAAGATGG
>Ga0206123_10000339_pt1 | contig 47042 bp, 43 predicted proteins | sample Helgoland_Spring_2_FD_160086 | JGI IMG/M metagenome (GOLD analysis project Ga0206123, IMG submission 160086) | Pelagic subsurface seawater microbial communities from Kabeltonne, Helgoland, North Sea - Helgoland_Spring_Bloom_20160316_1 | ecosystem: Environmental > Aquatic > Marine > Epipelagic ...
GCCTGCGCACTTAGTACATGCTCAGCTCGAAACAAATTCAACTAGGTTGACTTGTTCAAAGCCGATATCTTTTTGAGATACCCACTCCAAACAGGTCCCACACGTTTGCTTGCCTGATTGTTAAAGAGCTGCGAGGTCGGCGTTGTTGTCGTCGCCCCGTCGAGGAATGCGCATTCTACGGATCGGGCCTTCCCTGTCAAACCTTTTTTAGCGGATTCCTCGAAATTCTTCGCGGCTGGCCAATTTTCATTCAAATCCGGGCTTTAGCGGCGCTTTTCTGGTCGAATTCTAGCGGATCACCACCCGGGCGATCTTCTTTTTCCCCGCCTGAATTACCACACTCTGGCCACGTACAAAGGTGCGCTCTTCAGTCAGTTGCCGGCCGTCCACGTAGACCGCGCCACGACCGAACACGTCCTTGGCGGCTTTTCCGTTCTGGGCCAGACCCGCCAGGCGCAGCAACGGCACGATATGCACCTCGTCGCCATCATCCAGGACCACCTCCACTTCCGGCACATTGTCCGGAATTTGTCCCAGAGCCGTGAGATTGCCCGCCGAGGAGGGCGCCGCCCGAGCCGCCTCCTCGCCATGAAAGCGCGTCACCATCTCCAAGGCGAACGCCTTCTTAGCTTCCTGGGGACTGCCAAGTTGCTCCGCCTCCGTCTTACGCGCCGCCAATGCCTCGTTGGAAAGGCCGCTCAGAAGCTCGTAATAGCGCCAGGTCAAATCGTCGGGTATCGACAGCAGCTTACGGTACATATCACCAGGAGCGTCATTAACGCCCACGTAGTTTTTCAACGACTTGGACATCTTCTGCACACCGTCCAACCCCTCCAGGATCGGCATGGTCAGGCAGATTTGCGGCGCCTGGCCGTAGGTCTTCTGCAGCGTCCGCCCCATCAACAGGTTAAACTTTTGATCCGTGCCGCCTAGCTCCACATCCGCTTCCATGGCCACCGAGTCGTAGCCCTGCACCAGCGGATAGAGAAATTCATGGACCGCGATGGGCTGATTGGCCCGATAGCGCTTGTCGAAGTCGTCCCGCTCAAGCATACGCGCCACCGTGTACTGGCTGGCCAGTTTGATCATACCGGCGGCGCCCATCTCGTTCATCCAGGTGGAATTGAACACCACCTCGGTCTTTTCCGGGTCGAGGATCTTAAACACCTGTTCTTTATAGGTTTCGGCGTTGCGCTTGATCTCTTCGGGCGTAAGCGGCGGCCGGGTGGCGCTTTTGCCGGTGGGGTCCCCGATCATGCCGGTAAAATCGCCAATCAGAAACATGACGTGGTGACCCAGCTCCTGGAACTGACGCAGCTTATTGATCAGCACCGTATGGCCAAGGTGCAGGTCCGGCGCCGTGGGATCAAAGCCCGCCTTGACCTTCAGCCGGCGACCGCTGGCAATGCGCTCGCGCAGTTCGTCTTCCTGGATAATCTCATCCGCGCCACGGCGCAGCAGCGCCAGTTGTTCGTCCACCTTGGTCATCATTACCTCATCCACGGGCCGTTCGCGGCCGGACCCTTGCGTATTTTTGGAACTTGCCCCACCGGCTCCGGTCTCATTCGCGAACCCGCTGGCGGCCTGCCGCCCAGAAAGGCGCGCTATTGTAGCACTTGAAGCCGGTTGTAGAAGGCGGGTATCTTTGCTGCAACTAAATGAACGCCCTCGGCGGCGCACCTCAGAGCGTAGTCCAAGCATGAGCATTAATTTTTCCGCCCTCGGCCGTGCCGCGCGCCGTTTCCCTCGCATTCATCTGGCACTTTCCGCGGCCCTGGTGATCACTGTAATCCTGATGGCTCTGACCCCCGAGTCCGGCGAATCCCGCCCGGAACGCCTGCAGGCACTGGAACTGCCCAAAGCGTCCGCAGCCAAACAAGTGGCCCTGCAGGAAAAAGCCGCCCCCACCGCCACCGTGCAACCGGTGGCGCCCACCCCGGAACAGCAATGGATTAAGCTGACCGTGCAATCCGGGGATACGCTTTCCGGCCTGCTACAAGAGCGCGGCGTGAGCGCCGCCCAGGTGCACAGGCTGGTCACCGGAGACGATCGCCTGGCCGAACTGGCCACCATCCGCCCCGGCGACTCACTGAATATCACCGTGGACGAAGCCGGTGAACTGACATCGCTACGCTACAGCCCGACCCGTGTGGAAACCGTGGAGGCCACACTGGAAGACGGCAACTGGCAGGTGGAGAACGTGGTGCGCGAATATCAGCGTCGCACCCGCTTCGCCGAAGCCACCATCGACAATTCCCTGTTCCTGGCCGGCCACGCCGCCGGCATGAGCGACAACCTGACCATGCAATTGGCGAACATTTTCGGCTGGGACATCGACTTCGTGCTCGACATCCGTAACGGCGACCGCTTCCGGGTACTCTACGAAGAGCTATACCTGGACGGCGAAAAAGTCGGCGAGGGCGAAATCATCGCCGCGGAGTTCTGGAACCGGGGGCGCCACCTCACCGCCTACCGCTATCAAACCCGCGACGGTGATGTCTCCTACTTCGACAGCGACGGCAACTCCATGCGCAAGGAGTTCATCCGTACCCCGGTGGCCTTTTCGCGCATCAGCTCCCGTTTCAGCACCGGCCGCAAGCATCCGATCCTGAACAAGGTACGCGCGCATCACGGCATTGATTATGCCGCGCCGAGCGGCACGCCGATCAAGGCGGCGGGCAAGGGCAAAGTGATTTTTGCCGGTGTTAAAGGCGGCTACGGCAACGTGCTGATCCTTAAACACGGTCGCCGCTATACCACCCTGTACGCGCACATGCGCAGTTTCGCCAAGGGTATCCGCGTAGGCAGTCGCGTTAATCAGAGCCAGACCATCGGTTATGTCGGCGCCTCCGGTCTGGCCACCGGGCCACACCTGCATTACGAATTCCGCATCGACGGCGTGCACCGCAACCCACAAACCGTGCCGCTGCCCAAAGCGAGCGGCGTAGCCGAAAACGAGAAATCTCAATTCCGTCTGCAAAGCAGCCGGCTGGCGGCACAGATCACCCTGTTCGCCGAGGCAGCCACCCTGGCCAGCAGCAATGTCTTCTGATCCGCTGTTCGTCGGTCTCATGACCGGCACCAGCCTGGACGGCGTGGACGCGGTGTTGACGCGTCAGTCTTGCGCCGGCACCCAGGTGCTGGCACAGCATAGCAGCGACCTTCCAGCCGATCTGCGCACAGAGTTACTAAAGCTGTGCCGGCCCGGCGACAATGAAGTCGAGCGCGCCGGCCCTTGTCACCGGGCGCTGGGAGAACACTACGCCCAAGCGGTCACCGAACTGCTCACGAAAGCCGACGTTCCGGCGAACGCCGTCACCGCCATCGGCTGCCATGGCCAGACCGTGCGGCACTGCCCCGGCGAGCAGGGTTTCAGCCTGCAACTGGGTTGCTCCGATACACTGGCGGTACGTTGCGGCCTGCCGGTGGTCAGCGATTTCCGCAACAAGGACATGGTCCTCGGTGGCCAGGGCGCCCCTCTGGCACCCCGCTTTCATGAGTACGCCTTCGGCGACCCCGACGAGCGGCGGGTGGTCGTCAACCTGGGCGGCATCGCCAACGTCTCCCTGCTCGACCAGCACACCCTGACCGGCGGCTTCGACACCGGCCCCGCCAACACCCTGCTGGACCATTGGCACCAACGGCACCAGGGCGGCCACTATGACCCTCAAGGCACCTGGTCAGCGGGCGGGCAAGTCATCCCCGTTCTGCTCAAGCGCCTGCTCGATGATCCCTACTTTCACCGAGCGCCGCCCAAAAGCACCGGGCGGGAATACTTCCATCTCGACTGGCTGACGCCGCACTTAAACGCCAAGATGCCACCACGGGACGTGCAGGCCACTCTCGCGGAACTGACGGCCCGCAGCGTCACCGAGGCGATCAGCGCGTTCCGCGCGGACCGGCTACTGGTGTGCGGGGGCGGTGTACATAACCGGGACTTGCTGTCCCGCCTGGCCCGGCTCAGCGGCCTGCCCGTGGACAGCACCGAAATCGCCGGCGTTGATCCGGACTGCGTGGAAGCGGCTGCCTTCGCCTGGCTGGCCTGGGCTTACTGGGAAAAGATACCGGGGAACGCCCCGCAGGTGACCGGCGCCAGCCGCCCCGCCGTGCTCGGCCATTTGAGCCTGCCCTGAACAATGCCCTTAGCAGGCTGCTAGACGAACACTGATCCGATCATCGCGCAGCTTGTACCGAGCAGCGCCCCCGCGGCGATATCCGACGGGTAATGCACGCCCAGCATCACCCGGGACAAGCCCACCAGCAGCGCGAACGCCAAGGCCAGAGTGGCCAGCACCGGGTAGTAGATACCCAACAAGGTAGCCATAACGAACGCAGCGGCGGTGTGCCCGGAAGGAAAACTGAAACGCCCGGCGGGTTTGATAAAGGCACAAAGGGCCATTTCGGAATCGGCGGGACGGGGGCGCTTGATCAGATTCTTCAGCACAATAAAGGCCGGCACCTCCAGACCGTAAGCGACCGCGGCCGCCACGGCGAAGCGGGCGCCGTCACGGGGATCGGCCAGCCACACCAACACCACCAGCAGCAGATAGAAGGGGCCGTCACCGAATCTGGAGATCGCCCTGGCCATGCGGGCACGATTCGCGGCCCGCGGCTGTGCCAGCAACCAGCACATGGCGCGGGTGTCCGCGGCCGTCATTCTTTGGATGGATGGTCTCTGTATCATCATGCCTACAGCCTCCGTGCTGCCCAAGACAATATTCTGATACTTTTATGACCTTTAGATGACAGTCGCCGGTGGAATCACACCGAAAACGAAGAACCGCAGCCACAGGTGGTGGCGGCGTTAGGGTTGTTGACGATAAACCGGGACCCCATCAAACCCTGCTCGTAGTCCACCTGAGAGCCATCCAGATATTGGATACTCATGGCGTCCACCAGCAAGGTCACGTCCTCGCGGTCCACGGCGGTATCGTCATCGTTCACCTGTTCGTCAAAGGTGAAACCATAGGAAAACCCCGCGCAGCCGCCGCCGGTTATATAAACCCGCAGCTTCAACTCAGGGTTACCTTCGTCGTCACGAAGCTCGCGCACCTTGGCGGCGGCCTGTTCGGTAAGGATTATGGGTCCGGATTCGTTCATGTCACTCAATGCCGTTATCACGCATCCATAGTCCAGTACCCGACTATTACAGTCAAGTATTCTCCGGCTCGGCGCCCGTCTCGCTGGCATCCTGGTAAGACCGGTCACCGGGTGTCTCCGGGGCCGGCAGGTTACGCCGCTCATCATCGAGACGCACCCACTTGCCGTTCACGCGGGCGCCCATCAGCATCTCAATCATCACGTAGAAGACATTGCCTTCCACCTGGGCTTTGCTGGCCAGCTCCAGATGTTCGGTGGCGTTGACGTCACCCTCCACCCGGCCATTGATGGTAATTCTCGGTACCCGGATCTCGCCGCGTACCACCCCGCTCTCCCCGATCACCAACTGCCCGCCGTCCTTGCCGACGGTAATATTACCGTCCACTTCACCCTGAACGTGCAATCCCCCATTAAACTCGATATCGCCCACGATGCGGGCACTGGGAGCGATCAGGGTATGATCGCGAAAGTTCTGCTGACCACCCGTGCTCTTCTTGTCTCGCCCAATCACCTGTCGTCTCCTGCTTGATTATCCGATAGCCCCGTCACCAGGGGAGGCTCTGAATCACCTCGGCGCGGCGTGGCGCCGTGGCTCGCGCGGTCATCTGCAAAGCGTCGATCCGCAACCCCTCTGGCACCGTCAGCGTACCGGAAAGCTCCTGGAAATAACGGAAGCGGAATCGCAATTCGCTGTTTTCCCCCAGCAGTTCGTCAGCATCCACCGTCACCGATTCACCGTCCCGGGTGCCTTCAAGCTGAAAGCTCACCGTGCCGGACAAGTATCCCCGGTTATCCCCCGACTGAACCAGTATCAAACGGTAACGGAAACGCCGCTCCCCGTTTTCCGGGTTGACTTCGAACTTCTGAATCTGCATCGGCGCATCGGCGGCGCCGGGGGACATGACGTTCTTATAAAACGCCACCGCTTCTTCCAGCTCCGCGCTTTGATCACGCAGCCCGCGGATTTCCTGGCGTAGCTGCTCGCGAGCCTGGTCGGCCACGTCCACTTCCGCGCGATAACGGGCCAGATCATGACGGACGGTACGCAACTCCTGACGTGCCTCGCGCAGCTCGGCGCGCAGCTCGCTGTTTTCCATATTACTGTCCAGCGCGCCACTCTGGCCCAGCCATAAACCGCCCAGCAGCGCCACGGCCACGGCCACCACCGCCGCCAACGTCAGCATCACCCTCGCGCGCCGACGGTGCGACGGGCTCACCGGAACCAGGATAACGTCATCAACCCCCGCTCGGGGCCGCCCGTGCGCGGCCATCAGGGCAACAACGCCGGATTATTGATGCCCGTGGCCTCTTCCAGGCCGAACATGATGTTCATGCACTGGATCGCCTGCCCGGACGCACCCTTAACCAGATTGTCGATCACCGACAACACCACCAGCACATCCCCCCCTCCGGGGCGGTGGATCGCCACACGGCAGTGGTTAGACCCTTTCACGAAGCGGGTTTCCGGGTGGCTGCCCAGAGGCATCACATCGACAAAGGGCTCGGCTGCATAACGCGCTTCAAAAGCCGCTTGCACCTCCTCCAGCGCCGGCGTGTCATCGGTCACGGTGGCGTATAGGCTGGCATGAATACCGCGCACCATGGGCAGCAAATGGGGAACGAAGGTCACCGACACCGGCCCACCGGCGATGTCACCCAGGCCCTGCTCGATTTCCGGCAGGTGCCGGTGACCACTGGCGCCATAGGCTTTGAAGCTTTCCGAGGCTTCCGCCAGCAGCATCGGCACCTTGGCGCCGCGCCCGGCGCCGCTGGCACCGCTGGCGGCGCTGGCAATCAACTGTTCCGGCCGTGCCCAGCCACGCTCCAGCAGGGGCAGATAGCCCAGTTGAATCGAGGTGGGATAACAGCCCGCGCAGGCAACCAGACGCGCATCGCGAATCCGTTCCCGATTCACTTCCGGCAGGCCGTACACCGCCTGATCAAGCAGCTCCGGGCACGCGTGAGGCTCGCCGTACCACTCACTCCAGACACCGGCATCACGGAGCCGGAAGTCGGCGGACAGATCCACCACCCGGGTGCCCGCCGCCAGCAACTCCGGCACCAGACGCATGGCGACATTGTGCGGTGTGGCGAAAAACACCACATCGCAGGCCGCCAGCGACGACACGTCCGGTTCTTCGAATACCAGATCGGTGTGGCCGCGCAGAGAGGGAAACAGATCACTGACCTTCAGCCCCTGCTCACTGCGTGAAGTAATGGTTTCCAGGCGCACCATCGGGTGCTGCACCAACAGGCGCAGCAACTCCACACCGGTGTAACCGGTGCCGCCGACAATGCCGACTTTCAGAGGATTCGCCGCATCCACCTGGGTCATACCATTACTCCCATTACCACTTTCTCGGAAAGGAACCGCATGATAGGCACCGCCGCCAGGGCGGGCAACTTCATGGGCCGCCCGATCCCCGCGCCCGCTCGCCTTCAGCGTCGCCCTCGGCGCTGACCACCCTGGCCCGGTCGAGCGCCATGCCCTCCCCTTCTTGCAGCCGTTCGGCGAGAGAATCGTACAGCGGACGCAGCCACACCAGCTTGGCCACTGCCGCGGCAAGAAACGCGCCGGCCATCAGCGGCAATAAAATGTCATGTCGATTACCGGTGAGCTCCATGACGATCACGAAAGAGGTGATCGGACGCTGAATCACACCGGCCAGAAAGGCAGCCATCGCCACCAGGGTAATCCCCACCACCGAGGACCCCGGGAACAAGCCACCGATCAGATTGCCAACGCCGGCGCCCGCCGCCAGGCTGGGTGAGAACAGCCCCCCGGGGATACCGGTAAAGTAAGACACCAGAGTGGCCGCCATTTTGGCGAAGGGGAAACCCCAGTCACCGTCAACACCACCGCTCAGCAGATGACGCGCCTGTTCATAGCCACTACCGTAGGTAGCGCCGCCGGTAAGCAGGCCGAGCAATACCAGGACCAGAGCGCACATCAACACCACCCGGTATGGATGCTTGCGGCCGTAGGGGGCGAGAAACCGGCTACCGGAGATCAAAAGCCGGCTGAAGGCGCCGCCCAGCAAACCACACACCAGCCCGGTCACACCGATGGCGAGCCAGTCCTGGGTAATATCCAAGGCACCTTCAGGATGACCGAAAAAACTGTAATGGCCGGCAATTGCCAGCACCACCACACCGGAAAGGATGATCGCCAGAATCAGCGTGCCGCTGGTGCGTTGCTCAAAGGAACCGGACAACTCTTCAATAGCAAATACGATACCGGCCAGCGGCGCGTTGAACGCCGCCGACACCCCGGCGGCACCGCCGGCTACAATCAAGGCATTGTCCACATACTTCTGCTGCAACCGGCCGACCTGACCCACCGAATACATCATCGCCGCCCCCATGTGCACACTGGGCCCTTCCCGGCCGATGCTGGCGCCACACAGTAAGCCCATGCAGGTGAGCGCGAATTTCATGAAAATCACGCGGAACGACAAAAAAGTAGGACGCAACCAGTGGTAGCGCTGCTTGAGCACCACCAGAACCTGGGGAATACCACTGCCCTGGGACTCCGGCCCGGTACGCCGCATCAGCGCCACGATCACCAGCATGCCCAGCGGCGTCACCAGGATCGGCCATAACGAGGATTGCCGCTCCATCTCGGCGAACACCTGAGCGCACCGCTCCGCCACCCAGGCGAACCCCACGGTGATCAGACCGACCATCATCGCGCCGATCCAGAACACCACCCGCATTTTCCAATCCTGGAGAGTGCCTAGCTGCCGACGTGACAGACGCCGGGTGCGAAACAGGTAGTATCGCATCAGGCGACTGGCGCGCGTTGGCTTGTTCACGGCATCCTCTTTTATCTGGCGGCGTCAGCGGCTGGCGCCGGGTGTGGCGGATCAACGTCCGGGGTGGCCCGTAGCCCCGATGGCGCGGGACGATACAAGCGAGGGGCTGTAGTATACAGCGCCCAAGGGGTGACACTCCAACGCCGTGCACCCCGACGCCCCCAACATCCGCACCGGGAGAACGCCCATGCTGTGGCTGAAAGCCTTTCATATCGTTGCCGTGATCTGCTGGTTCGCGGCGATTTTCTATCTGCCGCGGCTGTTCGTATACCACGCCATGGCCGAGGATCAGATCAGCCGGGAGCGCTTCAAAATCATGGAGCGCAAGCTCTACCGGGGCATCATGAACCCGTCCATGATCGCCACCCTGGTGCTGGGCATCTGGATGCTGGCGCTGAACTGGGACTACTACAAAACTCAGGGCTGGATGCATGCGAAACTGGCGCTGGTGGTGGTGCTGATCGGCTATCACCATGTTTGCCTGGCCTACCTGAAAAAATTCGCCGCCGATGCCAACACCAAAAGCGATAAGTTCTATCGAATTTTTAACGAAGTGCCGGTGTTACTGCTGGTCGCGATTGTTATTCTGGTGGTGGTGAAACCGTTCTGACCCCCGACCCCAACACGGACATCGCCAATGAGACCTAACGTACTCGTCATCGCCGGTCACGACCCGTCCGGCGGTGCCGGCATTCATGCCGACATCGAAGCGATCCAAAGCACCGGTGGCTTCGCCAGCACCCTGATCACCGCGCTGACAGTACAAAACAGCCGCAATGTCAGCGGTTTTCAACTGACCCCGCTGGATCTGCTGGACCAACAAGCGGACGCCCTGCTCGCCGACTACGAATTCCAGGCGGTGAAGATCGGCATGACCGGCTCCCCCGCCATGGTGGAATGGATTGCCCGCCTGCTCGCCCGCCTGCCCGGCGTACCCGTGGTACTGGACCCGGTACTGGCGGCGGAGGCGGGCGGCAGCCGGGCGCAAGGCGACCTCAATGAGGCCCTGCTGGATTTACTGGCCCCTCGCGCCACCGTACTCACACCTAATCTGCCCGAAGCGCGCGCGCTAAGCGGCGAGCAGGATGTGCACGCCGCCGGCGTGGCGCTCGCCCGGCGCTGCGGCCAGGCGGTGCTGGTTACCGGCACCCACGCCGAGACCGATCAAGTGGCCAACCATCTGTTCGCCGGGGACCGGCATCATCAATGGGAATGGCCACGCCTGCCCGAGGTGTACCACGGCTCGGGCTGCTCACTGGCCTCGTCCATGGCCAGCCTGCTGGCCCAGGGGCGCCCGCTGGAGGACGCCACCGGCGACGCCCAGGCCTGGTTACATCAGGCACTTCGTCAGGCTTGGCGGCCTGGCGGCGGGCAACACGTCCCCGACCGGAGCACCGCGCCATGAAACAACGTCTGCAGGGTCTGTACGCGGTGACCGACCCGCACCTGACGCCCGGCGATCAAGTGTTGGCGGCCGCCGAAGCGGCGCTGCTCGGCGGCGCCACCGTATTGCAGTACCGGGACAAGCCCGCCGACACCGCCACGCGTCGCCACCGGGCCGCGCGCCTGGCGCTGCTGTGTCAGGAATACGGCGCCCGCTTCATCATCAATGACGACGCCGCCCTGGCCGCGGAAGTGGAAGCGGACGGCGTCCATCTGGGGCAAAGCGACGGCGCCATCCGGAGCGCGCGCACGCTGCTCGGCAGCGATAAACTGATCGGCGTGTCCTGCCACGGCAGCCTGGATCTCGCGCAACAAGCCGCCGACGAGGGCGCCGACTATCTGGCACTGGGCCGCTTCTTCGATTCACGCACCAAACCGGCGGCACCGCCGGCCTCGCTGGACACTCTGCGCGAGGCACGCCGCCGCTTTAACCTGCCACTGGTAGCGATCGGTGGAGTGAATCCGCATAATGCCCGGCAACTGATCGAGGCCGGCGCCGACCTGGTGGCCGTTATTCACGCCCTGTTCGGCCACGCCGACAACGCCGGCGTGGAAGCCGCCGCCCGGCGGCTCAACGCCGCCTTCCAGGCGCCCCCCTTCAAGGAGTTTCAATGAGTCGCAAGCATTCCGAGCAACTTTTCCGTCGCGCCCAGAAACACATTCCCGGCGGCGTGAACTCGCCAGTCCGCGCCTTCAAGGGCGTGGGCGGCACACCGGTGTTCTTCCGCCGTGCGGAAGGCCCCTATCTGTTCGATGAGGACGATAATCGCTACCTGGACTACGTCGGCTCCTGGGGCCCGATGATCCTGGGTCACAACAACGAGCCGGTGCGCGAAGCCGTGCTCAAGGCAGTGGCCGACGGTCTCAGCTTCGGCGCGCCCACCGCCGCTGAAGTGGACATGGCGGATCTGGTCTGCGAGATGGTGCCGTCCATGGACATGGTGCGCATGGTCAACTCCGGCACCGAAGCGGTAATGAGCGCCCTGCGTTTAGCACGCGGTTACACCGGCCGCGACAAGGTGATCAAATTCGAGGGCTGCTACCACGGCCATGTGGACAGCCTGCTGGTGAAAGCCGGCTCCGGCGCACTGACCCTGGGCACCCCCAGCTCACCGGGCGTGCCCAAGGCGGTCACCGACGACACCCTGACCCTCAATTTCAACGACGCCGGCGGGCTGGCGGAGGTCTTCAAGGCCCAGGGCGACCAGATCGCCGCGGTGATCGTCGAACCGGTGGCCGGCAACATGAACTGCGTGCCGCCCACCCAGGGCTTTCTGGAAGCGTTGCGCGAGCAGTGCGACCAGTACGGCACGGTGTTGATCTTCGACGAGGTGATGTCCGGCTTCCGGGTGGCGCAGGGCGGCGCCCAGGCGCGCTACGGCGTGACCCCGGACCTCACCACCCTGGGCAAAATCATCGGCGGCGGCATGCCGGTGGGCGCCCTGGGCGGCAAAAAAGCCATCATGGAAAAGCTGTCGCCGCTGGGCCCGGTGTATCAAGCCGGCACTTTGTCCGGGAATCCGGTGGCGATGGCGGCCGGCCTGGCGACGCTCAAGCAATTGCGCCGGGAAGGGTTTTACCAGGAACTGGAAGCGAAAACCGAGCGCCTCACCGAAGGCCTGGCCGCGGCCGCGCGGGAAGCCGGCATCGGCTTCCACACTACCCGGGCGGGGGGCATGTTCGGCCTTTTCTTCACGGAACAAACCCGCATCAGCCGTTTCGACGAAGTAATAGCCTGCGACCAGCCGCGCTTCAACAGCTTCTTCCACGCCATGCTGGATCGCGGTGTTTATCTGGCGCCCAGCGCCTTCGAAGCGGGCTTCGTGTCGATCACCCACAGTGACGACGACATCGACGCCACCATCCAGGCCGCCCGGGACGCCTTCAGCACACTTTAATGGGGCTCAGCGGGCTAGCGTGGTGGTAGCTTGTGGGAGCGGGCCCGGCCCGCGAAAGGGAGCCAAGCTCCCGGCAGGATGCCAGAGCCCCCTCTAACGGCAGCTCAAACAAGGTCTCTGGAATCCTGCCGGCCGGCAAAGCCGGCCTTTCGCTTGCAAGGCAAGCTCCCACAAACCGAGCTTCGTAGCAGCCCTGGCGATGAATCTTCCAAGAAGCGCCGGGATCGGGTGTGCCCGACTCAACGAGCCAGAACAACACACTGCCCCGCGGTCAGCGCCAGCAGATCGACCGCCGCCATTTCGATTTCCAATCCCCGCCGTCCGGCGCTCATATACAGGGTGTCGAAACTCAGCGCGCTCTGATCCAGCCACAGCGGCAGGCGCCGCTTCTGGCCCAGTGGGCTGATACCTCCCAGCACATAGCCGGTGGCCCGCTGCGCCAAATCGGCGCCGGCCATCTGCGCCTTCTTACCGCCGGCGATCTTGGCCAACGCCTTCAAATCGAGACTCAGGTGCACCGGCACCATCGCCACCTGGGGCTGATCGTCGACCACCGCCAGCAGCGTCTTGAACACCCGACGCGGATCCAGGCCCAGTTGTTCGGCCGCCTCCAGCCCATAGCTTTCGGCGGCGGCATCGTGTCGGTAGCGATGCAGGCGAAAATCGACGCCGGCGTCCTCGGCCATTTTCACCGCCGGCGTCATGCTCGATCCGGCTCACGCAATGCCTGGGCCCGCGCCCGGGCCTCATCGGCACCGCCGCGGTCGCCCTGCTCGGCGCGGGCGGAGGCCACCAGCTCCCAGAGCCCGGCACGGTAGTCGTCGTTATCCGGCGCCAAACGCAGCGCCCGTTGAGCAAAGCCCTCGGCGGCATGGCCGTCGCCCTCTTCCAGCCGCAACAAGGCCAATTCGCGATACAACCAGGAGGAATTCGGCGCCATGGTAAGGGCCCGTTCTAAATAACGGCTGGCCGCGCCGGCCTGTCCCTGAGCACGGGCCTGCTCAGCACGGCTGAGCAAGGCCAAAGCGGGAGAGCCCTGTAACTCAGTGCCGGCGGTCACCGGTTCCGCTTTCTCAACCGGCGGCGTTACCGCACAACCGGACAGCAACATTGCCACCAACAGCGCTAGTCGAACCAGCCCTTGAACCATTCCACCACTCCTTCCTTAACCTGGGTCGCACTACCGCAACCGTCGCTTTTTTCCGGGATCGAGGCTTCCAGCATCGGGTATTCACGGGCGCCGGAACAGCCTTCACCGCTGGTTTTTTTCCCCGACGGGTCCATCCAGACCTGTTCCACACCGGGCGGCGGCGCCTGGGAAAGGCTGGTCTGCGGCAGGCCGGCCATTACCCGGCTCCATACCGGCAGCGCCCCGGAAGAGCCGGTCACGCGGGCGTTCTCATTATTGTCACGGCCCACCCAAACCACCGACAAATGATTGCCCGAAAACCCGGCGAACCAGGCGTCGCGATATTCGTCGCTGGTACCGGTTTTGCCGGCCACTTTAAGGTCCGCCGGCAGTACCGAGCGGGCGGAACGGGCAGTGCCTTTCTCCACCACCTGCTGCATACCCCACTGAATCAAATAGGCGGGGCCGGAATCCAACACCTCTTCCGTATCCACCGGATAGCGGGCGAGCGGCTCGCCCTCTTTATCCAGCACATCAGTGATCGAGCGCAGTGGGGTGGCAAAGCCACCGGTGGCCAGCGGCTGGTACAACATCGCCACCTCGAAAGGTGTCATGCCGATACTACCAAGCAGAATACTGGGGTAGGCGGGGATGGTCTTTTTCACGCCCAACTGCGACAGGGTGCGGATCACCGCGTCCGGCCCCACATCCATGCCCAGGTGCACGGTGGCCTGGTTACGCGAGTACGCCAACGCGTCCACCAACGGTATCGGCCCCTTGGATTTGCCGTCGAAATTCTGCGGCGTCCAGGATTTTCCGGTGGTCAGCGGTACGGTGATCGGCTCGTCCGCCACCGGGGTGGCAAGGCTGTAGCGTTTCGGCTGCTGCAAGGCGGTGAGCATCACCACCGGCTTGACCAGTGACCCGATCGGCCGAGTGGCATCGAGCGCGCGATTAAAACCTTGCGCCCGGGATTGACGGCTGCCCACCAGCGCCAGCACATCGCCCTGGGCCGGCGCCACCACCACCACGGCGCCATTGAGCGCCTCGCCGGAGCCGTCGATGCTATTGAGGTGCTCACTGAGCGCCTTCTCCGACGCGAGCTGCGCCAGCACATCCAGCGTGGAATGGATCCGCAACCCGTCTTCACCCAACACATCGGCGGGATAATCACGGGCCAACTGGCGGCGCACCAAATCGATAAACGCGGGAAAGGCGTACAGCGGCGAGGCGCCGCGCGGCACCACTTCCAGACCCCTTTCACGGAATCGCCGATATTCCTGGTCGCTCAGCGCCTGTTCCTGATTCGCCACTTTCAGGACCGTATTGCGGCGCGCCAGGGAGCGCTCCGGATTACGGCGCGGATCGTAATAGCTAGGACCTTTAAGCAGCGCCACCAGGGTCGCCAATTGGTGCGCCTCCAGCTCTTCCAGAGGACGCCCGAAATAGAACTGCGCCCCCAGTCCCATGCCATGAATGGCACGCTTGCCGTCCTGCCCCAGGTACACTTCGTTGAGGTACGCCTCAAGAATCTGCTCTTTGCTGTAATGCAGCTCCAACAGCACCGCCATGGGCATTTCCACCAGCTTGCGCGCCAGCGTCCGGTCCTGGGTGAGCCAGAAGTTCTTCACCAATTGCTGTGTCAGGGTGCTGCCGCCCTGCACCAGACCGCCGGCTTTCACGTTGGCCACCATGGCCCGCGCCAACCCGCGCGGCGACACCCCGTGGTGCTGGTAGAAGTCACGGTCCTCGGTGGCCAGCAGCATCTGCACCAACAACGGCGGCACCCGGTCCAATGGCACGAATACCCGATCCTCGGTGTGGCCGGGATGAATACTGCCGATCTGTAATGGCTCAAGGCGCGCCAGGGATTCGCCCTGATTGCTTTTCAAGGCACTGATGCGCCCACCACCGAGCGTGACCCGGATACGCTGGGGCCGCTCACCGCCGTCGCTGTCCCGGAAACCACGGGTATGGATCACCAGCGCATTACCGTCGGTGGTGTAGCTGCCCGGCGTAGGCGCACCGCCGGCACGCCGGTAGCGCATCAGATCAAGCATCTTGAGCATGTCGTTGCGCGACAACACCCGCCCCGGGTACAGCTCCACAGGCCGCGCATAGACACGCGCCGGCAACTGCCAGACGTGGCTGTCGAACCGGTCGCGCACATAGGCGTCCAGATAGGCCAGCCCGGCGGCCGCCAGCACCAACAGCACCACCGACACCTTGGCAATGAACCGCCAACTGAACCAGCGCCGCGTCCCGGACCGGGTGTTTCGTTTGTTACCCGACTTCGCGGGGCGGCGCGTGGACCCTTTACGGGTGGACGCCGGCTTTTTCGCTTTCTTCGCCATGCTCGCGAGTATAGTGAGACGGTGGCCAGGAGCCTATGCACGAGCGCCCGGTTTTACACTGTTATCGGTGTCTTTATGAGTGCCGTCACAGCCCCTGATCTCGAAAGTCCGGTTTGGCATGGAGCGGCGGCGCCACCATAATGGCTACTTTTGTTAACCGGCCCGGAGCCCGCATGGAAAAGAAATACCACGTTTACGCCCTCGGCAACGCTCTGGTGGATACAGAAGTGGAAGTAACCGATGCGTTCCTGACCCGCCTGGACCTGAGCAAAGGGCTGATGACGCTGGTCGACCAGGAACGCCAGCAACAACTGATCGCGGCGTTGGCCGGCGAGGCCGAACCCCATAAGCACACCTGCGGCGGCTCCGCCTGCAATACCGTGGTGGCCGCCCGCCACTTCGGCGGCAGCGGTTATTACGCCTGCAAAGTGGCCAGCGACGAGACCGGTGACTTTTTCGTGCGCGACCTGCAAGCGGCCGGCGTCGACACCAACATGACCGGCGAGCGCGAAGACGGCGTGTCCGGCAAGTGCCTGGTAATGATCACTCCGGACGCTGAACGCACCATGCACACTTTCCTCGGCATCTCTCAGTCAGTAGGGGAACCGGAACTGGACGAAGCGGCCATCGCCGCTTCCCATTATGTATATCTGGAAGGCTACTTGGTGAGCTCCGACAGCGCCCGCGCCGCCGCCGTGCGCCTTCGCCAACTGGCCGAGAAGCACGGCGTGCGCACCTCTCTGACCTTCTCCGACCCGGCCATGGTGCAGTTTTTCCGCGACGGCCTGACGGAAATGCTCGGCGACGGTGTCGACCTGCTGTTCTGCAACGAAGCCGAAGCCCTCGGCTACACCGGCACCGACGGTCCGCAAGCCGCCCTGGAGGCGCTCAAACCGCTGTGCCGCAGCCTGGTAATGACCCGCGGCGCCGATGGCGCTCTGATATGGGACGGCGAACAGGTGCATCAGATCGAGGCGCCAACGGTGAAAGCCATCGACACCAACGGTGCCGGAGACATGTTCGCCGGCGCCTACCTGTATGCGCTCACCCATGGCCATGACCACGCCACCGCCGGCAAGCTGGCCAGCGCCGCCAGCGCCCGGCTGGTCACCGAATTCGGCCCGCGCCTGGCCGCCGAGGCCCATCAGGAAGTGCGCCGGCAAGTATTAGGGGAGTAAACATGCAAGCGGTCTGTAAAACCGATGAGATCGGCGAGGAAAGCGCCCGGGAATTCATGGTCGGCGACCAATCAGTGGTCGTGGTTAAGTTCGACGGCCAGTTCCACGCCTACCTGAACTGGTGCCCGCATTTGGGCATTGAGCTCAACTTCATGCCCGATCAGTTCATGGACGATGACGGCCGCTTCCTGGTGTGCGCCAACCACGGCGCCCTGTTTGAACCGGAAAACGGCGCTTGCCTGTCCGGCCCCTGCAGCGGCGACACGCTCACCGCGGTACCGCTGGAAGTCCGCGGCGAGGAAATCTGGGTGGGCTCCGTCGAAGCCACCGCTTAACCGAGCAATCGTAATGACCGACCAGGAAGGCTCCGCCCATCCGTTCGACGCACTCACCCCGGACGTTATTCTCGACGCCGTGGACAGCGCCGGCTTCGTCACCGACGGCCGGCTGCTTGCCCTCAACAGCTTTGAAAACCGCGTGTATCAAGTGGGCCTGGAAGACACCACCCCGGTGGTGGTGAAATTCTACCGTCCGCAGCGCTGGAGCAACGACCAGATTATCGAGGAGCACACCTTCAGCCGCTTCCTGCGCGAACAGGAACTACCGGTGGTGGCCCCCCTGGCGAACACCGCTGGGCAGACCCTGTTCAACCATGCCGGCTTTCGCTTCACGGTATTTCCCCGCCAAGGTGGCCACGCCCCCGAACTGGCCAACAGCGACCATCTGCTGGTGCTGGGCCGCACCCTGGCCCGCTGGCACGCGGCCGGCAACGACCGGCCCTTCCACACCCGGCCCGCCATCGATATCGCCGCCGACTGCCGGGCCGCCGTGGACTACATCAACCAGGGAGTGGTGGACCCCAACTTTTCCGGGCGCTACCGGGATCTAGGCGAAGCGCTGATCGAAGCTATCGGCAGGCGCCTGGACGGTGTTCAATGGCAAGCGATCAATGTGCACGGCGACTGCCACACCGGCAATATCCTGTGGCGCGAGGATCTCCCCCATTTCGTGGATCTGGACGACAGCGTCCGTGGCCCGGCCATGCAGGACCTGTGGATGCTGCTCTCCGGCGACGCCGAAGAAAATAATCAGCAACTGCGCACCCTGGCCGAGGGCTATGAAACCTTTCTGCCCTTCCCCTGGCAGCAACGCACCCTGATCGAACCGCTGCGCGCGCGCCGCATGCTGCGTCACAGCGCCTGGCTGGCACAGCGGTGGGACGATCCGGCGTTCCCGTTGGCATTCCCCTGGTTCGATTCCCCGCGTTACTGGCAGGATCACATCAATGATTTGGAACAAGAACTGGCGGTGATGCACAGGTTGCTTGAGCGATAACCCCGGGTATCAGGGCGGTGTCAGTACCACCGGCACCGGCGCCTGCAAAACAAACTCGTCGGCGCTCATGCGCGTGCGCCAGGCAAGAATTTCCACTCCCGAATCCGCCGCCTCGCGAAGCAGCCTCCCGTAAACCGGGTCGATGTCATCGGCGGGACCGGCGGACCGTGCCCCACCGTGCTGGACACAGAAGAACAGCACCGCCCGATAGCCCTGATCCGCCGCCATTATCAAGGTGCGCAAATGCTTCTGACCACGCTCGGTGACCGAGTCCGGAAAACGGATCGCGCCATGGTCCGGCTCTCCCGGCGCCGGTCCCAGAGTCACGTTTTTCACCTCAATGAAAGTGTGCGGCGCGGCCCGATCGCCCAGCGCCAGATCAAAACGGCTCTGCTCGAAAGTGACTTCACGCTCCACACCGTCGACGGGGGATAACCCGTCGATACGCCCGGCACTCAGGGCTTCGGCCACCAGGGCATTGGTCCGACCGGTGTTAACCCCCGCCCAGTGCCCGTGGGCCACACGCAGCGCCTCCAGAGTATGGCGGTACTTACGCTTGGCGTTGCCGCTGTCGGATATCAACGCCGTCTGCTCCTGCCCCGGCAGCACGCAGTTTCTCATCGAACCGGTGTTCGGACAGTGCACCGTGATTTCACTGCCGTCGGACAACCGCACATCGGCGAGAAACCGTTTATAGCGGCGCAACAGCGTCACCTCTTTAAGAACGGGATCGAAATTCACGATTGCTCCAGATAGCGGCGCAGGCGTCCCAGCGCTTCGTGCAGCCGGCTTTCCTCACAGGTATAAGCGAGCCGCAGATAACGTTCCGGGTGGTGCCCGCCGCCGAAATCCAGCCCCGGCGTCAAGGCCACACCGGTGCGTTCCAGCAAATCACGGCAAAAAGCGAAACTGTCTTCAGTGTGAGCACTGACATCCAGATACAGATAGAACGCCCCCTCCGCATCGCCCACCACCGGCAGCCCCAATCCGGGCAGCGCCTCCATCAGCAGGGTGCGTCGACGATCCAGTAATTGTCGGCGTTGCTCCGCTATCGCCAGACTTTCCTCGCCGAAGGCAGCCATGGCGGCGTGCTGGGCCACCGTCGAAGGCGCCAGGAACCAGTTTTGAGCCAGCCGCTCGATGGCCGGCACCCAGGCCGCCGGTGCCACCAGCCAGCCCAGCCGCCAGCCGGTCATACCGAAGTACTTGCTGAAGCTGTTGATCACCACTGCTTCGTCACCGTGACGCAACACGGTATCCGCCGACGTGCCGTAACACAGGCCCTGGTATATCTCGTCGACCACTAAGGTGCCGCCACGCGCGGCACATTGCCGGGCGAAAGCGGCCAGATCGGCGCCATCGGTTCGATTGCCGGTGGGATTATCCGGGCTCGCCACCATGGCCACCCGGGTATGCTCGGTCCAGGCCGCGTCGAGCACCTCGCCGGTAAGCCGGAAACCGTTTTCCGGGGCCAGGGGCAATGACCGTGGAACACCGCCGAACAAGGTCACGAACTGGCGATTACAGGGGTACCCTGGATCGCACAGCAACACTTCGTCGCCAGGATTCAACAAGGCCCCCATCACCAGCTGCAACGCACCGGACGCGCCCGGGGTCACTATCACCTGCTCGGCACGTACCGGGGCGCCCAACCGTTGCCGGTAATCTTCAGCAATCGCCTCGCGCAGGGCCGGCAAGCCTGCCGCGGGGGTATAGCGGGTCTGTCCGTTATCCAGCGCCCGCCGCGCCGCGTCCATAATCGGCGCGGCGCAGGGGAAATCGGGCTCGCCCACTTCAAGATGCAGAATGTCATGCCCGGCCGCTTCCAGAGCCTGGGCCCGCTCCAGCAAAGCCATGACATGGAACGGCGGCGCCTGATCGGCGAGATGAGACAAGATGGGACGGTTCAAGAAAAACCCCTTTCCTGTTGCCTGGGTGTGGTTATAATCCCGTGGTTTCGCCACGCAAGGCGTGCGCGGGCAAGGGAACGCCCCCGCTTCGCAAGCCCTGTCGGCAGCGATCATCGCCACCCGAAAAGCGACTGTGCTGAATAGTGACAAGGCTTGCAATAAAGCGGTAAGGTCGAAGATTACACTATTGTCTGTCCTGGATTGGGCGGCCCTGGCAAGGGCGGTTGTCGCCTGCAGGGATCTGGGCTCTTAGGTAGCGAGTCGTGACTATGTTAAGGGAGTTGATCAAAATGGCCACTGGTAGCAAGAGCAAAAAGAAAACGGCCAGCAAGGCAAGCGGCGCGGCGCCCAAGAAAGCGGTTGTAAAAAAGGCAACCGCCAAAAAAGCAGTTGCCAAGAAGGCGGCCGCCAAAAAAGTGACGGTAAAAAAAGCGGCGACCAAGAAAACCGCCGTTAAAAAAGCCGCCACTAAAAAAACCGCCACCGCCAAGACGACTCCAAAGCGCGCTGCCGCTCAGTCCCGTACCGCCAGCAAAGCGGCCGCCAAAAAAACCGCGCCGCCCAAAGCCGGTAACAAGAAAGCCACGGCGAAAAAGGCGGCGCCGAAAAAAGCCGTCACCAGCAAAACAGTCGCCCGGAAAGCCGCCACCAAAACCGTCGCCAAGAAGACCGCTACCCAAAAGGCGACCGCGAAGAAAGCCACGACAAGTAAAACCACACCCCGGAAAGCACCGGCCAAACAACAAAGCGCGCCCCGCAAAGCGTCGGCGACCACCGCCGCCAGCAAACCGGCCGCCAAAAAAACCACGGTGAACAAAAGCCCGAATCAGAAAGCCTCGGCAAAGCCGGCCGCGGCCCGCAAGACACCGGCCCCGAAAGCCGACCGTCCGGCCGCCGCCAAGCCGAAAGCAAAGCCCAATAGCACGCGTTCCCCGGGAACCGCCAGGAGGGCCACCGGCAGCATGGACAAGCCGCCGTCCCGTTCTCCATCTTCCAATCAGGTGACATCCAAGGTGAAGAAATCCCCATCCTCCGCCGTTAAGGCGGATACGCTCATTCATGGTTTTACGCCTTACATGGCCAAAGAAGGCGAGGAGTACATGAACGAAGCACAGCGTGCCCATTTCCGTCATATTTTGCTGGCCTGGCGCCAGGAACTGATGGAAGAAGCGGACCGCACCATGCACCACCTCCAAGACGAAGTAGCCAATTTGCCGGATCCGGCGGACCGCGCCACCCAGGAAGAAGAATTCGCCCTGGAGCTGCGTACCCGCGATCGTGAGCGCAAGCTGCTCAAGAAAATTGAAAAGGCCCTCGACCAGATCGACAAAGACGATTACGGCTTCTGTGACGCCTGCGGCATTGAAATCGGCATTCGCCGCCTGGAAGCCCGCCCCACCGCCGAACTCTGCATCGACTGCAAGGAACTGGCGGAAATCAAGGAAAAACAGCTGGCCGGGTGAGCCGGCCATACCGGGGGCGGTTCGCCCCCACGCCATCAGGGCCGCTGCATTTCGGTTCGCTGGTGACGGCGCTGGCCGGATGGCTGGATGCCCGTTACCACGGCGGCCAATGGTTGCTGCGCATCGATGATTTGGATCCACCCCGCCAGCAACCCGGGGCGGTGGATACCATTCTCTGGCAATTGGAGGCGTTCCAGCTTCATTGGGACTGCGCCCCTGTTTATCAGAGCGGGCGCAACCACGCCTACCAGCAGGCGGTGGACCGCCTGCTGGTAGGCGGCAAGGCGTTTTACTGCACCCTGTCACGCAAGCAATTGAAAGCACTGGACGATATCCACCCCGGCCCCGTGGCGGCCCAGCCGCCTGGCCCGGACCGCACGGTACGCCTGGCGGTACCGGATACGCCACGCTATCTGGATGATCGGCTTCAGGGCCGCGTGCGCGCGGATCTCGCCCTGGAAGGCGGTGCGTTCGTGATACGTCGGCGCGATGGTCTATTCAGCTATCAACTGGCCTGCGCCCTGGACGATACCGAGCTGGGGATCACCGACGTGGTGCGCGGCAGCGACCTTCTGGCATCCACACTGCGCCAACAGTGGGTACTGGAATGCCTGAGCAAGCCCGCACCGTGCTACGCTCATTTGCCGGTGGTAATGGACCCGGCGGGCGGCAAAATGAGTAAGTCCGCCGGCGCCGCCGCCATCGACAGCGAACGCCCCGGGCCGTTTTTGTTCGCGGCCCTGCGCTGCGTGGGGCTGACACCGCCGACGGAGCTGCGCGCTGCCGTCGCGACGGAACAACTGGCCTGGGCACGGGCGCACTGGTCTCCGGCCTGCCAGCCGGGCGGGCGCCGGTTGCCGCCGCCCTCGATTTAGGGAGCGACCATGTACACCGACCGGCTGCTGATCATCTTCATCCTCGGCACCTATTTGCTCTCGCCATCGCTGATCGATTGGTGGAGTGAAGGCGGCAGAGCCTGGTACCGCCCCTACCTGGTCTGGCTCGGCCTGATCGCTTTAAGCTACTGGATTGCCAGGAGTCGGGATGTCGATGGCCTATAGTGTCAGTGATCTGATTCTGATCGCCGGCGCCTACCTGCTGTTTCTGTTCCTGGTAGCCTGGATTACCGAGAAGGGCTGGATTCCAGCGCGCCTGGTGCGCCATCCAGCGGTTTATGTGTTTTCCCTGGGGGTCTACGCCAGCGCCTGGGCGATCTACGGCTCAGTGGGTTACGCCCACGAGTACGGCTACAACTTTCTGGCCTACTTTTTAGGCATTTCAGGTGTCTTCCTGCTGGCCCCGATTCTGCTTGCTCCGATCCTGCGCCTGACCACCACCTATCAACTGGGTTCCCTGGCCGACCTGTTCGCCTTTCGCTACCGCAGCCGTCTGGCCGGCGCCCTGACCACTCTGATGATGGTGGTGGGCATGCTGCCGCTGCTGTCGATGCAGATCAAAGCGGTGGCCGAGTCGATCCAGATCCTCACCGGCGAACCGGACCCGGCCTGGGTGGCGTTCTGGTTTTGTCTTCTGATCACCTTGTTCGCGATTCTTTTCGGCGCTCGCCATGCCACCGCCCGCGAGCGTCACGAGGGCCTGGTGGTGGCGATCGCCACCGAATCGCTGATCAAGGTGGCGGCGTTCGTGGCGGTAGCGCTAATCGGCCTGTTCGGTGTTTTCGACGGCCCCAGCGGGTTGAGCACCTGGCTGGACCAGCATCCGGAAATGCTGTCCCGCCTTTATGCGCCGTTGCAGGGTAATACCTGGCACAGTCTGATCATGGCGTTTTTCGTCTCCGCGGTGGTCATGCCGCATATGTTCCACATGGCGTTTACCGAGAACCTCAACCCGCGCGCCCTGGTCTCGGCCAGTTGGGGGCTGCCGCTGTTGTTCCTGATAATGGCACTGTGCGTACCGGTGATCCTCTGGGCAGCCCTGGCGGGCAACGCCACCACCTCCCCGGATTACTTCACCTTGGGGGTGGGGCTCGCGAACGGCGGCGGCGGCGCGGTGCTGGGCTACCTGGCCGGGCTCGCCGGGGCCAGCGGCATGCTGATCGTGGCCACGCTGTCGCTGTCGGGAATGTGCCTGAATCACCTGATTTTGCCGGCCAGTCCGCTTAATTCCGCCCAGGACTTGTACCGCAATCTACTCTGGACCCGGCGGGTGCTGATCGCCGCGATCCTCGCGCTGGGCTACGTGTTTTACCGTCTGACCGGTCCCAATCATTCGGCGGTGGAACTGGGCGTGCTGTCGTTCGTGGCCGCGCTGCAGTTCGTCCCCGGCCTGATCGGCACCCTGTTCTGGCCCTCCGGCAACCGCAACGGTCTGTTCACCGGCATCTGCGCAGGGTTCGCTGTGTGGCTGGCGGCGCTGCTGCTGCCCATGGTGTCCCCGCAGTGGCATGCGCAAGCGCTACTGGAAATGTTTGGCCTGCACCGCGCGGCCGGCATGGACCATTGGAATCAAGTCGCCATCGTGTCAGTAGTGCTCAACGGCATCGTCTACGCCATTGTTTCCATCATCACCCCGATGTCGCGGTCTGAACGCATCGCCGCCGAAGCTTGCGCGGTGGACAGCCTGCGGCGTCCCTATCGCTGGGACCTGGGCGCCCAGACCGTGGATGAGTTCATCACCGCGCTCAGCGGCCCACTGGGCCCCGGTACCGCGGCCCGCGAGGTGGACATGGCGCTCGGCGACCTGCATCTGGACGCTGAGGAAACCCGCCCCTATGCACTGAGAAGGCTCCGTGACCAATTAGAGACCAATTTGTCCGGGTTGCTGGGTCCATCGGTGGCCCACCAGTTGATGGATGACAACCTGCCCTATCAACCCCAGGACGGCGAATCCAGCGAAGATATCCAGTTCATCGAGTCGCGACTGGAACAATATCGCGACCGGCTGTCCGGGCTCGCCGCCGAGCTGGACAGCCTGCGCCGTTTTCACCGGCAGACTCTGCTGGAGCTGCCCATGGGGGTGATTTCATTGGGCGGCGACGGCGAAATCATCGGCTGGAACCGGGCAGTGGAAGAGCTCACCGGCATCGATGCGGAACACACCATCGGCTCACGACTCGCCCACCTGTCGGCTCCCTGGGGCGACCTGTTGTCCGAATTTGGTCGTGGCGAGACCATGCACGAACCCCGGCGGCACCTGGAAGTGGACGGGCAGCCCCGCTGGCTGAGCCTGCACAAATCACTAATTCAAAGCCCTGGGCCCGGCGAACAAGCCGGCGGCCTGGTCCTGGTGCTCGAGGACATTACCGAGTTACGGCAGATGGAGTCCCATCTGACCCATAACGAGCGCCTCGCCTCGATTGGCCGGCTGGCAGCCGGCGTCGCCCATGAAATCGGCAATCCAGTCACCGCCATCGCCTGCCTGGCGCAGAATCTGGACGGCGAATGCGACCGGCAGGAGCAAACCCTGAGCGCCAAGCAGATCATGGAGCAAACCCGCCGAATCACCCGTATCGTGGAGTCCCTGGTGACCTTCAGCCACTCCGGCGGGCTACGCGACACTATCCAGGGGCCAGTGAATGTCGCCGCCACAGTTGAAGAAGCCATTGCGCTGCTGCTGCTGGACCCGGACCATCGAGAGCAGACCTTTGACAATCAGTGCGCGCCAGGGCTGGAAGTCACCGGCGACCCACAACGGCTACTCCAGGTGTTCGTCAATCTGTTGGGTAACGCCGCGGACGCCAGCGACGATGGCGAGGCGATCCGCGTACTCGGCGACGACCTTCCCGGCGACCCCCATGGCGAGCGCGTGCGCATCCAAGTGGAAGACCATGGTCACGGCGTCCCCGCGGAGTTGCGGGGCGCCCTGTTCGAACCCTTTGTCACCAGCAAGCCGCCGGGCCGGGGCACCGGGCTGGGCCTGGCGCTGGTTTACAGTATTATCGAGGATCACGACGGCACGGTATGGGTGGAAAGTCCCATCGACGGCGACCGTGGCACCCGCTTTATCATCGAACTGCCGCGCTTCACCGCCGGCGCCTCGAGCACGTATTAAAAAAGGAACGGCACCATGAGCCATATCCTGATCGTTGAAGACGAGCCGGTAATTCGCGGCGCTCTGCGCAAACTACTGGAACGGCACGATCACTCGGTGGCGGAAGCGGATTCCGTGGAACAGGCCCGGGAAGACGGCCTCACCCAATGCGATCTGATCATCAGCGACCTGCGCCTGCCCGGTGAACCGGGTACCGCCTTGATCGAATTGGCGGAGCCGGTGCCGGTGCTGATCATGACCAGCTACGCCAGCCTGCGCTCGGCGGTGGACGCCATGCGTCTGGGGGCGGTGGACTATATCCCCAAGCCCTTTGATCACGACGAAATGCTGATGTCCGTACAGCGGGTGCTAAAGGAAGGACGCATCAATCGGGGCAATCAGGCGTTGCGCCAGGACATGGAGCGCACTTATCCAGTGCGTTCCATGGTCGGCGATTGCGAGCCCATGCGCGACCTCCAGCACCGCATCAGTCGCGTCGGCCCTACCAACACACCGGTGCTGATACTCGGCGAAGCGGGTACCGGCAAGGAGCTCACCGCCCGCGCCCTGCATGAACATAGCGAGCGCGCCGCCGCGCCACTGGTCACCGTGCACTGCGCCGCGCTGCCCAAAGCCCTGCAACTGGAAGACCTGTTCGGTAACGATGCCCAGCCCGGCCGTATCGAAAACGCTGACGGCGGCAGCTTTTTTCTCGACGAGGTCGGAGAGCTGTCCAATGAAGCGCAGAGCCGGCTGCTAACCTTGCTGGAGCAGGGAGAAATTCATCGCCAGGGCTCGCTGGCCCCGCGCCGGGTCGATGTCCGGGTAATTGCCAGCAGCCAGATGGACCTGCCCGCCAGAGTCACGGACGGCCGCTTCCGGGAGGATCTTTACTACCGTCTTAACGTGATGGAATTGGAACTGCCGCCACTGCGCGAGCGCGACGACGACATTGAACAATTGGCCGCCACTCTATTGACCCGCAGCTGTGACAAGCTCAACCGTGGGCAACTGTATTTCACCGAAGCGGCCCAGGCCGCCATGCGCAGCTACAGTTGGCCGGGCAATGTGCGGGAACTGGAAAATGTGATTGAGCGGGCGGTAATTCTCACCGAAGAAGACGGCATCGGACCGGCGCAACTGGGTCTCAACCCCAACCGGACACCGCAACGGGTCAGCCGCGCCAGCCTGGACCCTTCCGAAGATCTTTCCCTGGAAGACTATTTCACCCGCTTCGTCCTGGAAAACCAGGACAGCATGACCGAAACCGAATTGGCGCAAAAACTGGGTATCAGCCGGAAAAGCTTGTGGGAGCGCCGGCAGCGCCTGGGCATTCCGAGACGCAAGAGCGGCCGTCGCTAAAAACCGCTGCCTTTAAACGATATTTTCCGGCGTATCCGTACCGGGACCTGTTTTTCCATTAAAAAAGGCGCGGTCCGACGCTTGCCTTTGCCCATTCGAAGGAGCGAGCCGGATACGGGAAGGGGTGTTACCCGCGAAGTGTTACCTTACTACACAGCGCGGTAACAAGTGTGCTACCGCGCCGAAGCTTATACCTGTTCACATTTCTCAAATTTTTCGTAACCTGTTGATTTATAAGCTTTTAACAACTTGTTGCAATGAAAAAACCATCCATGCACTATGAATCCCACGCCACATAAGGAAAACAACAACGGCGCGAAGGCTCACAATAAGAACAAGAAAAGAAGAAGAAGAAACTTGGAGCCAATACAAAATGCCGTAACGAAAATTGGTTATGGCGCAAGGCAGAAAAAAACACAAACAATAACAACAACAGAATCAGCGCATAGGGGATCACGACTAAGGTTGTGGTCCCTTTTTACTTTCCAGGCCCTTTTTACTTTCCAGAACTGTCACCGCCCTCACTCCGAACCGACCCAACGCCCTTTCTCCAGATCGAATAACCGACGACTGGCAAAAAGTGCTACCATGCCGCCTTTCATTCCGTCAGGACGTTTTTTGCTCAATGTCACGTAACCTTTCACCGAGGCTCAAAAGCGCCCTCACCTGGCTTGTCATGCCCGTGGTCTGGGCCGACGCAATACTGACCTGGGCCCTGGCCAGGCTCGCCGGAATCATCACCTATCCGGTGCGTCTCATTGGCCGCCTCCTGGGATACTTGACCCCCTCCTTCGGCAAAGGTTCCAAACACGGCGCCGTACTTCCCGAAGCGAAGGTCATCCCCCGCGATCAGCACACCATTTCCCGCAAACAGATATCCCGGGCCGCGCTCAACGTACTGTATGGGTTGCACGAGCAGGGTTTTCAAGCCTTCCTGGTCGGCGGCTGTCTGCGCGACCTGTTATGCGGCCGCGAGCCCAAGGATTTCGACGTGGTCACCGACGCCACGCCAGAGCAGGTGCAGCGTCTGTTCAAGCGCAGCCGCATCATCGGCCGCCGCTTTCAGATCGTACACGTGCGCTTCGGCCGTGAGGTGATCGAAGTCTCCACGTTCCGCGCCTTCCAGCGCGACGACCAGGCGCTCGATCGGGACCAACACTCCGCCCATGAAGAAACCGGCCTGGTATTGCGCGACAACACCTGGGGCAGCATCGAGGAAGACGCGTTGCGCCGCGACTTCACCATTAACGCGCTGTACTACAACATCGCCGACTTCGCTCTTTACGACTTCGTGGGTAGCCGCCGCGCCATTCAGCGCGGCGAAATCAGCCTGATTGGCGATCCGGAGCAACGCTACCGGGAAGACCCCGTGCGCATGCTGCGCGCCGCGCGCTTCGCCGCCAAGCTCGGCTTTCAGCTTGATCAGAAGGCGAGCAAGAAGATTCCGCAACTGGCGGAACTGCTGCTACAGGTACCGCCAGCGCGCCTGTTCGACGAAGTGCTGAAGCTGTTTCTCAGCGGCCATGCACGGGCTTCCATGCAGCAGCTCCGGACCCTCGGCCTGTTTCCGTTTCTGTTTCCGCAAACCGACCTGAGCCTGAAAGGCGATCAGGGCAAGGTGTGGGAGAAGCTGATTCTCGCCGCCATGGACAACACCGACCGCCGTCTTGCCGAGGACAAACCGGTCACGCCGGCGTTCATTTTCGCCGTGTTGCTGTGGCCGGTGACAGTGGCTCGACTGGACAAACTGCGCGCCGACGGGCTGCCGCCGGCCCCAGCGCTGCACAAAGCCGCCGGCTGGGCACTCAGTGAACAGGTCCAACACACCGCCATTCCACGCCGTTTCTCCACCGTGATGCGTGAAATGTGGGACCTCCAGGACCGGCTCCCCCGCCGGGGCGGACGTCGCGCGGAAGCCCTGGTGCAACATCCTCGCTTTCGTGCCGCCTATGACTTCCTGCTTCTGCGCGAGGAAGCCGGCGAGTTAAAATCGGGGCTTGGCGACTGGTGGACCCGCTATCAAGACGCCGACGAAGCGCAGCGAGAGGCCATGGTGCAAGCGCTGGGCCCCAACCAGGGTAGCGGCAACAACAAACGTCGCCGTCGGCGCCGCAAACCGGGCAACGGGCAGAGCTGACGCCTGATGGTGGTGATCGGGCTGGGCAGCAATCTGGAACATCCCCGCCAACAGTTACATGACGCGCTGGCGGCTCTCGCGGCGCTGCCGGACACCCGTCTGGCGCGCCACTCCGACCTTTACGCCAGCGCGCCCGTGGGCCCCCAGGACCAGCCCGATTTCATTAATGCCGTGGCAGTCCTGGAAACCGGCCTGTCCCCTCTCGATCTGCTGGATACCCTGCAAGCACTGGAGCACACCGCCGGGCGGGTGCGCCGACGGCATTGGGGCGAACGCACACTGGACCTGGATATTCTGCTGTGGGCCGATACGCGCCTGGACCTGCCCCGCCTGACCGTGCCACACCCCCGGCTCACGGAGCGTGCCTTCGTGCTCGGCCCGCTGATCGACCTGTTGCCCGATTGCCGCTTGCCCGATGGCACTCCGGTGGCCGACTATTGGGCTGCGGTCGCCGCCCAGCCACTGCAGCGCCTGCACTGCCTGGAGGAGGATCAGTTTGCTGACCGAACGCATTAACCGATTACGCGAAAACGGCGAACTGCCTCGCTTTGTTGCCGTGGAAGGACCGATCGGCGCCGGCAAGACCACGCTGGCACAGCGCCTGGCAGACACTTTCGGCTTCGATACGCTTTTCGAGCTGGCGGATGACAACCCATTTTTGACGCGCTTTTACCAGGACCCGGCCCGCTTCGCCCTGCAGACCGAGCTGTTTTTCCTGTTCCAGCGCGCCGATCAACTTCGCCAGCTCCGCCAGCAAGACTTGTTCTCCGGGCCGCGGGTAGCGGATTTTCTGGTCGACAAGAACCGCCTGTTCGCTGAGGTGAACCTGGACGAGGACGAGTTCGCTCTCTACGACAACGTCTACCAGCACATGCTGATCGACGCCCCGACTCCGGACTTGGTGATCTATCTGCAAGCCCCCACGGCGGTACTGCGACAGCGGGTCCTGAAACGGGGCCATCGGTTCGAACAACGTATCGACCCGGACTATCTCGACCGCCTCAACGACGCCTACACACGCTTCTTTCATTTCTACGACCGGGCGCCGCTGCTGATCGTCAATGCGGCGGAAATCGACCTGGTCAATGGGGACGCCGACTACCAGCAACTGGTGAACGAGTTGCTGGACATCCGCACTGGGCGCCACTATTTTAACCCCCGGCCGCTGGTCTAACCGCAGTTTCCCCGGGGGAAGATACCCATGCCCGTTACCATTCGTACCCTTAACAAGCGCAAGCAGGACGGCGAGAAATTCGCCATGCTGACCGCCTACGATGCCACCTTCGCGCGCCAGATCAGCGAAGCGGGCGTGGAAGCCATCCTGATCGGCGACTCTCTGGGCAATGTGGTCCAGGGGCGCGACAGCACCGTTCCAGTGACTCTGGAAAACATGGTCTACCACACCGAATGCGTGGCCCGGGGCAACCAGGGCAGTCTGGTGATCGCCGATGTGCCCTTCCTGGGTGCCGCCACCCTGGACCGCATCCTGACCGCCAGCGGTGCGCTGATGCAGGCCGGCGCCAACATGGTCAAGCTGGAAGGCGGCGCCTGGCTGGCGGAAGCCGTGACTGTGCTCAAGCGCAACGGCGTCCCCGCCTGTGTGCACCTGGGCCTGACGCCGCAGGCGGTGAACGCTTTCGGCGGCTATCGCGTTCAGGGCAAGGATGAGCAAGGCGCCCGCGAGCTGCTGGACGCCGCCGTGGCCCTGGAAAAGGCCGGTGCCGCCATGCTGCTGCTGGAGTGCGTACCGCGAGCAGTGAGTGCCGAAATCACCGCCGCCGTGAACATCCCGGTGACCGGCATCGGTGCCGCGCCCGAGTGCGACGGCCAGGTGCTGGTGATGCACGACATGCTGGGGCTCAACGCCCACCCGGCACGCTTCGTGAAAGATTTTATGGCGGAGGCCGGCGGCGACATCGGCACCGCCTTCCGCGCCTACCACCAGGCGGTGAAACAAGGCCTTTTCCCCACCGACCAACACTGCTTTTAGCCATGGAATTGCTGCATACCGTCGCCGAAGTCCGTGCGTGCGTGCGCCAATGGCGCCACGCCGGCAAGCGGGTGGGCTTCGTCCCCACCATGGGCAACCTGCACCCCGGGCACTTGAGCCTGGTGCGAGAAGCGCTGCGGCACAGCGACGAAGTGGTGGTGTCGATTTTCGTCAACCCCACGCAATTCGGGCCCAATGAGGATTTTGACGCCTACCCGCGCACCCTCGACGCGGATTGCGCGCAATTGCGAAATGCCGGTGTCGCGGTGGCTTTCGCGCCGACGGTGGAAGAAATGTACCCGCTGGGCGCCAATCAGACCTGGGTCGACGTGGATGCTCTCGGCGATTACCTGTGCGGCGCCGACCGGCCCGGGCATTTCCGGGGCGTCACCACGATTGTAAGCAAATTATTTAATATTGTTCAGCCGGATATCGCGGTTTTCGGCGAAAAAGACTTCCAGCAGTTGGCGGTGATCCGTCGCATGGTGTTTGAGATGTTGATGCCGGTGCGCATTGTCGGCGCTGCCACCGACCGTGAAGCGGATGGGCTGGCACGCAGCTCCCGTAATGGTTTTCTGACCGCCGAGGAACGCACCAGGGCGCCCCTGCTGCAGCAACACTTACAACAGGCCCGGCTCGCCATAGAAGGCGGCGAACGGGATTATCGCGCCCTGGAGAGCCGCCTGGCGGCGTCCCTCTCGGAACAGGGTTTCGACGTTGACTACGTCACTGTCGCCAACGCCGAAAGCCTGGCGCCCGCCAGCCCCCGGGACCGCTCGCTGGTGATCGCCGCGGCGGCCCGGCTGGGACAGCCAAGATTGATCGACAATGTGACCGTGATATTAGGCGAGACTGCCCTATAATGCGGCCTCCGGCGCCACGGGGAGCCACCGGTTTATTGTATGTGACCGGTGATTCATGCATACTGCCGGCCCCCTGGCAGAGGCCGTTTTTCAGTGCCCGCCCAAGGGTTGTTTAGAGAGGTATCAACATGCAGTGCACCATGCTGAAAGCCAAGTTGCACCAGGCCCGCGTGACCCATGCGGAACTTGAGTACGAAGGCTCCTGCGCCATCGACGGCCAGTTGATGGACATGGCCGGCGTCCTTGAGTACGAGCAAATCCAAATCTACAACCTGGACAACGGCGAGCGCTTTGAAACCTACGCCATTCGTGGTGAAGAGGGCTCAAAAATGATCTCCGTGAACGGTGCCGCCGCCCATAAAGCGAAGCCCGGTCACCGCGTTATCATCTGCGCCTACGCCAACTATGCCAGCTCCGAGCTGATTAATTATAAGCCTCGTCTGATTTACATGGACGAAGGCAACGAGGTGAAAGGCACTAGCAATGCCATTCCGGTTCAGGTGGCCTGAAGCCCCTGACCCGCCTCGCCCTGAACGCCGGCCCAGTGCCGGCGTTTTTGTGTCTGGCGCCCACGCGCCGATCTTTGCCTCTCTTCCACCATTGCCTTCGATGCTACCCCCTCCCTGGACGCGCCGCCCTTCGCCTTTGGTAGTAGACGCCCCCTTCCACCGCTCCGGAGCGGTACACTGTCCTCAATGGCATTTGATAAGCGGCGCCTTAGACAATAGTTTAATTCCAGGCGTGTCGTCGTTGGCACGATAATGCGGCGCCGCATCGCCCCCGGACGCCCGGACAGGTTCGCCCACAAGGCGGCCACGGCCCGGGCACGCGGGGCGGCCAGATAACAAAACATCAGTGGGCAGTACGAAGGAGGCTGACATGTCCGAGCAAAAGACCTACCCGGTTCCGGAGGCGTTTCAACGCCAGACACTGATGGATCGGCAAACCTATGATCGCTGGTATCAGCAATCAATTGACGATCCCGATACGTTCTGGGCCGAGCGCGCGGATCAACTGCTCGACTGGCGAACCCGCTGGAACACAGTCAGCGACTGGGACTTCAAGGAAGGCCGCGCGGCCTGGTTCCAGGGCGCCACGCTCAACGCCTGCTACAACTGCGTGGACCGCCACTTGCCTGAGCGCGCCGGCCAGACCGCCATTATCTGGGAAGGCGACGAGCCGGATCAGGACAAGCACATCAGCTACCAGGAATTGTTCGAACAGGTGTCACGCTTTGGCAACGCTCTGAAGGATCGCGGCGTGAAGAAAGGTGACCGGGTAGTGATCTACATGCCCATGATCCCGGAAGCGGCCTACGCCATGCTCGCTTGCGCCCGCATCGGCGCGATTCACTCGGTCGTGTTCGGCGGCTTCTCCCCGGAAGCCCTCAAGGACCGCATTCAGAACGCCGGCGCTTGCGCCCTGATCACCGCCGACGAAGGCGTGCGCGGCGGTCGTACCGTCGCCCTCAAAGCCAACGCCGACAAAGCCCTGAGCGGTTGCGATTCAATTCACACCTGCGTGGTGGTGGAACGTACCGGCGGCGACATCGACTGGGACGACCAGCGCGACATCTGGTACCAGGACGCGCTGGCCAAAGCGGACGCGGACTGCGAACCCGAGTGGGTCGACGCCGAGGACCCACTGTTCACCCTCTACACCTCCGGCTCCACCGGCAAACCCAAAGGCGTGGTGCACACCACCGCCGGCTACCTGCTGCAAAGCGCCCTGACGCACAAATACGTTTTCGATTATCAGGATGGCGACATCTACTGGTGCACCGCGGATGTGGGCTGGATCACCGGCCACAGCTACATCGTCTACGGCCCTCTGGCCAACGGTGCCACCACCTTGATGTTCGAAGGCGTGCCCACCTACCCGGACGCCTCCCGGCACTGGCAAGTGGTGGACAAGCACAAGGTCAACATCTATTACACCGCGCCGACCGCCATCCGTGCGCTGATGGGCCAGGGCGACGAGCCGGTGACCAAGACCGACCGCTCCAGCCTCAAACTGCTAGGCACCGTGGGTGAACCGATCAACCCGGAAGCCTGGCAGTGGTACCACCAGGTGGTCGGCGACGGTCGCTGCCCGATCGTGGATACCTGGTGGCAGACCGAGACCGGCGCCATTATGATCGCGCCCCTGCCCGGCGCCGTGGAGCTCAAACCGGGCTCCGCCACCTTGCCCATGTTCGGGGTGCAACCCGGCCTGATGGACCCGGAAGGCAAGGAGCTGGACGGCGCCACCTCCGGGAATCTGGTTATCAAGACCAGTTGGCCGAGCCAGATCCGCACCGTCTACGGCGACCACCAGCGCCTGATCGATACCTACTTCAGCGCCTATCCGGGCTACTACTTCACCGGCGACGGCGCGCGGCGTGACGAAGACGGCTACTACTGGATCACTGGCCGGGTGGATGACGTTCTCAACGTTTCCGGGCACCGCCTCGGCACCGCCGAGATCGAATCCGCCCTGGTGCTCCACAAGAGCATCTCTGAAGCCGCCGTGGTGGGCTACCAGCATGAGGTCAAAGGCCAGGGTATCTACGCCTACGTGTCGTTGATGCGCGGCGCCGAAGGCAGCGATGAGCTGATCCAGGAACTGCGCGATATGGTCACCCAGGAAATCGGGCCGATCGCCAAACCGGACCTGATCCATTTCGCGCCGGGACTGCCGAAAACCCGTTCCGGCAAGATCATGCGTCGTATTCTGCGCAAAATCGCCGCCGACGAACTGGACAGCCTGGGCGACACCTCCACCCTGGCGGACCCGGGCGTGGTGGACGAGTTGATCAAGACCCGCCAAAACAACGGCAACAGCTAATAGCTGTGAGTCATTTGTGGAAGCGAGCCTGCTCGCGAAAGGCCGCGGGATGCCAGCGACGCTGTTTATACCGTCGTTAGAAAGCACTCTGGAATCCTGCCGGGAGCTTCGCTCCCTTTCGCTTGCAGGCAAGCTCCCACAAATAAAGCTTGGTAGCCTAGCCCTGAGCTAACGGCCGCCGTTGATGTCGCAACAGAAACACCAGGGGAATCGCCGCCATGTTGATCCACATCAGCAGCCGGAAGTCGTTCATGTAGCTGATTTCGGCGGCCTGGCTCAAGATAGTGTGATACACGGCCGCCGGCACACTCCCTACCATCTCTTTCATCGGCAGGCCCTGACTGAGCCAGGGCCCCAGTTGCAGGTGCTCGCCAAGCTGTTGCTGATTGATCCATAGATTGCGCGAAAGCATCGCGGTCATGATCGAGATGCCCACACTGGAACCCAGGTTGCGGGACAACGAAAACAGCGACGCGCCTTCGGTGCGCAAGGCCGGGTTCAAGGTGGCGTAGGCGAGTGTGCTTGCCGGCACGAACACCAACCCCAGTCCCAGCCCTTGCAACACACCGGTCCAGATCAAGGCGTTACGGCTGACTTCCAGGGTAAAGCCGGACATTTCGTGCAGCGAAAAGGTAATGAACAGCAACCCGATGATCACCAGCACCCGTGGGTCCAGACGGGTGCGCATCAGGCGCCCTACCAGCATCATCGAGAACATCGAGCCCAAGCCGCGCGGCGCCAGCACCAGGCCCGTGGTCACCGCCGGGTAGTCTTTCCACTGCTGCAGAAACGGCGGCAACAGGGCCATGGTGGCGAGCAGGATGATGCCCACCACGAAAATAAATACCAGGCCGGTCACGAAATTACGGTCTTTGAACAAGGACGGATCAATAAAAGGGTCTTTGCGGGTCAGCGAGTGGACCACGAACAAATACAGTCCGAGCAACGCCAGCACGGCCTCTAATTGTATCTCGAAGCTCTCGAACCACTGCACCTGCTCGCCGCGGTCAAGCATCAACTGAAACGCGCCGATGGCGAGCCCCAGAAACGCAAACCCCATTATATCAAAGCGTATCTTACGGGTTTCGGTTTCCGTGACGCTAAGCCAGATGCCGGCGAAGGCCAACAGGCCGAACGGCAAATTAATATAAAACACCCAACGCCAGCTATACCACTCGGTGAGCCAGCCCCCCAGCGTGGGCCCGAGAATTGGCCCTACCATCACGCCCATTCCCCAGATCGCCATGGCCTGGCCGTGCTTTTCCACCGGGTAAGCGTCCAACAATACAGACTGGGATAAGGGCACCAGGGCGGCGCCGAAAACACCCTGCAAAATCCGGAACATGACCATCTGATCCAGAGAAGCGGACAAGCCGCACAGGCCCGACGTCACGGTGAAGCCGGCCACCGACCAAAGAAACAGACGACGTCTGCCCAGCCGGCCAGCCATAAAACCCACCGCCGGCGTCATGATGGCGGCAGCCACGATATAGGAAGTGAGTACCCAGGTGATCTGGTCGGTGCTGGCCGAAAGGCTGCCTTGCATGTGCGGCAGGGCCACGTTGGCGATGGTGGTATCGAGCACCTGCATCACCGTAGCCAGCATGATGCTGGCGGTGACCAGGCGCTGGTCGTTAATGCGCGCCATGGTCGGTGCTGGCCGCCACTGGCCGGTCGTCAAGCAAGGACGCCTCGGTATCGATGGTGATTTCCGCGCTCATCCCCGAGCGCAGCGGCGGTTTGCCGTCCACTTCCAGCAACTGCAAACGCACCGGCACGCGCTGCACCACCTTGACCCAGTTGCCGCTGGCATTCTGCGGCGGTATCAGCGCGTACTCGGAGCCGGTGGCCGGGCTCAGACTCTCCACCCGGGCCGGCCATGTGACCCCAGGGTAGCTGTCCACTTCCACCTCTACGGTCTGGCCTTCGCGAACGTTGGTGAGCTGAGTTTCCTTAAGGTTGGCCTCCACCCAGGCGGAGTGGTCCCGCGCCAGGGTCAGCACCGGCACGCCGGCGTTGACCCGCTCACCGACCATGGGCGTGGCGCCACCGATCACGCCGTTCGACGGCGCCAGGATACGGGTATGAGCAAGGTCGTATTCGGCCTGTTCGCGTTTGGCGGCCGCGGCCTGATAATCCGGATGCTCTTCCACCGCCACGTCCGGCCCACCGCCCAATCTGGCTCTCAGACTGGCGAGCTGCTGGTCGATGACTTCCGTTTCGGCACGGGCCTTATCCCGTTTTTGTTGTGCTGCCTCCAACTGCGAGCGCGACACCGCCACTTTGTCCAGCCCCTGGAAGCGCTGCAATTCGCGCTGATAGTAGCCGAGATCCCGCTGCGCCTGGGCGCGCTGGGCCTGCAAACGGGCGTAGTCCGCCCGCTCGGAAAGGATACGGTTACGCACCGCGCGCTGATCAGCACGGGCCTCGGCCAGGGCGATGCGGTAAGGCTGAGGATCCACTTCGGCCAGCAAATCCCCACTGTGCACCCGCTGATTGCGGTCCACGCTCACTGTCACCAGGGGCCCGCTGACGTTGGCGGTCAGGGAGATCATATCAATCTTGATGTAGGCGTTATCAGTGCTCACATAGCGATGACCACCGAACACCAGCCAAAGCACAACGACGAGCGCGATCAGTACGCCCAGCCCCATCCCCAATCGACGATTACGTTGCGTGGTGGTCACTTTGGTTCCCCCTGGTCCGGTCGATCACAAAGGTTGGCCCGCATGGTCGCCAGCACCTCTCTGAACGTATCAATCTGTTCATTGCTCAAGCCTCTGAAGGCCCGCTCACGGGTCAGCCCGGCAAGTTCACGCAACCGTTGCAAGGCCGGCGTCGCCGCTTCCGTGAGATACAACCGCCGCCGGCGACGATCAGCAGGGTCCGCGCGACGCTCCACCAGCCCCTCCTGCTCCAAACGTTCCAACTGCCGGGTCAGCGAGATCGGCGCCACGCCAAGAATCTCCGCCAGGGCCGCCTGGTGCGCCCCCTCATGGCGGGCGAGATGCCAGAGCACTTGCCAACGGGACCGGGTCAGCCCTTCTTCACGGGCACGGCGGTCGAAATCGCGCCGAATCATGCGCGCCACGTCATGAACACTGAGCCCGACGATGGTGTCTCTGGTCATCTGGAATCTCCTATCATAAGCTAGCTTACGATATGCCCGCATTTACGGCAAGTGAGTTGATTTAGAAGGTGAGGTCCGCTTTGTCGTCGAAACGCGAGGAACCATAAAAAAACCCGCCGAAGCGGGTTTTTTTAGTACTGATGGAGCCGGGAACGATCAGCTTTCCTTGGCCTCCTTCATGGACAGCTTGATTCGGCCGCGCTGATCCACGTCGAGCACTTTCACCTTGATGATGTCGCCCTCGTTGACGTAGTCAGACACTTTCTCCACCCGCTCTTCGGCGATCTGGGAGATATGCAGCAGACCTTCCGTACCCGGCATAATTTGCACGAAAGCACCGAAATCCACCACCCGCATCACTTTGCCTTCGTAGATCTTGTCGATCTCCGCTTCGGCGGTGATCTCTTCCACCCGGCGTTTGGCTTCAAGGGCCGCCTCACGGGTCTCGCCGTAGATCTTGACGCTACCGTCGTCTTCCAAGTCGATGGTACAACCGGTTTCGTCGGTGAGGCCGCGAATGGTCGCGCCGCCCTTACCGATCACATCACGGATCTTCTCCGGATTGATCTTCAGGGTCAGCAGCGTCGGGGCGTTGTCGGACACCTCGGCACGGGATTCGGAAATCGCCTTGCCCATCTCACCGAGAATGTGCAGCCGGCCTTCCTGGGCCTGCTCCAGCGCCTTCTCCATGATCTCTTCGGTAATGCCTTCGATCTTGATGTCCATCTGCAGCGCGGTAACGCCGCGGGCGGTGCCGGCTACTTTGAAGTCCATGTCGCCGAGATGATCTTCGTCACCAAGGATATCGGAGAGCACCGCGTAACGACCGTCCTCTTCCTTAACCAGGCCCATGGCGATGCCGGCTACCGGGGCGCTCAAGGGCACACCGGCGTCCATCAAGGCCATGGAGGTGCCGCACACCGACGCCATGGACGAGGAACCGTTGGATTCAGTGATCTCGGACACCACGCGAATGGAGTACGGGAATTGTTTTTCATCCGGTACCACCGCTTCCACGCCGCGGCGTGCCAGGCGACCGTGACCGATCTCACGACGCTTGGGGCTACCGATCATGCCGGTTTCACCCACGCAGTACGGGGGGAAGTTGTATTGCAGCATGAAGTGATCCTGACGGGACCCTTCCAGCGCATCGATGAACTGGGCGTCGCGCATGCCACCAAGCGTGGCGGTAACGATCGCCTGGGTTTCACCCCGGGTGAACAGGGCGGAACCGTGAGTCTTGTTGAGCATGCCGACCTTGCATTCAATCGGGCGCACCGCGTTCAGGGCACGGCCATCGATGCGGGGCTTGCCGGAAACCACGGCCTCACGCACTACATTCTTCTCGACCTTGCCGAACAGCTCCTTCACCTCTCCGGCTTGCGGAGCCTCTTCCTCTTCGGTGGCGAATTCGGCCACACAGGCATCGCGCAACTCGCCGACTTTCTGCTGGCGCGCCATCTTATCGGTGATCGTGTAGGCCTCGGCCAGCGGCGCTTCATACTTACCCTTAATGGCGCCTTTCAGTTCGCTGTTTTCCTGCGCCGGCTGCCACTCCCAGGCCGGCGTGCCCACTTCAGAGGCAAACTCGCCGATCGCCTTAATCAGGCCCTGCATTTCCTGGTGACCGAACAGCACCGCACCCAGCATTTGATCTTCACTGAGCTCCTGCGCTTCGGATTCCACCATCAGAACGGCGGCTTCGGTACCGGCGACCACCAAGTTGAGCGCGGATTCGCCCAGTTCGGAATAGCTCGGGTTGAGCAGGTAGAGGCCGTCCTTGAAACCGACCCGGGCGGCACCGATAGGGCCGCTGAAGGGAATACCGGAAATCGCCAGGGCGGCTGAGGTGCCGATCATCGCGGCGATATCCGGATCCTGATTTTTGTCCGAAGACATCACCGTGGCCACCACCTGCACTTCATTCATGAAGCCTTTAGGAAACAGCGGGCGGATGGGGCGGTCGATCAGGCGACAGGTGAGCGTTTCTTTCTCGCTGGGACGTCCCTCGCGCTTGAAGAACCCACCCGGAATACGGCCGGTGGCGTAGGTCTTTTCCTGGTAGTTCACGGTCAGCGGGAAAAACGGCTTGTTGGGATCGGCTTCTTTTTTGCCGACCACGGTCACCAGAACCTGGGTGTCACCAATGGTGACCATGACAGCGGCGGTGGCCTGGCGGGCGATCTGCCCGGTTTCCAGGATAACGGTATCACCGCCGTATTGAATTTCTTTACGCACTATATTGAACATATCGCTTCTCTTCTCGCTTCGTCTCGTCTCTTCGCTTTTATCATCGCGTACCGGGGCATGATAACCCGGTGCCGGCCGGCACCGAAGCCTTTTTCAGGGCCTGCTCACACTACCCCCAAAACAACAAAAGCCCGGCCACCGGGCCGAGCTTCCGTTTCAATCACCGGTGACGCCGGAGACCTGCTTAGCGGCGCAGGCCCAGACGTTCGATCAACTGCAGATAGCGGCTGCGGTTTTTGCCGGCCAGGTAATCCAGCAGCTTACGACGCTGGTTGACCATGCGGATCAGACCGCGACGGCTATGGTGATCCTTGTGGTGGTCCTTGAAGTGACCCTGAAGCTGGTTGATGTTCTCGGTGAGCAGGGCGACCTGCACTTCCGGGGAACCGGTATCACCTTCCTTCTGGGCAAAATCCTTCAGGATTTGTGCTTTTTGCTCGGTGGTCAACGCCATGTTATCGCTCCAATATGCGTTTAAGTCGCGGTCGGCCGTGCATATTTACAGCCGCCGCCCTCATTGAAGGCCGCCTTTTCGGTCAGCCCGACACCAGCCGACGAGGCGCGATACGCCCGTCTTCCAGTACTTCACCCACACCCATAAAGGCGCCGGTGGAAGCTTCGTAAACACTTACCCAGCCATCCAGAGGACGGTCACTGGTCATTACCGGTTGCCCTTGGCGCAGGTAATAAGCAGCGTTCTCGGCGAGCTGGACGCGCGGCCAGTCTGCCACGCTTGTCGATAAAGGCAAGAGCAATTCGTCGAGAGCTTCGAAGCCACCCTCGTCTTTGATCTCGCCCAACTGCTCCAGGGTCAACATGCGCTCCGCCGGGTAGGGCCCCGCGGACAACCGCCGCAATGCCGCCACATGGCCGCCACACCCCAGCACCTCACCCAAATCCTCGACCAGCGAGCGCACGTAGGTGCCTTTGGAGCAGGCCACTTCAAACTCCACGCGGCTGCCCTCTACCAGGCGCACATCCTTAATTTCATGGATGGTCACCGGCCGGGGCTTGCGCTCCACGGTGATACCTTCCCGCGCCAGCTTGTAGAGCGGCGTGCCCTGGTGCTTGATCGCCGAGTACATGCTGGGAATTTGCTCGATGGCGCCGAGGAAACGGTCCAGCGCCTCGATCACCTGGCTTTCGGTGAGATCCACCGGCCGGGTTTCGCGCACCTCGCCGTCCGCGTCACCGGTCTCCGTAGCCACGCCCATCTGAGCGGTAACCCGGTAGCGTTTGTCCGCATCCAGCAAGAATTGGCTGAACTTGGTCGCCTCGCCGAAGCATACCGGCAACATGCCGGTGGCCAGCGGATCCAGGCTGCCGGTGTGACCGGCCTTGGCCGCGGCGAACATTTTCTTGGCCATTTGCAAGGCCCCATTGCTGGTCACGCCCTGGGACTTGTCCAGCAACAGAATGCCATTCAGATCACGACCTCCACGGCGCCTTTTTCCCACTGTTCTTCGCTCCGTGATCAATCGTTCTCGGTATCGTCTTCCTGATCGGGACGCAACTCCCGATCTTCGGCGCGCGCCTCGTCAATCAACTGAGACAGTTCCGAGGCGCGCTCCGGGGTTTCATCGTAATGAAAACGCAATTTTGGCGTGGTCCGCGTGTTGAGTGTCTGCGCCAAGGCACTGCGCAGGAAGCCGGCGGCACCAGTGAGCACCGTCTCGGCCTCGCGGCCTGCCTCGGCCCCCTCGCCCAACAGGGTGAAATAAACATCGGAGTAGGACAGGTCGCGGGACACGGTCACGTCCTGCACCGTCACCAAGCCCACCCGCGGATCTTTCAACTCGAACTGCAGCAGTCGCGACAACTCACGCTGAATTTGATCGGCGACACGGTCGGTACGCTGAAAACCACTAGGGCGACGATGACGGCTCATAACGTGGGCGCGCTTACAGCGAGCGCGCCACCTCCTTCACTTCAAACACTTCGATCTTGTCACCGGATTTGACGTCGTTGTAGCTCTTCACGGCGATACCACATTCCACACCGTTGCGAACTTCCGGCACGTCATCCTTGAAGCGGCGCAAGGATTCCAGCTCGCCCTCGAAGACCACCACATCGTCGCGCAACACGCGGATCGGACGGTTCCGGTACAGAGTACCTTCGACCACCATACAACCCGCCACGGCACCAAACTTGGAGGAACGGAACACGTCGCGCACTTCCGCCACGCCGAGAATTTCCTCGCGTTTCTCCGGCGCCAACAGACCGCTCATGGCCTGCTTCACGTCGTCGATCAGTTCGTAGATCACGCTGTAGTAGCGCAGATCAATACCTTCCTGTTCGCACACACGCTTGGCTTTGGAATCCGCCCGTACGTTAAAGCCGAGCAACACAGCCTCACTGGTGATTGCCAAGTTGACGTCGGATTCGTTGATCGCACCCACACCCGAGGACACCAGGCTTACTTTCACCTCGTCGGTGGAGAGATCGTTCAAGGCGCCGATAAGCGCTTCCAGAGAGCCGCGCACGTCGGTCTTAAGCACGATATTGACCTGACTGGCTTCTTTGCTGCCCATGTTTTCGAACAGGTTTTCCAGTTTGGAAGCCTGCTGGCGCTTGAGCTTAAGATCGCGGTCGCGGTCCTGGCGGAACTCCGCCACTTCCCGCGCCTTCTTCTCATCCGGCACCACCTGGATCTGCTCGCCGGCTTCCGGCGCACCGTCCAGACCCAACACTTCCACCGGAATCGACGGGCCCGCCTTCTTAACCTGCTGACCGGTCTCGTCCACCAGGGCACGAACCCGACCGTAATGGGCGCCGGCCAGCAGCATGTCGCCAACCTGCAGCTCGCCGGATTGAACCAACACCGAAGCCACCGTACCGCGGCCTTTCTCGATGCGGGATTCGATCACCACACCGCCGGCGGGGCCGGTAGCGGGAGCACGCAGCTCCAGCAGTTCCGACTGCAGCAACACCGAGTCCAGCAATTCGTCGATGCCCTGCCCGGAGTGGGCGGAGACGTTAACGAACTGATACTCGCCACCCCACTCTTCAGGGATCACGTCCTTACCCGCCAGTTCGGTCTTGACCCGGTCCAGATCGGCGTTTTCCTTATCGATCTTGTTGACCGCGATGATCAGCGGGATACCCGCGGCCTTGGCGTGATTGATCGCTTCTTCGGTCTGCGGCATCACGCCGTCGTCGGCGGCCACCACGATGATGGCGATGTCCGTGGCCTGGGCGCCGCGAGCACGCATGGCGGTAAACGCCGCGTGGCCCGGGGTATCCAGGAAGGTGATCATGCCCTTTTCGTGCTGTACGTGGTACGCACCGATGTGCTGGGTAATACCACCGGCTTCGCCGTCCGCGACCTTGGCCTTGCGGATGTAATCCAGCAGTGAGGTTTTACCATGGTCGACGTGACCCATGATGGTCACGACCGGCGCACGCGCGCCGTCCTCGATGCCGGTGTAATCCACCAGATCCGCCAGGTCGTCCTCGAGCGCCTCTTCCTCGCCTTTCACCAATTTGGGTGTATGACCCATTTCCTCGGTGAGCAGCACCGCCGTTTCCTGGTCGATGTGCTGGTTAACGGTAGCCATTTCACCCATCTTCATCATTGCCTTGATGAGTTCTTTGGACTTGATGTTCATCCGCTGGGCCAGCTCAGCCACGGTGATGGTCTCGGGGATCTCAACGTCGTATACCATTTTCTCCGTGGGGCTCTTGAACCCGTGCTGTTTGTTCATGGAGCTGCGCATCTGGCCGTGGGCCACACCGGCACTCTTGGACTTGCGGCGGCGGCGACGGGACTGACGCTCCTCGGTGCGATAACCGGCTTCCACGGCATCACGGACGATGGAGGACCCTTTATCGTCCTCCTCTTCTGTTTTCGCCGGCTCGGGCTCACCGCCACGCTTCTCCAGCTCCTCGGCGATGCGCTGAGCTTCCTCGGCGGTGCGGCGGGCGGCCTCTTCCTCGGCTTTTTTGCGAGTTTCGGCTTCCTGTTTGCGGCGCGCCTCTTCGGCTTCACGCTGCTTGCGCTCTTCCTCTTCGCGCTGGGCACGCTGCTCCGGCGTTTCTTCCTTGGGCGCCTTCTTGGCGGTGCTCTTGGGCACGGAAGTACGCTTGGTTTTCTCCTGGCTGGCTTTTTCTTCGCCGGCCTGGCGCTCCTGCTCGGCGCGGGCCTTGGCCTCCTGCTCGCGACGCAGAGCCTGTTCCTCTTCGACCTTGCGTTTGGCTTCCTCTTCCTCGGCCTTGCGCTTGGCGGCCTCTTCGGCTTCGATGCGCGCCTGTTCTTCAGCGGCGAGACGCTCTTCTTCCAGGCGCGCCTCTTCTTCCACTTCGGCACGTTTAACGTAGGTGCGCTTCTTACGCACTTCCACGTTCACCGTCTTCGCCTTGCCCGCCGCGCCAGTGGTTTTGATAGTGCTGGTGGAGCGCCGCTTCAAGGTGATTTTCTTGGGCTCTGAATTCTGGGCGCCATGAGATTTGCGCAGGTGCGCGAGCAGCTGCTGCTTCTGTTCGTCCGAGACGCCTTCACCGGCGTCCGTTTGCGGCAATCCGGCTTCCTTCATCTGCGTGAGCAGTGTATCCACCGGAATGCCAACCACGTCGGCCAGTTTCTTTACGGTCGTTTCTGCCATGTCAGCAACACTCTCCTGTCCGCTTCTTGGTGGCGCCCTGCTTCAAATTGCCGGCGAATGGTTTACTCGCCGGCTTCCTCGCCTTCGAACCAGGGGGCACGGGCGGTCATAATCAATTGGGCCGCGCGCTCTTCATCCAGCCCCTCGACGTCGAGCAGGTCATCCACCGCTTGTTCGGCAAGGTCTTCCATGGTGACGATGCCTCGGGAGGCTAAATCCACCGCCAGATCACGATCCATGCCTTCCATTGCCAGAAGGTCCTCGGCGGGTTCGGCCTGTTCAAATTTCTCTTCGGACACCAGCGCCCGGGTCAGCAGTGCGTCCTTGGCTCGCTGGCGCAACGCTTCCACGATGTCTTCGTCGAAACCTTCGATCGCGAGCATTTCCTCGGTGGGTACGTAAGCCACTTCCTCGAGCGTGGAGAAGCCTTCATCCACCAGCACGCCGGCCACGTCTTCGTCCACGTCGAGAAACGCCATGAAGGTCTCAAGCGCTTTATCCGCTTCTTCCTGCTGTTTATTCTCGGCGTCGTCGATGGTCATCACGTTCAGCTCCCAGCCGGTTAGCTCGGAGGCGAGACGGATGTTCTGGCCACTGCGGCCGATGGCCTGGGCAAGCGCGGACTCGTCTTCCACCGCGATGTCCATGGTGTGGCTTTCTTCATCGACGACGATGGAGGCGACCTCGGCCGGTTGCATGGCGTTAATCACCAACTGCGCCGGGTTATCGTCCCACAGCACGATATCGATACGCTCACCGGCCAGTTCGTTGGAGACCGCCTGCACACGCGCCCCGCGCATGCCCACGCAGGCACCCACCGGGTCAATGCGTTGATCGTTGGTCTTCACCGCGATCTTGGCGCGCGAACCCGGATCACGGGCGGCGCCCTTGATCTCGATCAGCTCCTCACCGATCTCCGGCACCTCGATCTTAAACAACTCGACGAGCATTTCCGGACAAGCGCGGCTGGCGAACAACTGCGGGCCACGATTTTCTTCGTTAACACCCAGAAGATAAGCGCGCAGCCGGTCATTCTGACGCACGCTTTCGCGAGTAATCATGTGCTCCCGAGTGATCAGGGCTTCGGCGTTGGCGCCCAGATCAAGCACGATGGAATCCCGGCTCGCCTTCTTGACCACGCCGCTGATCAACTCACCAATGCGATCACGGTACTCCTCGACAATCTGACGGCGTTCAGCTTCGCGCACCTTCTGCACGATCACCTGCTTCGCCGTTTGCGCCGCGATACGACCAAAGCTTTCAGACGCCACCTCTTCTTCATAGGTGTCGCCGATCTGCAGACTTTCGTCGTGCTCGTGGGCTTCGTCGAGCGTCAGTTGACGGCCGAACTCGTAAAGCTCTTCATCGGGCACCACATGCCAAACGCGGAAGGTGAGCGAGTCGCCGCTGACGCGGTCGATCTGCACACGAATTTCCACATCTTCTTCCTTGAAGCGCTTTTTAGTCGCCGCCGCCAGGGCCGATTCAATGGCCTCGAAAATCACGTCGCGGCTGACGCCTTTCTCGTTGGAAACTGTTTCCGCTACCAGCAGGATTTCTTTGTTCATGGCCAGGCCTTTACAAAATTCTCCAGGGCACGCTCAATCAAAGCGAGGCTGTAATCGGGCGCGATCCACCTGACTGTAAGGAACGCGCAGGCTTTCGCCTTCAAGTTCCATTACCAGCGTGTCGCCGTCCACGGCCACCAGGGTCGCCGTCATTTTACGCTTACCCGCCACCGGGGCCAGCAGCGTGAGCTGCACGGATTCGCCCTGGTAACGTTCAAAGTGGGAAAGCTCGAAGAGAGGGCGGTCCAGACCCGGGGAGGACACTTCCAGGTTGTAATCACCGGGAACGGGATCTTCCACGTCCAGCACGCCACTGACCTCGTGGCTCACCAGGGCACAATCATCGACATTGATGCCGTCGTCGTGGTCGATAAAAAGACGCAATACCGCACCGCGGCCCTGGAGATATTGTATCCCCCAGAGCGTGTAACCCAGGTCTTCCACCACCGGAGCCAGCAGCTCCTTGAGTTGTTCAGTGCGTTTCGACATTGCCTCTCTTTTCCGGTGCCACAAACAAAAAATGGGCATAACGCCCATTCCCACTTGCGACCCCGGTTGTGTATAGCAAAAAGCCCCTTCGAGAGGGGCTTTTTGTTCGTCAGAACCGGGAGTCGGCCCTGATAAGTGGTAGCGGGGGCAGGATTTGAACCTACGACCTTCGGGTTATGAGCCCGACGAGCTACCAGACTGCTCCACCCCG